>WNFT01014679.1_pt1 | contig 12693 bp, 10 predicted proteins | sample 5400191 | NCBI WGS metagenome assembly WNFT01 (sample SAMN13153359, study PRJNA577476) | soil metagenome | isolation source: 80 cm saprolite under Madrone tree | place: USA:California | collected 2016-06-14
CGCGTAGGCGAAGGGGCCGTAGGCCTCCGGCGGGTTCGAGTATCCCTGCTTCTGGTAGTCGGGCAGGAACTGCTTGCCGCCGGGCAGCTTCTCGGCCGGCGCGCCCTCGCGGAACGCCAGCGCGCCTTCGGCGAGCGGGCCCAGCGCCTTGATGAAGTCGTCGTTCACGATGCCCGAGGTGCCGTCGAACTGCGTCTTCAGTCCCAGCTTGTCCATCTGCGCGCGGATGCGGACGCCGATCGGCGTCAGCCCGCCGAAGTAGAGCGCCTCGGGGTTCTGGGCCTTGATCTGCGTCAGCTCGGCGGTGAAGTCCTGCTGGTCGGCGGTGACTCCAAAAGTCGCGACGATCTGTCCGCCGTCCTTCTGGAAGAACTGGGTGAAGTACTTGTTGTGCCCCTTGCCGTAGTCGGTGGTGTCGTGGATGACCGCCACCTTCCTGAAGCCGTGATCGGCCATGAACTTCGCGTTGGTCTCGTTCTGGTTGATCATCGTCCCGTTGACGCGGTGGATCTCCTTGAAGTCGTTGGCGTAGGTGATGTCGGGCAACACCGCGCCCCAGACGATCACCGGCAGCCCGAAGCGATGGTAGGTGTCCACCGTGGCCATCGCGACCACCGAGCAGTAGTGGGTGACGCCGGCGACGACGCTGCGATCCGAGCCGGCCTTGGTGGCCACCTGAACGCCGGCGTCCGGCTTGCACTCGTCGTCGAGCACCACCAGCTCGTACTGGTACTTCGCCTTGGCATCGGCGTTGCGCAGGCGGACCGCGAGGTCGGCCGAGTTGCGCCCGCCGAGCCCGATGGCGGAGTTGCCGCCGGTCAAGGGGCCGACGAAGGCGATACGGACGGTGTCCTTGGCTGCGGCGGAGAAGGAGAGCAGGGCGATCGACGCTGCGGCCGCGAGTCTCATTTTGCGCCTCCAGGTGGGGCCGCGGAACGTAACAGAATCGCTGGAGAGAGACGACCCCGCGCCCGGGTTGCGCTAGGTTGTGCGCGATGGCTGCCAACGATGCCGAGCTGGCGCGGGCCTTCGACGAGCAAGCGGCGCGATTCGAGCGCTCGCCGGTCCCGACGGACGCTGCCGCCCTCGAGCGGCTGGTCGCGTTCGCCGCCCTGCCGCCGGACTCGCTGGTGCTCGACGCGGGATGTGGACCGGGGCTGGTGGCCGAGGCGTTCCTCAAGGCCGGTCATCGCGTCCAGGGCGTCGACCTGTCGGGGGAGATGATCCGCCGGGCGCGGGAGCGGTGCGCCCGGTTCGGGGATCGCGCCCGCTTCGAGCAGGTGTCGCTCTTCGAGATGTCGCCGCGGGTTCCGTTCGACGCCGCCGTATCCAGATTCGTCCTGCACCACGCGCCGGACGCGGCGGGCTTCCTGCGGGCGCAAGCGCGGCAGGTGCGGCCGGGCGGAGTGGTGGCGGCGAGCGATCATTCCACGGATCCCGACCCCATCGCGGCCCGCTGGCACCACGAGCTCGAGTGCGCCCGGGATCGGACGCATTTGCGCAACCTGACTTCGGGGGAGCTGACGGACGCGCTGGTCCGGGCCGGACTCGAGCACGTGCGGCTCGTCGAAGAGGATCTCCAGCTCGATTTCGACGAGTGGTTCGATCGCGGTACGCCGGCCCTGCCGAAGGCCGAGGTGCGCGCGAAGCTCCTCGCCGGCCGGTCGCGTGGATTCGACCCGCTGCCGCGCGCCGACGGAGGGATCACCATCCGTTGCGTGCGGGCGCTGGTCCGGGGAGTGAAGCCGGAGGCCTAGCGGCCCGGCCAGTCGTCCATGATCATGAAGACGGCGTCGCGCAGCGCGGCACGCCGCTGCGGCGCGATGGCCGTGAAGGCGGGGTCCTCGAGCATCCGCAGATAAGCAGACCGAGTCGGGTAGCGGACGACGACGATCGCGTCCCAGGCCTGGGACGGATCGCCCAGCGGCTCGATGCATTGCCCGGCGTAGAGCAGCTGGGCGCCGAGGGGCCGCAGCAGCGGAAGCGCCGCGGCGGAGTACCTCACGTACGCGTCTCGGCCGCCCTCGACGAACCGGAGGAGTTGGACCAGCACGAACGGCCTGCGGTCGTCCTTTTCTCTGAGCTTTTGCAAATCGCTGGCGCTCGGCTCGATCAAGGCGCGTTTACCGTAACACGGCGACAAGATCGTCCGCAGGACGGGGCCCCATTTGAAAAGCACGGGGCGCCGAGGGTAGTCTGCTGTGGTCGAGCAGCGCCGCAGTCAGTGCCGTTTGACTCGAGGGGAACCCAACATGAACTTCTGGCGGACGCTCCAGGTCGCTTCGGTCCTTCTCCTGTCGGCTGGAATCGCAGCCGCGCAAACTCCAACCACTCCTTCGCAGACAGAACCCGCTCCGCCAGGAGCGCCAGCCGAACCGCCGACGAGCGCGCAAGCCGCGCCGGGCACGAAGCCGATGGAGGAACAGATCGTCGTCACCGGGTCGCGCGTCCGTCGCAAGGACCTGACCACGCCGGCGCCGGTCGCTGTCCTCACTCGCGAGCAGTTCCTGGAGAGCGGCCGGCTGACGCTCGGCGACTTCCTTCAGACGCTGCCGGAGCAGGGGAACGCGCCCAACTTCCAGCTCAACAACGGCGGCGCGACCTACGGCGCGGAGGGCAGCACGCGCGTCAACCTGCGCAGCCTCGGCGTCACCCGCACCCTGGTGCTGGTCAACGGCAGGCGGTGGGTTCCGGCCGGCGTGGGCGCATCGCCAGCGGTGGACCTGAACTCGATTCCCGCGGCTGCCGTCGAGCGGATCGAGGTGCTGAAGGACGGCGCATCCGCGGTCTACGGTTCCGACGCCATCGCCGGCGTGGTCAACGTCATCACCCGCAAGAGCTTCAACGGGACCGAGCTCGGAGCGCAGTACGGGATCTCGGACAAGGGCGACGCCCAGACCTTCGACGCCCAGGTGACCACCGGCCGCACCGGCGACTTCGGCAACTTCATCTTCTCCGCCGGTTTCTTCGACCAGAAGGATTCGTGGCTGCGCGATCGGAGCTGGAGCTCGAAGGCCCTGACGTTCGTGTACCCGAACGCTGCGTTTCCGCAGGGAACGACCATCGCCGGTGGAAGCTTCCGCACGCCACAGGGGACGATCCAGATTCCCGCCGGCGCGGCGAGCAATCCGAGTTGCACCGCCGTCTGCCAGTCGCTGATCGCCATGGGCAACTCGGCGGGCGGCGGTCCGGGCACCTTCGCCGACCAGGCTTTCATCCGCGTTCCCAGCGTTCTGGATCCCTCGAACGCGGCGGGGTGGAAGGTGATGGGCGCGGATGACACGTACAACTTCGCCTCCGAGAACTACCTGAGCATTCCTTCTCGACGCTACCAGTTCTACGGTACGGGCGACACGCGGTTGGGGTTCGCGCGCGGTTACATCGAGGCATCCTTCGTACAGCGGACCTCGCGGCAGAACGCTGCGCCCATGCCGCTCAATCCCGGCGATTACACGCTCGCCGGCACGGACACGCCCATCCAGCTTTCGAAGGACAGCATGTACAACCCCTTCGGCGTCAGCCTGGACTTCGCCGGCCGCCGGCTGGTGGAATTCGGCCGGCGCACGTACGCTCAAGAGCTGGGAACGTATCGCATCGTCACCGGCGTGGACGGGACGCTCCCCGAAATCACCGGACCGCTCTCGGGCTGGTATTGGGACGCGTCGCTCAACTACGGCCGCACCAGCGGCACGTTCACCACCAATGGAGCGATCCGGAATTCGCGGATCGCGGATGCGCTCGGACCGAGCAAGAGCATCAACGGCACCCCGCGCTGCCTGCGCAACATCAACGACGACACCAGCATCATCCCCAACTGTGTCCCCTTGAACCTGCTGGGCGGACCGAACAACGGCAGCATCGATCCGGCACAGATCGACAACCTCGGGTTCTCCGGCACCTCGCGCGCGTTCGACGCGCTCTTCACCGTGGACGCCTCGCTGACGGGCGACCTGTTCCGGCTACCGATCAGTGAAAGGCCCATCTCGCTCGCGCTGGGTTACCAATACCGCCGCCAGTCCGGCGCGCAGATCGCAGACCCCATCGCCGCGTCGGGCGATTCGGCGGACTTCAATTTCAAGTCGACCGACGGATACTTCTACGCGAACGAAGGGTTCGGCGAGCTCTCGATCCCGTTGCTCGCGAACATGCCCTACGTACAAGACCTCGAGGCGAGCTTCGCCGGCAGGTACGTGAACTACAACACCTTCGGCGACAACTTCAGCTACAAGTTCGGCGCCCGGTACACGCCCATTCCTGACGTGACCTTGCGAGGCACGTACTCCACGGCATTCCGGGCGCCCAGCATCAGCGAGCTCTATCTCGGTCAGACCGAAACGGCGCCCACCGTGAGCGATCCGTGCAGCACGCTGACGCCGGTCAACTCGGCGCAGTGCATGGCCACGGGTGTGCCGGCGACCGGCTCGAACGACGTCGGCAACCAGGAGCTGACGCGGTCCGGAGGCAATCGAAACCTCAAGGCGGAGACGGCAAAGATCTACACGGTCGGCCTGGTGCTTCAGCCTCAGGCCGTCCGCAACCTGTCGTTCACCATCGACTACTACAACATCACCGTCGACGACGTGGTCGGCACGATGGGCGCGGCCGGCATCCTCGCCGCCTGCTATCCGGCGGCGTTCGGGAACCCGAATGCGACGCCGGCTTTCTGCGACCAGATCCATCGCGCACCCGGTAGCGGCCGGATCCTCTTCATCTCCGACAGCAACCTGAACCTCGCGCAGCTGAGCACCTCGGGGATCGACTTCTCCGCCCGCTACGCCTACCCCAGCCCCGTGGGAAGATTCGCATTCGCGTTCGACCTGACCTGGCTCAAGGACTTCGATCGTACCCAGCGAATCGGCGCCACCACCCAGGTTGTGCACGGGAAGGGAACGTTCGATCTCGGCGCGCTGCCCGAGTGGAAGGCCAACCTGGGAACGACGTGGAGCTTCGCCGGGTTCAGCGCCGGAACGGTGGTCCGGTACGTGGGCAGGTTCAAGGAGTGCGGCGCGTTCAGCTCCGACGACAATCAATACGAGTCGGTGGGCGGCCTGTGCTACGCCGACCCCAATGCTCCCGCCCGGCAGATCCCGCACAACGTCACGCTCGATCTGCACGCGAGCTACACCCTGACCAGTCCCGCTGGTCGGACCCTGTTGCTGGTGGGCATCAACAACGTGTTCGACCAGGCGCCGGAGTTCGTTTACGCGGCACCTCTCGCCAACTCCGACCCGAGCATCTACGACTTCATCGGCCGGTTCGTGTACGGGCGGCTCCAGCACACTTTCTGAAGTCCGCACGGCGCCAATCCCCTGACGCGGCGTCAATCCGTTGACGCCGCGTCCTTGGGGACGGCGATGTAAGTCCTTGGAATCAGGTCAGGGGAAACCCCGGGTGGCCCCGCGCCCAGGGCACGGAGATTGCTCTACTTCCGGGTATGGAAAACCTGAGGGGTGGGCAGGTCGAAATGCTGCCGGAGACGAGGGACGAGTTGGCCGCGCTGACTGCGGCATTCGTGCGCGACCTCCCGGCCATGGTGCAGGGGTTGGTCCTGGCCATCGACCGGCTGCGCGCCAGCCCGGCCGACGTCGCGCTCTGTGGGATGGCGCGGCGCCGCGCGCACCAGATCGCGGAGCGGGCGCTCCTGCGGATGGATTCGTCCTGCGACTTCGGACCGGAGATCGACGCTGGGCTTCGCGTGCTCGATCCGATGCTGTGGCGCGCGCGTCGCCTGGACGGATTCGTCTAGCCGCGGCCGCCGAAGGCGGCTTAGCGGCTACGCCTGAGGATGATCATTCCCCCCTCGGTCAAGAGATCTGTTCTAGACCATCAGCCGCGCCCACCAGACTCGCGCCAGCGGCAGCGCGATGCCGGCGACGACCAGCGCGCATCCCACGAGCTGGCTCCCGCTCACCCGTTCGCCGAAGACCAGCCAGCCGAAGACGAGTGCCACCACGGGGACGAGAAGCGCGAATCGCGTCACCTGCGCCGCCGGATGTCCCCGCAAGAGACGGTTCCAGAGGCCGAACCCGGCCAGCGTCGCCCCGAACGCCAGGTAGGCGACCGACGCCCACGACCAGACGTCCAGAGCGCGGAAGCTCGCCAGCACGGCGTCGCGGCCTTCCACGACCCAACCCAGCGCGAAGAAGACCGGCGGCAGCGGCAGCGCCGACCAGACCACGAAGGCCAGGGCGTTCACGCTGTAGCCCGAGAGCGAGCGGCTGACGAGGTTGCCCACTGCCCAGGAAGCCGCGGCGCACACCGTCAGGATGAAGCCCTCGAGCCGGAACGAGCTGCCGCGGGCGAGCGCCAACCAGACCAGACCGATGCCGGCCACCGCGATGCCCACCCTCTGTGACCGCCGCGGCCGCTCCCCGAAGACCAGCGCCGCGAGGATGACGGTGAAGAAGACCTGCGACTGCTGCACCACGGCGGCCAATCCGGAAGGCATCCCCACCTTGATGGCCAGGAACAGCAGCGAGAACTGGCCGAGGAAGGTGAAGAGCCCGAACCCGACATGGAGGCGCAAAGGGATCCGCGGCCTGGGCAGCAGGAAGATGGCCGGGAGCGCGGTGAGCAGCATCCGCAGCCCGCCGAGGACGAAGGGCGAGATCCCCCGCAGCCCCAGCTTGATGACGACGAAATTCACGCCCCAGAGCAGGACCACCGCGAGGGCAAGAGCGACGTCGCGCGGCGACACGGCTCTACCCCGTTGCGGTGGCGATGCGCTCCAAGGCGTTGCGGATCGCGGGCGGGATCGGCGTCGGCTTGCGGGTGGCGCGCTCGACGAACACGTGGACGAACGACCCCTCCGCGCAGACGTCCTCTCCGCGGAAGATGCCGATCTGGTAGGTGACGCTGGTCCTGCCCAGCCTGGTCACGCGCAGCCCGGCGTGCACGACGTCGGGAAAGGAGATCGACTTCTTGTACGCGCACTGTGATTCGACGCAGACGGCGATGGCGTGGTCGAGCTGGATGTCCAGGCCGCCTTGCTCGATCAGGTAGCGGTTGATGAGGGTATCGAAGTACGCGTAGTAGACGACGTTGTTGACGTGCCCGTAGACGTCGTTGTCCGCCCAGCGCGTCTGGATCTCGAGCAGGTACTTGAACTCGCCGCGGATCACGGACGCCGGCTCAATTCGGCGTCCCGCCGTCGCCGGTTTGCACCCCGCAGTCGTACGCCTTGGCCGCGACCGTGGTCACGTTGGGCGTGACCGACTCGCTGTCGTAGAAGAAGTCGGTGGCCCCGGTGGCGGCGCTCTTCACCCGCGCTTCGTCGCGCGCCTGTTCCAACCCCTTGTCGCCGGCCTGCGTGGAGGACCCGATGAAGCGGCCCAGCATCGTGCAGGTCCGCACCGCTTCCTCGTCCTTCACTTGCCGCATCGCCGCGAGGCGCTCGGGAGAGACCTGGGGGACGGTGGTGCAGGCGGCCAAGGCGAGGAGCACGCACCAGCGCATGCGAGCCTCTTATGCGATCGTGGTGCCGCCGTCCACGACGAGGATCTGCCCGGTGACGTAGGACGACGCCTCCGACGCGAGATAGAGCGCTGCCCCCGCCGGTATGCGCGGCAAAGGGGTGCGCAGCCGGTCCCAGCTCCTGCGCAAGCTGCTGGAGGGCCTCGGCTTTCCGGGCGGCCAGCACCACCTTGGCCCCCGCGCCGACGAACGCCCTGGCGATGGCCGCGCCGATGCCGCGCGACGCTCCCGTGACGATGGCGACCCGATCCTCGAGCGAGAAGGACCCTGGCATGGACCGAAGCTACTCCTCGCCGCGAGTAGCGAACACCTGGCTGTGACGGAGGTCACGGTGGCTTGACGCCTGTTCAGGACTTGGCTTACACACTCGAGATCTTGAGCCGGGTTCGTTCATCCGCTCCCGCAGAACCAGCACCGGTCATTGCGCGCGCTCTTCATCGGCGATTGCCGGAGCGCATTCGCGGGGCCGGCACGCTCTATCTCTGGCTGCGGCGCGGCCGGACGGCGCTGCGCGTCGCACGCCAGCTCACCGCCGCTGGACGAGGACATGAGTTCGTCGACGCCTGCGCGCGCATTCCGCTGGGCGAGGGGGAAGTCCAGCTCTGCACCGGCGATCTCTGCCAGGCGCTGAGCGAGGCCGAGGCGCACGACACGCGCGCCCTCTTCGTCCCGGGCGACGGCGCCCCGCAGCTGCCCGATTTCGGCCGCATCACTTCCCTGCATGCGCTCGACGTGCTGGCGCGCTCCGGATGGCTCCTCGATCAGCTCGCGGAAGGGCGGTTCATCAGCTACTTCCATCCCATCGTCCACGCCGAGGACACCGCTCGCATCTTCGCCCACGAGGCCCTGCTGCGGGGCGTGGAGCGCGACGGTTCCATCATCGAGCCCCAGCCGATCCTGACGCTGGCGCGGGAAGCGGGGCTCCTGTCCGAGGTGGATGCGGCCGCCTGCCGCAGCGCCATCCGGGAGGCGGCCCGGCAGGGCCCGGACATGTGCGTGTTCATCAACTTCTCCCCGGCGGCCATTCGCGACCCGGAGGCGAGCCTCAACTCGACGGTGCAGGCGATCGAGGAAGTGTCGCTGCCGCGGGACCGGGTGGTGTTCGAGGTCACCGAGGCCGATCGCTACGGCGACACGCCGCGCCTGCAGCAGGTGTTGAACGCGTACCGCCGCGCGGGCTTCCGCGTCGCGCTCGACGACCTCGGCGCCGGCTGGTCCACGTTGAACCTGGTCCACCGGGTCCGCCCCGACTTCATCAAGCTCGACCGCGAGCTGATTCGCGGAGTGCACGACGATCCGGTGAAGGCGCTCATCGCCCGCAAGCTGCTCGAGATCGGCCACGGGATGGGCATCGGCACCATCGTCGAGGGGATCGAGGAAGAGGCCGAGCTGTCCTGGGTCCGCGATCACGGTGCGGACTTCGTGCAAGGATTCCTGCTCGGCAAGCCGGCACCGGTGGTCAGGAGCTGACGATGCACCCCCGCCTTCGTCGTCAGCTTTCGGCGCTCGGATCCGATCTGCCGCCGGAGTTCCGTCAACTGCTCTCCGCCGTCGACGCGGCGTACCGCGAGAACGATGCCGAGCGCGCCGAGCTGGAAGAGTCCGTCGCTTCCCTGACGTCGCTCCTGCACCGGGCGCAGATTCGCGCCGGGCACGCCGGCGAGCGGCAGAAGGAACACCGGGTCAAGGCGGTCCGCGCGCGCAAGCGCCTCGACAAGCTGCTGGAGAAGAGCCGCCTCGCGGTCTTCGAGCTGACGCCCGAGCTGGTGGTCCGCAGGGCCAACCCGGCCGCCGCGAAGCTCGCCGGGAGCAAGCAGGGGGAGCTGAAGGGGAAGAAGATCTTCGAGGTCCTCCAGCCGCTGGGCACCGCCGACGTGCCGGAGAAGTGGTCGCGCAAGCTGGCCAGGGGCGAGCCGGTGGCGCGCACGCTGGCCTGCACCGGGCCGGACGGGCGCGCCATCGCCTGCGACTGGGTGCTGCTCCCACGCTTGCGCAAGGACGGGTCGGTGTTCCGCGTCACCGCCGTGCTGCGCGATCAGACCGAGGTGGTGGAGAAGCACGACTCGATCCGGGATCGGGAAGAGCGGCTCTCGCTCGCCCTGGCCGGCAGCGCCGACGTGCTCTGGGACTGGGACCTGATCACGAACCAGCTCCATCTCTCCCCGCGCTGGCGCGAGCTGCTGGGGTTGTCCACGGCCGCGACCGGCACTCCGGCGGACTGGCTGGAGCGCGTGCATCCCGAGGACGCGGCGCCTTTGCGCGCCGCGCTCACCGCGCACTCCGAAGGACGGACCCTCTCCTTCGAGCACGAGCACCGGGTCCGCAACAACGACGGCGACTGGCGCTGGCTCCTGGTGCGCGGCACGGCCCAGAGGGACGCGAAGGGCGCCGCCGTGCGGGTCGCCGGCCTGATGAGCGACATCACGCGCCACCGCACCCTGGTGGAGCGGATGGCGCACGACGCCCGCCACGACGGGCTCACCGGCCTGCCGAACCGCACCCTGTTCCTCGACCTGCTTCGCCACTCCTTCGGCCGGACCCGCCGCCACGAAGACTACCGGTTCGCCGTGCTGTTCATCGACATCGACCGGTTCAAGATGGTGAACGACGCCTTCGGGCACGAGACGGGCGACCACTTGCTGCAGCAGATCGGCCGCCGCCTGGAGTCGTGCTTGCGCGAAGGCGACACGCTGGCGCGGCACGGCGGCGACGAGTTCACCATGTGGCTGGACGACGTGCGCGGGTCGACCGACGCGGTGCGCGTGGCCGACCGCGTGCACGAAGTGATGCGCGAGCCCTTCGAGCTGGCGGAGGGCCAGCGGGTCCAATCCAGCGCCAGCATCGGGGTGGCGGTGGGGTCGTCGCAGTACCAGAAGGCGGAGGACGTGCTCCGCGACGCCGACGTGGCGATGTACCGGGCCAAGGCGCTGGGCAAGGCGCGGACCGCGGTGTTCCAGCGCGACGTGCCGGAAGGCGCGCCGGCGCACCTCCAGCTCGAGAGCGACCTGCGCAGCGCCCTGGTCCGCAACGAGCTCCTGGTCCACTACATGCCCATCGTCGACTTGATGACGGGCAAGGTCCGCGCGGTGGAGGCGCTGGCGCGGTGGCAGCATCCGCGGCTCGGGCTGGTGCCGCCGTCCAAGTTCATCGGCCTCGCCATGGAGACGGGGCTGATCGCCTCCATCGACCAGTGGGTCCTGCAGACCGCTTCGCGACAGCTCCACGACTGGCGGCGCGACATCGCCACCGCCAACCGGCTCTCGATCTCGGTGAACTTCTCCCGGAGCCTGCTGGAGCAGGCGGACGTGGGCGCGCAGATCGATCGGGTGCTGCGCGAGTCGCAGCTCGCGCCCGGCGATCTGAACATGGACATCAACGAGAGCGTCCTGGCGCCGGACAACGGCATCGACGCGCTCGCCGACCTGCACCAGCGCGGCCACAAGCTGCACATGGACGACTTCGGCACCGGCCAGGGCTGGCTGCGGCACCTGCACAAGATCGAGGTGGACAGCATCAAGATCGACCGCTCGTTCCTGGCGGGCGGCGCCGATCGGGACCGGCAGGTGCTGACGCGCATCGTCCAGATCGCGCGCGACCTGGGCAAGACCGTGATCGCGGAGGGCGTGGAGACGAAGGACCAGGCGCGGCTCGTCCGCGAGGTGGGCTGCTCGTTCGCGCAAGGGTTCTTCTTCAGCCCGCCCCTCGACCCGGCGAAGACGGGGGTGCTGTTGCAGGAAGGCGTGCTGGACGTGGTGTGAGATGCGGTTCGAGCTCGTCGCCTTCGACCTGTACGGAACGCTGCTCGACGTGAGCGGGCTGGCGAAGCGGCTCGAGCCGTTCGCCGGTCCGGACAGCGCCGTGCTCCTGGCCCGCTGGCGGAAGGCGCAGCTCGAGCGCACCTGGCGCGAGAAGGTCTACCAGCCCTTCGACGTGGTGACGGAGCGCGCTCTCGCCGAGGTCGCTCCCGCGATCGACCCCAAGACGCGGGCGAAGATGTGCGAGACATGGCTCTCCTTGCCCGCGTTCCCCGACGCGCGGACGACGCTGGATTCCTTGCGCAAGGCCCGGGCGCGGCGCGCCATCCTCTCCAATGGCACGCCGGCGATGATCCGCGCCGCGCTCTCCGCGGCGGAGCTGGAGGTCGACGAGGTGCGCAGCGCGGACGAAGTGCGGGCGTACAAGACCGATCCTCGCGTCTACGCGCTCCTGCCGCGCGAGCGGACGCTGTTCGTCAGCGGCAACGGTTGGGACGCGGCGGGGGCCAAGCGCAACGGATTGAAGGTCGCCTGGATCGACCGGGGAACGCCGGCGCCCGACGTCGAGCCCGACTTCCACCTGCATTCGCTGGCCGACGTCGCCGCCCTCCTCTGGCGCGAGCACGGCGTCCGGGTGGTGAAGAGCGGGGAGCTGGACACGAACACTGCGCAGACGCCGGGCATGTCGCGGGCGGCGGCGATCACGCACGCCCGCATCGGCGCGGAGAAGATCTGGGCAGGAACGGTGAGCATCCACGCCAACGCGAAGACGGGCGCCCATCACCACGGAGCGCTGGAGTCGATCATCTACGTCGTCCGCGGCCGCGCGCGGATGCGCTGGGGAGAGAAGCTCGAGTACACGGCGGAAGCGGGCCCCGGCGACTTCATCTACGTGCCGCCCTGGGTCCCGCACCAGGAGATCAACGCCAGCCGTGACGAGCCGCTGGAGTGCGTGCTCGTGCGCAGCGGCCAGGAGCCGGTGGTGGTCAACCTGGACATCGCGCCGGCCGAGCCGCCGGAAGAAGTGAAGTGGATCGATCCGATCCACCGCGGCTGAGGGTAGACTGCGGCCCGCCATGCAAGGTGTCCTGGCGCCGGTCCTCACTCCGTTCGATCGGGACCTGAATCCCGACCCCGCGCGCTTCGCGCGCTTCTGCAAGTCGCTGCTCGAGGAGGGATGCTCCGCGCTGGCTCCCTTCGGGACCACCAGCGAGGCGAACTCGCTCTCCGTGGACGAGCGCGAGCGGCTGCTGGACGCGCTCCTGGAAGCCGGCATTCCGCCGGAAAAGCTCGTCCCCGGCACGGGCTGCGCCGCCGTGACGGATACCGCGCGCCTGACCCGGAGGGCGGCGCGCGCCGGCTGCGCGGGCGTCTTGATGCTGCCGCCGTTCTATTACAAGAACCTGACCGCGGAGGGGCTGTACCGCAGCTTCGCGCAGGCGATCGATCGCGCCGGAGACTCGCG
>WNFT01004122.1_pt1 | contig 12692 bp, 7 predicted proteins | sample 5400191 | NCBI WGS metagenome assembly WNFT01 (sample SAMN13153359, study PRJNA577476) | soil metagenome | isolation source: 80 cm saprolite under Madrone tree | place: USA:California | collected 2016-06-14
ACGCCGTCCTCGCTCTTGAGCCAGCCATAGGCGTTGTGGCCCTTCACCTGGATGGTGGCCGACTTGATGCCCGCTTCTTCGCCGGCCGTCTCTTCCAGATACTCGATCTTGTAGCCGTGCTGCTCGGCCCAGCGGGTGTACATGCGCAGCAGCATGTTGGCCCAGTCCTGGCTCTCGGTGCCGCCGGCGCCGGCATGGACTTCCACGAATGTATCGAAGCCGTCGGCCTCCCCGGACAAGAGCGCCTCCAGTTCGCGCCGCGCCACCTCAGCCTTGAGCCGCTTGAGCGCCGCTTCGGCCTCGCCGACAACGCCGGCATCGTTCTCGGCCTCGCCGAGCTCGATCAGGCCGACGTTATCCTCGACCTCGCGCTCGATGCGACCCAGCGCCGACAGCTGCTCCTCAAGCGAGGTGCGCTCCTGCATCAGCCGGCTGGCGCGCTGGGGATCGTTCCACAGATTGGGATCCTCGGCGAGGTGGTTCAGCTCGGCGAGGCGGGCGCGCGCCTTGTCGAAGTCAAAGATGCCTCCTCAGCAGCCCCAGGGACTGCTTGATTTCGCCCACAACGGTCGCAATTTCCGCGCGCATGATCTCACCGGCTCAAAAGACGTTTCAAGCCTGAGATGTAGCGACCCGGTCGGCATTACGCAACTGCGCCCCTTGATATCGGCCAACCGATCAGTTGGCATCGCTCAGTCAGCCTTATTTGCGACTTGCACCGTATCCACAAGCAAGAGCTCGTCGCGAAGAGGCTTCTTGAAATTCAGCTTCAGCTCCCATTTCCCCTCCATGAAGAAGTGGAGGGTTGCCTTGTATGTTCCGGCCTCGACCCCAGGAGCAGCCACGACAGACGGGGTGGGGTGATGGTTACGCATGTCTGGCATGTCGCCCATAACGGTGAACTCGGCGCCGTCAACCGCCGCACCATTTGCCTGCGACGTGACCTTGAATGTGTATTGATACTGCAGGCCGCGCTCATGACCGGTCCACTGCCTGGTGAAATCCACCGTCCAGAGGTCCGCTCCGCTTGCGTGCGGCACAGCAAGGGGCAGCGCCGCCAAGCTCAGCACAACCATGAGACCGCGTGGACCCGTCAGGTAGGCCATCGCACTCTCCGTTAGGCCGCCCGCAGGCGCCGCCGTCTTGCTCGTTGGTTGATTATGGTGACGCTGAAAGCGGAGACTGAGCTGCCAGCGTCACACGGTCGGAGGAGCTTGGTTGCAATTGCCGCCGAGCGATGCATCTTGAAACCAAGCTCTCCTCGTCGTGAAGTCCGAACCGCTGAGGCATTCAGCGCTCGGCCGTTCGCATTCGAACCGGGTAGTGACCGCCTGGCTGTCAGCGCCGTTACTACATCGGGCCCGCTACATTGAGCTCCTTGCCGTCAACAACCACCTTGGTTGGGACGATGAGCTCGCCGTGAATCGAGCCCGTGACGACGGCCGTCTTGGCCATATAATCGGCAAAGTTCGGAGCGGGGGCGGCCAATGTCAGTACCCTGCCGTTGACCAGCAATGCCACCGGGATTCCCAGTTTGGCGCATATAGTCGCGCAATTGGACACGATGCGCGCTTGCAGGACGTGATCTTGGGCTGCGTTCTTCACGTCCATCGAGTAGCACCTGGTGTCGATGAGCGTACCTGTCCACGTCTGGTCGGCCGCTCGGACCGCGGCGGAAGAAGACACTAGAGCAACGAGTGCCATTCCAATCGAGCTGCGTATCATCTCTAACCTCCATCGGTTGGTTGCTTCATTTTAGACTGGTGCGAACGGCCCCGCGTGGGGCTGCCGGGCAGGCGATCAGCGCGCCAGAACGCGTTCAAGATATGAATAGGTGTCGGCGTGTGTCCAAATTGCGGGGTCATAGACGGACAATCGCCGATCGCCCGTTTTCGGGTCGGGAATCTCGATCAGCTCGCCATCACGCCCCACGAGCAAGGTCATGGGTGGGCCGCCTGACAGATTATAGGCCTTGGCAACCTCCCCAGTTGCGTCGAACAAGGCCGTGAAGGTGAATGCGTGCCGTCGATGGAATTCTAATGCCTTGGCACGCTGGTCCATGACCGCAACGGCCAGCACCTCCAATCCATCCTTGTGGAACCGGTCGTAGAGCTTCTGAAAATACGGCATCTCATAGAGACAGGGCGCGCACCAACTCGCCCAGAAGTTCAAAAGCACGATCTTGCCTTTCAGGTCCGCGAAGCGCACCGATCCTTGGCCGTCGAGGAGTGGCGCCTCGAAATCCTGTGCGCGACGCAAGGTGGGACCGAGTGGCTCCGCGGCGATCGTGGAAATAGGAGCCACCACGGGGAGCACGGTCGACGCCAAAGCCATAGATGCGACTATTGCCGATCGAAGCGACGAGGAACTGAAAGAGCGATGACCGCGCGTCCTCGGCATGTCCTCAACAACCTCCATCGTGGCCTCCAGTTTGTGCAGGCAGAGCCATGCGCTTGGGTTCAGTTCTGTTCCAACATCACGGGAGAGCGAAGACGATGACCGCCGATGTGCCTGAACCGCCGAAGAAACCCGAAACGACGCCGGAGGTCGTCGCGACATATTGCTTGTTGCTGATCTGGTAGCTGATGACGCCGCCACCGACGGACCCTCCGGTGTTGAAGCGGTAAAGCGTCTTGCCGTCGCGCGCATTGATGACGAGGAAGTCATTGTTGAGATCACCGGTGAACAGCACGCCACCCGACGTGGCGGTGATCCCGGCCACGAGCGGCGTCGGCCACTGGTGGCGCCAACGCATCTTCCCGGAGCCGGCATCGATCGCCTGGAGCCAGCCCCGCGCCTTGTCACGCGCGTCCGGGGTCACCGAGCCGCCGTAATAGTGCGCGTTCAGTGCGAACTCCGGGGGCTTATCCTGCTTGTTGAACGTGCCGCACCAGTCGACGGTCGCAACGAACAGGGTATTGGTCTTCGCATTATAGGCCGGGCCGTTCCATTCCATGCCGCCGAGCAGGCCCGGGCAGATGTGCGCGCCGGTGACGCTCGGCTCGGCATCGGCGTTCTCGCGCGTCGTGATCGCCAGCTCGTAAAGCAGTTCCCGACTGTCGCGGTCGAGCATGCGCAACAGGCCGTCCTTGCCGCTGACCGCCATCAGGTTGCGCGTCTTGCCGTTGACCGACGCGCGGAAGATCGGGCTGACCTGGCTCAAGTCCCAGTCGTGCATGTCGTTGGCGACGAACTGCTTGTACCAGCGGAGCTTGCCAGTCTTAATATCGAGCGCCACCACCGAGTCGGTATAGAGGTTGGTGCCGGGACGAACCTCGCGATAGAAGTCCGGCGCCGGATTGCCGACGGGAACGAAGATCACGCCTTTCTCGGCATCGAACGACAACGGCGTCCACACGCTGCCGCCGCCGTGCTCGCGCGCCTGCGGGTTGGACCAGGTCTCGGCGCCCGGCTCGTTGGCGTCGGGGACGAGATTGAAGCGCCAGACCGGCTCGCCGCTGTCCAGCTTGAATGTGCCGATCCAGTTCTTTGCGCCCCAATCGGCGCCGGCGGGGCCGTAGATCACGACATCGTCGACGATCAGCGGCGGCATGCTGAGATATTGGCTGGAACCGGCGTCGGCGATCTTGCGGCTCCAGAGCAGCGTGCCCTTTTCCATATCGACCGCGATCAAGTGACCGTCCGCGGTGCCGCGCACGACGCGGCCGTCCTTGAGCGCCACGCCGCGATTGGTGGGAGAGAGCACCTGACCCTTGACCTGCCAGCTGTAGGTCCAGCGCTCGCGGCACGTCGCGGCATCGATGGCCACGATCGACTGATCGACCGTCAAATACATCACGCCTTTGTAGACCACCGGACTGGTCTGGGTCGGGTTGGCGCTGTTGGAGCGATAGATGCAGACTGCGCGCAGCCTCCCCGCGTTGTCGGCGTTGATCTGGTTGAGATCGACGAAGCGCTGCCCCGCATAATCCTTGCTGGCGCTGAGCCAGTTGCCGGTATCGGATGCTGCGCGCCGCAGCTCGTCCTGGGTGGGGCCGTGACCGACGGGTGCGACCGCGGCCGGCGCGGCTGCAGGCGCCGCCGCCTGCCCCAGGGTGCCGAGATACGCGATCACGTCAGCGCGGGCGACCTCGTTCGGCAATGACACCGGCATCGATGTTCCGGGAACCTTTTGCGACGTCGAGGTGAGAAACTGATCGAGCGTCTTGGCGTCCCAGGTCAGGTGCGCGTTCACCATCGCCGGCGTATAGGTGAAGCCCGGCAGCGTACCGGACAGCCGGCCTATGACACCAGCGAGCGACGGTCCGAAGCCCTGCTTTCCAGGCTCGCGCGAATGGCACGAGGAGCATTGGTTCTCGAACACCGTCTTGCCGGCGGTCACATTGCCTTGTGCAAAGGCCTCAGTGCCAGACAACAACACCGCCGCGAGCAAGAACCAACCGGAACTTCCGCCCATTGCAGCTCTCCTCTTCATGAGGCCGCATCCTGCCAGGTCGAGATCGGCCTCGGCGGCAGGAACTCGGTGGCGATGGCGGGCATCACTTCAGGCGCGTCCGACCGTGCGACCTTCGACTGTCGGTCCCCCATGACGTCGCGCAGAGACCTTCCCGCGCGTTGAATGACATCACCGCCAGCCTCCTCGGCGAGCCGCTTGGGATGTGCACGCCGACAGGGTACTCGATCAGGACTTTCTCCACCTAGTTCTCAGCAGCCACCAGCCATGGGGCTAGCCTTGTCCTTGCAGATGTCGCCGACGATCAACTCGACACCCACACTGCCCTTATTCTCCCACCAGTGCATGACGCCTTGGGATTCAAGTGTCGTCTCACCGGCCTTGTGAACCTTGGGCGTCGTCGTGTCGCTCCGGTGCTCGACGATTTCGCCTTTAATCATATAGATGATGGCGGGGCGGTCTTTGTGGCTATGAACCGGAATGATGCCACCGGGCTCGATCGACCAGTAGCGGTATCGCAGTTTGCGGCCGCTCATGCCATCGATCTCTGGTCCCAAATCGACCTCGCCGAGCACATTGATACGAAGGCCTTTGCCCTCTTTCGGTCCTTCGAATGTCTGGGCAGATGCGCTACTGACACCGATCGCGAGCCAGAATGCGGCACAGCTGGCGATAACCACGCGCTTGTTCAACATGTCAATTCCTCTGATTCTTCCTCGGACTGCAATAAGTCGTCTGCTGGTGCCGACACGTCGAAGCCGCGCCCGATTTGCCGCCCCTGCCGTCGGCATCACTCCGATCGGAATTACAATCGTAATGCCAAGGTATGTACATTACTTTCTGTGTTCCGACCTGATACTCAATTGCTATAATTGCGCGTGGCTTCGTGTTAACCCGGATCATGCACCACGCGACCCATTTTTGCGCGTCTGGCCGACGCACGCGCGCCGATGGCCCGATTGCTGCAGGATTCGGTGTGACACCACTCGCAGTGCAAGGCGTTTGGGGTTGATGCGATTGCGCACAACCCGCCCAGTCATCCAAGTCTCGCCGTCGAGATTCCGGCGAAGGTGAAGCAGCGATTGAAGCTTGACGATGCGCGCTCGTGGTCGCGCTGTCCGAGTGGAACGACTTCATCTGGCCCGGCCCCGATTCGCGGCTGCTGCCCCGAGCCGACGATTCCTCGGTCGTCTATGGCATGTTGCCGCCGCCCCTCTTCGCTGTAATCCGTGAGCGGTTCCTGGCGCTCGTGAATTCGGGTGCTGCTACCCGGGTACGCCGGACTTGAGAGTGAAGCCGTACGTCAAGTGCTCGCGAGCGCGCGGCGACAGCAAGGCGCCTGAGCTTCGGGTTTACTGCGGCTTGAACGTCCGTTGACGGATTGGCGTTTGCTGGCCTCCACAGCCGCTCAATACAACCCGCCGCGGCGCACGGCGCCGTCCGCCTCCGGGCTAACTCCTACCGTCTCGGCACCGCCCATGGCCGCGACCGCGTTGTTTTCGGGCGGAGCGGTGCCGGGCTTGAAGGCCTCCAGGATAACCCTCTCGGTTCCAGGCCCGGCGCGCTGGCCGGTCTTGACGTCGACGCGGATCAGCTTGATGCCGGGCGGCACGCGGAACGGCATTGCGGGCTTGTCGGCCAGCGCCGCCTTGAAGAAATCCTTGGCGATCGGTGCGGAGAGATGGCCGCCGGTGGCGTTGCGACCGAGGTGGCGCGGCTTGTCGTAGCCCATATAGACGCCGACCGCGAGGTCGGGCGTGAAGCCGAGGAACCAGACGTCCTTCTCGTCGTTGGTGGTGCCGGTCTTGCCGGCGATCGGCTTGCCAACCTCCCTGACCACCGTGGCGGTGCCGCGCTGGATCACGCCTTCCATGATTTCGGTAATCTGATAGGCCGTCATTGGATCAAGCACCTGCTCGCGCCGGTCGATGAGGCCGGGTTCGGGCTGGCTTTCCCATTTCTTGGCATCGCAGCCGCGACATTCGCGTTGATCGTGCTTGTAGATGGTGCGGCCGTAGCGATCCTGGATGCGATCGATCATGGTTGCCGTCACTCGCCGGCCGCCATTGGCGATCATCGCGTAAGCCGTCACCATGCGCAGCACCGTCGTCTCGCCGGCGCCCAGCGAATAGGACAGATAGGTGGGCAGGTTGTCGTAAATGCCGAACCGCTTGGCGTATTCCCCGATCAGCGGCATGCCGATGTCCTGCGCGAGGCGCACCGTCATCAGGTTACGCGACTGTTCGATGCCGAATCGTAATGTGGCGGGACCGGCATATTTGCCATTGGAGTAGTTTTCAGGCCGCCACACGCCCATGCCGGGGCCCTGGTCGATCTCGATCGGCGCATCGACCACGATCGAGGACGGCGTGTAGCCGTTGTCGAGGGCAGCGGAATACACAAACGGCTTGAACGAGGAGCCCGGCTGCCGCATCGCCTGGGTGGCGCGGTCGAACTGGCTCTGATCGAAGGAGAAGCCGCCGACCAGCGCCAGCACGCGGCCGGTCAACGGATCCATCACCACCATACCGCCGGAAACCTCGGGGATCTGGCGCAGCTTGTATTGGCCGCTGTCCTTGCTCAGAGGCTCCACGTAAATGACGTCGCCGGGCGCCAGCACCTGGCTCACTTTCAACGGATTCTTTGCGCTCGCCGCGCGTGCCCACTTGACGCCGTCGAGCGGAATATTGCCGATCTGGCGCTCGCGCCCCACCGCCCCGCCCGGCTCGCGCGCCGGCTGGAAGCCGATGCGCGCCGACTGTTCGTTGGTCTCCAGCACCACCGCGAGGCGCCAGGGGGCGACATCGTTGAAGGCGCGCACATCGGCAAGCTTCACGCCCCAGTCGCCGCTGACGTCGATCTTGTGGGTGACGCCGCGGAAGCCCTGCGCCTCGTCATAGCGGATAAAGCCGTCGGTCAGCGCCTTGTGGGCGATCACCTGCATCTTGGGGTCAAGCGTGGTGCGCACCGACAGGCCGCCTTCGTAGAGTCCCTTCTCGCCGTATTTCTCATAGATTTCGCGGCGCACATCCTCGGCAAAGAAATCCGCCGCAATGATGTGGGATCCGGCGGCGCGGCGCTGGGCGACGGTGAGGGGCTCTTTCCTCGCCTTTTCGCCGGCCTGAGCCGTCACGTAGCCGTTCTCGACCATGCGGTCGATGACGTAATTGCGACGCTCGGTGGCGCGTTCACGCTGGCGGAACGGGTGCAGCGTGGTGGGCGCCTTCGGCAATGCCGCGAGGTAGGCGGCCTCCGCGAGCGTCAGCTCATTAACCGACTTGTCGAAATAAAGCAGCGCCGCCGCCGCGACCCCATAGGCGCTGAAGCCGAGGTAGATTTCATTGAGATAGAGCTCGAGAATCTTGTCCTTCGTGTAGGTCCGCTCGATCTTGAGCGCCAGCAGCGCCTCCTTGATCTTGCGCGTGAACGACACCTCGTTGGTGAGAAGGAAGTTCTTGGCGACCTGCTGGGTGATCGTGGAGGCGCCCTGCGGCCTCTTGTTCGTTCCGAAGTTCTGCAGATAGAGCCAGCCGGCGCGGGCGATGCCATTGAAATCAAGGCCGGTATGCTCGTAGAAATTCTTGTCCTCGGCAGAAATGAACGCATTGATGACGAGCTTCGGCACCGCCTGGATCGGCAGATAGAGCCGGCGCTCCTTGGCGTATTCGGCCAGCAGCTGGCCGTCGGCCGCGTGCACCCGTGTCATCACCGGCGGCTCATAGTCCTGAAGCTGCGAATAGTCCGGCAAGTCCTTGGAGTAATGATAGAGCAACCCGGCAACGGCTCCGACCGCAACCAGGAACACGAGCGACCCCGCCGCGAACAGGAAGCCGAGAAACCTGATCAAAAATCGCATCATCGGCCTATTTTGAATGACCCGTCGAAGTCTACAAACTCGGCTGCTGGCTAACAATGCCAAGTTCGGCCTTTAACAACCTTTTTGGCGCAGGGCCTATGCCCGGCCCCCATTACGTAAAGCCCCCCGATACGCAAATGCTCACACCCTCGCACGACACGAAGCGCGGCTACATGACTCAAGCGTCCGTTACGTCGCTCGGATTTATGATTAAACTTGGGCAGGAACGGCCTGCCGCGCATGATATATCCGCGATTTGCGGCCGGCCTATTGCCGCCGCAATTGTCCACAACCGGCGACTGCGTTCTTATTGGGCACGCGCACCGGTGCCGCCGCCCGCCAGGCGCGTTGTGAAGTAAGTGTGGACCGCGTGCACGATGGCGTCGCCCGCGCGCGAGCGCCAGGTCTCGGAAACCAGCTGCTTTAAATCCCGCGCGTTCGATACATAGCCGAGTTCGATCAGCACCGAGGGCACGTCGGGCGCCTTGAGAACCTTAAAGCCGGCTGACCGTTGCGGACGCTTGTGCAGGCGCGCCGCGGTGCGCATCTCCTTGACCACGTTACGGGCGAAATGGGCCGAGAAGGTTTTCGTCTCCCGTTGCGCGAGGTCGATGAGAATGTCCGCGATCTCGTCGGGCTCGGCGGCAAGATCAACGCCTGCTATGATATCCGCCCGGTTCTCGGTATCGGCCAGGCGCTGCGCCTCGGCGTCGGTGGCCTTGTCGGACAGCGTATAGACGGTGGCGCCTTCCGCCTCGCCCTCGCCCCGCGCGAGAGCGTCACAATGAATCGAGATCAAAAGCTGCGCCTGTTGCTGGCGGGCGAACCGCACCCGCTCCGAAAGCTCAACGAAGGTATCGTCAGTTCGCGTCATCATGACGCGATACTTGCCGGTGGCCTCCAGCTTCGCGCGCAGCGCCGACGCGAATTCGAGCACAAGGTCCTTTTCGAGTTCGCCGCTCGGCGCCCGCGTCCCCGGATCAATTCCGCCATGGCCCGGATCAAGCACGACCACGGGCCGAGAATCGGTCGTGCGCTCCTCACGGTCGAAGCGAGCCGGCCCCCGTTCGGCCGGCCGCGGCAGGTGATTGTCGATCGCGGCGGCACGCAGGAAGGTCTCGCGATCGACGGCAACCAAATCAAGCACCATGCGGGCCGGCTGTCCATCCACGGGATCGAGCACAAAGGCCTTCGTGACCCTCACGGGGCCGGTCAGATCAAGGACGATTCGGGACTGACCCGACATCACGAGCCCATAGCGGAACGCCTTGATGATGCCGCGGCCGTGTTCGCCGGTGTCGGGCGGCAGCTGGAAGTCGACCTGCGGAATTTCGATCACGACCCGGTACGGGTCCGCAAGCGCGAACGCCCGCATGTCGATCTTGTGGGAAATATCGATCACCAATCGCGTCTGCTTGTCGTCGCCGGCCAAGCGGGCGTCGGTTGCGATCGCTGTCCCGTCGACAGCCGGCGGGTCGGGCAGCGCAAGCGGCATCTGAGCCTGGGCCTGCAACAACAGGGCGAGATCGAGCGCGATCGCCAACACGACCAGGCGGACCGCGAGGCTTGCGTTCGCACTCAACCGGTGGCGCCCGGCTGGGCCCACGGCGTTGCGCCGCACGGTGTGTCCTTGGGATACTACCGCTGATTTGTCGTTTGACATAAACTCAGCCAGTGCGCGTGAAAATATGCGGACCACACTTGGTCTCCGGCCCCATCATCCCCTGGCGTCCTTTTACCCCAATAGGAGCTCATGGTTAATGGATCTTGAAGAAATCATTCGGAAACTGCTGTGACTACGCTGTAAACGCAATCAAATGGTTATATATTACCCCTCGTACAGGGCCCATCTGGGCGCACCGGCATGGCAGTTGCGGCTTGCCATGCCTAATTATGCCGCTTAGAAAGGAATCGCTGAAGGTTTCGAAGATCCTTGTTCTGTCGCGTTCGGGCATGCCGCCCACTGTCGTTATCCTGCCCATTAGTCCAGTCGCAGCGGATCGCGAAGCTAACTGGCCACGTCCGCGCTGGATTTTGACAAAGACAGGACAGTCGGTTCCTCGGTCGGGTGGCGTTTCACCCGGATCTTCAGCTGATACCTGAAGGCGACGCCGTCCTGCGTTGCCGCTCCGCTTTTAGGGTCGAATGCGCCATGCCGGCGATCATTGACAGCGAAAATGCCTCGTTTGGCCGCAAGGCCGCAGGGAGAATTCGCTTGTCCGGTCGCGCGTGGCGTGTGCCGATCTCTCCCACTAAGACGCGCGCCCGCATTGCGTCGCACCCGGCCGCCTCATGGACCGAAGTTCATGGACGCCGGCCGCGCGTGATGCCGCGCGCCGCCAAGAGACACACCAATGGCCAACAAGATGCTTATCGATGCGACCCACCCGGAAGAGACCCGGGTGGTCGTGCTGCGCGGAAACCGCGTTGAGGAATTCGATTTCGAATCGGCAAGCCGCCGCCAACTGAGAGGCAACATCTACCTTGCCAAAGTGACGCGGGTCGAGCCGTCGCTTCAGGCGGCGTTCATAGACTATGGCGGCAACCGCCATGGCTTTCTGGCGTTCAGCGAAATCCACCCTGATTACTACCAGATTCCCGTCGCCGATCGGCAGGCGCTGATCGACGAGGAGGAGCGCGCCCACCGTGACGCCGAAGCCGAAGCCGATCGCCGCGCCGGCATGCGGCGCCGCCCGCCGCGGCGCCAGGCCGCCGAACGCCATTCGGAAAAGGTTGCGCGCGAGCCGATCGGCGACGAGCTCGTCGAGCACGACTCAGAGGCGACAGCGAACGAACACGGCGACGCGCCGTTCGATATCCACGCCGACGCGGACGCGGGCAACGAACCCGAGATCGGCGGGCGGCTGGGCGGCGGGCGCATTGATGCGGAAGGCGACGATCATGCCGGGACACGCTCGCACGCCGGTGCGCCAGACGAGCAAAATCTCCCCGAGGTCGCAGCGAGCCGATTGAGCGACCACGCGGCCACGTCAGAGCACGACGAATTGCGGCTCGATCCCGGCGAGGCGGCCGCCCACGCCGCACACGAAGAAGCCGGCGAAATCGCCGGCGCTGACCTTGAAGCGGCCGGGGAGGCGCGCGACGACGAGGACGGCAACGGACACAGCGAGCTTGTCGAGGGGGAAGAGGAGGACATCGTCGAATCGGTCGGCGGCGACGACGCCATGGAAGAAGTGCCGGACCGTGCACCGCGCCATCGTCGCCAGTACAAGATTCAGGAGGTGATCAAGCGCCGGCAAATCATGCTGGTGCAGGTGGTCAAGGAGGAGCGGGGCACCAAGGGCGCGGCGCTGACGACCTACCTGTCGCTCGCGGGACGCTATTCGGTGCTGATGCCGAACACAGCGCGCGGCGGCGGCATTAGCCGCAAGATCACCAATGTGATCGATCGCCGGCGGTTGAAGGAGATCGCCCAGGACCTTGAGGTGCCCGAAGGCATGGGCATCATCCTGCGCACCGCCGGCGCTGCGCGCACCAAGACTGAGATCAAACGCGATTTCGAATATCTGCTGCGCGCCTGGGAAACAGTACGCGATCTGACCTTGAATTCGACTGCGCCCACGCTCGTCTATGAAGAGGGCTCGCTGGTCAAGCGGTCGATCCGCGACCTCTACAACAAGGACATCGACGAGGTCGTGGTCGCAGGCGATGACGCTTATCGCGACGCCCGCGACTTCATGCGCATGCTCATGCCGAGCCATGCCAAAAACGTGAGGCCCTATCACGACAGCCAGCCGATTCTCGCGAAGTATGGGATCGAGAGCCAGCTCGACGCCATGTTTTCGCCGGTCGTCCAACTGCGGTCAGGGGGCTATATCGTGCTCAACCAGGCCGAGGCGCTGGTGGCGATCGACGTCAATTCGGGGCGCGCGACCCGGGAGCACCACATCGAGGACACGGCGCTTAAGACCAACCTCGAAGCCTCCGAGGAGATTTCCCGCCAGCTGCGTCTGCGCGACCTGGCCGGGCTGATCGTCATCGATTTCATCGATATGGATGAAAAACGTAACAACCGGGCGGTCGAGCGCCGGCTCAAGGACTGCCTCAAGAACGATCGCGCCCGCATCCAGGTCGGCCGCATCTCTCACTTCGGCCTCTTGGAAATGTCGCGTCAGCGTATCCGCACCAGCGTGCTCGAGAGCTCGACTGATAAATGCCCGCATTGCGGCGGCACCGGTCACGTGCGCTCGGTGTCTTCGGTGGCGCTGCAGCTGTTGCGCATGATCGAGGAGACGCTCCAGCGCGGCGCCACGCACAACGTCGTCGGCCGCACGCGCTCCGAGATCGCGCTTTATGTGCTCAATCACAAGCGCGCCCATCTTTATGACCTGGAGCACCGCTTCCAGATCGCGGTCACGATCGTGGCCGATGACGCGATCAGCGGCCAACTGCCGTTCGTCA
>WNFT01004123.1_pt1 | contig 12691 bp, 7 predicted proteins | sample 5400191 | NCBI WGS metagenome assembly WNFT01 (sample SAMN13153359, study PRJNA577476) | soil metagenome | isolation source: 80 cm saprolite under Madrone tree | place: USA:California | collected 2016-06-14
ATACATTTGATGATCTTCTGGCCTCGGCAGAGAGAAACGGCGCGACGGTTTATTCAATCGTCCCCGGTGTTTCTTTTCTCGGACTCTCACCAGCCGAGCTGTTGAAACAGGCAAAAGCGGATTGGGAAAACAGGCAAAAGGCTGACGCCGAATTGCGCCGACTGAATAATATTCCAAACAAAACGAGCTACCCCACAATGTCCGACGAAGGACTAATTCGCTACGCTGAACACTGGACCCGCTTACATCTGGCACTGACGGGCTTGGCTAAGGTCACCGGCGGCTGGGCTGACTTTCTGGAACAACCTGAACAGGCCAACGAACTCTATACCCACGTGCTCGACGACATCAACAAACGCTACGTCATCGCGTATTATCCAACCAATCGTACGCGGGATGGCAAACGCCGACGCGTGAGCATCGAGGTTCGTGGACATCCCGAATACATCGTGGTCGGACGCAAGACTTACTTTGCGCCGCAGCCCTGAGAGGCGGCAGGTTGAACAGCGAGATGATTCGCAAAGCGCTCCTGATGAAAATCAAGCCGGGTTGACAGGAGGAGTATGAGCGGCGGCACAATCCGATCTGGCCTGAACTCCAGGCGGTGCTCAAAGAACACGGGGTGAGTAACTACTCAATCTTTCTGGATCGGCGGACTGATCAATTGTTCGGCTATGCTGAAATTGAATCGAAATCGCGCTGGGAGCAAGTCGCCCAGACAGAAGTCTGCCAACGCTGGTGGACGTACATGAAGGATTTGATGTTAATCAATCCTGATGACAGTCCCTTGACGGACGAACTGGACGAAGTCTTTCATCTGGATTGATTCCGCATTTGGAGTGCGCCGGCAGAGCGCAGCGGCGACGGCGCTTTAGATCGTACATTCATGACTCGATTAATGCTTAGATTCAAAACCAAAGCGCCGTCGCCGCTGCGCTCTGCCGGCGCACTCCAAATGGTCGTCTTAATTCTGGTCGCACTTGGGCCGGCGAGAGCGCAGAGCATTACCGAGTTGCAACGCGGATTCGAGCGGCCACCCGATGACGCGAAGATCATGATGCGCTGGTGGTGGTTTGGACCAGCCGTCACGAAGAAGGAACTCGAACGTGAGCTGCGCCTGATGAAAGAAGGGGGCATCGGTGGTTTCGAAGTTCAGGCCGTCTATCCGCTGCTGCCTGACGATCCTTCTTCCGGAATTAAGAATCTTCCTTATCTCTCCGATGAATTCATTGATGCTCTTCGCTTCACGTCGACAAAAGCGCGAGAACTCGGACTGCGAATGGATCTGACGCTCGGCAGCGGTTGGCCCTACGGTGGTCCCTCGGTACCGATTACCGACGCGGCGGCTATGTTGCGTTCTGAACGAGTGAAAGTTCAGCCGAATGTCCGCCGTATTACGATCCCGAGTATCACAGCGGGTGAGAAGTTCCTGGCTGCGTTTCTCGTGCGCGCTGACGGACAGTCGATCGTTGCCGACAGCCTGCGCGAGCTAACCGACATTCATGATGGTGCAGTTTGGTTGCCGAGCAATCTCAATGCGTCGTACGAAGTTCTTTTCTTCATTTCCAGTCGCACCGGCATGCAGGTGAAACGTCCCGCCGTGGGCGCAGAAGGCTATGTGCTTAATCATCTCGACGCATCGGCGAGCGAACGTTATCTGAAGCACGTTGGCGATCGATTGATGCAGGCGTTCGGCGCCAATCCTCCTCACGCCGTCTTTTGCGACAGTTTGGAAGTTTACAACCAGGATTGGACTCCGGATTTTCTTGACGAGTTCAAAAAGCGGCGCGGCTATGAACTCAAGCCTTACTTGCCGGCACTGATTGCGGATGTTGGTCCAAAGACCCTGGAGATTCGTCACGATTGGGGGAAGACGCTAACTGAACTCTTCAATGAAAGATTCGTTGCGCCGCTGCATGATTGGGCAAAGCGCAATCGTACGTTGTTGCGGATGCAGAATTACGGCGTGCCTGCGGCAGCGCTTTCCAGCAACGCTTACATCGATTTGCCCGAAGGCGAAGGGGCGCAATGGAAAGTCGTGCGCGCGACGCGTTGGGCTTCTTCCGCGAGTCACATCTACGGACACCAGGTTACTTCATCGGAAACCTGGACATGGTTGCACTCGCCCGTGTTTCGCGCGACGCCGCTGGATATGAAGGCGGAAGCCGATCTGCATTTCCTCGTCGGCATCAATCAACTCGTTGGACATGGCTGGCCTTACACTGCTGAGGGAGTTGCATATCCAGGCTGGCGTTTCTATGCCGCCGCTGTTTTTGACGAGCAGAACCCCTGGTGGATTGTGATGCCGGATGTCGCGCTCTATTTGCAACGCTTGAGTTATTTGCTGCGGCAAGGCCAACCGGCGAACGACGTCGCCTTATATCTTCCGAACGACGACGCGTGGGCGCATTTCACCGCCGGCAACACCTCTCTGATCGAGATCCTGCGCGACCGTGTTGGGCCAGACGTGATTCCCGCTATATTAGAGTCGGGTTATGGTCTTGACTTCGTCGATGATGAAGCGCTAAGGCAGCTCGGGCGCGCCGATATCGAATCGTTCACGCTCGGCGCCAATCGATATCGCGTCATTGTTCTTCCGAGTGTCGAGCGCCTTCCACCGGACACGTTGCGAAAGTTGAACGCCTTTGCCCGCAGCGGCGCCTACGTGATTGCGACCCGGCGGCGCCCGGAAATTGCGCCTGGTCTTCAGGCGAGCGAGGCCGATCAGAAAGAAATACGCCAAACCTCTCAAGGCCTCTTCGACGGTGCGTCTGGCAGAGGTTATTTCGTCGGAGATGAAAAAGCCCTCGGAGACATCTTAGCCAAACATCCCGGACCTGACGTTTCGTTTTCTCCGGCCGCTTCGCAAATCGGTTTCATCCATCGCAGAACCAATGATGCTGAAATCTATTTTCTCGCGAATACCTCGCCTGCGTCACAAGATGTGAAAGCCACGTTTCGGATTGAAGGTATGCAGGCCGAGTGGTGGGATCCATTCTCAGGAAAAGTTTCGGGCGCGAGAATCGACAGCGCGTCCCGAGCCGGAACAACCATCGCCCTCAGCCTCGAACCGTACGGTTCACGGGTTCTGGTGTTTTCAAAACGAACTCTACCAAAGACATCTCCGCAGATCGGACAACCTGCGGTACCAGCTCCAATCGATCTCAACACTGGCTGGCGCGTCACCTTTGGCGACAACGCGAAACCGCTTGTCGTGGACCAACTAAGATCGTGGACAGAGAATGAAGCAACCAAATATTTTTCGGGCAGGGCGACTTACGAAAAAGAAGTGAACCTGCCCACCGGATTCTTACAACCAGGAATCACTGTGAAGTTGGATCTCGGTGACGCGAAGCCGATTCCCGAACAGCCGCTACGTTCGGGAATGCAGACGTGGCTTGAAGCGCCGGTGCGCGAAGCCGCTGTTGTTTACATCAACGATCAGCGAGTCGGATCGGTTTGGTGCCCGCCTTATTCGATCGACGTCACCAATGTTCTGCGCCCGGGCGCGAACAAGATTCGGATCATAGTTGCCAACCTCGCATTGAATTACATGGCTGGACGCCGCTTGCCCGATTATCGGCTTCTCAATCTCCGTTATGGCGAGCGTTTCCAGGCTCAAGACATGGACAAGGTACAACCCATCACCGCGGGGCTGTTGGGTCCAATTCGCTTAGTCGCGAATCGCGATTCCAAACCTTAGCGCAAGCGGCTCTCAAGTTATCATCTTATGATCTTGCATTCCGTTAAAGACGCTGTATAATGGCCGCGCCCAGACAAATTGGATTCATTCCGGAATAAGATTTCTTGTTCCCCCTCTATGAGAATTCTGAGAAGCGTAAGCCGGAAGGCGAACGCTAAAGTAGATCGCATACCTCTGAAAACTGAAGGAGATAAACGCATGCGTCTCTTGCGAGTTATTGCCGTCGTTTTGTTATGCGCAGTTGCCGGAATTGCACAGACCAATAAAGGCGCCATAAGCGGCACCGTCTTTGATTCCAACGGCGCCGCCGTGCCTGGCGCGACAGTGACGATAACGAATCTCGGCACGGGCCAAAAAGCAACCCTCATCACCACTGATAGTGGAGCGTTTTCTGCGCAGTCCCTCGATCCGGTTACCTACAGCGTCCTGGTCGAAGCCAAGGGTTTTAAGAAAGCCCTTGTCGATAAGGTCAAAGTTGACACCGCGGCGACCGCGACCGCGAATGTGAACCTGGAAACGGGATCGGTCACGGAGCAAGTAGTTGTGACTGCCGAAGCCCCGTTGCTTAATACCGAAACCGGGACGACGACGCATACGGTTACTGAGCGCCAGATTCAGGACATTCCATTGAATAGCCGAAGCGTGCTCGACCTTGCGCTCACTGCTCCCAACGTCACCGGCGACGTAGGTAGTGAAGACGTAGTCGTCACCTCTGAGCAGCCCGTTCCCGGCTTTAACCTTAATGTGAACGGAGGTCGATCGGGCAGCACCACCATGTTGGCGGACGGTGTGAATAACACGGGTGTTGGCATCGCTCGGTCCATTGTGAATTTCACGCCAGAGACAGTTCAGGAGTTCACAATCCAAACCACGGCCTACTCCGCTGAATTCGGCAACACTGCCGGCGGCGTAATCAATGCTACGACGAAGTCCGGCACCAATCAGTTCAACGGCATACTGCTTTGGTATCACCGCAATCCAAAATTCAACGCGACGCCGTTTTCAATTGGTACTGCTCCTCGGCCGCATGTGAATCTCCGCTACAACCAGGTTTCCGCCACAATTGGCGGCCCTATCTTTTTGCCGAGATTCGGCGAAGGCAAGAAGCTTTACAACGGCAAGAACAAATCCTTCTTCTTCTTTGCGTTTGAACCACGGCGGCGGACCGACTTTACAAGTGGGACCGCGCTGGTGCCTGACGCCGCGCAGATCTCCGGGAACTTCAACAACCTGGTGCGAACGTCTACGGGCATTGTTCCGCAAAGCGTGGCTACTCAGTTCGGCCTGACTTCAATCGGCAATGCGAACATCTACCAGCAGTTTGTTCTGGTCGGCGGCAGGCTGGTTCCGATTGTCCTGCAAACAGTACCAGGATCGAGTCCCGCTCGCTCTTATCAATTTTGTCAATTCGGTGCCACTGGTCTCGGCGTCGCAAATGTAGTAGTAAGCGGGATTCCGATGCCAATGTGCGATCCGGGAACAACAGCAAATCCACTTTACGTTCCTAGTCCCACTCAGAACATTATTCCCGCGGCATTCCTCGATCCGATTGGCCAAAAAATCTTGCAGTTCATGCCCCCGGCTGGAAGTTACTTCATCGATTCCGGAAACGTTAGGAACTATTTCGTGCAACGGTCCGTGTTGCAGAGAGAGACGCGCTACACGCTGCGGCTCGACCACAACTTCACAGATAAAGCGAAAGCAAATTTTCGCTATACGTTAAGTCCAACCGTCGGAATCAGGAGTGCAGGGAACGATATCAATGGCAACCAGGGCGTGTTCGAGACGGCCCGGCAGTTTCTGTTAGGTTTCAACAACATCCTCACACCGGCTTTGGTCAATGACTTGCGCCTGAGCTATACGCGTGGCAACTTCAGTGAAGATTACTCTCCGGAATTCGCGATCAAGACGGGCCGCAGTTTTGCGGGAGAGCTTGGATTGCCACATCTGACACAGGGCGGCATTCCGTTGTTCCTCGAGACTCAGGATGCAAACACGTATCCAGGCGCCGACATTGGCTCGGCCGCTTCCACCAACAACTTTAACCTCGAGCAGCGATACAACATCAATGACATCGTCTATTGGACGCGCGGGAACAAGACCTGGAAATTCGGGACTGACTTGAGCGACGCGCGCTTGACCGCGACCCCATTCTTCGCGGCTTCCGGCGGCAGGTGGCAATTCCGCGTTCTGAATACGAGTAACAATCGGTCAACGAATGCTGTCAATGGAGGTAATCAAATCGCGAGCACGTTGATCGGCGTGCCGAACTCAGTGGATGTGCGCCCGTTGATTCTAGATTACGATTACCGTTGGAAGAGTATGGGGTTCTTTGCACAGAACGACTGGAAGGTGCGACCAAACTTCACGCTGAATCTCGGAATGCGCTACTCGCTTCAGCTACCGCGCGAAGAAAAGCACAACATGCAAGGCGCCTTCCGGCCCGATCTCGCTCAGGCCTTTCCTTTGACTGATGCGCAACGTCGCACATTGGCATCCGGCGCTTGCAACCCACCAACAACAATCGGCGGCCTCGGAGTGCCATGTACAGCCGCCATTCCAAATTCTGTTCCTACGTCAGTGAACATTGTGCCGTTCGCTTTCGCGGCTCGTGGCGGGCGTTCGAAGTACCTCGTGCCGATTGATTATATGGGTTTCGAGCCTCGCTTCGGTTTCGCCTGGAGCCCGAAGATGAAATTACTTGGTTTGGATTTGGAGAAGAGGAATGTGGTTATTCGCGGTGGATATGGCATTTCGCATGCGACGCTCACCGGCAACAACCGCTCGCCTAATCCGGATTTTGGCGGCTTTGTCAATGTCGGCACGGCTGCGAACGGTTCAGCGGTCGGTGGCACTAATGATTCATCTCAGCCGATCCGCTTGTGCTGCAATCAGGTGCTTCAGGGGACGACCGGGACGCTCGACTCGATTCTGGGCACTGATGCGAATGGCCTCGTATTCCTAAAGAGTCTAGGCATTGCCAGCTTCGCCGTTTCACCGACAAAAGCGAGTGGAAAGATTCCGTACTCACAAAACTGGAATCTTACGCTCGCGTTTGAACCGCTGAGGAACCTTGCCGTTGAAGCGGCTTATGTTGGCAATAAGTCAACGCACCTATTTCTTCCCTTCGTCAATATCAACCCACGCGATGTTAACGTGATTGATACATTGGAGGCATCGGGTCTATGCGCAACCTGCACTCCGGCTGACGCCACAGGTACTTTCGCGGATCCTCTGGGACGCACTAACCTGCAAGGATCGGTAATCAGCATCACTCGCGCGAGTGTGTTTACTCCATATCTTGGTTTTGACCCCCTAAACCTTTATTTCAATCCGGGCGGCGATAGCATTCGCCACGCCTTCTACATCGATGTTCGCCGGCGGGTGAGTCGAGGTTTGACGTTCACAGCGAACTACACCTATGGCAAGAGCATAGACGATGCATCGGACGCCAGCCCCGACACGCGGACACTGTCGATTGGTCAAGCGCGTGAGCAATTCTCACTCGGTGGACCACTGCGGCAGGATCGCGCCCTTTCGACGTTCGATATCAAGAACAACTTCACGGCGACGGGCATATGGGATGTTCCCTTGGGCCGGGGTCGGCAGTTCTTAGCGCATGCGCCCACAGTTGTGAATACCTTAGTCGGAGGATGGGTTTTGTCCGGTGTGCTGCGCTTGCCGGGAGGACTTCCGTTCTTGCCTTTTATTACCGATCCAAATCACCTGGGCGGAGTGTTGTTCAATCGATACGTAAGACCGGACATCGTTCAAGGAGTGCCGTTACGTAATCCTCTGTGGAAACGGAGTTGCCCAACTGGCGCATCGACGCCGCCATCGGGTTGCGAACCTTTCATAAATCCCGCCGCCTTCATGCGTCCCGTGAAAGGATCGCTGGGTAATGCGCCACGAACTCTCGACATTCGGTCACCAAGGCAACAGTATTTCGACTTTTCGATTTCGAAAGACCTCCCGTTCTTCGGCAAGGAAGAAAGGCGCCGAATTAATCTCAGGGTTGATCTGCTGAATGCTTTCAATCATCCGAACTTCCGCTACAACAACACAGGTAACACGCCGTTCGGCATGGGCACTTTCCCGAGCGAGACAACAATCAATTCTACCGAATTCGCAACGTGGCAAGCTTCTAGCCCTTCCACCCGCTCGTCGGTAACGTTGGCTACGGTGCAGAGCCTGGTAAACGGACAGCGGACGCCGGCCGGCGGCCTACCTTTGGATTTCTTCCATATTCAGCTACCTCAAGGCTTCGCCACCAGAGACCCGTTATCCTTCGATATTACGACGCTCGAGGGTTACAAACTCTACCGCATCCGACAGACTTACGACGCGAACTTTGGCAGCCTGTTCGCGATTCAGACCGGAACCGGTGGACCGCGCTACATTCAATTTGGGATACGGCTCTTCTTCTGAGCGAAGGGAGTCTTTACGTCTGGTGTTGGTAAGCTCAAGAAGGGCGGTGGTTCCGGGACGCCGTCCTTCTTGCCAGCAAGGCAGAAACGGCATGCGATAATGAAAACAGTCACGCCTTCCTTTACAGAACCGCGAGCGATAGCGACCCGATCATTTGACATCTTTCATTTGACATTTTTCATTCGTCATCGGGAGATAGCTACTAATGGCGGGCTCTGCAAATGGGAAATGAGCCGGTCGCGACCGCTCGCGGTTCTGTATCAAGCGGCGCTATTCGTCCTTTTGATTGCTACTCCTGCAACAGCGCAGCAGCAGGAGATCCCACGTGAGTGGATCGATAAGGACACGGGACATCGCGTGATTCGCTTATCCGATGATCCCGGCAGTGCCAGCCTCTACTTTCATCAGAATCCCTACACGCCGGATGGCGAAAAGTTAATCATCACGACCCCCACAGGTCTTTCGGCGATAAATCTCAAGACCCGCGCGATCGAAAAGATCGTCGAGGGTCGGGTCACTGTCATCATCGTCGGCCGAAAAAGCGGCCAGGTTTATTACACAAAATCGGTGAGAAATAACAACTCCTTGATCGCCACCGTCTACGCGACGGACCTCAATACCAAAGCCCCGCGCGAGATTGTGAAATTGCCTCCGGGCGCCTCCGTCTCGGCAGTTAACGCGGACGAAACGCTGCTCGCAGGAATTATCGATGACAAGAATGCCGCCGCCATTAAGGAAGGCAGGCCACCGGGACCACCTCCAGCGTCGCGCGGAGACGCGTATCCGGGCAAAGGCGAGATGATGGAGAACCGCCTGGTAGAGCGAAGGCCGCTACAACTCATCACCGTCAACACCAAGACCGGCGAAGTTAAGACGCTGTTGCGTGGTACTGACTGGTACAACCACATACAGTTCTCGCCGACCGACCCGACGCTGCTGATGTTTTGCCACGAAGGACCCTGGCACAAGGTCGATCGCACCTGGACGATACGGACCGACGGCACAGCCTTAACGCAGATTCATCACCGCACAATGCTCATGGAGATCGAAGGCCACGAGTTCTTTGGCAGCGACGGCAAGATGATCTGGTACGACTTGCAGACGCCGCGTAGTCAGGATTTCTGGTTGGCCGGTTACAACGTTTCGTCCGGCGATAGGATTTGGTATCACCTCCAGCGCGGCGAATGGTCGGTGCACTACAACGTGTCGCGCGATGGGACCCTTTTCGCGGGCGACGGCGGTGGGCCAAACAGTGTGGCCGCGCCCGGCAATGGCCAGTGGATATATTTGTTCCGCCCCGAGTTAGTGCCCGATCGTACCGACGGACAATTGGCAAACTCGAAGGAGCTAATCAGGCCGGCGGTCTTTAAGGCGGAGAAACTCGTCAATCTATCCAAGCACAACTACAGCCTTGAACCGAATGTGACATTTACTCCGGACACGAAATGGATCGTGTTTCGTTCTAACATGTTTGGCCCGACACATGTCTTTGCCGTAGAAATAGAGAAATCCAGGTGATAGTGTCAGAACCGCGAGCGGTAGCGACCGGATCACAGCAATCAGATTCGATTGACAGTGATGCTTAGTTCGCAAACCAGATTGATCCGGTCGCTACCGCTCGCGGTTCTGACACATGGACAGTCTGCACGGAGAAACGACTATGCCGAACATTGGCCGGCGCGAGTTCATCGGAAGCGCCTTAGTTACGAGCGCCGCGTTGCTCGCGCCGCGATCGGCAATAGCTGCTGACGCCAACATTGAAGTGCTCATTAACGAGCCGATCGGAACGATCGCTCCGGAAATTTATAGCCACTTCATCGAACATCTCGGTGGCGTTGTTTATGACGGTGTTTGGGTCGGCGAGAAATCAAAGATTCCCAACCTGGGCGGTATCCGGAGCGCACTGGTCGAACAGATGCGTAAGATCAAGCCCGGCACGCTGCGTTGGCCCGGCGGATGTTTCGCCGATAGCTACAATTGGCACGATGGCGTGGGCTCGCGCAGTGAACGTCCGCGGCGCACGAATTTTTGGATTCGCGATTCAACGCAAAACATCGATAGCCCGCAGGTTTACGATCCGAATCAATTCGGCACGAACGAGTTCATGCATTTCTGCAAACTCATCGGCGCGCAGCCTTATTTTGCCGCCAACCTGCGCAGTCTGCCGCCCAAAGATTTCTATGAATGGGTCGAATACTGCAACGCTCCCGCGGATCTTTCGTCGCTTTCACGCCTGCGCGCGGCCGGTGGCGATCGCGAAGCCTTCGGCGTCAAGTATTGGGGCGTCGGTAACGAGTCGTGGGGCTGTGGCGGGAATCTTACCGCCGAAGAATATGCCACCGAGTTTCGCAAGTTCATCGCCTGGGTGCCGCGTTATAGTGTGAAGTTGGCGTTCATTGGCTCGGGACCGAACGGTGGGGATCGCCGTTGGACGCGCGGGTTTTTTACGAAGCTGGCCGAGAAAGGCGACAACTTCTTCAACAACCTTTACGGTTGGGCGCTTCACTATTATTGCGGCAGCACGGGCAAGAGAAACTCACTCGAATACACAACGGACGAATGGTACGAATTGTTGGGCAAGGCCGATCGCATGGAATCGCTCATCAACGATCACTGGGCCGTCATGGGCGAGATCGATACGCGCCGCCGCGTGAAACTTATTGTCGACGAGTGGGGCGCCTGGCACGAACGGGCTGCTGACATGCCGGAAACTTATCTTTGGGCGTACCCGGGAACGTTGCGCGATGCACTGGTGGCCGGTTTGAATCTCGACACTTTCAACCGTCACGCCGACAAAGTGGTGATGGCGAATGTGGCCCAGCTAATCAATACGATTCATTCGCTCTTCCTGGCCCACGAGGATAAGTTCATCGTGACACCCAACTTTCATGTCTTCGAAATGTACTCGGCTCATCAAGGCGGAACGTCGGTACGCACTGTCTTCTCGGCGCCTCGTGTCAGTTACACAGTAAGCTCAAACCCAAATCCAAACCCAAATCCAACGCCAAACACTCTGTGGGGATTGCAGGGATCTGCTTCGCTGCATGAAAAAGAGTTAGTGCTAACGGTCGTCAATCCTCATCACAACCAATCGCTGGAAACTGAGATAGCCATTCGCGGCGGATCTATTCGGTCATGCCGAAGTCGAGTGCTTTCTGCTACAGATATTCACGCGCATAACAGCTTTGCCAATCCGCGCGGCCTCGAGCTGAAGGACGCTGAGGTTAATGCCAGCGGTCCAACTCTGGTCTACCAATTTCTGCCGGCCTCGGTGACGCGGTTGCAGATGAGTTTGGTTTGACACTCAAACGATTTCGGCCGCGCTTCAGCAGCGGCAATTCGACGCGTTGATCCAATGCCATTTGGCCCGGCCTACATCGAAAGCAGCCGCCGCGCCTTTCCGCTCTTTATTGAGACGACGATCTCGACGTAATCGCCTAGCGCGCCATCCTCATTCACCCACCAGAAACGCCAACATGGCTCTTGATTGTCTTTGCTGCCGTACAAAATGTACTTAGCCTCGAGCAAATAGTACGGCGAAAGATCAATCTTTTCTTTAACAATGTAGTCCTCGGCAACTTTCAAAGCGTTCTGCAAAGTAAGACTTGGTCTGAAACTGCGCTTTGCGGTACGCAGCTCGCCGATTTGCTTTCGCGTGATCGATTGCTCGGGGTCAGACTTAGGCGGTTGGTTACTTTGCGCCAAGCAAATTACGCTCGATGAAAGTCCGAGCAAGGCAACAAAGAAAAATTTCATGTGGCCTCCACACTATGCGCCGAACGAATAGTTCATGATGCCCGATCTCGTGAGTCCAGAAAGATCGTCCATTCTTTGACGTCGGCTGCGACCAAAATATCCTTTTGGGCCCAAGGGTCGTTCTGAAAAATTGCTCGCGCCGCTTCCACGCTTTCGACATCCAGGATCACCATCGACCCGCGCGGAGGGGTGATCCTTACTGCCGCTTGGGAAATGTTAGTTTCTCAAAAAACTCGTTGGTTAGAGAATATAAATCTTCCGTCAAGCCTCTGGTATTCGAATAGTTGGAAAACTCCATTTGAACAGCCGAGTCCTTAGCGTTCGAGCGCGGACACAGATAGCCGTTGACGTTGAAATACGCAAAATTACTTGATGATGTCTTCTCGATCGGGAATATCCCGTCATACCGCAAGCAGGTCGCACCCTTGAACCTCATGTAATTGAAGTGAAGGTGATCCTGCTTCAATTTACTTAATTCTTTTTGTTTGAGAGCTTCCCAGCCAGCCAGCCGATCCTTATCCGTCTCAAAAGTCTTTGTTCGGATAATTTTGACGCTGGCGTTTAAGATTCCGCCCGCAGCGCGTTTCTCAAAGACCGTCTCCGATTTTTCTGCTTTTAATAATATCCATCCAGGTTGATTAGGCGACACAACGGTTATTCCGTCCTGGTCGTAGATGCTGGCAGGCTTAATTGATGGCTGTGCTTGTGCTGACACGCCGGCACAAAAAAGCGCGGCCGCAATGATGACTGTCAAGTGCTTCATAAAATCACTTCTATCACATGTCGTCGAACGTCAGAGTTGAC
>WNFT01005991.1_pt1 | contig 12689 bp, 15 predicted proteins | sample 5400191 | NCBI WGS metagenome assembly WNFT01 (sample SAMN13153359, study PRJNA577476) | soil metagenome | isolation source: 80 cm saprolite under Madrone tree | place: USA:California | collected 2016-06-14
TCCTGGTTCGCGGCTTGGCCACCCGCCCGCCCGGTGAAATCTCTGCCCGCAGCTCCGAATCCAACACCACCACGCAGCCCGGCGATCAGACCATTCCCATCGCTGGCTGGGTCGTGGCTCGTTTTGTCGAACTTGATTTGCCTGAGGCCGTCCGCGAAGGCATGGCGTCTGCCAATGTGCGTGCTACTGCCTGGTTCGAGCTCAACCGCGTTGCCAGTCCCTCTGGGGACAAGCCGCAGTACTTGGTCGCCGGAACGCGCAGCTCCGAAGGACAACCCTGCGATTTCACGGTTCTCCGCGTCTACACCTGGAACCAGAGGCGCACGCGCTACGAAACCGCCTTCATCGAAAATAATCTGTGCGGCCAAATGCCCATTCGCCTCGACAAGGGACCAAAAGGCGAGCCCGAATTTCGCTTTCGCCAGATCAGCGGCACGAGAGAAGAGCGCGTCTATCGCCTGACGCAAACCGTGGTCCGCCGCGTCCGCGAACCCGGCGATACCAGTCGAAAATCCGCGCCAGCTCGAGCCCAGGCCGCAAAACGACAGTGAACAGGAACTTTTTCGCAAGCGAAGCCCGCCTGACCTGCTGCAACAGTAGGCGCGGTGTCATCCGCCTGCCCCGCAACGCCCGCATCTTGTATACGCTGAGCTTTGAAGGGCCAGCGTTCTCCCTAATTGCTGCGCTAATGTTGTGCGCCTGCTCGCGCCCCGCGCAAACCGCTGCCGCGCCTCCTCCGCCCGCCTTCGAGTACGTCGACGCCTGGGGCTCGCGCGGCGACGGCCCAGGCCAATTCGATAAGCCCATCGCCATGGCCAACGATGGCGAATCCATAATCTACGTCGCTGATGCCGCCACTGGATTCATCCACAAGTTTTCGCCAAGCGGCGAGCCCCGTCTCTCTTTCCAGGATGATCGCACCAACCTGCGTCCTGCCGACATCGCCGTCGATGCCGGATCGGCCATCTACGTCGCCGATGGCCGCCGCGGCACCGTGGCCATTTTCTTTTCCGATGGCATGCGCCACCGCGAACTGCGCACGAACGCGCTCTCCGCTGAGCGCGAGTCCTTGCACATCGGGCCCTGATGGTTTGGTGTATGTAAGCGAATCGGCTCAGCCGGAAATCAAAGTGTACGACGCTGCCGGAACTCTGCAACGTACGGTTGCCGTGCCCACCGATATGGATCCGCAGCTCACCGGCATCGCCGTGGATCGCAAATTCATCTTTGCAGTAGGCACGAGCCACCCTTCGGTTTACGTCTGGGCGCTCGATGGTTCCTATCGTCTCACCCAGGATCTGTCCGCGTGGGTTCCCGGAGCAGGCTCTACAGTCACCCGCAAAATCGTCGTCACTCCCGCCGGAGAGCTGCTTCTCCTGGACACCGCCGCCGCCCGCGTTTTCAGATTTCGCCTACACCTCCAGTAGCACGGGCTTTAGCCTGTGCGAGGCCAAATCCCTGGTCCCTGCTAGAATCCAGGGACCCACGGAGGCGCGCCGAATGACGCTGCACATCAGCGAAGCCGAGGTTCAGCAGGTTCTCACCATGCCCATGGCCCTCCAGGCCGTCGAAGAAATTTCCCGCAAACAAGCCACCGGCGAAGTCCTCGTTCATCCGCGCCGCCGCTTCGAGCTCCCCTCCGGCGCCTTTTTTCACTACATGGCCGCAGCCGATTTCACCGCCGGCTTTCTGGCCATGAAGCAATACACGTTCGTCCGCGGCAAGATCCGCTTCCTGGTCCCGTTATACGAGATTGCCAGCGGCGATCTCGTCGCCATGATCGAAGCCGATTACATGGGCCAACTGCGCACCGGTGCCGCGTCCGGTGTAGCCACAAAATATTTGGCTCGCCGCGACGCTTCTGTGGTCGCGATCATCGGGACCGGCGGCCAAGCCAAAACACAACTCGAAGCAATCGCCGCCGTGCGCAAGCTCTCCTCCGCGCGCGTCTATGGCCGCAACGCGGACCGCCGCAAGCGCTTCGCGGAGGAAATGTCGCAAAAAATCGGTGTTCCCGTCGAGCCCGCCGACTCTTCCTCGGAGGCGGCGCGCGGCGCGCACATTATTTGCACCGCGACAACGGCGTCGCAGCCTGTGCTGATCGGTGCGGACCTCGCCTCCGGATTGCACATCAACGCCATCGGCGCAAATCACGCCCGAAGCGGTCGCCAGTGCGGACGTCATTGTCGTGGACTCCATCGACCAATCGCGCCAGGAAGCCGGCGATCTGATCATCGCGTTCAAAGGGGACGAAATCTGCTGGACCGGTGTAAAGAAACTATCCGATGTGGTCGCCGGAAAAGTCGGCGGCAGAACCAGCGACACCGAAGTGACCCTGTTCAAGTCCAACGGAATCGGGTCGTGGGATCTAGCCGTAGCAATGCTCGTCTACGCGCGAGCCAAAGGTCTAGGGCGCCCCTTGCCCTTCTGGTCTGAATGACTGTGGCCTCGAGCTGGTGTCACGTATGTGTAGAAATCCGTTCCACCAAAAAAATCTAATTGGATCTTCGGAGAAGAATCGGCCTGAATTAGCGTCGTAGTATCTGGCGCGATACTATTTATTTTTACTTATTTTTGCGGCAATCCCGTAAAACTCCCTCAGATCGGATTGCTCTCCAAGAAACGCCAGACTTAGAGTGCCCGTTGAAGCACACTCCATCGACATGACGGCTGTGTTTGGCATAGCCACGACATCATGTAGTTCGTTGCCGCCGACGCACATAAGCGTTTCATCGTCGAAGCGTATCGCCTGTTCTTCTACTACTCTAAGCCCTTTTTGCTCCCGCCATTGGACGTTAAACTTCTTCCAAGCGTCGATGTCGCCGACCGCGTTTCGCAACAATGACGCGGTAATCACGGGGTTGGCGCGTAGAATAAGATCGGTGCGCTCCTTTGCAGCTATGCTGACCAGCTGCACGGAACTAGATCCGATCTTTTCGACAACCCAATGATCCGGAACAGGAACTTGATATTTCCCAAGCGATACGACATTCCCATGAGTCCAGTGCCATACCTTTGCGAGTATTTCGTATCGCTTGGCGTAGCAGAGAAATCCCGATAACACAACAAGACCAAGCACGAACAACGCGCGCGAAGATCGCTTTCCATCGGTAGTCATTTCTGGCTTCTCTGATAAATGTTCTGAATGCCCTGGGAGATTTGCGGCCAATTGCCCGCGATGCGTGAATCAGCACCCATTCTGATCTTAATCCAACACCTTAAGAGTGTTGCTACTGAGCTCTAGCTTTGGAGGAGAACTATGCCGCCGTACAAATGTTGTCAGCAGAAAGAACGGAGCCATCAAGAGAACGGCAATTAGAAGTAAGGTCCGCCCCCGCAGACCGATCATGAACGCTGCAAAAACTGAAACTGCCATGGTAACGCATAAATCGATGACTGTATCCGACTTCGCGACGCGCAATTCGGTTTGACAATTGATACAGTTGAATGGAGTACCGAAACGAACGACCTTTAGATACTCCAGCTTCGCTCCGCACACGGGGCAACTCGGAAGAGGGCCGTGCAGCAATGTTCGGTCCTTTGTCACGGTTTTCTCCAAGTGTTGTCGGCAACGTAATCGTACACCGACGGGACGACGTTAACGGCCATGTTAAGCAGCATGCCGACTCTCGTCGCTCCTATCGTTGGACTCGGGGAAATCAGGGACAGACGGAACGCTTTCCGGTTTCTCCGAGGGCGCTCATTTCCGATCCGGCCGAATCTTCCTCCGCAACTTCTTATGCAAACGCGCCTGCACTTCCATTGGAAAATCCACCAAATCCGAATCGTAGTACAAATGGACCGTAAGCCTCGTCTGCTGCACCAAAATCGTGCAATCCGGACACTCCCGCAGGTGCAGCTCGATCTCCTCCACTACCGTGGCTTCCAGCTCGCCGTCGATGTAACTGGAAACGCGCCGAATTACGCCGTTGCAGTTCAATGCGTTCCGTCCTGTCGAAAGTGGCGATCCAATTTCTGCCGCAGCTTGAGGCGCGCGCGCAACAGTCGCGACTTCACCGCCGCCTCGGAGATTCCCACTGCCTCCGCGGTTTCCTGTGTAGAGAGTCCTTCCACGTCGCGCAGCACAAAAACCACCCGAAAATCCGGGGCTAGGTCATCAATCACGCCGCGCAAAATATCGCGCATTTCCGTTTGCGCGTAGCGCTGTTCCGGACTCGGTCCCCAATCTTGAATTTGCTGCGGGATGAAATCGTCCTCGCCCTCAATCGGTTCGTCCAGCGAAACTTGATTGGGCCGGCGCTTGCGCAGACGCATCAGCGCTTCGTTCGCAGCGATGCGCACCAGCCAGGTGTAAAAGCGCGAGTCTTCGTGAAATTTGTCCAGGTGTGAATACGCCTTCATGAATGCATCCTGCATCGCGTCTTCCGCGTCCTCGCGGTTGCGCGTGATGTTCATGGTCAGACGAAATATTTTTCGCTCGTAGCGGTTCACCAGTTCTTCGAAAGCGGAGATATCGCCCGATTTTGCCGCGGCCACCAGCAAATGCTCATCTTCGCGGGCGATTTTGGAGGGAAGGCGGTGTGGGTTCGGCGTGCTCAAGGTAAGCGTTTTTGCCAGGTTGGCGAGTAACCCCGGTTGGATGCTTTGCACCGCTAAAGTAGCACAATACAACGCCGCACCTCGAAGCTATACACTTGGATGACCCGGCCGGCGCCCGCGATTCAGAAATAACGGCCTCCCCGCGCCGCCCTGTGGGTACGTGACAATTTGCGCAGCATTATCGAACCATGTGTGCCGCGCGAGCCGCGGAAAAGGTAAGCTAGCGGAATGCGCACCCTGCCCGACCATCTTCGAAAAGGCATGAAGCTGGTTATAATCGGCTGTCATCCGACGGAGTCGTCCGTGCGCGTGGGGCATTATTATGCCGGCCGCGACAACGAGTTTTGGCCGCTGATTTTCGAGGGTGGCGTGGTGCCGGAACCGTTTGATTATCGCGACGACAAGCGCGTGATCGAATTTGGCATTGGGCTTACGGATTTGGTGAAGCGCCCGTCGAAAACGGCGGCGGAGCTTGCGCGCGAGGATTTTGCGGAAGGGCGCATCGTGCTGTCGCAGAAGCTGGAAGAATTTGCCCCGCGCGTAGTGGCGTTTAATGGCAAAATGACCTACGAATTATTTGCGCAGAGAAAATGCAAATTCGGATTGCAGAAGGAATCGTTGTATGGAGCGCGCGTATACGTGCTGCCGGCCACGCCTGGCCTCGACATGAAAAGCAAAAGCGAAAAACTGCAGCACTTCCGTAAATTGGCGCAACTGGTGAAGCGCGTGGAAAAGGAACGCGAAAGCGGCGCGCATGTGATGGAGCACGCATGAGCACATCAGCACAACCTGGGCAGGAAAATCGCTTGGTCCTGGAAAAGCGCGAAGGCGGCGTCGCCACATTGATGTTGAACCGGCCGGAGCGTATGAATGCGCTCAACAAAGATTTGGTTCTGGCCCTGAACGACGCGTTGGCGCGCGTGGAAGCGGATCAGGAAATTAATGTGGTGGTGCTGGCGGGCGCCGGGCGCGCGTTTTGCGCGGGCGGCGATTTGCAGGCGATCGGCAGGGGGAAGCAGGAAAACGATGTGACCGAATTGCAGCCTGTTCTGCGTTCGGGTATGCAACTGGTTCTGAAGATTCGCACCATGCGGCCGCCGGTGATCGCCGCGGTGCACGGCGCAGCGGCGGGCGCGGGCATGAATATCGCGCTGGCCGCGGATCTTCGCATTGCTTCCGAAGACGCGATGTTCGGACAGAATTTTGCGAAGGTGGGATTGTTTCCGGATTACGGCGGGACATTTTTTCTCCCGCAGTTGGTGGGGCCGGCGAAAGCGGCGGAAATGCTTTATACCGGTGACATGATCAATGCGGCGGAGGCGCTGCGGCTCGGCATCGTGAATCGCGTGGTGCCGCTGGCGCAACTGGAGAGCGAAGTGCACGCGCTGGCGCAGAAAATCGCGCAGGGCCCGGCGATTGCGATTCGCGCGGTGAAGCAAACTTTGTTCGGCCGCGACAAGGAAGAGCTGATGGCGCTGCTGAACCTCGAAGTCGAGCAGCAGATGAAATGCTTTCCCTCCGAGGATTGCGGAGAAGGCATTCGCGCTTTTTTCGAGAAGCGGCCGCCGAAATTTCAAGGCAAGTAGCCTCATTTTTTCCTTCGCAAGTTTTCCCCAGCAATTTCTCGCCTTGCGGTTTCCAGCCTATAATTGGCCCCGAATTTGAAATGGGGAATTTCGCATGAATGATCTGGAGATTACTCCGGCCGAGGCGAAACAGCGGCTGGAGCGCGGCGACGGCGTTCTGCTGGTGGACGTGCGCGAGCCGTGGGAATTTGAGATTTGCCGCATCGCCGGCGCGAAGCTGATTCCCATGGGCACGATTCCCGCGAATTTGCAGGCGCTGGACACCGATGACGAAGTGATTTGCTACTGCCATCACGGAATGCGCAGCCTGGACGTGGCGGTTTGGCTGCGCGGCCAGGGAGTGGCGCGCGCGAAATCGCTGGCCGGCGGAATTGATCGCTGGTCCGCCGAGATTGATTCCACTGTTCCACGGTACTAGCGCGCCTGCCGCGGCTTGCGCCGCTGGGACGCGCTTAAGCGCACTACAACTTTTGCAGCGCGTGACACGCACGGATATGGCAAGCGAGATCCAAACGATTGCGGTGATTGGGGCTGGCGACCAAGGTCGCGAGATGGCTTGTTGCGCGCTGCTGGCCGGATACCGAACCATCCTTGAGGATGTGTCCGAGAGCAGGCTGGAGCAAGCTGCGGCGTGGATGGCGAACGGCGCGAATGTTGGCGCTGAGGCGCGCACGCGGCTCGTTCTCGCGAGCAAAATCGAAGAGGCCGTGCGCGAGGCGGATCTGATTGTCGAGGCGGTGGCCGAAGAGATGGAGATGAAGATCGAGATGTTCACCATCTTCGACAAATTTGCCAAGCCAGGCGCTGTCTTCGCGAGCAGCTCGCTTTCCCTTTCGATCGCGGAGCTGGCGGCGGTAACGTTTTGTCCGGAGCGTTGCATCGGCCTGCGCTTTGTTGCCAGGGCTGGGAAAGAGAACGCGCTGGAATTGGTGTGCACGCCGAAGACTTCCGAAGAAACTGTTTCGCGGTGCCGGGAGGTTGGCCGGCGCATGGGCAAAGAGGTCATGGTGGTGGCCGAAAGGGAATTCACGGAATCACGATGAGCCAGCCGAGCGGGAAGGAAATTGCGTCGCGCGTGGTGATCCAGCAGGGCGACCTGACGGAGATGGACACCGACGCGATCGTGAACGCCGCAAACAACGATCTCGTTCTGGGCGCGGGAGTTGCGGGAGCGATCCGCCGCAAGGGCGGCGATGCGATCCAGCGCGAATGCGACGCGATTGGCAGCATCCCGCTGGGATTCGCGGCCATCACCTCGGGCGGGAAGCTTAAGGCCAGGTATGTGATCCACGCGGCGAGCATGGGGCTGGGGAGCCTGACCACGGCGGAGAGCTTGCGGCGCTCCACGGCGCATGCGCTGCGGCTTGCGGCGGAACGCGGCCTGAAGACGATTGCGTTCCCGGCCGTCGGCACGGGCATCGCGGGATTCCCGATGAAGGAGTGCGCGGAGATCATGCTGCATGAGGCGGCAGAGCATCTGCGCAATGGGAGTTCGCTCGAAACCATTTATTTTGTGCTGTTTGACGAGCAGGCCACGGGGATTTTCGAGTGCGCCTGGAAGCGCTTGCAGGAGTAAGCGCCCGTTTGTCTGCAGTACCCCCCTACCACCCCCGTCGACAACAAAAGAGTGCGCACTCGATTGATTGCAAAAGGGATAGCGGCGCGCCGTTGCGCAAAAGAGTGCGTAATTGCATGAAACTGCTGGGTTTACAGGGATGTGATAAGAAACAAAGGAGTTGGAACGTGAAGGGCAAAGGATACCGCCGAGACGCAGAGGGCATTGAGTCGACGCAGAGATCGGAAAAAGGCGCGGGGGGCGGGCGAAACGTTGCTGGGGCGCCGATTCCATGTGGAATAGTAGCGCAGAACTTGAAGATTGTCAATAGGAATCTTTTACTTCTAAGGTACTCGTTCGAACGGATTGCTAAGTCATTCAAACGCGGAGAGTTGTAACGAAGATGGGGTGAAAAGGTAACCATGGGGAAGACCCAGAGCAAAACCGAGGTGCGGGGCAAGCGAGTCAGGGGAATGGCACGAATTGCTCGAGCTGGTCAGGGCGCTTGCGTAGTTAGTTGCTGCGAAGGTGACTCTAAACCCGCACACGCAAAAACCTGCGTATGCGGCACCCAATTCTCTGCACCAGCCTGTCGGCCACCTCTCACTATGGAGCCACATTGGTCCGCAACGCTAAACGAAACGCTCCGGCGCATTGTGGACCCGAACAGAGGTCTACTCTCGAATAATCAAGTAGCCAAAGCTATGAAAAAGACGCTGCAGGATGAGCAGGACCTCTTTGCGTTGAACTTATACACGCACAACCCCGCCTACCATCCATCTGAGCCGCGCCTAAGACTGAGCTGGAAGAACTTTGACGCATTCCTTCGTCTCGTTGGCGCGTAGATGACCGACCACCCAAGCCCGCTACGCTATCCCGGTGGAAAGACCTCTGTCGCGCCCTTCCTTGCCAAGACAATCCGGCTCAATGGACTTGAAGACGGCATCTACGCCGAACCTTTTGCAGGAGGGAGCGGGGCAGCGCTTAAGCTACTTTTCTGGGAAATTGTGTCGGAGATCCACCTTAACGATAAGGACCTCTCTATCTTTAGCTTCTGGAAATCGATTTTGGAGGAACCGGACGAATTTCTCCGCCTACTTCGAGCTTGTAAGGTTAACGTAAGAACCTGGAGTCAACAAAAATCTATACTGCGCGAGGCCTCAAAATGTTCGATGCTCGAGCGTGGATTTGCGACCTTTTTTTTAAACAGATGCAACCATTCTGGGGTCCTCAACGGTGGCCCAATCGGGGGGCTGGCTCAGAAAGGCGATTATAAGATTGACGCCAGATTCAACAAGACAGCACTTGCTAGAAGAATTGAAACAATTCAACTCTACAGGGAACGCATCAAAATATCGCGACTAGACGCCATAGATTTCCTTAAGCGTCAGTTCACAGACGAAAAAGTGGGTCGCCAAAAATGCCTCGTATACCTGGACCCGCCATACCTCGCCAAGGCGCAACGTTTGTACCCGCTATATTTCGAGCACCAAGACCATGTAAGGCTCGCTGATTACCTAAATCGCTCTGCACATTTTCCTTGGATTATTTCCTACGACGACGCCACTCCAATCCGGAAACTGTATGCGGTCAGGAGATTATCCGTCTTGAAGAAATATTCCTTACACTCAGCAAGAGTTGGTCGGGAACTCCTCATTTCTAGCGCCACGTGCATTCTCCCGCGACACTCGTCGGGCCACGATTATTTCGGGCACCAAGCGACATGAATCCGGCGACGGGGCGCCTCCGCCAGAATATAAGGAACGTTGGGACGACATCATGAGTTCAGATAGACGGAGGCATGGCTCGTTTGAGGATCGGTTTGTGGCGTTCGTGGACATTCTGGGTTTTCGCGACATCGTCTCGCGTATGCAAAAGGAGCACGGACTCTTTTCAACGGTCCGTGATGCCCTGAAGACTAGCCGTCGTTTCAAGAGCCCACACGCAGAAACGGCGTATTGGGCACCCGCAGGAGCGAAAGCGAAAGAGAAAGTCGGCCTGCTGTGGCCCCAGCGGCTAAAGCCTTGTTGATTTTGCGTCAGTTACGGCACGGCTGAAAGCCGTGCCTGACGACGACTCAAAGGCGAGGCTTCACCAAGCTAGGTTGCGGCGACAGCGGCTGCGGTCTGGTCCAGGATGGTGGCTGCGCGGCCCACTTCGGATACGCCGAAGATCACCAATGGCGCATTCGTAGTTGGCTCTACGCCGCAGTAGGCGTAGTGGATGTTGATGTTGGCGTCGCCGAGCTTGGAGGCGGCGCGCGCTAATTCCCCGGGGCCGTGGGGGAGCTTGGCCTGGGCGACTTCGCCTTCGGCGTAGCTGATGCCTTCCTTGTCGAGGATGGCTGCGGCAGCGGAGGGATTGTCGACGACCATGCAGACGAGGATGGTTTTCTCCGATGGGATAGATTGAAAGGCGAGGATGTTGACGCCGCGGTCGGCGAGTGCGCGGCAAACTTTTCCCAGGGAGCCGGGACGATTGTCCATGCGAATGGTGAGTTCCTCGTTGATGGGCATTGGAGACCTCCTGCGTTCGCAGCAAATCGAATAGCGTAGAGGTTCGACGTGGTTGGCGCACGAATCTTACGACTAGCTTCAGGTTGATGCAAGGAAACATACGGGAGAATTGGGTGTATACTCCGGCTGAGCAAAAAAGCGAACGATATCTTCGGATGAGGAGTCTCAGCGACCGGGAAACCAACATTCATTCATTTGAGCCTGGCCGGCGTTTCGGTCCTCGCGGCTCGGCCGGCTCTCAATCAGTGGGGGCGTGATGAAGCAAACCTTTGCTATCAGCATCGGAGGCGCGGCTGGACAGGGTGTCGCGACACCGGGCGACATTTTCGCGAAGATCTTCAGCCGGCGGGGCCTTAACCTCAACGCCTACAACGCTTATCAGTCCATCATTCGCGGGGGCCACACTTTTCTGACCATTCGCACCGGCCCGGATAAGGTCACCAACATGGGTGACCGCATCGACCTCTTCATTCCCCTCAACCAGGACAGCATGGATCGGCACCTGAAGCTGCTAACGGCAGGCGCCGCGTGTATCTATAATGCCGAGACGATAAAGGCCGGCGCGGCCGCGGACGGCGTGCAGCTCTGCCCGCTTCCGGTTTCGGAGTTGGCGGACATCACGCGCAATAAAGTGGCGCAGAATACGCTGGCGATCGGCGCCGGTCTGCACATGATGGGCATTGGCTTTCCGGCATTAGAGGAGGTGCTGCGGGAGCAGTTCAAGAAAAAGGGCGAGGCCGTCGTGGCCGAAAACATTGGGGTGGCGCGGGCGGGCTACGACTATGCAGCCGCGCATTTTACGGCTTTCGCGAATCCGCTGCCCAAGACGGAGAACAAGTACGCGATCTTGAGTGGCAATGTGGCGATGGCCATGGGCGGTGCGGCAGCAGGTGTGAAGTTTTATTGTGCTTATCCGATGAGTCCTTCGACCGGCGTGCTGCACTGGATGGCGGCGCACGCGCGCAAAGCTGGCATCATGGTGCGGCAGGTGGAGGACGAGATTGGCGTGATCAACATGGCCATCGGCGCGGCTCAGGCCGGGGTGCGCGCCATGTGCGCTACGTCGGGCGGCGGCTTCGCGCTGATGAGCGAGGGACTCGGGATGTCCGCCATGATCGAAACGCCCGTCGTAGTGATCAACTGTCAGCGCGCGGGCCCGTCGACCGGCGTTCCGACAAAGACCGAGCAGGGCGACCTTTGGCAGATGCTGGGCGCCGCCTTCGGGGATTATCCGCGGATCATCGCAGCGCCATTGGACATCGGCGATTGCTTCAAGCTCATTCCCGAGCTGTTCAATCTCGCCGACCGCTTCCAGTGTCCTGGACTCGTGCTTTGCGATTTGCTGCTATCGGAAGGCAGGCTCAGCGTCCATCCGAACGACCTGGATTTCAGCCCGGCCATCGATCGCGGGGAGCTCATCACCAGCGCCAACGGTAATGGCGCACACTCTGCGGCCTCCACGAACGGCGGCTACAAACGCTACAAAATCACCGACAGCGGCGTTTCACCGCGTGCGATTCCGGGTTTGCCGGGGCACATTCACACGGTGGCCACCGACGAACACCAGGAAGACGGCGTGCTCATCAGCGATGAGTTCACCAATCCCGTGAAGCGGCGCGCCATGATGGAGAAGCGGATGCGCAAGGTCGCCGGCATTGAAGCGGCGGTGGCGCCGCCCGCGCTTTTAGGCCCGCGCGACGCAGATGTGACCTTGATTGGCTGGGGTTCGACCAAAGGCGTGATCGAGGAGGCTTGCGAACTCCTCAACGAACAAGGAATCTCCGCCAATCAGCTACAGATCCGCTGGCTGGTGCCGCTGCATGGCGAAGCCATTCTCGAAATCCTACGAGATTCGCGGCACACCATCATCGTGGAGAACAACTACAGCGGGCAGTTTGCGCGCTACCTGCGGAGCGAAACCAGCTTTGTGCCCAGCGGCAACATTCGCAAGTACGACGGCGAACCTTTCATGCCGCACCATATTGTCGACGCCGTGAAGGAACAGCTCGGCGGGAACACAAAGCTCTCCGTTCCCATGCACGAGATTATGGTCTGAGGAGGAGACGCAGATGGCGACCAGCGTACAGCGTGCAAGTCAACTGACGATGGCGGACCTGAAAGGCAAAGTCGATCCCGACTGGTGCCCAGGTTGCGGGGATTTCGGTGTGCTGGCGGCGCTGCAAAAGGCGTTGGTGGAGCTGCAGATACCGACGCACAACGTCGTGACCATCAGCGGCATCGGCTGCTCCTCAAACCTGCCCGGTTACATCAACACTTATGGGATGCACACGCTGCACGGGCGGGCATTGGCGGTGGCCACCGGGTTGAAACTGGCCAATCACGAGCTGACGGTGATTGTGACCGGAGGCGACGGAGACGGATTCGGGATAGGCGGGAACCATTTCGTGCACACCATGCGGCGCAACGTCGACCTGCTGTATATCGTGATGGACAACCAAATCTACGGCCTGA
>WNFT01004131.1_pt1 | contig 12682 bp, 10 predicted proteins | sample 5400191 | NCBI WGS metagenome assembly WNFT01 (sample SAMN13153359, study PRJNA577476) | soil metagenome | isolation source: 80 cm saprolite under Madrone tree | place: USA:California | collected 2016-06-14
GGATTGATGTGGGTGAGCATGGCGGCGACCGGCAATCTCCACGGACAACGCATCCGCGTCTTCGGCGAAAAGGCGAGCCTGGAGTGGATCCAGGAGCAGCCGGAGCAGCTCGTCCTGCGACCGGCGGACGGTCCGCACCGGGTGCTCTCGCGCGGCTGCGGCTATCTCTCGGCGAGCGCGCAGCGGTCGTCGCGGCTCTGGCCCGGACATCCCGAGGGGTTCCTCGAGGCGTTCGCCAACGTCTACACCGATGCCGCCGATGCAGTGCTCGCGCGCAGGGACGGCATCGCGGTCGACCGGCTCAATCTCTTCCCCACGGTCGAAGATGGCGTTCTCGGGGTGAAGTTCGTGGACGCGGTGGTCGACTCGCATCTCAGCGACGGAGCCTGGGTGAACGCCACCCTCGACCTGTCGCGCTTGACGGAGGTTTGACGAATGGCCCAGGTGCTCGGCGTCGGCATCATCGGGATGGGGTGGATGGGTGAAGTCCACAGCCGCTCCTATCGCTCGATCCCGGATCGGTTCGCCGGCAGCGGCCTGATCCCGAAGCTGGTGATCTGCGCCGACGGCGTGGAGGAGCGCGCCCGCACTTCGCAGCAGCGTTTCGGGTTCCAGCGCTTCACCACCGACTGGCGCCAGGTGATCGCCGATCCCGAGGTCAAGGTGGTGAACGTCGCCGCGCCGAACGGGATGCATCTGGAGATCAATCGGGCCGCGCTCCAGGCAGGAAAGCACGTCCTCTGCGAGAAGCCGGTCGGCCGCGAGCCTCGGGAGACCCTGGAGAGCTACGCCGCCGCGCGCAAGGCCGGAACGGTCACCTTCGTCGGCTACAACTACCGCTGGGCGCCGCTGGTGCAGTACGCGCGCAAGCTCGTCGCCGAGGGCAAGCTCGGGAAGCTCACGCACTATCACGGCCGTTTTTTGAACGGATACGCCGGCGACCCGCTCGGTTTCCTCTCCTGGCGCTTCGAGCAGGCGCAAGGGCTCGGTACACTGGGCGATCTCATGTCCCATGCGATCGACATGGCGCACATGATGGCCGGCCCGATCGAGTCGCTCACGGCCGATCAGGAGATCTTCATCAAGCGGCGGCCCATCCAGCAGCCCGGCAGCGGCACCCACTACGACAGGGGCCGCAGCGATGGCCCGATGGGCGACGTGACCAACGAGGACTACGTGAGCGCCCTGGTCCATTTCCAGAACGGCGCGCGCGGCCTGCTCGAATCCTGCCGGGTGATCAACGGCGCCAAGTGCGACATGTCCTTCGAGCTGCACGGAACGAAGGGCGCGGTGAAGTGGAATTTCGAGAGGATGAACGAGCTGCAGCTGCAGTTCCGGCGGGACGACGATCTTGCCCAGGAGGGCTACACCACGATCCTCTCCGGGCCCGCGCATCCGTATCACCGGCATTTCAACCCCGGCCCGGGCATCAGCCTCGGGTACGACGACCTCAAGGTCATCGAGGCATACGAGTTCCTCTCCTCGGTCGCCTCGGGCAAGCAGGGTGAACCGGGATTCCGGGAGGCGGCGGCGGTCGCCCGGGTGCAGCAGGCGATCATCCGCTCGTGGGAGTCGAAGCGCTGGGAGACGGTCGAGAAGGAGTAAGGAGGCACGCATGATCCGGGTGGCCAACGCGCCCTGCTCGTGGGGCGTGATCGAGAACGTGGAAGGCGAGCGCGGCGGCTACGCCCGCGTGCTCGACGAGATGCACGAGGCGGGCTACGCCGGCACCGAGCTCGGGGATTGGGGTTTCATGCCCACCGATCCGCGCGCCCTGCGGCGCGAGCTCGACAGCCGGCAATTGAAGCTGCTCGCCTCCTGGGTGAGCGTCCACCTGCACGATCCTTCGCGCCTGGGGGCGGACGAGGCCGACGTGCTGCGCACCGCGCGCCAGCTGGCGGAGGTGGGTGGGCCGGACAACCTGGTGGTGCTCGGCAACGACCCGTACACCGATGCGCTGCGAACGCTCATGGCCGGGCGGATCCTTCCCGAGCACGGAATGAACGAGGCGCAGTGGCGCACGTTCGCGGACGGCGCGAATCGGATCGCCCGGACCGTGAAGAAGGAGACCGGGCTGCGCACCGTCTTCCACCACCACATCGGCACCTGGGTGGAGACGCCGGAGGAGACCGCCCGGTTCCTCTCCATGACCGATCCCGAGGTGCTCGGGCTCTGCTTCGACACCGGCCACTATCGGTTCGGTGGCGGCGATTCAGTCGAGGGCGTCCGGCGGCACGCCGACCGGATCTGGCACGTCCACTTCAAGGACCACGACCCGAAGGTCGCGACGCGGTCGAGGCGCGAGGGCTGGAATGCCGTCAAGTCGGTCGAGAACGGCGTCTTCTGCGAGCTCGGCAAGGGCGACGTGGACTTCAAGGGCATCGCCGCTGAGCTCGTGCGCCGCGGATACCGCGGCTGGATCGTGGTGGAGCAGGACGTGCTGCCCGGGATGGGAAGTCCAAAAGAGAGCGCCCGCCGCAACCGCGAATACCTGAGGAACATCGGGCTCTGAGGCCGCACATGGGTCCTTCGCGTCAATCCGCCCCTCCTCCCGCAGAACGCCGCGCGCTCGACGTCATCTGCCTCGGCCGCCTGGCCGTGGATCTCTACGCCCAGCAGCTCGGGGCGCGCCTCGAGGATGTGGCGAGCTTCGCCAAGTACCTGGGCGGCTCTTCCGCGAACATCGCCTTCGGCTGCGCCCGGCTGGGGCTCCGTACCGCGATGGCCTCGCGCGTCGGCGACGATCACATGGGGCGATTTCTCACCGAGACCCTCGCCGCCGAGGGATGCGACGTCTCCCACGTCTCCGTCGATCGTGACCGCCTCTCGGCGCTGGTCCTGCTCGGCATCCGCGATCGCGAGACGTTTCCGCTCGTCTTCTACCGCCAGGACTGCGCCGACATGGCGGTGCGCGACGAGGACGTGGAGGAACCGTTCATCGCCTCCAGCCGGGCCTTCCTGGTCACCGGCACCCACCTCTCCACCGAGCACGTGCACCGGGTGAGCTCGCTCGCGATCGATCGTGCCCGCCGCCACGGCGTCGCGACGGTCCTCGACATCGACTACCGCCCGGTGCTCTGGGGACTCACGCAACCGGCGGCGGGAGAGCAGCGATTCGTCCGCAGCGATCGGGTCACCGCCCACCTGCAGCAGATGCTGCCCCGCTTCGACGTCGTCGTCGGCACCGAGGAGGAGTTCCGCATCGCCGGCGGCCGCGAGGACCTGGTCGATTCCCTTCGCGCCGTTCGCGCGCTCACGCCCGCGGTGCTGGCGGTGAAGCTCGGCGCGCGGGGCTCCGCAGTGTTCGACGGCGAGGTGCCGTCCCGCATCGAGGACGACCACGTGGTTCCCGGCTTCCCGGTGAGGGTGATGAACGTCCTCGGCGCCGGCGACGCGTTCATGGCCGGGCTCCTCAAGGGCTGGCTCAGCGGCGCGAGCTGGCAAGAGGCGGCGCGGATGGCGAACGCCTGCGGCGCGCTCGTCGTGGCGCGGCACGCCTGCTCCGCGTCGATGCCCACGCCGGATGAGCTCGAGTACTTCATGGGCCGGCCAGGCCTCGATCGACCCGACCAGGACGCGCAGCTCGCCCGGCTCCACCGGGTGAGCGGCAAGCGCGAGCGCTGGGATGACCTCGCCGTGCTCGCGTTCGATCACCGCGCCCAGTTCAAGGACCTCGCGCAGGAGGCCGGTGCGGCGGAATCGCGCATTCCGGAGTTGAAGGGGCTGCTGGTGCGCGCCGCCGCCGGGACGGAGCAGGCCCTGGGGCTGCAGGGACACGTCGGCGCGCTCCTGGACGACACGTACGGCGAGGATGCTCTCTTCGCCGCCAGCGGGCGCGGCTGGTGGGTCGGGCGCCCGGTGGAAGTGCCTGGCTCGCGGCCGCTGCAGTTCGAGGGTGGCCGCTCGATCGGGACCCGTCTGACGAGCTGGCCCCGCGATCACGTTGTGAAATGCCTGGTGCGCTTCCATCCCGATGACCCTGCCGATCTGCGGGCAGAGCAGGAGACCCAGCTGCGCGCCTTGTACGGCGCCGTGCAGGAGAGCGGCCACGAGCTGCTCCTCGAGGTGATCCCTCCCACCGAGCCCCCGTGCGACGACCGGACCATCGCGCGCGCGCTCGACCGCATCTACGAGATCGGCATCTACCCGGAGTGGTGGAAGCTCGCCCCGATGAGCCGCGAGAGCTGGAAGCAGGTGGACGATCTCGTCGCGCGGCGCGACCCCTGGTGCCGCGGCGTCCTCGTCCTCGGCCTGAACGCGCCCATCAAGGAGCTCGCCGCGGGTTTCCGCGAGGCCGCGCTGTCCGATTCCTGCCGCGGATTCGCCGTTGGACGGACCATCTGGCAGGAGCCGAGCCGCGACTGGCTCGCGGGCCGGATCGACGACGCCGAGCTGATCGCGCGGGTGCGGGCGAGCTTCGAAACGCTCATCAGCGCCTGGCGCTCGTCGCGTGAGAGGCGAAAGGAGGCGACGGCATGAGCACGATCCGGCTGACCGCTGCCGAGGCTGTGGTGCGTTACCTCGCCTCCCAGCGGGTCGAGACCCCGCAAGGCCCGGCTCCCCTCTTCGGCGGGGTCTTCGCGATCTTCGGGCACGGCAATGTCGCGGGCCTGGGCGAGGCCTTGTACCGGCATCGGGAAACGCTGCCTACCTTGCGCGCGCACAACGAGCAGGGGATGGCGCACGCCGCGATCGCGTTCGCGAAGGCCCACATGCGCCGGCGCATGATGGCTGCGACGACCTCGATCGGCCCCGGCGCGACGAATCTGGTGACCGCCGCGGCCACCGCGCACGTCAACCGGCTCCCCGTCCTCTTCCTGCCGGGCGACGTATTCGCCTCGCGCGCCCCGGACCCGGTCCTGCAGCAGGTGGAGGACTTCCACGATGCCACGGTGACCGCCAACGACTGCCTGCGTCCAGTGTCGCGCTACTTCGACCGCATCGTTCGCCCCGAACAGCTCGTGGTCGCGCTCCCCCGCGCCATCCAGGTGCTGACGGATGCGGCGCTCTGCGGCCCGGTGACGCTGGCGATGCCGCAGGACGTGCAGACGATGGCCTGGGAGTACCCGACGGACTTGTTCGAGCAGCGCACCGTCCGGTTTCGTGCGCAGCCGCCGACAGATGACGAGCTCGCCGCCGCGGCCGAAGCGCTGCGGCGCGCGAAGCGGCCCCTCATCGTCGCCGGAGGCGGCGCACTGTACGCCCTGGCGAGCGATACCCTGCGACGCTTTGCCGAGGCGCACGGCATTCCGATTTGCGAGACGCAAGGCGGAAAGGGCGCGCTCTCCTGGGACCACCCGCTTCAGCTCGGCGCGGTCGGGGTCACGGGTTCGCCCAGCGCCAACGAGCTCGCGCGCGACGCGGATCTCGTGCTCGCGGCCGGCAGCCGGCTGTCTGATTTCACGACCGGTTCGCATGGCTTGTTCGGCCAGGCAAAGCTCGTCGGGCTCAACGTCAATGCCTTCGACGCGACGAAGTGGCATGCCCTGCCCTTGCAGGCCGACGCGCGCCTCGGGCTCGAAGCGCTCGCTGGACGTCTCTCCGGCTGGAAGGCGGACGAGGCATGGACCGTGCGTGCCCGCAAGGCCGCAGCGGCCTGGCGCGACGCGGTCGCCGCGCTCACCTCGCGCCGCGACGTCGCCCTGCCCTATGACGCGGACGTGATCGGTGCCGTCCAGCGCTCCTCGCCCCGCTCGGCCGCGAACGACATCGTGGTCAACGCGGGCGGGACGCTGCCGGCGGAGCTGCACAAGCTCTGGCGCACGAGCGTCCCGGGTGGGTACCACATGGAGTACGGCTACTCCTGCATGGGCTACGAGATCGCTGGCGGCCTGGGCGTGAAGCTCGCGCATCCGGACCGCGAGGTCATCGTGATGGTCGGCGACGGCAGCTACCTGATGCTCAATTCGGAGATCGCGACCTCGGTCCTGCTCGGCAAGAAGATCATCGTCGTGGTGCAAGACAATCACGGATACGGCTGCATCAACCGGCTCCAGCAGGAGGTCGGCGGCGAGCCGTTCAACAACCTGTTCAAGGACTGCGTACAGGGTGCCTCGGGACCGCCGGCCATCGACTTTGCCAAGCACGCGCAGTCCATGGGAGCGATCGGCGAGAACGTGAAGACCATCGGGGAGCTCGACGCTGCGCTCGCGCGAGCACGCGCCGCCGATCGGACGTCCGTGATCTGCATCGAGACGGATCCGCGGCGGACCACCGAGGACGGGGGCTGCTGGTGGGAGGTCGCCATTCCCGAGGCCTCGCCGAGCGACAAGGTGCGGCGCGCGCGGGCTGAGTACGAGAGCGCGAAGAAGGGGCAGAGGGCATGAGCCTGCTGGTGAAGGGCACGCGCGAGGGCCGCCAGATCGTGGACGTGAAGCCTGCCGCGTCCGGCCTTCGTTACGTCGGCTTTTCCGCCCATCGCCTGGCCGAGGGCGAGACCCTCGAGCTTGCCGCCCCCCGCGGCCGCGAGCTCTGCGCCGTGGTGCTCGAGGGCGTCGTGACGATCCGCTCCGGCGATGCCGCGTTCGAACGAATCGGCAAGCGCCGGAGCGTCTTCGAGGACCTCCCGCCATCCGCGGTCTACTTGCCCGGCACTGCGCCTCTCTCGGTGACGGCCCACTCCGCCGCGGAGATCGCCATCGGAACCGGTCCGGGCGCGGGTAGCCTCCCGCCGCGGCTGATCGCGCCCGAGACGATGAAGCGCTCCGTGCGGGGCAAGGAGCTGAACACCCGGTACGTGACCGACATCCTGCCGGAATCCCAGCCCGCGGACAGCCTCCTCGTCGTCGAGGTGAAGACGCCCACCGGGCACTCCTCGAGCTACCCGCCGCACAAGCACGACCGGCTCGAGCCACCGGAGGAGACAATGTTGGAAGAGACGTACTACCACCGTCTCGATCCGCCCCAGGGATTCGTCTTCCAGCGCGTTTACACCGACTCGCGCGACATCGACGAGTCGCACGCGGTCGAGGACCACGACGTCGTGGTGGTGCCGCGCGGGTACCATCCCGTCGTCGTGCCCTGGGGGTACCGGAGCTACTACCTGAACGTGATGGCCGGTCCGAAGCGCGCCTGGCACTTCAGGAACGACCCGGCGCACGAGTGGATCATCAAGTGAAGCGAAGGATGAAAAGATGAGTCAGCCCGCAGAGCGCGTGGTTCCCGCCGATCAGCCGAGGCCGATCGGCCACTTCATCGCAGGTCAGCCGCGGCCCGGTCAGAGCGGCCGTGCCTCCGAAGTCTTCAATCCCGCAACCGGCGCCATCACCGGCCGGGTGGCGTTGGCGAACGCCGCCGAGGTGGACGTGGCCGTGGCCGCCGCGCAGAGGGCATTCCGCCCCTGGGCGGAAACCTCGCCTCTCAAGCGCGCGCGGGTGATGTTCAGGTTCAAGGAGCTGATCGAGCGGGATCTCGATCGCCTCGCGGCCATCATCACCTCCGAGCACGGCAAGGTCCTCTCCGACGCGAAAGGCGAGGTGCAGCGCGGCCTCGAGGTAGTGGAGTACGCCACCGGCATCCCCGAGCTGCTCAAGGGCGAGTACACCGAGCAGGTCGCCACCGGCATCGACGCCTGGAGCGTCCGCCAGCCCCTGGGCGTCTGCGCCGGGATCACGCCCTTCAACTTTCCCGCGATGGTGCCGATGTGGATGTTCCCCATGGCCATCGCCTGCGGGAACACCTTCGTGCTCAAGCCTTCCGAGCGCGATCCGTCCGCTTCCCTGCGGCTCGCGGAGCTCTTCAAGGAAGCGGGGCTTCCCGACGGCGTCTTCAACGTCGTGCATGGCGACAAGGTGGCGGTGGACGCGCTCCTCATGCATCCCAACGTCGCGGCGTTGAGCTTCGTGGGCTCGACGCCCATCGCGCGATACATCTATGCGACGGGGACGGCGCAGGGGAAACGCGTGCAGGCGTTGGGCGGCGCGAAGAACCACGCGGTGGTGATGCCGGACGCCGACATCGACAATGCCGCTGACGCGCTGATGGGGGCCGCATACGGGTCGGCGGGCGAGCGCTGCATGGCCATCTCGGCCGTCGTGGCGGTGGGCGAGGCTGGCGACAAGCTCGTCGAAAAGCTGATCCCGAAGGTGAAGGCGATCAAGGTGCGCGACGGCTGCGATCCCGCGGCGGAGATGGGGCCTGTCGTGACCGGCCAGCACCGCGAGAAGATCCTCGGCTACATCGAGGACGGCGTGAAGTCGGGCGCGAAGCTGCTGGTCGATGGCCGGGGCCTCACGGTCCCCGGCCGCGAGAAGGGCTTCTTCCTCGGCGGCTCTCTGTTCGACAGGGTGACGCCGGAGATGCGGATCTACAAGGAGGAGATCTTCGGCCCGGTGCTCGTCGTCCTGCGGGCCCCGGATCTAGCCACGGCGCTCGACCTGGTGAACAAGCACGAGTACGGCAACGGCACGGCGATCTTCACCCGCGACGGCGCGACAGCGCGCGAGTTCGCGCACCGGGTGCAGGTCGGGATGGTAGGCGTGAACGTGCCCATTCCGGTGCCGATGGCCTTCCACAGCTTCGGCGGCTGGAAGCAGAGCCTGTTCGGCGACCACCACGCGCACGGGCCGGAAGCGGTCCGCTTCTACACGCGCGGGAAGGCGATCACCCAGCGCTGGCCGACGACGCCGATCGGACCGGCGTTCTCGATGCCAACGCTGAGCTGACCTGGCCGCGCCCCCCGGATCCGCACTCCGGCCTACGCCGCGCGATCGCGATCGGAGGGGTCTGGCTCTGCCACGCGAAGCTCGTGGCGCGCGCCGTCCGGGGTGATGAACGTGAACCCGACGACGCGGTCGCCGTGCGTTTTCCCCAGGAGTTTCAGCGCCTCCTCGAAATCGCGCGCGAGCCCCGTGGGCACGCCCAGCTCGCGCAGTGTCTTGATTGCTTCCTTCTCTTTCTTCGTCATGATCTTCCACGCTCCCTTTGTTCTCCATCCTGCTTCTCGAGGGATCCACATCGGGTCCCTTTCCGGCACGAAGCATGTGGTCGGTTCCCCTTGGCGTCCAATCGATTGATCGGTGGGGTGCGATTACTTATGGTTATGGGATGGAGATTCGCCTTCTTCGCTCATTCCAGGCACTTGCCGAGCAGGGCCACTTCGGACGGGCTTCCCGGGCCCTGCACCTCTCGCAACCCGCTCTCACCAAGCAGATTCACCAGCTGGAGGAGGAGGTAGGTTCGCCTCTCTTCGTCCGTGGCCGCCGTGGCGCGCAGCTCACCCGCGTCGGTCGCCTGTTCGCGGACGACGTCGCACCCTTGCTCCGCCACGCTGACAGGGTCCTCGATCGCGCCCGTCGGGCGGCCCGTGGCGACGTGGGCGAGTTGCGCCTCGGCTTCGGCATCGCGACGCGCCTGATCGTCCCACGGCTGGTGTCGGCCTTCCGACAAGCTCACCCGCAAGTGCACGTCACCCTCGAAGACATGTCCTCGCCGGCGCAGCTCGATGCGCTCGAGCGCGGCTCCCTCGATGTCGGTTTCGTCCGCCTTCCCATCGACCGGCCCCTCGCGCACATCCCAGTCGTCGAGGACCGCCTCGTGCTCGCGGTCCCGGCCAGCCGCCGTGAGGAGCTGGCGCGGCTCCCACCCCGGCAACTGCGCGACGAGCCATTCATCGAGCTGGCCCAGTCCCGCTCCCCGAGCTTCTACGCGCACGTCCTCAGGGTGGCCGCGCGCTACGGCTTCCGCCCGCGCGTGGTCCAGTCGGCGAGCGAGTCGTTCACCGTGCTCGCGCTGGTCGCGGCAGGGATGGGCATCGCCATCGTTCCCAGCGGATCGACGGAGACGCGCGTAGAAGGCGTCGCCTACCTGCCGCTCGCAGTGCCTGAAGCGCGGTGGCGGGTCGGCGCCGCTTGGGTCTCGAGCACGCCCAGCTCCGTGCGCGATGTCTTTCTCAGGCTGTTGCGCGAGTCGCTCGCCCGCGGCGGCGCGCAATCCCATGCAGGCGGCGGCCCGCCTCGAACACAGCGCGGCGAACGCCTATGAGCGATCTGCGCGGTTGCGCATGCGCGCGCCCGCCCGCAGCAGCACCAGCGCAAGGATCAGCAGCGAGGGGACTGGCGCCGTTTGACACCCGCCCGAATGCCCGGCCATCTCCGGCAGGATGAAATCGTGGGAAGAGGCGTCGACCCGGACGGCGCGCGCATATTGCTGACACTGCGCATCGCCCGACGAGGCGACGCCGGCCACGTACTCGCGGCCGTCCAGTTGGTACAGCACCGGAGCGCCCGAGTCGGTCAGGCAGGTCTGCGACGGCGCACCCTGGAGGGTGAGCTTCTGCGCGTCGAGAGCGGAGATCCGCGCCGTCCCGGTGCGCTTGAGCGGCGGATCCGTATCGGTGCTCGAAGTCGTCCCGAAGCCGATCAGGCGCACCGTCGACCCTACGATCGCCGGATCGAGCGGCTGTTCCATCAGCGGCAGCGGCTGCACCGGCGCGCGTTCGACCAGCTCGACGAGGCCGATGTCGTCCTGCAATCCGATGAAGCTGAACCGGGGATGGATGATGGTACGCGCGACTTGCAGCCGCTGGCCGCCGGCGGAAGGGCGAGTGCCCAGGTAGACCTGGGAAGGACTCATCAGCTGCAGGCAGTGCGCGGCGGTGAGGACCCATCGGTCGCCCACCACGGTTCCCGTGCAGTACGCTTGTCCCAAGGACAGCAGCGCGACGACCGCGGAGTCGTCCTCGTCCACCGTGCCGCTGGTGATGTCCGAGGAGAGCTCCACGGTCGTCCGGCTGTCACCCGCCGTGCACGCGCCGAACGAGATCAGCAGGCTCGCGCCGAGCGGGCGAATTGCGGTTCGCACCCGGCGCTCACCAGCATTCGATGGTGCAGCCGAAGCCGAACTGCCAGCCGTTCCGGTAGGAGATGCCGCAGTCCATCCATACGTTCCTGACGCCCCTGTTGCAGATGTAGTGGGCCTGGTTCGTACAGATCCAGGTTCCGCCCGTGATGCACGCCAACCAACCGATGATGAGGATGATGAACACCACGCAGGGACCGCAGTAGGGACGCTCGCCCGTCGCCATCGAGGCGGCCAGGGTGGGGTCCGCGAGCACCGCGAAGAGACCGATCGCGGTGTTTCCCACGAAGCGCGCCACCTCGGCCGGGTCGTGGGCCCCGGTGAGCTCCACCTTCGACCTTCCCCCCGGGGTCTCGATGGTCAGCTCCGTCCGGTCCACGTTCCAGGAAAGCGAGGCTGCATTCGTGCCATCGGCGAGCGCGACGCGGTTGCCCTCGGTTTTCAGCTCCAGCACCTTGCCGCTCGCCAGCTTCAGGCTCACCGATCCTTCGCTGAGGATCCGCGCCGGATCGATCGATGCCTCGTCGGGCGCCATGAGCTGATCGACCGAGCCCTTCGCGCTGGTGGCGAACTCCTCGTGCGTAAAGGTCTTCTCGGTGATCTGCCCGGCCGGATCGGTGACGCGGATGAACACCGTGCCCGATGCCGGTGCGCCCCCACAGCCGATGGTGGCGTGCAGGAAACACGCGATGGTCAAAAGCGCAACCTGCGAGGAATACGTTCTGTAGATCGGCACCTTCATTGCACCCTCCTTTTCAAAGGCGGCACCCGAAAACGCTGGGGATGTCGCGCGCACCGGATACCTCGCGCGCAGGCCGGATCGGTCTTACATCGTCTTACTTCGCGGAGACCGCGCGCAGCTGCGACTCGGGCTCACCAGGCGGCCAGCTTCTGCGGACGGCTACCGTCACCTCCGGAGCGATGCGATACCGCCCGTCGGGACCCTCGACGAACGCGTCGCGCGCGAGCACGGCGGCGAGCGACTCGCGCAGGCGCGTGAGCGCGACATAGACCGAGTTGCGGTGGCGAAGCGGGTGGTACTCGGTGCCGCCCCACACGTCGCGGTACAGATCCTCGACGCTCATGCCGGCGGGGCCGGCGCACGCGAGGTGCTCGAGGATTTGCCGCTGCTGAGGCGGAAGGGGCAGCTCGCCGTGCTCCCCGCGTACCCGACCACGATCGAGCTCCAACGTGAGATCGAAATGCGCGGGCGGCTCCTCGCCCGCGTCGAGGATCCACGCTCGTCCGCCCTGCCGGGTCATGCACGCCGCAGGCCGGTCGAGGCCCAGCCGCGAGATCCTGGCTGCGAATGGCCGGATCCCTCCGGCCGGACCGGGGTCGACGGCCACGCCGGCGCGCGCGCAGGCGCGCCGCAGCGCCTCGTCCCTGAGCTCGGGGACGGCCCGTGTCCAGGCAACGCGGAGCTCCGTCGCACACCTCTCGAAGTCGCCCGCGCGCTCCGCGAGGAAGGCGCGAACCAGGTGCGCGCAAATCAGCAGCGGGAGATAGCCGTTCCTTTCCGCCAGGGAGGTGCAGCTCGCGATCGCGGAGATCGCTTCGCCGGACCGCCCCAGCCGGGCCCGGGCCTCTCCGCGGGCGAGCTCGTAGAGCGCACCGGCGCGGCGGTACCAGGGTTCCGCGCGCGCGGCGGCGGTTTCGGCTCGTGCCAGATTGCCGCGCTCGAGCGCGCGTTCCGCGGAGCGCAACCACGCATACGCATGCGCTGCCCGGAATCCGCTGCGTGGAGGCGGGGCGTCCCGGGGATCGAGCGCCCACGCCTCGATCCGCGCCAGCGGCGACCGCCAGGCGCCTGATAGCGCCCGCCGGCTTCGCTCCGCCGCCTCGGTGCGCTCCCCGCGCGCCTCGCAAAGCAGAGCGAAATCCA
>WNFT01004663.1_pt1 | contig 12682 bp, 7 predicted proteins | sample 5400191 | NCBI WGS metagenome assembly WNFT01 (sample SAMN13153359, study PRJNA577476) | soil metagenome | isolation source: 80 cm saprolite under Madrone tree | place: USA:California | collected 2016-06-14
AAAGCTGATATGGCCCAGGGCGGCGGTAAAAACGTAGAGCGGCTGACTGAGGCGATTGAACGCGCAAGTTCCTTGCTGGGATCGCGGACGTCTCGTCCGCAATGAGCGCCGAAGGCGCGAACTGATCTGCCGATTCAACCCGAAACTTGAAACTCGAAACTTGAAACGGTATTCTGATGCGCGTGGGGCAGTAGCTCAGTTGGCAGAGCGCCGCGTTCGCAATGCGGAGGCCAGGAGTTCGACCCTCCTCTGCTCCACCAGTAACACCATTATGATTAAAAACTTAGAGGATCAACGTTTTCAACGGCGATTTTCCGTATCGCCGATATATGGCCAACTTTTTCTAAACCGAATCAAATAGTGCCGCTCCTGCGCAGCGCGCTCCCTCCATCTCCGCTACCTGTCTTATATGTGTGTAACTCATTCTTGCGAGCGATTATCTTATTTCGCCTTCTGCCTTCTGCAATGTACGAGGTAACTAGCCTGCGAGAAGGCGAGCGTAGTCTATCCGCAGTCGCAGTCGTGTGCTGACAAAAAATCTAAAGATGGTGGGGGTTCGACCGACAGGCACGCCAGCTATTCCTGACTTAATGGCAAGAGGGCGTCGCCGTCCTCGCCAAGGAGCGACGCCCTTCGTCTGGGCGCGATCAACGTCCGCACGTCCTCGCGCCAGATTTATATCTACAATAAAACAGGGCCGCAGGGCTCCGGCTGAATGTGCACCTTGACATGCTTGAGATGCGTCGAATCAGGCGACGCCTTGTCCTTATACTCTTGGCAAGTGACTGTCTAACGGGAGGGAGTTGTCTCGACAGCCAAAGGGCCAAGAGACCGGATCATTGCCGCTGGCGCGCTTTCCAAACTGCCCTGAAAGGTCCGACTGGCTTTGAGGACTGCGCTTGTCGCAGGACATCATCGCTAGTCAGCGCCCTCATAAACTCGACGAGGTCATTTATCTCCTCATCGCTTAGATGAAGTAGGCGCATGCGCTCATCCAGATTTGCGTTCGCATTGCCGCCGCGGTTATAGAATCGCACCACATCGATCAATGTCTTCTCCGCGCCGTTGTGCATATAGGGCGTTGTCAGTTCAATGTCGCGCAATGTCGGCGTCTTGAAAGCCGCGATATCTTTCGGCTGTTTAGTCACGAGATATCGCCCAAGTTCCGTGAACCCTGGAGTGTGCGCAAGCGATGACACAGAGTTTTGCGTCTGCGGACCTGGAGCAGGTAGGTTATTCGTTAGGTTGATAGGTTTATCTCCCGAGCTATTGGTCTTGCTGTCTGCCATCTGCTTTGCCAGCCCACTCAGTTGCTCGAAGTTCATATCTTTCGCGGCAATGCCGGTATTGTGAAATTTGAAGTCCGTGAAGAAGGGAGAAGCTGCGCTGAAAGAGTGGCATTCGATGCACTTTGCTTTGCCTTTGAATAGTTCCCAACCCCCTTTCTGGGCTTTGGTGATTGCGTTCGTGTCGCCGGAAATAAAACGGTCAAACGGTGAATTAGCTGAAAGCTGGGTGCGCTCGTAGGCAGCAATGGCCTTGACGATTGTGTCGATGGTAATCCCCTCATTCCTGAAGACACGTTGAAACCTTTGTCGATACTCAGGAATGGCAGTCACACGCGCGACAACTGCGTCGTTGCCGCCCATTCCCATCTCAAACGGATTCGTTATTGGTTGTTTCGCTTGCTCCTCAAGTGACCCAACACGCCCATCCCAAAACAACCGCTCGCTGAACATCGCATTTAGGATCGTGGGCGCATTTCGTGTCCCTGCCTTACTCGAAACACCAATGGCGACAGTACTGTGATCAGTGAAAGCATTTGCCGGGTCATGGCAAGTAGCACAACTAACCGTGCCGTTGGCTGAGAGTCGTTTGTCAAAGTAGAGTGCCTGCCCAAGTGATACTTTGGCTGGAGTCATGGGATTGTCCGCCGGAATCCGTTGTCGCCAAAGAGTCCTGCGAATACCAGTGGGCAGCCGGAGTTCAAAGGCTTCGGATGATGCGCTGACGCTTTCGCCCTGCGCACTCTGAGACTCCGTCGTTACAGATGTCATCGCAATGACAAAGTAAAAGAGCAGTATGAGGCCGCATACCTTCAGCAGCGTGGCAGAAGATTGAAATCGAGCGGTCCTGACTATGCAGGAATACTTATGTCCGGAAGTGCATGACAACTTTCAGAAATGCTCCCTTCGCAGCTCGAGCCGATTCCTGAGGATCAATGGCGTAGTTATTGCTCTCCAACGAGACCACGCACTGAGGCAATCAGTTTCGAGGAATCATATCCGACACCATCTTTGAAAACTAACTCTACGTTCCTTATGTCGGCAATGTTAGAAGATGGGTTACCACGGATGATCACGATGTCAGCCTGTTTCCCGATACCCAGCGTGCCGATGTGCCCGCCCTCGCCCAGGAACTCCGCGCCGTTTGCACTCGCTATTCGGACGGCCTCCTCGGGAGTGAAACCTGCCTTCACCAGCAGTTCCAATCCACGCTGGTCACCGAAGCCAGCAATAACGCCGCCCCAACCCGTGGGATCAACTCCCGCCATCAAGAGCCCGCCGGCCTTAACGAACTGCCGCTCAAACTGCATTTCCTTCTTCAGCATCACCTGCCAGACTCTGGCCCACCGTGGATCGGCTCTGTCGTGCTCAATTTGGGATAGGCACTTCGCATAGGCGTCAGGAGATAATGTTTCCTGCATTCTCTCATCAAGCTGAAATTGGTCGCCAGTGAAGGTTTCGAGGATCGGCAGAGTGGACGTGACCGCCACATTATGGCTAACCAGATCCTTGATCATCTGCTGTATTTCGGCACTGTTCACATCCATTTGTGCCAACTCGCCCAACCATACATTTTGTCTGGGACACTCGTCCGGCTTCTTACCTGAGTAGAACTCTGTATCTACCATCAGGCCATGTTCCAGGCTGTCAATACCAAGTGCGGCCGCGTCGCGAAAACCCACGGCGCAAAGATGCCCGGCAACTTTTAGTCCGCGGCTATGGGCAGCCGCAATCACTGCCGCGAGCTCTGCACGGCCAATATTGGTGTACACCTTGAATGACGTAGCGCCGTTGTCCGCCCAATCATTCACCTGCTCAGCTATTGCGCGAGCGTCCATGGGTTGGTCCGCCGGCCGATTTATATAGGGACTGGTAAGGTGGATTTTAGGACCAGCTTGCTCGCCTGACTCAATCTGCTCTTTGCTAGCGCGGTCGCTATCAAAATCGACTGCGCCTGTAGTTCTTATGGAGGTGACACCACAGGCGAGATAGAGCCGAGCGAAACTGAAGTTCATCGGGACATCGGGCCCACCGGCCCCCAAAGTGTAAAAGAGGTGGTCGTGCATGCCTACCAAACCCGGAATCGCGGTACGTCCGCGCAGATCAAGGATCTTAGTGTTTGCGGGCACCTGAATGTCGGCAGCGGGTCCAATAACCTTGATGCGGCCCTGTTCGATGACAATAGTTTGATCTTCCCTTGCCGGTGATCCAGTTCCATCGATCACGCGAACGTGCGTAACTGCAATCATTGGCGCTTCAGCCGTAATGAATTCTTTTGCTGAGTGCCTGCGACAGGTGAGTTGGGTTAATGAGGTTATTAGTATTAGAAGAACTGCTGTCAACCACCTCTCTTGCGGCTGGATCAGTAGCCTCAATCTGCCACTCCGCGGGCGAGGTCTTTTGAATATGTTCTGGACAGGTAGAACTGTCGTCTTGATGATCAAATCAATTTTTCCTTTCAAGGTGATTGTCGGCTTTGTGAGAACGACCTTGCCTTGTTCCACTCAAATATTCAACGTTGTTTTCATATTTTCCGATCCAAAACGTCTTGGACAATAGTTTTCTTGAGCGGACATCAGCCTTTGAGCGCGTCAGTCATGCGAAAGATGGGTGCTCTCTCAAATTGTCAGACCGAATTGTCAACACCGAATTCGATCACCATCGCGCCTAAACTTCTCATATCAGAAGAAGCCAACCGCGAAAGAAATGATGAAGATCGCTGGCAATATAATTTCAAACGCCCGATTCTCTTCGCGCGTCAGATAGACAACAGTACCGTTGCACTTGATGTCCCATCCGAGTGGCTCAGAAGTCTTCTCCAACGCGGTCGAGATCGTCGATTCCAAGAATGGATCTATAAAGGACGCTTCGTGGGCTATTGCTCTGTGGCAGATGGAAATAAAGTATCCCGATATCCTTGGTGATCGCCTTTCTAAGCCTGGTATGAAGTAGTGCCTGATCGGCTGGTTGACCAAAGCTAACTGGGTTCAAGCGAGCACTCGATACGACCGCGAACCGGTTTTGCGCGCGGTAAGAGAAGCTGAACTGCCAGTTGTATTTCCGGATGTACATGTCGAATTCAGTAATCCCGATGAGGATGGCTCGCGAATCGCTGGCGAGCCGTGGATAACCGCGTCTCATAAACTCAATCAATTCCTCTGCGACCAATTGCCTTCGTTGCCAGTCGACCGAGGATCTCTCAAGCGGAAGTCCCGGCAGAGTCTTGATTGCTAGGCCAAACTTCCGGTTGTAGAACGTCACCAATCTTTCCAAAGACAATGAAGGAATATTACCTAAGGGCGCGAAGTAGACTTCGGTTGTGTTTTTCCCGGCAACTCCGTTGCGCCTTGCATTTCCGGCGCCTGTCTGCGCCAAACTGACGGCAGGAGCAGTGAAAAGCACAACCAAGAGGAAAAAGGTGCATATAAATTCTCTGGGCATCAGCGTTAGGGGTGTAAAGGTTCTAGAGTCTGGCTCTTGACCCGAAGGTTTATCGGTCACTTGATTTGCGTCCCTGCTGCTCGAGCGAGCATTTATTGCTTGTCTCTCGAATTGCTGATTTGTATTCAGGATCATGATTGGTATAAGACCGCGCAGGGCCGAAGAGGTCAAAACCCGCTCAATCTACCGCTCTCGACTTAAGGGTACACGGGCCTTAGGAATCAGGCTGCACACTAAGTACGTGATCAAAAACCATTGAATGAAAACCCCGAAGGCATAAATCACTTCACTTTCACTATGTGGGTTACCGGCGATTAACGCGCTTACTATAACCGGGATGATATTCAGCATTCCCCAGATATTAGGAATTGCACCATGCCAGAGAAAATAATGATATAGGGGTGAAGTGTCTCCTTCAACCAGCCAATTAACTATGACTGCAGCAATTCCACCCACGACGGAAAATGTAACCTTGAATACTGTTCTTACAAGCATCTACGGGTTCCTTCTCCTTTATTTACACCACAGCAATCTAACGCCGGGCGGCACGTGCGGGCGTTTGGTTGCAACAGGCGGGCGATATCGAATTTCGGGTCGCAAAGTCTGGGCAGTGTTCGGCTAGAGACAAAACTCAAAAGCCGAACCTCTCATCTCTTGGATTGATGTTATGAAAATAGAGTTTTAGCTTGTCAGTGGGCTGAAGCAAAAAGACTTCGACTAAGACGAGCTTCGCGACATCCATCGCTTTTGTGAAGTCCTTTTTAAAGTCTATAGTGATAAACGGGGCCACGGTGTCCTCGCCAGTTGACTGTATTTCATAATCAATGCCTCGCTCGTAAAGGGTTTTCTTTAAGGTCTCATAATATTTCTCTGACCAGGGAGCTAAAGGAAAGTCGAACTGCAACCCCAAGTCACCCTTTTTCCTAATGTACTTGGAAAATTGTAGGAACCTGTCTCGGGGAGCTTCAATAACCAGAAAGCCCCTGTCATAACCCCGTTCAAAGAGAGTCTTGAAACATTTGGTTAAGTCGTCCTGAACTGTTCTTCTATATCGAGGCGCCCTCGCCAAAATCTTGCGCGCAGCAAATAGGAGAAGGAGAAGTGCTAGAAGACCGAGGGTGAGATTTTGCATTCGTGAAAGAGCGGAAATCAGATAATCGTGTCTCACTTTTCAATATGATCTGAAGCATTACAGGCCTCAGGCTGAGCAAAAGTCAATTAGCCAAAAAATAGATATTCAACGCCTCTCTTTTTGCAGAATCACAAATGCTAAGCAGCTTATCCAGAGCACGTAATGCCACTTCATTATCCGTCAGGTCTCTCACGCGCAAGCACTCTTGACGAAGTTGCTCAACCTCATCAACTTCAAATACGGCATCATATAGGTAACCTCGGACTCGCGACAGCATTGGATACTCCGCGATCTCCTCACTGAACTCACCAACAATACTATCCTGAGCCTGCAATGGATTCTGGTCGGCCCATTTTCTGTATCCTCCTTGATCGATTTTTAGAACATCAAAATACACAGCGAACCACTCTTTTTGACTGAGGCCAAGAGTGAGCGGATGATCGCGTTCAGAGGCGTGCCCTGGATTCAAGACAAATGCGTTCGGGTCAGCCACCAGCCAGACACCATGCATGTCCGGCTCGGCCGTTTCGTTTACTATTCCGCTCTTGTTTCTCTGGGAGTCTTCCACTTGCAATTCTCGTCCTTGCCCAGAACTATGGGAGTCTATTACCAGGATATGAGGTTAAAACAGACTTACAATCGGGACCGACGATTAGGATATTCGTGCTTGTTATTGCACCTCCATCCCTGAGCCTGAGAATTCCAATGCCATTCGAGGATCCAAGCTGATCTATTTGAACTGCCTCCAATGTTCTCATGAACGCAATTCCAATCAGTCTGCCTCGGTTGTCATGGAGGTACCTTATTGCATTAGGTTGTGAGAAAGTTAGTTCGTCGATTCTAATGATTCCCGACATAACGCCTGTTGTACCAAAATGAGCCGAGCCCCATGTAAAGGGATATGGATCCCTGAGATACGGGTGATATTGGCCGGCGGTTTGAGCGTTCGCAGGATTGACGTGACGTCTCATAATATGCTGTTCAGCTGTCTCCCACGGCCCGTTTCTCCCGCCATACTGCCTGCGAACTGAGAAATCCAAATCCTGGTAGGTTCTACCAGCGCATGGGCCAATGACATCTCGTCGTTCATGAATACCCGGCTCTTGGTTTTGTAGGGAGAACAGGCCACAAAGTCCCGAGGGATCCACAAAATTGACCGGATCATTCCCTACATAGGCATAGAGGTTCAGATCTCCGCCGTTAAACCCAGCCGGGTCTTCGCTGATGAATCGCTGCAACGAAGGCGAATAATATCGCGCCCGGTAGTAATAGAGTCCAGTCCCATCCTCTTCTCGTCCCGTATATTTTGAACTGTTTGTGCTCGTCGTTCCAGTGCCCGTCGTGTTACCAAACGGATCGTAGGTGTATTGCGTCTGAAACGTCCCCGCGTCATCTGCTAAACCCAACGTTGAGCCGAGGCCGTCGGTAAGCGGGGTTCGAGTTCCGCCGGAATCCGTGCGGGTGAAGACCTTATCAAGGCCTCCATTCAACAGGTTGGCCGTCGGGGTCGTCCCCGACAGTTCCTGCGCAATGTTGGCGCCGTTATAGAGATAACTTGTAGATGCACCATTGATCGTCTTGTTTATGCGCTTGCCGGAGGCATCATATTGGAAGCTCGCCGTGAGGCCAGGTCCGCTCATTGCTACCAGCTGGTTACGAGCGTTCCAATTATACGTATTCGTGCCGTCACTGGTCAGATTCCCGTTTTCGTCATAAGTTAAGCTGGCTCCTGCCCTTTGTGTCAGGCGGTTGGCGGCTGCGTAGGTCGTGGAGGTTAGAGTCTGCGGCAATCCTGTGCGAGCGAAACTGCCACCCATCCTGGTTCGCTTTCCCACGGAATCATATTCGTAGGTTAGATCGCCCAGCACCGTGGCGTCTTTCTTGTAAATGATGCTCGTGAGATCCACAGCTTGATCGTAGCCATATTCGACAATGATTCCATTCGCCCGACTGATGGATGTGAGCCGGTTGGCGTCGTCATAAGCGAAGTTGACGATCGTTGCGCCTTGCACAATCTGGGTCAGCCGATTCGCGCTGTCGTAAGTATAATTAACTGCCGGCTGTCCGGTCACGATCATGCTGGTTCGCCGTCCGGCGGCATCATACGCGTAGCTGATTGTTCCCTGCGGTGTCGTCTTGGAGGTCGGTCGATCAAAATTATCGTAGGCATAGGTAGTGACTCCAGAAGTTGAATCTGTCACCTGGTCCAGGCGGCCTGCAGCATCATAAGCATAAGTAAGTGTGCTCTCGTAGCTGGGATTGGCCGGGTCCCCGGTGGTGCCAAAGCCGACAAACACCAAACGGTAAACGTTGTCGTAGAGGTAGCTCGTTACCTTTCCGCGGCGGTCGGTGAACTTCTTGAGATTGCCCAATTCATCATACAAATATGTTTCCACGCGCAGCAGCGGGTCAGTGCGCTTGGTCATTCTGTTCAAGTGATCATATTCGTAACTGGTGAGGTTGTTACGCGCATCCTTGACGCTGAGCAGATTACTGTTGGGGTCGTAAGCAAACTCGGTTATTCCGCCCAGCACATCAATGGTTTTTATTGGTCGGTCCAGCGCGTCGTATTCATATCGAGACGCTTGACCAAGAGGAGTTCTCGAACTAAGCAAGCGCCCGGCGCTATCTATGAACGCCGATCCTGTCTGGCCTCGCGGGTCGGTTATCGCCACGAGATCGCCATTTTCATATGTTAGCTGCGTTGTATTATTCAACGCATCTTTCGCCGAGAGGGGTTGGCCCGCAGCGTTATAGGTAAACGTCGCGGTGTTACTAAGCGGATCAGTGGCCCCGATCAGATTATGCTTATCGTCATATTCAAAAGTGGTCATGTGATTGAGCGGATCGGTAATACTGGTGACGTCATCGCAGTCGCACGTTTGTGTGTATCCGTAATGCGTGGTTACTGCCTCCGTCGTTCCCGCCAAGCTTGTCACGTCTGTGGTTCGGCCCACGGAGTCGTAGGTGTAAGCCACTTTCCGCCCGATGTTGTCCGTCACGCTTAGCAGCCGATTGGTGCCCGCTTGCCTCTCGTATGTGACCGTCTGCTCCTCCGCCAAACCGAGCGCAGCTGTCTCGCTTGTAGTGAAGCCGTTGGCATCGAATGTCACACTTCGCACCATGCCCTTCGGATCGGTCACATTCGTTTGGACCACACGCCCGCCGCTGTCTAAGGTATAGGCAAAAGTGTAGAAGGGGTTGTCAGTCAACTCGGGAGTATCGTCGGCGAAGATCTGCTTCACTACCCTCCCGGCGGCGTCGTACTCGTTCTTAAGAACCGTGATCCCCCGCTCGTCCGTCACATCCGTCATCCGGTGCGACGAGTCGTAGGCGTAGGTCCTTATTCCGGTCATCGGATTGGTGACGCCCGCCAGCCGCCCTCCGGTGTCGTATGCGTAGTTGACAGCCCTGCCGACGTTGTCTCTGGCCTGCGTGATCCGGTTCGACGCATCGTAGGTGAATTCCAGCCAGCGCCCGCTGGGCGCTGCGATCCGCGTCAGGTTCGCGGCGCTGTCGCGAACAAAGCTCAGGGCGTTGCCATATCGGTCCTCGTATCCGATCAGCGCCGACCGCTGCGGGCTGTCCGTCCCGAACGCCTCCGGGAATAAAAGCTTCGTCCCGTCCTCGTAGAAAACGATCCACCCGCCGCCGTTCCACCGGATTCGCGACTTCTCGATGCACGACGAGACCCCGCACGACTCGGCCTCGTATACGGCGTCGGTCCAACTCGTACCCGGAGAAATGCGGTTGTAGTGGATCCGGCTCCCATCTGGCCCCACCAGATCCATGAAAGTGTAGGGGAAGGTGCTGCCCACGAGGTACATGTCGTAGGTGTGACTTGAGCCAATTCCAAAAGCGCGCGACCGTGTATCGTTCGGACGGTACGTGCGGTTGAGCGATAGCGAACCCAAGCCGGCCAACGACAGGTCACTGCCGCCGTGCACGAACAACCCCGAGCCCAAGTCGACGGATGAGCCCCCGAAATTTCCTCGGCCGCATAATACCCACGTGCCCGGCGCCAAAGACGGCGAGGCCACCATTGCTCCACTAAACTCATAAAGCGTCACGCCGGCATCGGGAATGATCTGCTTGCCGTCCGGAGTTACCGTTCCCTGGCCGTAGATGTACCAGCCCTTCTCCGCCGGATCATAGTTATAGAAATCGATCCTCGTAGCGGGACGGCTGCCGAGGAAATTAGGATAGATGAGTTGCGCCCTCGGCGGGATTACCTGTGAGCCACCCGGCTGGATCGTGAAGTAGACCGGCACGTCCACGTTCGGCGGCAGTGGAAAGGGCGGCTGGTTTGTAGGAATCGGCGTGATGCTGATCTGGGTCACCACTTGTCCATCAATGTCGCGTATGGCTGTCCCTTGTGGAAGGCGTAGCTCTAAACCTGGGATGCGCGGGTTAGTTATAGACACCGCCGTCGTGGTGGGAGACGAGACTACAGTGGCGTTAGCCATGTCCAGCCTCGGCATCCAGACTGTATAACCCAGGGCATTCGTCTTACCTTCCTTGATATCAACGCCAACTTTAAAGATGCCGTACATCTTCCTATTATGGTTCGCGGTCCGGCCATCAATTATTAGTACCTGATGCCCGGCTGGGATGGATGGAAGCAGGAACCGGCCAGTCTGATCAGTCTGGGCCGCGTTCTCTGCAATCCGCAGCATTACGTTATTGAGAGCCTTTCCGTCGAGAGTCAGGACCTGTCCCGCTAGCGCCGTTACACGCTCCCCGGCTTGTAAGTTGGGCAGGGATCGCCAGGGCGAGTCTTTGAACTTACTGCGCCAATTTCCATGCAAGTTGGTTTCATCAGGTACCCAATCTTCGCCGAATCCATCTTCGGGATGTGGCCCCCTTTTTGTTGTGAAAGTAACTGCGGCTGGAGTGATCGTTTTGCCATCTTCTGCAGCACCTCCCGCGAGGGAGATAGTATAAGTAACACCAGGTAACAGAGCTGCCTTCGGTGTAACAAAAGCCAGCCTACCGCTTTCCGCGGAGACGACTTTCGTTGCTACCGTGCCTTCTGGTCCGCTTAGTATCAGCGCATCCGAGTTGACGGTCTCAAGACGTAGTTGCTTTGAGAAGCGTAATGCAACGAAAGTATCTACCGGCACATCGGAAGCGCCGTCCAGTGGCAACGAGCCTGACAGGAAGGGGGCAGTCTCATCCGTCTGCCGTGAGGTCAGTGTCGTAAAGTTAAAGTCACGTGCTTGCGTGTTGTATAGCTCGGCATTGGTGACTTCGTTTCCATTTCCGTCCACACCGTCTTCCAGCAGCACATTCCCATCACGCAGTAATGTGGCTCTGTGTTTTTGACGCGATGCGGAGAGTTTGGCTGATAGGTTTGTGGTTTTTCCGCTCTTGAAATCCCAAAGCTCGGCCTTACTGGATAGACGTCCTTTATCGGAAACTCCTCCCGCAAACAGGACTTGGCCGTCAGTAAGCAGGGTAGAGGTATGATAAGCACGCGGAGAGAGGCCGATAGCGGGCAGCAGCTCAAACGTTTGCGTTTCAGGATTGAAGATCTCCGCGCTGGGGACGACTTGACCCGCAGCACCTACGCCGCCCACAACAAGCACTCGTCCATCGGGAAGCATCGTCGCGGAGTGCCAAGCGCGGGCCTGATGAAGACTTGTTGACATCGGCGTAACTTCACCAGTGCGAGGATCTCTTATCGAAACTGTCGCTCGCGCTCCGTCGGCGTCTTGGCCGCCAATCGTCAACACGCGGCTATCGGGCAACAACGTCGAAGTCTGGCCCATTACCTGTGTTGAAGTTTGGGTATTACCACGGTGGTTTGGGGGTTTGGCCTTCGCAGCAGTTATCTTGGCGCGCCGCGATAACATGCCGAGCTTAGGGTTCTCGCGGGTCGCAGATAAGGTCAGAACCGGACTGGACACCAAGATAGAGGTTATAATGAGGGCCAAGGCCTGGGTGATGAGCTTATTCATGCTGGTACTCCGGTTCTCTATCAGACTTATGGATTGGTCACGCTCAGACTCATGCTTCCTGTATCAGCACCGCTTGGATCAAGGCTGATTGTGTAAGTCCCGGTCGATATGAGGGTCTGAGTCGTGAGATTGAAACTGCTGCTACTCGACGTAGTAGACGTCATAGTAGTGCCATCCGGCTTAAGCAGTTTTACCGTGACTGTGCTGATACTATTGTTGGTCACTCGCACCGTGACCTGCTGACCGGCGCTGCCGTCGAAGCTGATTGATGCATTCTGTCCGGCCCTGAAGGTAAGCGTCAGCGGCGAACCGTTGATTGTGATCGGGTTCGTCAGGTCTTCAGATAAGCTGACGGTGCCGTTGCCGGAATACGCACCGTAGGGATCAACTGCGACGGTATATGTGCCTGTGACTGGTAGTACCTGAGTCGCGGTACCATTCCCGGCGTTGGCAAAGCTCAATGGCGAAGCCAAAGGTGTGCCATCCGGCTTGTAGACGGCGATGCTGCCAAGGTCATAGTTGTAGGGGTTAGGCGCGCCGATTGTCACTCCGCTTATTCCTACGCTCACCCGCTGCCCGGCAATGGCATCGAAGGGCAGCCATGTATTCTGTCCGGCCCTGAAGCTAAGCGTCAGCGGCGGACCGTTGATCGTGATCGGGTTTGCTAGGTCTTCAGATAAGCTGACAGTGCCGTTGCCGGAATACGCACCGTAGGGATCAACTGCGACGGTATATGTCCCTGTGACTGGTAGCACCTGTGTCGCCGTGCCATTGCCTGCGTTGGCAAAGCTCAATGGCGAAGACAAAGGTGTCCCATCCGGCTTGTAGATAGCGATGCTGCCAAGGTCATAGTTGTAGGGGTT
>WNFT01004134.1_pt1 | contig 12681 bp, 10 predicted proteins | sample 5400191 | NCBI WGS metagenome assembly WNFT01 (sample SAMN13153359, study PRJNA577476) | soil metagenome | isolation source: 80 cm saprolite under Madrone tree | place: USA:California | collected 2016-06-14
GGTATGAACGGCAGCTCCGGGGTGGGGTACAGGCAGTCATCTGCCACCCGAAACTTGTCCAGACTGGGCTCGACCTGATCGAGTTTCCAACGATCTTGTTTTACGAGACCGGATATTCGATCTACGTACTTCGGCAAGCTAGCCGTAGGAGCTGGAGGATCGGGCAGCGTCTTCCGGTGAAGGTGAAATTCCTGCACTACACTGAGACGATGCAGGAGAGCTGCCTTCGGTTGATGGGGAAGAAGCTCCTGGTCTCTTTGGCAATGGAAGGGAAGTTCTCTTCGGAAGGATTGCAAGCCATCAACGACGAGGATGACATCCTGCTGGCCATGACCCGTGAACTCGTAACAGAGAAAGGAATCGGGGAAAGAGCGGATGCCGTCTGGGCCACGCTTCAGAAACAGCAGGAAGACATACTTGGCACACGAGCGAAGGAAGACTCGGAGGTTGTGGCCGAGCAAACCGTCGCTGAAATTCCGTTGATCGAGACCACTTCGGCTCAAGTCGACCAGTGGTCTGTCCTCAACCCGCCGATTGAATCGTCTCGCCCGAGAAGTTCAAGGCGGTTGACCACGCCCCCAGACGGACAACTCACATTGTTCTAACCGGCTCGTTATTTCCACAGCGAGTTGAGAGCTTCAAGTCACACGGACACAAGCACGTTCCAACCATGCAAGAAAAAGGAGAGCGCGATGGGCATTCTCGGATTAACACACGATGAGAACGGTTCTGCTCTCGAGAAACTCCCGGTAACGATTAAGGTTGCCATCGGGGAAGGGCCGGCGCCCGATGATAAGAATGGTAGTCCGCGAGCGCTATTTCATTTCGTTTTTAAACGGAGGACCATGCGAGGGCAAACGGTGTGTTGGGAACCCGCGCCGGATATCGCCCAAGTCTTCGGAGACAAACCAACGGAATTGGCAGTGATCTTCCTTCATGAGGACCCGCGAGAGGTATGCCCATCGGAATACGCCCTGTGGACGAGGAAGGGCCGGCTATGTCACGGAGAGCTTGTGCAGATCGCCAACGGCAACGCGCCTCACTACGAAATGCAGGCAATCCGAAGGACTACTGAGCACCCAGAGGGAGAACCGTGGCCCGGCAATCACAAATATGTGGATGGGCCGATGATGGGGCAGCCAGTCGAAGGTTGTGGTGAAGGCTGAGCGATGCCTCGGCTACCTCCTTGATGTGTTCTGGACGACTGTCCAGGCCACTCCAACGCGGTCCACCATTGGGATCAGGCTTCCAACCGAACTTTGTGGCGATCACCACCTGGTCGCGAAGTGGAGCCAGCGCTTCGCCCACGAGTTCTTCGTTTGTAAACGGGCCATAGACCTCAGCCGTATCGAAGAACGTGATGCCCCGATCCACGGCCGTCCGCAGAAGGGCAATCATCTCCTTTTTGTCATGAACGACGCCGTACGAGAAGCTCATGCCCATGCAGCCGAGGCCAAGAGCAGAAACTTCCAGGTTGCTATTTCCAAGTTTGCGCTTTTGCATTGTTTCTCCTTCCGAACCCGTTTCTCTCATCCCGAGATTAGAATCAAACGCCACGGAAGCGGTAGCCCGATCCTTCCGATTTATTGCCTATTCCTCTCGTTAGTGAAAGAATCATTGGCGCATTCGGAGCCGCGCGGCTATTCTAGGCAACAGTCAAAAGAAGCCATGAAGGTGAAAAACATCAATAAAAGCGCCACTCCGTCGCTAGATCGAGCACGTGAATTTGCGGACGGAGCTGGCTCGTAAAATTGCCTCGTTCATTGGGTCCAAAGAGAAACTGATAACCGACGTCCCCGGCTTGCTGCTCAGTCGGCGGACCGCCCTACTGCACCGGCCCCAGCCACCTACGAGCCGAGTCTGGCTGTGGTCGCGCAAGGGCGCAAGCGAGCAAGCCTCGGCGGGACCACGTTCATCTTCGATGAGTCGCGATACCTGCTGACATCGCTCAATTTGCCAGTCGTCTGCAACGTGATCGAGGCAAGTGAGGACGTGCCTTATCTCTGCTTCGTCCTCAAGCTCGAAATGCCTGTAGTCCGAGAACTTCTGAGCCGAGAGGAGATTCAGTCGCCTGAGGCACCGTCTGACAGTCCTGCCATGGCCACTGGTGAGACCACGACGCGCGTCTCGGTCCTCTGCCTGGGCTTCGGCATCGTAATCGCTAGCGCGGCACTTTTGTTTCTACGCCGACGCGATATGTTTCCTGCTCGCGCCTGCCTTGTCGGTCTCAGCACCGCCTATCTGGCCAACGCGGCACTCTGCCTGGTTGTTTATAGCGCGGCAACGGGAACCGTCCGTTCAAGATCCGGCTGGCTGGTTACAATGGTGATCGTGTGGCCCATGGTTCTGGAACTTGTTTGGATCTTCATCCAAACTCCTAAGACACAACCTTCCCAAAACATTTCTCCCGCCCTTTAAACGACTCTCTGCCTAGAAGTCGCCCGCTCAAGCTCGGGTTTTCTGTCTGCGAGCACAGCATTACACGCTGAACTCGTATCGTTGGGAGTGGTGGGTGGTTTTCGGATTGTTCGAAGGTAAGCAGACTACAGGCGAGGTGGTCGCAGGCTGTGCGGTTTCCGGTTGGGCGACTATACCTGCGGAATGTGCCGTACGCGAACTACAATTCGACAAGCGCACGTTATACTTTCAGTTGCGAGCAGTTGTTGGGTTCCGAAGTTGACCGGTTCTGTCGGACTTCCATTTTGTCGCTATACATGCAATTGCCAGGCATGTTGCCGGTGCATTTGAGATTATGAGGGGTATGGAATGAATCATCGTTCCATAGACAAGCCAGAGCAGGACTCCGAAGAGATAGAGGTACAGCATTTGATATGACAGATCGTGGGCGCCGAAGCGGCGCATTTTCAGTAGCTGGGGTAACAGGGTCACTGTGCTGCAAACGGCCGCTATCGTCCCGATCAACGACTTCCAATGTTCGAACGACATTCTCAATCTCCGAATTGCAATGAGTCGAACCGATTTCGGACTGTTACTTCATCCCAATGGTGGAAACGTTGGAAAGGGGCCCTCAGAGATTGACGGCAATATGGCAAACGGCAATGCGGCTAATTCATTTCGGAGCTGCCCTACTGATTGGAAGTGAATCGACGTGATTCCTAGTGCCCGGGCAGCTTGTACGTTTATCTGTTTATCATCCACAAACAAAGCTTCAGAAGGCGTGACTTGAAGGCCCTCAAGGCAACGTTCATATATAGCTCTATCAGGCTTGATCAATCTGACCTCGCAAGATAGAACGTGGTAAGTCAATTTATTGAGCCAGTGAAATTTCTGGCGCGCGTGGACAGCCATATCGAAAATCATGTTAGAAAGCAGGGCCGTTTTCAGTCCTGCTTCTGAGAGACATTCGAGCCACCGGATCATTTGAGGGTTAACAGTGCTCCACATTTCAACGTCTAATCTGCGGAGTTCCTCGATCTGGGCTGGATCGAGCCTTACATGGGCATCTTCTGCGAAGTTCAACCAATAGGTTGCGGCTGTGAAATCACCCCGGTCGTACGGTGCCCGGTCGGTAGGATACAGCGTGCGAAATTTGTCCGGGTGGACACCCACCACGACCGCCATCGAGGCCATCTTTTCGGAACTAGGTGGGATGGAGATGACTTCCCCGTAATCGAGAATCACGGCCCTTATACGCGACACTTCGCAATGATTTGGGTCGCTTTCGGTTAACAATTCTTTTGCCCTCTACTCGGTATCTTCGGGCATCCACGTTGTTTCGTCTAATGAATCATTACGCCGCCAGTGATAAACTGTGGGCATGTATCTGGATCCGTATGAATTGAAATCCTTTATTATCCTGGCGCGTGAATTGCACTTTCGTAGAGCTGCGGAACAGCTCTGCATGTCGCAACCCGCGCTCAGCAAGCAGATTCGACGGCTTGAAGAGAAAGTTGGTGGAGGACTCTTTGCGCGAACTCGCCGAAAGGTCAGCTTGACGGAACCCGGCAGAGTCTTATTACCATTGGCCGACAAATTACTGAAAGAGTCGGAATCGGCACTGACGATTACAAAGGAAGCGAGTAATGGCCGTGCCGGCATTCTCCGCATAGGATTCGGTCTGGCGGCAGTCTCCGATATCCTTCCCCGCACAATTTTGCGTTTTAGCCGAGAATATCCTCTTATAAAACTCCAGATGTGCGACATGTCCACGCCGTCGCAACTCACCGCACTTTTGCAGGAATCATTGGATCTTGGCATTTTGCGGCTGCCAATTGCATCGGCTGAACTTGAAAGTTTGCCCTTGATTCGCGAGCGGCTTGTTCTGGCAGTCCCCGAATCATTTCGGTACAGTCACAGAAATAGACTGTCAACTTTACGCGATGCTCCATTCGTATTGATTTCCCGCTCCGCTTCAGCCACATTTCATAACCATGCGCTCAGTGTTTGTCGCAGCGCAGGATTCACACCAAACGTAGTCCAGGAGTCGGGCGAAGCCTTTACTATTTTGAACTTCGTTCGCGCCGGATTGGGTGTGTCATTGGTTCAGAGCGCCGCCGCTCGGATGAAGGTACCGGGTGTCCGCTTCCACGAATTAAGAATGAGCGAATCGGAATGGGCCATCGGAATGGCATGGATGCGCAGTTGCGAAAAGCGAGATCTGATTCAAAAGTTCGTTGACACAACCCGAACTGTTGTTCGAGTTCCTCACTTTTTAACAAAAAAAGCTAAGACCAAGGATGGGGATTTGTGACTAGAGCCAGCACGGCCCTGAGCGAAGGGGCGTGGAGCCGCAGGCTAGCGTCTGCTTTATGGGAGGACCCATGCTCTTTGGTGAGGAACCGCGAAAGCAGAAGACGCGTAGGCCGGAGCGGAGAGGAATTACCCGAGCGGTGAGCCCAAAGAAAATCGGGAAAAGAAAGAAAGGAATGTCCAAGCTCAGGAAAGTCGGAGAGAAGGGAGTCCCGGAAAGGGGATCGGCGCGGTTCGAATACTTCAATCACCGCTGCAATGGAAGTCGCAGACGATGGAGTGAGAGCTTGCGAGGGCTACTCATATCGCAAGGCCACGATTGGATCTACATGTGTGGCCCTTCGAGCTGGGATATAGCACGCCACGAACGCAACACCGCAAAACAGAAGAGACACGGCAGCGAACGTTAACGGATCGTTCGACTTTATCCCGAACAGGAGCCCCGCGAGGAACCGAGTGAAGGCGATTGCACCGACGATTCCGATACCAAGACCTACAACCGTCACGACCAAACCCCGCCCGACCACGAGCCGCAGGACATCGCGACGACTGGCTCCTAGAGCCACGCGAATCCCAATTTCGTGAGTGCGTTGCGAAACGAGTTGCGAGAGAACGCCATAAATGCCGATCGCCGCCAGCAACAGAGTCAGTGTCGCAAGAAGTCCCATAAGCGCAGCGCGAAATCGAGGTTGCGCCAAGAATTCGCTATAGCGTGCCGACATCGTCTGGATGTCGTAGGCCGCAACGTTGCGATCCAGAGATGAGATTTCCCTTTGCGACGCAGGGCTCAAGCCCATCGGGCTTCCTGCAACTCGCATCACAAGAAACATTGAAGTAGCCGACGCTTGGTTCACGGGAAGATAGACGAGCGGAGGCTCGACGTAACCCATCTCCTGGTAGACTGTGGCACGCTTCTCATTGCCAACAACTCCAACAATGGTGAGCCACGGAGCTTTGTCCGTAAGCTTAGCGAGTTTGATCTGCTTGCCGAGGGGATCTTCGTTGTGGAAGTACAGACGAACCATTTGATCGTTCACGATAGCGACCGGCTGCGATCCTTCACGGTCACGCGAATCAAACGGACGACCTTGTAGCAGTGGAATACCGAGCACGCGAAAATAATCGTTGCTTATCTCTTCTCTGTTAACGGCTTCGAGATTTTCAATCACAGCTTTTCCTGCTACCGAGAGTTCACTGGAGTGGCCGCCCTCATATCCCAGCACACTTGAACACAGAGCAACTCCGTCGACACCTGGTAGCGTACCCAGATGGGTGATCAGATTCTGGAAGAGAAGGGATCGCTGGTTGAGTTTTGCATAAGCGGGTGGCGGGAGAGCGACCTGTGCAGTCAGGACATGGTCAGGGCGAAGTGCCAGCGGCACGGAGCCTAATCGAACAAGGCTTTGAATCATTAGACCGGCACCGGCGAGCAAAATCGATGACAGCGTCACCTGGCCAATAACCAAAAGCTGGCTCGTACGATATTTGTACGGGGTGATGCTTCGGCCTGCCTCCTTCAATACTTCGTTTAAGTCGACCTGGGATGCTCGCCACGCCGGGAACAACCCGAAGAGCAAGGCGGTCAGTGTGGTAAGGAAAATTGCGAATCCCAGGACCTGAGAATTAACCGCTACGGGATTACCTGGAGGGAGCTCAACCACATTCACTGAGTTGAAGTAGCGGACAGCCGCTACGGCTATCAGAATTCCAATGAGAGTTCCTAAAATCGAAAGCAGAATACTTTCCGTGAACAATTGACGGACCAAGCGGGAACGTCCTGAACCGAGGGCGGAACGAACTGCTAACTCCCTTTGCCTCTCCACGCACTGCCCCAGCAAGAGATTAGTCACATTGAGACACGCGATGAGAAGCAGCAATGTGACCGCCGCAGACAGAATGAGCAGTGCCGTCTGCAAGTTGCGGCCTGCCATCCACGTGAACTCTTCGCGCAGATCGCGGACGATCGGTGTGATCTGTGCCACCCAACTTCCAGCGGGCGATTCTTGAATGACACGGTGATGAAGCCCAACCAACTCGCGCTCAGCGCCCGCCATGGTAACGCCAGGTTTGAGTCGCCCGAAGATTCCGACAGGCGAGTTGACGGGTTCTTTTGAAAACTGGCTGTCGGGAGTAATAAGCGTCCACAGAGAGGTCTGTTTCGGGTAGAAGTCGAAACCACGAGGCATTACTCCAGCGACTGTGCACGGTTTTCCGTTAAGTGCGAGCGCCGCGCCGACAATGCCGGGAGCACCTAACTCCGTTTGCCAAAAAGAATGCGCCAGGACAACAGTGCATCCGTTTTGAAGATCTTCTGGACCAAACACTCGGCCCCTCTCGGCAGACGCACCCAACAAGGAAAAGAAATCCGCGCTTGCGGGGATTGCCAGGACTTCGTGCGGCGAACCATTCCATGTAAGAATCTCGCCCGCCCGAGCCCAGGTCAGCGCCGCTAATCCGTCAAAGCTGTGACCGTGGGCGCGGAATTCCTCAAAGTCGCTGTATGACGCGAATATCTTTGTGCCGGGCTGACCGATTTCGGAGCACCACACAGCGACCAGACGCTCGGCGTTCTTATAAGGCAGGGCTCTTAAAAGTACGGCATCCACAATGCTAAAAACAGCCGTATTGGCGCCAATCGCGACAGCGAGAGTGAGCACAGCAATGTAAGTGAAGCCGGGATTCTTACGCAAAGTGCGGAATCCAAACCGCAGGTCCTGCCAGCATGTTTCGACAAATGATTCCCAGCCAGCAGAGCGTACAACCTCCTTTGCAACTTCCAGGCTGCCACGTTCCAAGCGCACCGCTCTAAGTGCCTCCTGACGGCTCATCCCGTCCTTCATCTTTTCTTCGACGGCCATCTCCACGAAGCCGTGCAGCTCCTCGTTCAGTTCAGAGTCGGCGCGTTCCCTGTGGAACAGTGATCGAAGTCCGCTCATTATGATTGGCAGAATTGGCATGGCCACAATGCCTCCGACAGCCTTCAGCGATACAAATCCAAATCCCTAACTCGAGCGCAGCGCGTCCATGGGATGTGCGGACGCGGCACGGGCTGCGGGAAGGATCGATGCGAGCAGCGCCATAGTCGTCATGACCAGCACGCAAGTCATATAGATAAGAGGGTCGGTCGCGCTGACCCCGAACAAGAACGAATTGATCAGCCGCGAGACGGCCAAAGAACCGAGAACGCCAAGAGCACATCCGAGCAGCGCGAGCTTCGCGCCCGAAACGAGAACGAGTTTGGCAATGCCGACACGCTGCGCGCCCAGAGTGATACGAATCGCAATCTCCTGCGTGCGCTGAGACACGGAGAAGGCCATGACCGCATAAATCCCAGTGATCGCCAGCAGAAGTGCGACGGTTGCGAACACCGTGATCAGGTCCGTGTTGAAATGCCGCGGTGCCTCAATGGCCGAGACTGCATCCGTGACAGGCTGCACGTCCTGCAAAGCGAGGAGTGGATCGATCTCGGCGATGGCCGAGCGCAGCGTCTGGATCATGTCTTGGGGGTCGAGCGCTGAGCGCATAGTGATGTATCCGCTTGGCGGGCCGCTGAGGTTTCCCGGAGTCCCCGAACCGTAAAGAGTCGCAGGCTGATCCATCGGCGTGTACCACTGATCGACGCTGGGCACATCGCGGGGCATTTTTGTATCAGCGACAACTCCGATGACGGTCGCCCAAGGCAGTGGCTTCTGCGGGTTGCCGACATGCATGCGCTTGCCGATGGCGTTCTGCCTGGGCCAGCAATCTTTGGCCATCGATTGGCTCACAATGACGACTAGCGGCGAGCTGGAGTTGTCGTGCCTTGTGAAGGTCCGACCCTCCAGCAGAGGGATGCCCAAAGCGGCGAAGTAGTCCCCATAGACGCTGGTGAATGCTGCGAATTTCAACTTCCAGTTTTCTGAGGACACGCCCTCGACGGTGAACGCAGATTGTGGGGAAACGTCGGATGCGGCGACCGCGTTGCTGATGGCCACAGCGATTACTCCCGGCTTGCTTGATAGCTTGTCGACAACCGCCCGGTTGAACACGCCGACAGACGCTTCGGTGGGGTATTGAGCCAGAGGAAGTTGATACCCAGCAATCACGGCGTGGTCCGCACGAAAACCGGGGTCGACTGCCTGCATCTTCTGGAGGCTGCGCAAGAAAACGCCAGAAACAGTGAGTAAGACCAGCGCGATGGCGACTTCTGAGACGACCAGGGCGGAACGTAAGCGTGCATGGCTTGCAGCCCCGCTGCCGGTGTGCGCGCCTTCTTTCAGGCTTTCTATCGAATTGGTCCGCAATGCTGCGAAGGCTGGCGCAAGACTACACAAAAGGCCACTCGCAATGGCGACGAACAGGGCAAATGTAGCGACGATTGGGTTGATCGACACGGAATCAATGCGAGGCATGGAGTCAGGTAGGAGATGCAAGGTGGTGCGAATCGCAATTGCGGCAAGGGTCAGACCGAGCAAGCCGGCAACCATGCTCAGCAATAGTCCTTGCGCAGCGGATTCGCGGATGATTCGAGCGGGACTGGCGCCAATGGCAATGCGAACCGCATATTCGCGTCGTTGACGGATGGCCCGTACTAACAGCAGGCTCGACACGTTCACGCAGGCAATCAACAGCACGACGGCCACGGCCAGAAACAGCGTCTGCAACACCGGGCGAACATCTGCGACTACGGTTTCGCGCAGCGGCCTTACGTCGCCTTGGATGTGAATCGCCGACATGCTCGCAGGGAGATCGCGCATGATTTGCTGCGCCACTCGGTCGGCATCCTGAGCGGCTTGCGGCAGAGACACTCCGTCCTTCAGGCGAGCGATCATGTGGTAGCCCCAGAAGCCGGAGTGTTGATCGGAAAGCTCGTCGGGAGTCAGGCTCAAAGGAACCCAAAGTTGCGCTCGATACAGACGGCCGAACCCCAGCGGAAATTCAAAGCTCCGCGGCATCACGCCAATGACAGAATAGGGCTTGCGATCGAGCACGATGGAGCTGCCGAGGACGTAGCGATCGCGATGGAAGCGGTCGCTCCACAGCGCGTAGCTGATCACCGCGACCGGTTGACGAGCGTCATCTTCCTGCTGGGTAAAGACACGGCCAAGGATGGGCTCAACTCCAAGCGTCGGAAACATTCGAGAATTCAGGCGTACCGCATCGATTTGTTCCGGCTGTGCGCCTCCCGAAAGCTCAAACGAGGCCGTGATATAGCCACCCAGACTCGAAAATGTTTGGGCCGCACTTGTGTACGTTGCAATCTCGCGAGCCCGGACGGACATGCCTGGCCGACCTCCCAAATGATCTCCTAACAGAACTAGCCGGTCGGCATCCTGGAACGGAAGAGGGCGCAGCAGCACGCCTTCGACGAGCGAGAAGATCGCGGTGGTGGCACCGATGCCCACCGCGAGGGTCAGAACGGCCACCACGGTAAATCCGGGATTCTTTCGTAGCATCCGCAAGCTGTAGCGCAAATCCTCCCACAACGTTTCCACAAAAGATTCCCAGCCGGCGGCGCGGACAATCTCCTTTGTAATATCGACGTTCCCCTCCTCCAATCGCACCGCCCGAACAGCGTCCTTGCGGCTCATCCCTTGCTTGATCTTTTCGTCGGCTGCCATCTCCAGATAGGCGTGCAACTCCTGGTCCAACTCGCGGTCGACCTGTTGCTTTCGGAATAGTGATCGAAGCCCGCTCACTATGCTTCGTAGCAAAGACATGGTCCTTACGGCGCCTCCAGAACCGCGGTTACTATTCGTAACGCAAGGTCACGATGGGATCCACGCGTGTGGCTCGACGCGCCGGAATGTAACAGGCAAGAATCGACGTTGCCGCTAGGACGATTGTCACGACGCTAAACGTCACTGGGTCGGCTGGGCGCACGCCGTAAAGCAGATCGGTCATCAGTCGCGTCAAAGCCAATGCTACCGCTGTTCCTGCGGCAATCCCGAAAAACGCCAGCCGTGCGCCAGTGCCTACTACTAGCCGCAGCACGCTGCCTCGGTCGGCACCCAAGGCCAGGCGCAAACCGATTTCTCGTGTCCGCTGAGCCATGGAGTATGAAAGCACACCGTAGATCCCCAAGGCCGACAGGACTAGGGCCAGACCAGCGAATGACGTCAGGAGCGCCATCACCATGCGCTGCTGCTTCAACGGTTCTAGCGCAATCTCTTCCATCATGGTGATGTCCGCCACAGGCTGGTTCTTGTCAACGCGATGGATTTCCTGCGTCACCGCGCGCACTAGACTCTCTGGCTTTACGGTCGCGGACGTGCGCACGACTAAGTGTTTGGGCCCCTCGACCAACCACGGAAACTGTTGATACGGGATGTACATCTCTGGATTAAAGCCGCCATCAGGTCCTTGGCTCAGGACATCGCCAGCGACTCCAACGACCGTGCGCCAAGGGCCTTGGCCTCCGATTCGCAACTGCTTCCCTAACGGATTTTGGCCCGGCCAGTAAGATCTAGCTAGTTGTTCATTCACGATCACGACTCTCTCGCCACTTTGTGTATCGTGATCGTTGAAGCTGCGGCCTCGACGCAAGGGAATTTCCATAGCGCGAAAATAATGCGGGCCGATAACAACATAATTGGCCGCTGGCACTTGTCCAGCCGGAGGATTGGGATCGTCCAGGATGGTGAAGAATTGCCCATCCCACCCGCTGATTGGCAGACCACGGGAGACGCTTGCTGCTTCCACACCCGGCAATGACTCAACAGCGGAGACCAAGTGTTCCCAGAATTGCGCTCGGACTTGCGGCTCTTTGTACCGCTCACCCGAAAGCGGTACACGCAGCGTCAGGACATTCATCGGATTGAAGCCCAGGTTTACGCGGCTCAGCCCCGCGAGAGTCCGCACCATAAGTCCGGCCCCAATCAAGAGCACCATGGCGAGTGCAATTTCAGAGACCACCAGAGCACTGCGAAAGCGGCGGCTTCGGGGACTCTGCAGCGCGCTGCGACCGGCTTCTTTGAGGGTTTCTGTGACATCCGGGCGAGCGCTCTGAAGCGCGGGCGCCAAACCAAAGAAGAAAGTGGTCGTTATCACTGCGACCAGGGTGAAAGCGAGAACCCGCACGTCCGTCGCCCCGGCAGCCAAGCCCGGGGCGGACTTCACCAGGAATGGCGGAGCTAGCGCCACCAAGGCTTTGCATCCCAAAGAAGCCAGCAAAACTCCCAGAACTCCACCGGCGATAGAAAGCACTAAGCTCTCGGTTAACAGTTGTCGAATAATGCGACTCTTGTCGGCACCCAACGCGTTTCTCACCGCGAACTCGTTCGCACGGCCCGAGCCTCGTGCAAGCAATAGGTTGGCGATGTTGGCGCACGCAATAAGCAGAACAAAGATCACCGCCCCCATTAGAACGAAAAGGGCCGGTCGTGTATCCCCTGAAGCATTGGTGCGCAGGGTCATCAACTGGGCTCTCCACCCCTTCAGATCGTTTTGCATCGGCTCGATACGCTCGGACACGGTGTTCATTTGCGCCTCAGCCTGCTGCAAGTTGATACCAGGCTTCAGCCGGCCAACCCCGAAATAATCGTTCCATATGAGCGTGGGCGAAAGCCCAATTCCGGACAACCACAGCTCAGGAAGCGCGCCGTACGGTGATGCATACAAGTGTGAAAAATTGGAGGGCATTACTCCAACGACTGTATAGCTATCTCCGTTGACATCAAAAGCACGCCCGATCACCTTTTCATCCGCGGCGAACCGTCGCTGCCACAACCCGTAACTAAGGATCGCGACGCGCGGCCCTTGCGGCCTATCCTCTTCAGCAGAAAACGGCCGACCGCGACTCGGAGCCACCGCCAGCAGTGGGAACAGGTTGCTGGAAATGATTTCACAGGGGTCTTCCTCGGCCTCACCGGCTCCGGTCAGCACACAGGTCCGCTGTGTATATGCGGCGATGTCTTCAAAAGCTCCGCTTTGATCGCGCCAGGCGAGAATTTCTGCCGGCGAAATGGGATTCCGCGTCCAGCCGCGCGGAGG
>WNFT01018715.1_pt1 | contig 12678 bp, 11 predicted proteins | sample 5400191 | NCBI WGS metagenome assembly WNFT01 (sample SAMN13153359, study PRJNA577476) | soil metagenome | isolation source: 80 cm saprolite under Madrone tree | place: USA:California | collected 2016-06-14
TGTGGTTGGACACGAAAAATGGGGAATTTATTATGTTTTCATATAGCCTGGGAGGCCCAGGAAGCGGAAGGAGGGAGTATTTTGCCGGTATGCTCCCTCCGCTCGCTGCAGGGGGCAGCGAGCGGAGGGAGCAGTGCAGTTGTTTAGCGTAGAATTAGCTGCTGCCGATGTGGTGATAGCGTGCCTCTACGAATGAATAGACGCCATAGGCGATCAGTCCGAGTGCAACGATACCCAGCAGCAGCGGACCGAAAAGTTGGTGCAGGAGTTCTGCCAGTGCGCTATCCAAACCCTTCGCCTCGCGTGGATTGTGTGTTAACGCGGCCACGATCAGGAAGATGCCGATAATAGTGAAAACGACACCGAGCGCGGCATAGCCCAACCTGCCGAGGAAGATGATGCCTTTGCGCACCTGCACTCTCAACTTTGGCAAGTCGAGCCGATTTTGAAAGCTTGCTTTATATGCCTTGGAGTACAGGTAAAAGGCAAGACCGAGAACAACGAGTCCAACAATCACCAGGAGTGGAACACCAAAGGGCAATTTGAGTAATCTCGCTGTCCAGTCCTGAGTTGAGGCTGTCGAACTCTGCCCAACATTTCCTGTGCCCGTAGCTAACTTGAGCGTCCCAAACGCCAGTAATGCGTAAGTGACACCAACCGCTGCGTATCCCAGGCGTGAGAGGATACCTTTTGCATTGTTCCCGTTGCCTTCGGTGTCAAACAGGGCCTGGATAAAGGACCACAAGCATAGCCAATGAGGCCGATGCCGATTATAACCAGCAGAAATTTGCCGAAAGGCTGATCAGAGATGATGTGAATAGCACCGCGCTGATCGGTTACAGTACCGCCTTGACCAATTGCCAGCTTTGCCGCCAGGCCACCAATAATAAGGTAGACGATTCCTCTAACTGCATATCCCAGGCGTGCAAGCCACGCTATCCATTTACTGGTGGCTGCGTTCCGGGCTGTCCGTTCGGCCTGGTTTACCTGTCTAGGGACGGTTGCATTTGGTCTCATATTAATGAATTCCTCCTTTCGTCTCTCATGAATTCATATAGTTACACGGCTTGACTGAGCACAAAGGATACGTGTTGTACGATCGTATGATTATCCCGTATGGCGAAAATTATTGGCTTCTGTTATACTTTGGATGTACCAGTCTCCTATCCCAACGTAAGCCAATTTAAGTATCTGCGGGTTATCTCGTATCTGAAGCTCTATTTGCTCCGTTTTTACAGGAAGAGGGTACCGCACAAAAGCTTAAACAAGCAAACAGATGACCAACTCATTTTCTTCAAACTATTCTCACCCGCAATAAGGAGAACCAAGCGATGATACCTGGCGAGAAATTCACCAAGCGGTTTCTGCCGGCCCTTCTGTGTACGATGGTCATGCTCCTGGCGGCTTGTAGTAGTAGTGGAAGCAGTGGCAATGGGCTAAGCCTCACACCGACCCCGGCCTCCCCTGACAAGCAGGTTTTTGTGTATCCGGAATACGGCATTGCTGATTTCGGCACCCTCGATCCAGCCCTGGTGCAGACCTTACCTGATTATACAGCGATTAGCATGCTCTACACCGGCCTTGTTGGATTGGATAATAACCTCAACGTCAAGGGGCAGCTTGCCGCAAGCTGGCAGGTGGCCTCTGATGGAGTTACCTGGACATTCAAGCTCAAACCCAAGCTCAAATTTAGCGATGGCACCTCGCTGACCTCGGCAGACGTTGCCTGGAGTATGGACCGCGCTTTGCAGCCTGCTACCAAGTCTGCGGTTTCGGGCTATTACATGCGCTATATTAAAGATGCCGTCAAGCTCAACAATGGTCAGATCAAGACCATCATCGGCGATAGTATCCTGACGCCCGATCCCAACACTGTAGTCGTCATCGCCAACAAGAAAATTCCTTTCTTCCTGGACACATTAGTCTATCCCACCTCTTTCGTGGTCGAGAAGAGCCTGGTTACCAAGTATGGCACAAGCTGGACCGACGATCTGATCGAGGGGGGCAGCACGGGTCCGTTCAAGGTGAAAGAGTATACGCACAATAAGCAACTGGTCGTTGTGCCCAATACCAACTACTATGGACCCATTCCCAGGGTGAAGGTCGTCCTTCCTTTCTACAAAGTGCAAGACACGACCTACCAGGCTTATAAGGTGGGGCAAGTTGATTGGACTACGATACCCTCGGCCGATTTTCCACAAGCCAAAACGGGCTCTGACTTTCGCAGGGTACCAGAGTTGACGATCTACTGGTACGCCATGAATTACCTGGCAAAGCCATTCGACAACATCAATATTCGCAAGGCCTTCGAACTGGCTCTTAACAAGGACCAGATTGTCCAGGCTGCCTATAAGGGCGGATATATCCCGACGAACCATTACGTGCCCCAGGGCATGTACGGCTACAGCCCCAATCTCACGGGCCCTGATGGAAGTACTACGCGTGGAGACCAGAACAAGGCCAGGCAGTTGTTCAAGTTAGGCATGCAGCAGGAAGGGTGGTCGAGTGTTGCGCAGGTGCCTCCCATCACCCTGACCTATACCAGTTCTGGTGAGCAGGACTACCGGAGCGAAGTGGAAATTGATACTCAGACCTGGCAGAATGTGCTGGGTGTCAGTGTCAAAATCAACGACATCGACTTCAACAAGCTGATCGCCGATCAAGAGTCCACGATCAATAATGCCAAAGGCTTGCAGTTCTATGCTGGTCCAGGTTGGATCGCCGACTATCCCGATCCGCAGGACTGGCTGACGCTCCAATTCGACGTTGGCGCATTTTACAATACTATGAATTATGGTCAAAACAATTCAGCTAATGCATCGAAACAGCAATCGATACAGAAGCAATTGGAACAGGCCGATCTCATGTTTGATAAGGCTGCCCGCCTGCAAGCCTACAATTCTGCCGAGCAGCAACTGGTCAATGATGTCGCCTGGCTGCCCATGTACCAGTTTGTACTGAATTACTTGATCAAGCCGTGTGTGGTCGGCTTCACACTCAATGGGCAGCAACTGACCCCACCGGATAGCTGGGCCAATGTTTTCATCTCTACGCAGACGCCGTGCGGGAATACCGGGACGTAGCCTGGCACCCGCAAGGAGCGAGTGGCCTGGCCCCCCGCCCCTGGCACCCGCAAGAGGCAATCCATTTCAAAGAAGACGAGTTGCGAGTCAAACGAAGCCGGTTCAGGAGTGTCATCCTGAGCGCAGCGAAGGATCTCGCGCCGGACCAGAGATCCTTCGCTGCGCTCAGGATGACAAAGCGCGATGGGCTCTTCTTTGAAATGGATTGCCTGCAAGGGATGCCACTACATTGGCGCCTGTCAAATCAACCTTGACAGCCTATTAGCTGCACAGCTGAGAACACACTGGCGAACATGAATAACGGCTCTCGCCACGATACATGCGTGGCGAGAGCCGTATTTTTAATATGGAGCGAGCGACATAGAAACGAAACTATAACATATCTCTAACATATCTCTAACAAAATTATGGAGACTGAGCGATCCGTACATGATATAATTTCTAGCGCAGTTCGATGCAAGCACAGGAGGTAATAATATATGTCGGTAGATATCAATAAAGAAACGTTGGGCTTTCAAGCAGAGGTCACGCAACTGCTTGATATAATGGTCCACTCGCTTTATAGCAACAAGGAGATATTTTTGCGTGAATTGATCTCAAACGCATCAGATGCCATTGACCGGCTGCGTTTTGCCGCGCTCTCAGATGAATCGCTTAACGAGAACGATACGGACCTTAAAATCCACGTGGCCTATGACAAGGAAGCACGCACCATTACCGTTAGCGACAATGGCATTGGCATGACGCGAGCAGAAGTTGTTGAGAATATCGGTACGATTGCGAAATCGGGTACGCGCGAGTTCCTGCAGTCGCTTACAGGGGACCAGCAAAAGGATGCGAACCTGATCGGTCAGTTCGGTGTGGGTTTCTACTCGTCTTTTGTGGTTGCCGACAGGGTTACATTAATCACGCGCCTTGCCGGGCTTGATCCCCAGCAGGGAGTGCGCTGGGAGTCGAATGGACAAGGAGAGTATTCGATTGAAACCGTCGAGAAAGCCTCTCGCGGTACGGAGGTGATATTACACCTGCGCGAAGGCGAGGATGACCTGTTGAGCGGGTACCGACTGCGCTCCATTATCCGCAAGTACTCCGACCACATCAGTGTCCCCATCATGATGAAGGTCGAGGAAAAGGACAAGAATGAGGAGGAGCGAGTAAATCGTGCTGCTGCACTGTGGACTCGTCCTAAAAGCGAGATCAGCCAGGAGGAGTATAACCAATTCTATAAGGACGTGGCGCACGATTTTGAAGATCCCTTAGCCTATGTGCATAGCCGCATGGAGGGTGCATACGAGTATACCTTACTGCTCTACATTCCCGCGCACGCCCCCTTTGACATGTGGAATCGCGAGCGGCGCTATGGAGTCAAGCTGTATGTGCACCGCGTGTTTATCATGGACGATGCCGAACAACTGATGCCTGGCTACTTGCGCTTCGTGCGCGGCATCGTTGACTCGAACGATCTGCCCTTGAATATCTCACGCGAGATTTTACAGCAAAATAAGCTGATCGAAATGATGCGCTCAAATGCGGTCAAGAAGGTTCTGGGTATGCTCGCGGACCTGGCGACAAATGATGCGCAGAAGTACGCGACCTTCTGGAAAGAATTCGGACGTGTCTTCAAAGAGGGGCTGGCGGAAGATCCAGGCGACCGCGAGAGCATTACCAACCTGATGCGCTTTGCCTCGACCGCTTCTGCCAGTGAAACGCAGGAGGTATCATTGGAGACCTATGTTGGACGCATGAAGGAAGGGCAGGACAAGATCTACTATACTATCGCTGACAGCTACACAGCCGCCAAAGATAGTCCACTCCTGGAGGTCTTCAAAAAGAAAGGCATTGAGGTATTACTGCTCTCGGACCCTGTCGATTACCTGATAGAACCTGAACTTACCGAGTTCAAGGGTATTCACTTCCAGTCGGTCGCGCGCGGAGTGGTTGACCTTGGTAAGCTGGAGGATGAGCAAGAGAAAGAGGAACAGCAGAAGACCGCTGATGAGTTCAAAGAGTTTCTTGGTCACATCAAGAAAGCTCTTGGTGACCAGGTCAAGGAAGTACGCACGACGACCCGTTTGATCTCTTCTCCTGCCTGCCTTGTCGTTGATGAGCATGATCTTGATCCCGGCCTCCAGCGCTTGCTGAAAGCCGCCGGACAGAAGGTTCCAACTGCGAAGCCGATTATGGAGATCAATCCGCACCATCCAATCATTCTCAAGATGAAAAATGAGGGGGATGAGCAGCGATTTTCTGACTGGGCCTCTATCCTTTTTGATCAATCGGTGCTGAGCCTGGGCGAACAGCTTGAGAACCCGGTGAGCTTTGTCAACAGGCTGAACAATTTGTTGACGCAGCTTTAGCGTTCTTTTATGACTGCCCGAAACTGAGAGCCATGCTGGTACGTTTTACATATGTTCGACAGTTTGTCGGGCGGTGGAGAACTTACTCTGGCGCATCTGTGGGCCAGTGATTCCAGTTCCTGGTCGTTCTGGTTGAACCGTCCCGCGTCTTGTGGCCAGGTGATTTGCTCCACTCACGGGTCAGGCTGGCCTTATGGGCCAGTGATCTGCATCACTTCCAGGTCAGTTCTGCCCGCATCTCGCGGGCCGGTGACCTGGAAGTGCCTTGTTCAGTACCTCAAAACCTATGGACAAGACAAAGTGCTCTTTGGAACCAACTTCCCGCAATTGTCTTGGGAGAAGTGTGTCCAGCAGGTCCAGGCGATGAACTTGCCTGAGGAGATCCAGACGAAATTTTTGGGTGGAAACGCCCGTCTTTCATCTCCATCAAATGGCTGAGTAACGAATCGTACGAGTTATTCGTATTACGTCTGCAAGCCATGTGGATCTTGTTCTGTGACAGCTTAAGAAGATTACAGGTTCGGATGAATAGATGGCCACACATATGCTCCGTTGCTCAGGAACAGGCGCAGGTTACTTCACTCGCCACTGGGGACAAGGCAGATACTCCACGCTTTTTGATCCCCCTGGATAGGGGAATTGGCGACATTTTTTTGGCAGGGTTGAGTACCATTGATCAGATTATAAAGAACGAGCCGGCAGCCTACGGCAAAATTGATATACTATGCAGCCCCCTCCAGGCCGAGGCTTTTGAGTATGATCCTCGCGTTAATAGAGTCATTCTAACGGATAAAGCTTTGGCCATGGGACCCTTCGTAACGGAGTGGCTCAGGGGAAACATTCTCGATGATGAAACCGCGCGCATCATGCATTATTTACAGGACAGGAACTATGAGGCCATCTTACCCACTCTGGTTGCTCCGCTGCGCAAGATGATCAGGCAAATGGTCAACAGGTATTTTAAAAGGGACTTACCTTCGTCTATGCTTACTGACGAGGTTTTTCTCTACATGGTTACCAAAAATGTACGAAAAGCCACAGAGTTGATGCAACAGTTGAAAAAGAGATCGAACGTTGGTATGGGAAAAGCTGAGGTGCTAGTGGTGGCAACCGATAGCGCCGCGATTGTGACAAGGCCGCCAACACACTTACTTGCTGCAGCGCTAGCTGAGGTGCTACGCAGATATCATCACCTGGTCGTCTGTATTTTGCCGAGCTATACGGATACTGGAGCTTCTGAAAGGCTGAGAAGCGCCCTGGCAGCTGACTTTGTTGAGCGTGTTTTTATGCTGCCGGCTGAACCGAGGCTCCGGCTGCTTGATACGGCAGCGCTGATCGACCAGGCAGATATATTCGTAACCGGCGATACAGGTGTGATGCACCTGGCTGCTGCTGCCAAGCGCATACGAAAAGGCGCAACTACGCCGCCTTTTGTACCCAGAAATTCGGTGAAGATTATCGCCATCTTCGGGGGGACCAATCCTGATATCTTCGGCTACAATGAACGAACGGTGATTGTAGGCAGAGGACGGAAAGAGCAGCGAAGATTTAGCCCGGGTTTTGTTAAAGAGTTGTACAACCCGAGAGGCAAGGATATATTCGACCATATTTCTCCCCAGCAACTGGCGGAAGCAATAAGCAACCAGGTATCATCTCTTGCCAATGGCTTGTGACCCGGGAACATGCTCCAACTCAAGTGGCGAGACGAGCGACGAGCGCTCGCTCCTCAGGGCCAAACCAGGGCGGCTCTCCGGCGGCGACGTTTTCGGTCATGCGGTGAGGGCTCGTGGTGGCGGGAATCGTGACATGGCAACGAGGCTCGCTCAGGATCCACTTGAGTAAGGCCTGAGCCCACGTAGTCACTCCAAAAGGCTTCAGCGGCGCTAAATCGGCCTGTGATGGTATACGGCGTATCAGGGCTCCCTCGGCAAATGGACGCATGACGACGACACCCAGGCCAAGATCTGCTGCCAGCGGCAATATCTCACGTTCGACCTCGCGCTCCCAGGGATTATAAGGTATCTGAATAGCGGTGATACGGCCAGTCTGCATGACTTGTCGCAATGCTCCAAAGTATGAGCTAGAGTAGTGGGTGGCGCCAATGGCACCCACCTGTCCTGCATCGCGTAATCGCTCCAGCATCTTGAGGTGCTCCTGCCAGAGAAGCAGGTTGTGGATTTGATAGAGGTCGATGTAGTGGTCAAAGAGTGTGAGTGCGTGCTCTACCTGGGCGCGGCCCTCGCTCGCAGTCTGGGCCCACACCTTGGTGGCTATGATGGCCCTATCGCGACGATTGCGCAATGCTTCACTCAGCACGCGTTCGGCGTGGCCATACATCGGTGAGGTGTCGAAGAAGTTTGATCCGGCGGCGAGTGCGGCATCCACAACAGCGCGTGCGTTCATTGTAGCGGCCTCCCCGAGCACATCAAATGTGCGCCAGGTGCCCAGGCCGATTACCGGCACTTGTAAACCTGTTGATCCCAACGTTCGCTTTTCCATTGCTGGTATTATACCATGTGGTGCACTTTCTCGAGTCACAGCCGAAATCCACTCATAAAACGGGAGTGCAGAGGGGCGCCAGCCCTTTTCCGGGGTTTAAGGGGTATCCCCTTGTTCCTTTGTTCAGGGCGGGTGGGTGGGGATGAAAAGAAATTATGAGTGGATGTCAGTCACAACCCTTGACAAATCGGCATCGTTCGATTATACTCGGATGGTACGAAATATTTCGTACCATACAATTTCCGTAGAACTATGCCATAGCCGGAGAAGATCATGCCTGTTCATGATATACCAAGTCGAAGGCAAGCGCTGATCGTAGAAATCGAGGCCAGCCCGGCCTACGAGTTCTTGATGACGTTGCGCATCTTTGGCGATGTAGAGGGCTATACGACGTATGATGTGGGCAAAGCGTGGTTTGATGCCATCTACGCGAAAGCCTCTCCTGGCTTGCTGGCGGACATCGAGCAGTTCGGCTTTCATAGCTGCGAAATCTGGGATCATATAATTGGACTGGCATACAACTGCCCTGCGCCAAGAGATGTTCCTACCTTTATTGCTTTCCTGCAGGCAACCGATCCACTAGAACTGCGACTGCACATGCTGGGATACTACCTGCGTGAACATCGCCGGGCTACACCACCAGATGTCATTTACGCGGCAGCGCAGGGAGATACGGAGGCGCAAAAGAAGCTTCTCAGAACCTCATTCCCTGATGATACTGATTGGCAGAGAACGTTGCGCTGGCTGATGCCGCAGGATGCAGCGGCCATGAAGGAACGAATCCTGGAAATAGCGCGTAGCTGGTACGAGGAGGTTTTTCGCGAACAGGAAGCGTACATCCTGCCCATTCTGGCACGCGACGTCGAGGCCAAGCGCGCCTTGCAATCTACGCTTTCACCGGAGCAGTTGATAGAGGTGTGTACAGGTTGGGAATATGTGCCTGAACCCGGCATTCGCCGAGTGGTGTTGATTCCCTCCTACATAGTGCGGCCCTGGAACTCTGACACGGAGATTCACGATACCCGGATCATCTACTATTCCGTCGCGGACGAAAGTATCAGCGCGGACAATCACGCGCCGCCTGTGCGCCTGCTGCGGTTGGCGAAGGCCCTTGCAGATGAGCGCCGGCTGCGCATTCTCAAGAAGCTCTCAGCGGGAAGTTATACCTTGCAAGAAGTGGCGGATGATTTCGGGGTGGCGAAATCGACCATGCATCATCACCTGATTACCCTGCGCTCGGCTGGCCTGGTACGTATGCGTACGAGTGATAAACGCTACAGCCTACGCCGGGATGCGATTGAGAATCTCAGCGAATTATTGAGCGCGTATCTCGCGGAAAACTCGCCGAAGGAGTAAATGTGTAAAACAGAATGGGATAGTAGGACGTGTTCATGCCTGGCAAGCTCTCGCACGCCCTACTCCTTACCACGCGGTCGTTATCCGTCTGGCTGTCATCATTGTATTGCATAACAATCAGATGGTCAATCGGGGCGACCTCACCAGTCTCTTGGTCTCATGTATCGTAGAGAGCGCAACCTCCGACGGAGACAATACCCGTACTCGTATCCTCTGGTACCTACTTTTTGGCCTGTACGTTCCTAGCTATAAGCATTTAGGACAGGAATTGCTACTGGATAGGCTGCAAGAGCGCTTGAATGCTGTGCTGCGTATGATCTGTATCGTGTCTCTCGCGCTCGGCCTGCTGATTGGCAGTTTGCTCGCCAGCAGGTTTGGCCCCATTCCTGCAACACTCCTGAGCAGTGTGGCCTTTCTGGTGGTTTCGGTGCCGGTGCTGGTACGATCAATTGGGCTGCTTAGAGGATTGAGGAGTTTGTAGAGACACTGTCCCTGCCGCCCCGCCCCTGGCGTCCCTCACGAGTGCCAGGGGCGGGGCTAATCGCTGTTGCCTGGATAATTTACAGACCCTGACATTGAGACGGATCGCCCTTGACAACCTATCAAAACTATGCTACTCTTCTTACCAGACCGATCGGTCTGTTTGAGTGAGATAGTAAACCGCTGCTTGCTCATGTTTTGCAGGGCGTAGGGGATTTAAATTTTTTTGCGATTAAAAAAGACCGATAGGTCTGAAAAGTGGTAGTAACTATAGGTATTCATTTTGCAAGGTTTTCGACACAATCGAAAGAGAGGCATGATGTGATATATACGGAAATGCAGACTGTTGTTCAGCAGTGCAGGCCGCTCCATGATAACAATACCATTTCACGTAGCAAGATAATCGAGACACCCGCGGGGACGCTGGTATTGCGTGATTTCTGTTCGCCCTCTCTTGTCGAGAGCCTGCGAGCGGAGTGTGGGCTGCGAGCGTTTGCTCGCTTGCCAGAACGCGAACATCAACTGCTCCTGAACATTGCGAGGCGTACGGATTCTGCGCTGACGCTGGCACACACATTAACAGGGGAGATTATCGGTGAAGTTACTCTGGCTCCCGCGGATGCCTGGTGGGAAGGGTTAGGGCAGGCCTATGAGATTGCTGTGCAAGTTAGTTCGCGGTGGCGTAGTCTTGGTATCGCACATCAACTGCTGGCCTTTGCACTCGAGTTGGATGCGCTGGAGGAGATCATTATCCTGGCGATGGGCCTTTCCTGGCATTGGGATACTGAAGGGCTTGGGCTCACACGGCTTCGTTATCGCCGGCTCATTGCACAGCTCTTTGCGAGCTATGGTTTCTCTGAGTATCTCACCAGCGAGCCAAATATACGTATGGATCCTGCAAACATTTTGCTGGCGCGTATTGGTAGACATGTGAGCCAGCAACACATGAATCACTTTCTCAATCGCCTGCTGAGTTCTCAGAACCTGCCGGGATTGTAGTGGGCTGAGTCAAAGGGCTTTATCATCCTTGACGTATCCCGACCACGTTGATATACTTAAATAAATCAGACCGGTTGGTTTGAAAAAAGGAGAAAAAGGTGAGCAAGGGTGAACAAACGCGGGAAATGATTCTCGCACAGGCGGCGCAGCTTTTTAGTCGTCAGGGCTATTTTGGCTCGTCGCTCTCTGACATCATGCATGAGACGGGGTTGGAGAAAGGCGGCATCTATAATCATTTTTCAAGCAAGGAACAACTCGCACTCGAGGCATTTGATTTTTCAGTTGAGCTGGTACGGCAGCGGACAAGGCTGGCGCTGGCGGGCAAGGTGAACGCTGTCGATCGCTTGCTGGCCATTGTGGCCGTTTTCCAGGGGCTTGTTGAAGATCCGCTGCTTGGGGGTGGCTGTCCCATACTGAATACAGCCGTTGAAGCGGATGATGCCCAGCCGGCATTGCGCGAGCGTGCCCGTAATGCGATGGATGATTGGCGCGAAACCGTTCATCGCATTGTGAAGAAAGGTATCGATAGACAGGAAATTCGTCCCGGGGTGGATGCAGATGCTTTAGCAACGCTGCTGATTAGCAGTCTCGAGGGGGCGATCATGATGAGTAAGCTCTACGGGGATAATGTGCATATGCGCCGCGTGGTCGAGCACCTGACCAACTATATCACTACTACTGTGGGGATATGACGTACTACCCTTAACGAATTTTTTTAGCGCAAAAACAGACGAATTCGTCTGTTTTTGCGCGTGAATGAAAGGATATTTAGCATGAGCGATCTTCAGGAGATGGTTCGTACACGCACGATTACCTGGGAGGATCCAGTACCAGGAGCGCAAGCCGGGCGGGCCATGCGTGGCCTGGACTATCTCAAGGCGATACAAGAGGGCAGGATCCCGCCTCCTCCCATCGCTGTGCTGGTGGATATGCGTATTGTTGAGGTCAGCGAGGGGCGTGTTGTGTTCGCTGCGCAGCCAGCGGAGTTTCACTACAATCCGCTTGGCGCGGTGCATGGTGGCCTGGCAGCGACACTGCTTGATTCGGCGCTTGGCTGTGCCATCCATTCTACATTGCCAGCCGGTACGGGCTTCACGACGCTGGAGATCAAGGTGAACTACTTACGCCCGATGACGCGCGACACAGGTCTCGTATATTGTGAAGGCAAGGTGATCCACGTGGGCGGTCGAATTGCTACAGCCGAGGGTCGTATCACTGATGCAGATGGCAAACTCTATGCACATGGCACGACGACCTGTATAATTTTGCGCTCTTGAGTAATCCTGGCTGTGGAGATCTTTTGGTGTATAATGATTGAGGATTCTACGATTTTGTGCGGGTGTTTGCCTGCAAGTGTCTGCACTTTGAGAAAGCATTTTGAAAGGTAGAAACAGCCAAGATGTGTTATGACGACAACGCTATACCTCCGACTCCGCCGGGAGCAGGTGGTTTCGCGCATGGAGAAGACATCGTTCTGGCGTCAGCAGAAGGAAATCGTTTTGCCGCCTACATAGCCCGCCCGGATAGTCCAACAGGAGCACAAATACTGATATATCCCGATGTGCGCGGGCTGCACAAGTTTTACAAAGAACTGGCCTTGCGCTTTGCCGAGGTAGGAATCACGGCGCTGGCAATTGATTATTTTGGTCGCACGGCCGGTACCGGTACGCGCGACGATTCATTCGATTTCTGGCCGCATGTGCAACAGTTGCAGTTGCACACATTCCTTGCGGATGTCGCTGCTGCACTTGCCTATCTACGCACGGATGCGGGGGCGCAACAGCCGGCATTCACCGTTGGCTTTTGTATGGGTGGCTCCTTCTCTTTGATGACTGGCACACAAGATTTTGGCCTGGCCGGGGTGATTGCTTTCTACGCCGGGCTGAGCAGGAAGTTCGCGGGTG
>WNFT01013877.1_pt1 | contig 12677 bp, 10 predicted proteins | sample 5400191 | NCBI WGS metagenome assembly WNFT01 (sample SAMN13153359, study PRJNA577476) | soil metagenome | isolation source: 80 cm saprolite under Madrone tree | place: USA:California | collected 2016-06-14
GCCAATCGGTGAAGTTGCCGCCGTTGCACTGTGCGCCGCATTCGATGATGTGACCGCACAAGGTGCCGGCCGCCAGCCGATCGTGATCGTCCATGCTCCAGCCGAAGGCATGGATCAGCGCGCCCAGGGTCACCGCCGAATCGACGCAGCGGCCGGTGATCACCACGTCGGCGCCTTCGCCGAGCGCGCGGGCGATAGGAAAGCCGCCGAGATAGGCGTTCATGCTGGCGATTTTCGCCGGCAGCTCGGCGCCGGTATCCATCTCGCGGATGTCGAGCTTGCGGAACTCGCCCAACCGCGGCAGCAGATCGTCGCCCAGCACGACGGCGACCTTGAGCTTGACGCCCGCCGCCTCGCAGGCTTTCAGCACGGCGTCGCGGCAGGCTTGCGGGTTCACGCCGCCGGCGTTGGTGATCACCTTGATCTTCTTTTCGGCGATCTCGCGGGCGAGCGGGGCCATGACCACGCTCACGAAATCCGTCGCATAGCCGGCCTGCGGATTTTTAAGCTTCTGGGTCGCCATGATCGACATCGTGACTTCGGCCAGATAGTCGCTGACCAGATAGTCGACGGCGCCGTGACGCACGAGTTGCACGGCGGCGGTCTCGGTGTCGCCCCAGAAGCCCGAATGGCAGCCGACGCGGACTGTCTTGGCCATGGCCGTTACTTCCTCTTGCGATTGATGAACGCGCCCATGCGCTCGATATGCTCGCCGTCGCTCACCGACTGGGCCAACGCGTCGATGCCGGCCTGTACCGCCTCGTCGAGCGACAGCCGTTCCCAGCGGCGCATCAACCGCTTCTGCGCCCGCACCGTCAGTGGCCCGGCCTCGACGATGGCTTTTACGCAGCGCTCGACCGCCTCGTCGAGCTTGGCGGCGGGCACGACTTCCTCGACCAGGCCCCAGGCCTCGGCCTTGGCGGCGTCGATGGTCTCGGCGGTCAGCAGCAGGCGCGACGTGCGGCCCCAGCCGATCAGGCGCGGCAGCAGCGCCGCCTCGACCACGCAAGGAATGCCGACATTGACCTCGGGCATGCCGAAATGCGCGTTGTCGGCGGCGATGCGCAGGTCGCACGCCGCCGCCACCTCGAGGCCGGCGCCCAGGCTATAGCCCTCGGCGCGGCAGATGACCGGCACGGGACAATCGCGGATCGACTGGCAAAGCTTGTGGATCAGGGTGATGAAGCGACGGCCGTCCTCGGAAGACTTCATCGTCACCATGTGGTTGATGTCGGCGCCGCCGATGAACGCCCGGCCGCCGGCGCCGGAAAAGACGACGACGCGCAGGTCGTCTTCGCGCGACAGCGATTGGAAGGCTTCGGTAAGGTCGAGCAGCGCCGGTGGGTTGAGCACGTTCAGCCGCGGGGCGTTGTCGAACACGACATGCGCCACCACGCCCGCCGGACGGCGGTCCCAGGTGATGTCGACCTTGCGGGCGCCTGCCGCCATGATGTTTCGCTCCGTGGCTCTTCTTGTCTGCGGGAATTTCATCTATTAGAGCCCGCTTGCGAAGCTTCACAAGAGCCAACCCGGATGCCTGACACCGTTGCCATCGATCTCGACCGCTATTGCGTGTTCGTGCCGTCCGATCCGTTCGAGGACCATGTCGGGCCGTTCTATTTCAGGATCTCGGGCGATGCGAGCCAGGCCGGCAGCGTGCATTGCGTGCTGCCGACCGAGGAGCGGCACGGCAACTATGCCGGCGGCGTGCATGGCGGGGCGATCCTGACCTTCGCCGACTACGCGCTTTGCCTGGTGGCCGGCCGCGCCGCCGACGGCGGCACCAACAGCTCGTTCGCCATGACCGTGAGCATCGCCGTCGAATTCCTCGACGGCGGCCGCGTCGGCCTGCCGCTGGAGGCGAGCGGCGAGCCACTGCAGGTGACGGGCCGCCTCGCCTTCGCCCGCGGCAGCGTCACCCAGGCGGGCCGCACCATCGCGCTGTGGTCGGGCGTGTGCCGCCACGTGGCGCGCGCCAAGGCGATGGCGCGCAAGGACGAGGCGGCACCGGTTCGCGCCGAGGCAGCACCGCAGACCGTGCCGGCCGACTTCGAGCTTTTAGCCAATGCCAGCGTCTATTCCCGCCATATCGGCCCATCTTACGCGCGCAAGGAGAAAGACGGCGCCTCGCTGATCCAACCCACCCTGCCGCATATGTGCAACTCGAGCGGCGTGCTGCATGGCGGTTACTTGATGAGCTTCGCCGATTCGGCGGTGACGCGGGCCGCCGGCCTCACCACCGGCCTGGCGCCGGCCACCGTGGCCTTTGCCGCCGAGTTCCTGGCGGCCGGCGACACCACGGCGCCGGTCACCACCCGGGTCGAGGTCGCGCGCCACGGCAAGTCGCTCGCCTTCCTGCGCGGCCTTCTGGAACAGAACGGCCGGAAGCTGCTGTCCTATTCGGCGACCATCAAGCTCAGGCAGCGCGGCTGATGCTGGGGGCGCGCGACTCCAGTGGCGCGATCATCTTTTCGTCAGACGAAGACGCGCGACTGGAGTCGCGCGCCCCCAGCTAATCCGCCGTCACGCCGGCCTGCTCGGCGACGCGGCGCACTTCGCGGGCGAACATCTCGCGCAGGCGGCGCACGGTCGCGAGGTCGCCGACCTTGGCGGCGCGCTCGACCGCCTCGGCGATCTGGCGCAGGGCTGCCGCGCCGATCATGCCCGAAGCGCCCTTCAGCTGGTGGGCGGCGCGGGCAATGATCGCAAAGTCGTCGGTGCCATTGATCTGCCGTTCGGCGACGCGGGCGGTGTCGAGAAATTCGCGTTCGACCTCGGCCAGGGTGCGCGGATCGTCGCCGAACAGTTCGACGAGCTTGTCGCGATCGTATGCTTGGGTCATGCGGGGCCCTTCAGCCAGACATCGAGGGTCGCCTTGAGCTGCTCGATGCCGATCGGCTTGGTGATCAATCCATCCATGCCGACCGCACGGCTTTTCTGTTCCTGCTCCTCAAGCGTGCTCGCGGTGACGGCGAGGATGGGCGTGCGCGCGCGCCGCTCCGCCGCCTCGCTTTCGCGGATGCGCCGTGCCAATTCGAAGCCGTCCATGGTCGGCATCTGCAGGTCGGCCAGCACGAGGTCGTAGCCGCCCTTGCGCCACAGTTCGAGCGCCTCCTCGCCGCCGGCCGCCGTATCGGTCGATGCACCGGCAAGCTCGAGCTGGCGCGCCAGGATCTTGCGGTTGACCGAGTTGTCGTCGACCACCAGCACGCGGCCGTTGAGGGTCGGCGACGGCCCGGGGCCCGCCGCGACAGCGCTCGGGCGCGCCACGGTCCGCCCCGAGACACGGGCGACGGCCCGGATCAGCGCATCGCGCCGCCAGGGACGCGGCAGTCCCGACGCCTCGGGCCCATCGGCCAGGCCGACGTCGAGGTCGAGGCCATCGACACGGATACCGGTGAAAACCCCGTCCGCATCGAACAGCCTCACGGCTGCACCGGCATCCTCGAGATAGCGGGCGATCGCGCGGGCCTCGTCGGCATCGGGCAGGGCGAGGGAAAGCGACAGACCCTGCAGCGGCATCTCCCGCCGCCCCGCCGGGACGACCTCGTCCAACCGCACGGTGACGGCAAAAGTCGAACCCTTGCCCGGCTCGCTAAAGACGTCGACGTTGCCGCCCATCGCCTCGGCCAGCCGGCGCACGATGGACAGCCCAAGGCCGGTGCCGCCGAAGCGCCGCGTGGTCGAACTGTCGGCCTGCACGAAGGGCCGGAACAGGCGGCCCTGCAGCTCGGCACTGAGGCCGATGCCGGTATCGGCCACCTTGATGCAGAGCATCGCCTCGCCCGCCGTCTCGAGCGACAGGCGCACCGATCCCGTCTCGGTGAACTTGATGGCATTGCCCAGCAGGTTGAACAGGATCTGCTGCAGGCGCAGCGGATCGCCGGTCACGCGCCGCGGCACCCCGGCCGCGACATAGGCGGCGAGCTTCAGTCCCTTGGCGGCAGCCTGCGGCGCCAGGGTCTCGCCCACGCCCTCGATCAGCTCGACCGTCGACAGCTCGATGCGCTCGAGGTCGAGACGGCCGGCCTCGATCTTGGAGAAGTCGAGGATGTCGTCGATGATGCGCAGCAACGCCGACGCCGAATAGCGCACGGTGCCCAGCGCCTCGCGCTGCTCGACCGACAGCGGCGAACGTTCCAGCACGTCGATCATGCCTAAAACGCCGTTCATCGGCGTGCGGATCTCGTGGCTCACCGTGGCCAGGAAGGTCGACTTGGCCTGGTTGGCGTTCTCGGCCTCGCGCTGCGCCTCGATCGCCGTGTCGCGGGCAAGCCGCGCCTCGTCGTAGGCGATCTGGAGCTGGCGGGCGAGATCCTCCTTCTCGTAGGCGAGCGCGATGTTGTCGTACTGCCAGCGATGGACATCGCGCACATAGGCCATGAGATGGCCGACGTAAGCGCCGCCGGCGATGCCGACCAGCTGGTAGAACGGATCGACCGAGCTCAGCAGCACGAACAGAAGCGGCGCGGTCGTGGCGGCAGCAAAAGCATAGAAGGTCGGCGGATGGGCCGAGCGGATCGGCACCGCCGTGGTGATGGTGGCGAGCAGCACGAGGCCGAGCAGCATGCGCTGCAACTCGTAGTCCTTGGAGGCGAGCAGATAGCCCGCCCAGCCCCAGCAGGCGCCGGCGAGGAACGACAGGCCGGCGAATATCCAGCCCCAGCGGATGACGTCCTCGTCGGACGGACGGGCGCGGTTGAAGTTGCCGCGCAGGACGTCGAAGCCGAAGGTGATCGCCAGATGCGCGGTGAACGGCCCGACGAGCTCGATGAGGTCGATCTGCCGCCAATAGATGGCGGCGATCACCGGCCACAACACGAACGAGAAATAGCGCGACTGCGCCGAGCCTTCGAACAGGCGCCGGATGAGCTCGGCGCGGACAAAGGCCTCCTGGTGGGCCGGCGCGACCGCTGCGGCCTGGGAGGCGGGAGGCTCAGAGGCGGCGACCGACATCGTCCTCAAGATCTGCCCTTGGCGGGGCGGGAACTAGGGCTAGAGACGGAAATGGATCGCGTATCAAATGCTTGAGATGTCATATGTTCAGGCTGTGCCCGGATGCGCCGACAATCGTACCAAATATATCAAGAAGTCACTATATCTCATTGAGAAACAGTGCTATTTTGTCTGAATTAGAGAAACATTTATTTTGGATCAAGTCATGCAGCAACCATCCATTCTGCTCGTCGAGGACGATGCGTTCCAGCGCAAAGCGGCCGAGGCCTACCTGGTGAATCACGACCTCAAGGTCATCGCCGTGGAAAACGGCGCCCAGATGCGTCGGCAGATCTCGCGGTCGATGCCCGACCTCGTGCTGCTCGACGTGCAGTTGCCCGGCCAGGAAGACGGCTTCGCGCTCGCCCGCTGGCTGCGCGAAAGCAACACCAGGGTCGGCATCATCATGCTGACAGCGGCGGGCGATGCGGTGGACAAGGTGCTGGGCCTGGAAAGCGGCGCCGACGACTATGTCGCCAAGCCCTACGAACCGCGCGAGCTTCTGGCGCGCTGCAAGAGCGTGCTGCGCCGCTCGGCCAACAAGACGACGCCATCCCTGCTCGAGCGCGTGCGCATAGGCTGCTATACGCTCGACCTGCCCAAGCGGCAGCTTTTCGACCAGGGCGGCAAGGACGTCGCGTTGACCTCGGGCGAGTTCGACATCCTGAAAACCTTCGCCGAGAACCCCAACCGGCCGCTGTCGCGCGACTGGCTGCTGGAGACCACCAGCCACCGCAGCCGCGACCCGTTCGACCGCGCGATTGACCTCCGCATCACCCGCATCCGGCGCAAGATAGAACCCACGCCGGACAAGCCGACCGTCATTCGCACCGTGCGCGGCATCGGCTATATGTTCGTGCCGCCCGCCGAATAGGCTACAAGGGCGGCCCCTCCCGGGGCCATAGGCGGGTCGGTGGGGGCCCGTAGTTCAGTGGTTAGAACGAGCCGCTCATAACGGTTATGTCGCAGGTTCGAATCCTGCCGGGCCTACCAACTCTCGTCCGGGATGTTCTGAGACGTCCCGTATCATCCCGGGTGGTGACGCCGACATGGCCGCGGCAAAGCAATTGCTGCCCACTGTTGTCCAACAAATAGCGCCGTACGGCGTCCAATGACGTTGTCTCCATGCTTCGAGACGGCCGTTGCGCGGCCTCCCCAGCATGAAGTCTTGTCGGCCGTTGGAGCGAACTAGCCCCCGATCTTGGCGCGATCGATCGCCTCCTCGATGAGGCGGCGCGCCTCTTCCACGTCGCCCCAGCCCAGCAGCTTCACGTCCTCGGGCGGTTGATAGCCGATCGCGATGGCGTCGAGATTCATGGCGTGACCCTGCGGTGATGCTATCCCGAGGCCGAAGGCCGAGGGACCTTTCCTGTAACGCAAAGATCCCTCGCTTATGCGCGGGATGACGATGGGAGGCAAAAAGAAAACCGGCGGCACTTGCGTGCCGCCGGTTCCTTTCGGACGATCGTCCCCGTCAGTCGTCCTTGTAGATGTCGCGGTCCTTGGTCTCCGGCACGAACAGCAGGCCGATGACGAATGTCATCCCCGCCACCACGATCGGATACCACAGACCCGAGTAGATATCGCCGGTCGCCGCCACGATGGCGAAGGCAGTGGGCGGCAGGAAGCCGCCGAACCATCCATTGCCGATATGGTAGGGCAGCGACATGCCAGAGTAGCGGATGCGGGTCGGGAAGAGCTCGACCAGCATGGCGGCGATCGGGCCATAGACCATCGTCACGTAGATGACAAGGAGGGTCAGGATGCCGATCACCACTGGCATGTTGATGCGGGCCTTGTCGGCCGCGGCCGGATAGCCGGCGGCGCGGATGGCCGCCGTCGCCTGCTGGTTGAAGTCCTTCTCCTTGGCTGCGCCCTCGGCTCCGGCCGCCTTCTTGTCGAAAGCGGCGATCACCTTGTCGCCGATCTTGATCTGTGCCGGGGTCCCCGGAGGCGCCTTTTCGTTGTGGTAGTTCACCGCGTTGCGCGCCAGGAACGACTTGGCGATGTCACAGGACGTGGTGAAGCTTGCCGTGCCCGTCGGGTTGAACTGGAACGAGCACTCGTTGGGGTCGGCGATCACCGTCACCGGCGATGTCTCCAGCGCCCGCTCGAGCTGTGGGTTGACCGCGTTGGTCAGGGCGCTGAACAGGGGGAAGTAGGTGACGGCGGCGAGCAGGCAACCGGCGAGGATGATCGGCTTGCGGCCGATCTTGTCCGAAAGCCAGCCGAAGAAGATGAAGAACGGCGTGCCGATGCCAAGCGATGCCGCGATCACCAGGTTCGACGTCGTGCCGTCGAGCAGGGCGAAGACCGCGATCTTGGCGTTCTTCCACCTGCCGAAGGCCTCGCGCAGCGGCGTCTTGGAGTGCTTGCCCTCCGCCTTGATGCGGGCGAAGGCCGGCGATTCCTCGAGCTGCAGGCGAATCCAGATCGACACGCCGAGCAGCAGGATCGACAGCAGGAAGGGCACCCGCCATCCCCATTCGGCGAACTGCTCGGGGGTGAGCGACAGGCGCAGTGCCAGGATGACGAGCAGTGACAGGAACAGGCCGACGGTCGCCGTGGTCTGGATCCACGAGGTGTAGAAGCCGCGGCGATCCTGCGGTGCGTGCTCGGCAACGTAGGTCGCGGCACCGCCATACTCGCCGCCCAGGGCCAGGCCCTGGATGAGGCGACAGGCGATGAACAGCACCGGCGCGGCGATGCCGATCGCGGCATAACCCGGCAGCAGGCCGACCACGAATGTCGCGATGCCCATCAAGGTCATGGTGACCAGGAAGGTGTATTTGCGGCCGATCAGGTCGCCCAGGCTGCCGAAGAACAGCGCGCCGAACGGACGGACCGCGAAGCCGGCGGCGAAACCCAGCAGGGTGAAGATGAAGCCGGCCGTCGGATTGACGCCGGAGAAGAAGTTGGCGCTGATGTTCGCGGCAAGCGAACCCGCGAGGTAGAAGTCGTACCATTCGAAGACGGTGCCGACGGAAGAAGCGATGATGACCTTTCGCTCTTCCCGCGACATCGGCCTGCGAAGTTCGGCTCCGGCCGCTAATGTTGCCATGGTCATATGCATTCACTCCCCTAGCTGACGACATAATTCGCGAAGCTATTTGAGAGGCGTTTAGTGCGTCGCTCGGGTGAAGCGCAATTCGACCAAGGTCGTTCGACTAAAGTGCGGGATCGAGGCGCGGATCTGCAGCGAGAAAAAGAACCGGCGGCGCTTATGACGCCGCCGGTATCGCGACGCGAGCGCGTTACGATCACCAGCGTCATCAGGGAGACGATGATCGGATACCGCCATTAATGCGCTTCAACGCATTGAAACTTGGCGCGGCGCCCTGACCGGAAGTCAGGTAGGCCGGCACGTCGTTGGCGGCGCCATGATGCGTTGTGAAATCAGGGCTCAGATAGCTGTACCCAACACGGCCCTGTGCTGGAATCGAACCAGCTGGCTCTCTGACCGCCGCCGACCACGCCATTCGACTTGTGCACGGAAGGCGGACCCGGTACGGGGCCGACGCGGGCCCCGTACCGATGCGCCTGCTAAGAAGCGGCTTTTGCCTTGTGCGGTTCCCAGATGCTGATGTGCCGCGTTTCCGGCATCAGGAAAAGGGCAAGGACGAAGCACACCGCGGGAACGGCGATCGGATAGAGCAGTGCGTCCCAGAGGCTGCCGGTCGCCGCGAACGCCGCCGACGTGATGAACGGCACCAGGCCGCCGCCCCAGCCGTTGCCGATATGATAGGGTACCGACACCGAGGTGTAGCGGATGCGGCCCGGGAAGAACTCCGCCAGGAACGCGCCGACCGGCCCGTAGACCATGCCGACATAGTTTACGAGGATGGCGATGATCAGGATCGCGACCGGATAGTTGATGTTGCCCGGCTGCGTCACGCTTCCGAGCCAAACGTAGAGCGGATAGTAGGTGACCGCCGCCAAGAGCATGCCGCCGAGGATCACCGGCTTGCGGCCAATGTGGTCGGACGCCCAGCCCCAAAAAATCAAGGTCGGTGTCGCGATCAGCAGCGCGGCCATCACGATGTAGCTCGAGGTGAACAAGTCCACCTTCGAGACCTGCTGCAGGAAGTACAGCGCCCAGAACTGGCCACTGTACCAGACCACGCCCTGGCCGATCAGCACGACGCAGGCTATCAGCACGAACTTGATGTTGGCGCTAAGAAAGGCCTCTTTCCAAGGATTCCGGACCATCTGTCCCTTGGCCTTGATGTCCTCGAAGATCGGCGTTTCGCCCAGCTGCAGGCGGATGTAGATCGCGATCGCCACCAAGAGGAACGACACCAGGAACGGCACGCGCCAGGCCCATTCATCGAACACCTTGTCCCCGAAGTAGCCGCGGGTGGCGAGCACGACCGCCAGCGCCACTACGATGCCCAGCGTGGGGGAGGTCTGCAGCCAGCCGGTGTAAAAGCCGCGGCGCGCGTCCGAGACGTGCTCGGCCACATAGGTGATGGCACCGCCGTATTCGCCGCCCAGGCACAGGCCTTGGATCATCCGCAGGGCGAAGAGGGAGAACGCGGCGGCCAGGCCGATCGACTGGTAGGTCGGGATCAGGCCGATCACGCCGGTGCCAATGCCCATGCCTGTGAGCGTGACGAGGAACGTGTACTTGCGGCCCACCCGGTCGCCGAGCCAGCCGAATAAGAAGGCGCCCAGCGGACGGATCAGGAACCCGGCCGTGAACAGCGCGATCGTGCTGAGCAGCGCGGCCACTGGATTGCTCTTCTCGAAGAACTTGACCGACAGCACCGCGGCCAGGCTCCCGAAAATATAGAAGTCGTACCACTCGATGACGTTTCCGACCGACGCGGCAACAATCACACGTCTAAAATCCTTGGGGATCTCAATTGCCATTGCTTCCTCCCTCTTGATCGGCCCCGAAGCCGAGGGACGAGGCGAAGATCACCCGTCTTTCCTCTCTGCAGGAGACGACGCGGCCGTCTCCAAAGGTTGCGTTGGCGACACTCATGGCCATTTCCTCCCGGTTGGACTGACGCGTTTCGCCGGCACCCCAATCGTCGCTCCGGCGGGAAGATGAACTGCGGTTTCGGCGGGCGCCTCGCGGCGCTGCCCCATCTGACGTCTCCCCTCGCCGGACGTCCTCTTCGGGGACGCCTCGATTTGTTCTATGTCAATTAACTACATGAGACGTGAACGTAGGCTATGTAGACTTTAGTCGAAGGGCCGGGTTGACGCGGCCGGGCTTGCCTCGTCACACTTTCGCCGGGGGGAACAAGAGCCGATATGGCCGAACTGTCGTCCGCACCGAGGGCGTTCCTGATCGCCGACGATCATCCGATGGTCCGCGATGCGCTGAAAACCGCACTCACGCAGGCCTTCGCAGGTGCAACAGTGGCCTTGGCGGGCAGCCTCGCCGAGGCGCAGGCTGCGCTGGAGCAGCAGCCTGAAACGGACGCCCTCCTGCTCGACCTCGACATGCCGGGGATGGACGGGTTGACTGGGCTGGCGTTGCTGCGTTCTAAGCATCCGGCGGTGCCGATTATCGTCGTTTCGGCGGCGCGCGAAGCGACGGTCGTGCGCAGTGCCTATGAGCTTGGAGCTTCGGCCTACATCGAAAAGTCGGCCTCGCTCAAGGAGATCGTCGGTACCGTCAACGCAGTGCTGGAGGGCGAAATCTTCGCCCCGCCCGAAGCGGAGTCGACCGATTCCTTCGCCCAGCGCGCCGCAAGACTGACGCCGCAGCAATGGCGCGTGCTGGCATTGATGGTGCAGGGCGACCAGAACAAGCAGATCGCGCACAAGCTCGGAGTCGGCGAGGCCACGGTGAAGGCGCACGTCACCGTGATCCTGCGGAAGCTCGGCGTGCGCTCCCGCACCCAGGCCGTCATCGAAGCGCGCGGACTGGCGCTGCCCCAAGTGTAGCGCGTTCGCTGAGGCGCAGCAGCGCCCTGAGCGCGGCAGGTTTCACCGGCTTGTGCAGAAGCTCCACGCCGCGAGTCCGCGCGCGTGCGCGCAGCGTCGGATCGCGGTCGGCGGTGACGAGCGCCGCCGGTACGGCTTGGTTCCAACACTCGCGCAGCACGTCGATCAGGGCCAGCCCATCGAGCTCCTGGTCCAGATGCAGGTCGACCAGTATCAGATCCGGCAGTCGGCCAGCGCGGACCACCTCCTCCAGCGCCTCGGCGTGCGAGGCGGCCGTGGCCACACGACAACCCCAGCCGCTCAGCAGAATGGCCATCGCCTCGCGCACCCGCGCCTCGTTGTCGATGCAGAGCACGAAGCTTTCGGCCTCGACCGACAGCGTCGGCTGCGGTGGCGGCGGCGCGACCGATGCAGTCACGACCGCCGCCTCGCGCGGCACGGTCACGGAGAACGTCGAGCCCTGGCCTGGCGCCGAGGAGAGTTCCACAGAGAGATCGAGCATGCGGGCGATGCGGTCGACGATGGCCAGCCCCAGGCCGAGCCCGCGCTCCTCGCGCGCCGCGTCGTCGTCGACCTGCAGGCGCACGAACTCCTCGAAGATGACCGCCTGCTTGTCCGAGGCGATGCCCGGCCCGTTGTCCTTGACCTCGATGCGCAGCTCCTCGCCGATCCGGCGGCAGCCGAGCAGCACGCGCGCCGGCCGCCCCTCGGCGTGGCCATAGCGCAGCGCGTTGGACAGCAGGTTCTGCAGGATGCGGCGCAGGAAGGCGGAGTCGGTCGACACGAAGGCGCGGGTCGGCACGACCACCAGCTCGACGCCGCGGCGCGCAGCGACCGGTGCGAAGGCGGTGGCAAGCGAGTCGAACAGCGGCTGCAGAGCGAACGGCCGTTTGTCTGGTCTGAAGGCGCCGGCATCGAGCTTGGAAATGTCGAGCAGGGCGTCGAGCAGCGATTCGACCGCCCCCAGGCTGGTGTCGATCTTGCCGCCGAGGTCGTTGCCGGGATCGCGATCGATCATCGCTGCCGTGAACAGGCGCGCGGCGTGCAGCGGCTGCAGCAGGTCGTGGCTGGCGGCGGCGATGAAGCGCGTCTTGCCGAGATTGGCCGCCTCGGCCTCGGCACGGCTCGCCTCCAGCTCGGCGGTGCGCTCGATCACGCGCTGTTCCAGGGTCTCGGCGGACTGGCGCAGCCGGCGGTCGCTCTCGCGCAGCGCCTCGGCGGTGCGCACGCGCGCAGTCACGTCGTTGCAGGTGGCGACAAAGCCGCCGCCGGGCAACGGATCGAGCCTGAGCTCGATCACCCTGCCTTCTCGCGTGACGATCTCGTGAGTCTGCGGGCTCTCGGGCCGACGCAACAACGCCACGATATCGGACGCCGCCCCGAACTCCAGGGGCGCGGCGCCGACCGCCACCGAAGCGTCGTCGAGCGACAACAGCGTGGTGAAGCGATCGTTGAAGATTTCGAGGCATCCGTCGCGATCGAAAGCGGCAATGCCCATGCCGACATGGTCCAAGGTATTGCGCAGGATCTCGTAGTTGTAGCGGATCGCCTCCGACGCCTCGTCGATCAGGGCGCGGGCGCTCCTGGGCAGCAGCCGACCGCGCCGCCCGAAGGCGGCGACGATGACGCGGGCGGAGGCAGCACCCAGGGTCCCCGAGAGCAACCGCTCGGTGCGGGTGAGCGCGGTCTCGATCGAAAGCCGCTCGGCCGACAAGGCGCGCATGGCGCGCTCGGCGCCGACGAAGCGCGACAGGAGCTCGCGGAGCTCCTCGATGCGCGCG
>WNFT01004138.1_pt1 | contig 12675 bp, 9 predicted proteins | sample 5400191 | NCBI WGS metagenome assembly WNFT01 (sample SAMN13153359, study PRJNA577476) | soil metagenome | isolation source: 80 cm saprolite under Madrone tree | place: USA:California | collected 2016-06-14
ATGCGCCAGTAGGACCAAGGTCCGATACCGGACGGGGTTGGGTGTGTTTACCGTGCGAGCGCTAGACAGTGGGAGCAGGCGGGAGGCGCCGATGAATTCATGGACGGCCGAGATCGTGGTGAGCGCGGTGGTCGCGCTGGTGCTGGGCGGCTGCGCGACCTCGCAAGAGTGGAGCGACTGGAAGAGCCACCCCACGCACTTCGCCTCAGGGGAGCACTTCGCGTTTTCGATGAGGACGAGCGACAGCGCCACGCAGGTGCGCCGCAGCGACATCGAGATCGCGCGGGCGCAGAACTGGTGGGGCAAGGCCATCACGGTGGCCCAGAGTCAAGTGGTGGAGCGGTAGTGATGGCCAGACGGAGGGACACCATGCGTGCGTGGTTGCGTCCGAGTGCGGTCCTCGTCACTCTCTTCGCCTTCGCGTTGGTCGGCGCCTGCGCCAAGCGACCCAACCTGACGGTCGCCTCGGCCCCGGCGCCCGTCCCACCGCCGGCGCCGAACGTCGCGACGGTGGTCACCGAGACGCAAACGACCGTGATCGAGACGCCGGCGCCGCCGCCGGCGGCCCCGGTGCAGGTCGCCACCGCGGCCCCGCTGCCGCCGCCGAAGGACTTCGCGCCGAATCCGGCGCTGACGCGGATCCACTTCGACTTCGACAAGGCCGAGATCAGGCCGGGCGACGCGCAGACGCTCGATACCAATGCGAGCTGGCTGCGCGAGCACCCCGAGCAGTTGGTCCTGATCGAGGGCCATTGCGACGAGCGGGGCACGGCCGAATACAACCTGGCCCTGGGGGACCGTCGGGCCAAGAGCACCATGAACTACCTCGCCTCCCGGGGCGTGTCCACCGACCGGATGTCGATCATCTCGTACGGCGAGGAGCGTCCCGTCTGCACGGAGAAGAACGAGGCGTGCTGGAGCAAGAACCGGCGGGCGATGTTCCTGTCGAAGGAGCGCTGATCGGAGGCCGCGCGCGCCTGTAGCACCGACGGTCTACAGGCGCACGCCTTCTGGTCGGAGGGGCCGATGTACCCGTGGGGCGCACCGAGTAACCGTGTCCAGTACTCTGACGTGACCGGTCCCGGCATCGTCTACGTCGTCGACGACGACGACTCCGTGCTCAAGGCGCTGGAACGACTGATCCACTCCGTCGGCCTCGAGGTGGAGACGTTCTCTTCGGCCTCCGCGTTCATGAAGCGCAAGGTGTCGGACCTCCCCGCGTGCCTCGTGCTCGACATCCGGCTCAGGGGAAAGACCGGGTTGGATCTCCAGTCCGACCTCGGCGAAGCTCAACGGGTCCTGCCGATCATCTTCCTCACTGGCCACGGTGACATCCCGATGACCGTCCGAGCAATGAAGGGAGGCGCCTCCGACTTCCTCCAGAAGCCGTGTGATGATCGCGAGCTTCTCGACGCCATCGCGCGCGCGCTAGCCCAGAGCCGCGAGAGCCAGGCGGAAACCGCCAAGCGCCGAGAGCTCCAGCGCCGCGTGGACACCCTCACGCCGCGGGAGCGTGAGGTGCTCGCACGCGTCGTCACCGGGAAGCTCAACCGGCAAATCGCGGTGGAGCTCGCCGCGGCCGAGAAGACGATCAAGGTCCACCGCGGCCGTATGATGAAGAAGATGCGAGCGGAATCGGTCGCCGAACTGGTCGTGATGGCGCAGAAGATCAGCCTCATCGCATAGCTACTCGTGACGTTTACGGACCAACGTCCATGGGATCGAGCATTCATCGTCACCCACTACACCGTGATGTACGCGATCGTGAACCACTACAGCATGGTGTATGTGAACAATGTTCGTCCAAACACGGGGGCGATCGCGAGACCAATGAGTGAGTACAAACCCCATAGGCGTCTCCCTCGGTGATTTCAGGCGTCGAAATCGTTACAGCCAATGAATCGCTGATGTAGAATTTCCGGCCGCGGGCAACCATGTCCCGCGACTGGGATGGGCAACCGGAGAACTTCCTCGATGACGGGAGGGGCGCGCTGTCGCGCGCTTCGCGCCGGTGTGATTGCTGGTCTCGTTGCGCTGTTCAGCATCGTGATCCCCGTCCTCATAGCGGCTGACGACAGTCTGCCGTCACGGAAGCAAGTCCTGCTCCTGTCCGCATCGTTGTGGGAGGCGTACCGCTGGCACATCGTCGCCGTCGTCGGACTGATCGGCGCTCAAGGAGTGCTCATCGGCGCCCTCCTGCTCCAGCACCGCCGGCGCCGGCGTGCCGAGACGGTTGTCCGGGAGCGGCTCGACCTCGAAACACTCGTGTCCGATCTTTCGGCGACGTTCGTGGATCTCCGCGGGGCGGAGGTCGACGAGGGCATCGCCCGCGGGCTGCGCCGTGTCGGCGAGCATCTCGGGCTCGACAACGCGCTGATCCTGGAGTTCAGCGCCGATGATCGGGCCGTGCATTTGACCCACCAGTGGACGGCGCCCGGTGTGCCTTCACCCCGGCCCTCGATGGACCTCGATCGGTTCCCATGGTCGGTCGAGCGCGTGCGTCGGGGCGAGATCGTCCGCTTCTCCAAGCTCCACGAGCTTCCCGAGACCGCCGCAGTCGATCGAGAAGAGCTCGCGGCCCTGGGCATCAAATCGGTGGTGGGGATTCCGCTCGCTGCGGCCGGGACGGCCATGGGCGTGCTCACCTTGAGCACCCTTCGTCGGGCGCAGGAATGGTCGGACGACCTCGTCCAACGCCTCGAGTTCGTCGGCGGCATCTTTTCGAGCGCGCTGTTGCGCCAGCGCGGGGAGATCGAGCTTCGGAAGCTGCGCCGCGACCTCACCCACGTGGGTCGCGTGGCGACGATGGGTGAGTTGACGGCGTCGATCGCCCACGAGCTGAACCAGCCGCTCATGGCCATCCTGAGTAACGCGCAGGTGGCCGAGCGATTGATCGACAGCGGCGTCGATGCCAAGGACATCCGCGAGATCGTCTCCGACATCGTGGCCGACGACAAGCGAGCCATCGATGTGATCCACCGTCTGCGGGCCTTGTTCAAAAAGGACGACACGAACCAGCGACCGCTCGACGTCAATGCCCTCATTCAGGACGTGGTCAGCCTGGTACGGAGCGACGCGACCACCCGGGGGGTGTCCATCGATCTCGAGCTCGCGGCCGGATTGCCCGTGGTCCTCGCCGATCGCGTTCAGCTCCAGCAGGTCGTCCTCAACTTGATCATGAATGGCCTCGATGCCATGCGGACCAGCGACGATCGTCGCCTCGCCATCGCGACCCGCGTCAGCGCCGACGGCGTCGTACGCGTCTCGGTGAGCGACCGTGGTAGCGGGATCGCCGAGTGCGAGCTGCCGCTGGTCTTCGAGCCGTTCTACACGACGAAGCCTCAGGGCCTCGGGATGGGACTCTCGATCGCCCGGTCCCTGGTCGAGGCTCACGGCGGTCGGCTGTGGGCAACGAACAATTCGAACGGCGGCGCGACCTTCACGTTCACGCTGCCGCTCTCGAAGGAGAATCCGGCCCAGCTGACCGCTTCCTGATCCCCCACCAGGCTCCACCATGGGCCGGGTGGGACCAAGGTCCCATATCTGGCTGCTCGCGGTTCTCATTACAGTCCGTTCGAGTCGTCCGCGGCGGCGGGCCGTCGGGTTCCTGCTGAACTGGTGAAGCCCCATCTGGGCTGGGAGACCTGAACCATGCTGATTTTTCGACGAGGCCCTCAACCCGGGACGCCGTGGGGCGGCTGCCTGGCCAGCATCGCGTTGCTGGTCGCGACCGCCGGATGCCAGCAGCGAGACGCCACCGCGGCCAAGCAGCCCCCGGCCCCACCGCCACCCACCGTCATCGTCGCCGAGGTCCCGCAACGGACCGTGCAGGTCTCCACCGAGTTCGTCGCACGCACGGAAGCGGTGCCTACCGTCGAGATCCGGGCCCGGGTCTCCGGAGTGCTCGAGCAGGTTCGGTTCAAGGAGGGCTCCGAGGTCCGGCAGGGCCAGGTGCTGTTCGTGATCCAGCAGGCCGAGTACAAGGCGGCGTTGCAGTCGGCCCGCGCCCTGCTGGCCAAGGCTCAGGCCGACCTGACTCGCGCAAGAGACACCTCGATCGTCGAACGCTCGCGCGCCCAGGTCGATCAGGCGAAAGCGGATCACGGGAAGAACCAGGCAGATGTGGCCCGCTACCGTCCTCTCGTCAAAGAGCAGGCGATTCCGCAACAGGATCTAGATACCGCTGTCTCCCGGGAGACGGCGGCCGGAGCCGGAGTGGAGGCCGCCCAGGCGATGCTCAAGGACACGGAGTTGAGTCAGCGCACCGCCATCCAACTCGCCGAGGCCGCGGTCGAGTCGGGCAAGGCCGCCGTGATCCAGGCCGACCTGAATCTCAAGTACACCGTGGTCGAGTCTCCGGTGACCGGCATCGTCAGCAAGCTCGCGGTCGACGCCGGCAACCTCGTCGGGAAGAGCGAGCCCACACTGCTGGCCACGGTCTCGGCGATCAATCCGATGTTCGTGGATTTTTCGATCCCCGAGGTGGAGTACTTGCGTCTGGTCAAGCGCGTGCCCGGGCTCGGCCGTGGCGAGGTGCGCCGGGACACTGCGCCCGTGCTCGACCTGCTCCTCGCCGATGGTAGCGTCTTCCCCCACCAGGGCCGGCCCATCTTCATCGACCGGGCCATCGATCTCAAGACCGGCACGCTCCAGGTCCGGGGCGAGTTCCCCAATCCCCAGTGGGTGCTCCGCCCGGGCCAGTTCGGGCGCGTGCGCGTCGCCATCGAGGAGGTGCCCGACGCGATCCTCGTGCCGCAGATCGCGGTGCAGGAGCTGCAGGGCGCCAAGACCGTGCTGGTCGTCGGCGAGGGGGACAAGGTCGCGCAGCGCACCGTGACACTGCGCGAGCCGTACGAGCAGTTCTACATCGTGACCGCGGGACTCAAGCCCGGAGAGCGGGTCATCGTCGAGGGCATTCAGAAGGCACGGCCGGGAATGCAGGTCAAGCCCGAGCTCAAGGCGGACTCGGACGGAAAGCCACCGGTAGCTCTGCCTCCGGCGGCTCCGCCTCAGCCGCCACCGCCGGCGGCGAAGTCGAAGGGCGGGAGCTAGCGCACCGTGGCCGAGTTCTTCATCCGCCGCCCGATCGTCGCGATCGTCATCGCCATTCTCACCGTTCTGCTCGGGACCTACTCGCTCCTCCGGCTGAGCTTCGAGCAGTACCCGTTCCTGGCGCCACCGACCATCCGCGTCACGGCCAACTACCCCGGCGCCTCGGCGTTGGCGGTCGAACAATCCGTAGCCACGCCGATCGAGCAGGAAGTGAACGGCGTCGACCGGATGATCTACATGAAGTCGTCGAACACCAGCGACGGCCGCATGCTGCTCGACGTGAACTTCGAGGTCGGCGTCGATCAGGACACCGCCAACGTGCTCACCCAGAACCGTGTTTCTTCCGCCCAGGCGCGGCTGCCGCAGGAGGTCGTCGCCCAGGGCGTCACTGTGAAGAAGCAGAGCCCCAGCATCCTCATGGTGATCTCGCTGAATTCCCCTGGGGGGAGCTACGACGCGAACTTCCTGATCAACTACGGCTCCATCAACATCCGCGACCAGATACTGAGAATTCCCGGCGTCGCCCAGGTCGATCTCTTCGGAGGTACGGACTACGGTCTGCGCATCTGGCTCCGGCCCGACAAGCTCGCGAAGCTCGGTCTGACCCCGTCCGACGTGATCTCGGCGATCAAGGACCAGAACCTGCAAGCCCCGGGCGGCCGGGTCGGCCAGGCGCCGACGCCCGCGGATCAGGCGTTCACCTTCACCGTGAGCGCGCCCGGGCGCCTTGTAACCAGCGAAGAGTTCGAGAACATCATCGTCCGCGCGGCCGCCACGGGCGCTCCGGTTCGCATCAAAGACGTGGGCCGCGCCGAACTGGGCAGCCAGGACTACAACTCGTTCGGCCGGCTCAACGGCAAGCCCTCCGGCGCGATGGCGGTCTACCTGCTCCCCGGCGCGAACCAGCTCAAGGCGGCCGAGACGATCTACAAGACGATGGCCACGGCCAAGACGCTGTTCCCTCCCGATCTCGACTACGCGATCGTCTACGACACCACGCCGGCGGTCCAGGCCTCCATCCACGAGATCGTGAAGACCTTCGTCGAGGCGCTGATCCTCGTCACGCTCGTGGTGTTCATCTTCCTCCAGAATCTCCGGGCCACGATCATCCCGCTGCTCACGGTGCCCGTCTCGATCGTCGGCACCTTCATCTTCTTCCCGCTGCTCGGCTTCTCCGTCAACACGCTCTCGATGTTCGGCCTCGTGCTGGCGATCGGCATCGTCGTGGACGACGCGATCGTCGTCGTCGAGGCGGTCATGCATCACATCGAGCACGGGATGAGCCCGCGGGAGGCGACGTCGCAGGCCATGAAGGAAGTGTCGGCGCCGGTCATCGGGATCGCGCTCATCCTCTCGGCGGTGTTCATCCCGGTGGCCTTCATCAGCGGCCTCACCGGGCAGATGTACCAGCAATTCGCCCTCACCATCGCCATCTCGGTGCTGCTCTCGGCCTTCAGCGCGCTCTCGCTTTCCCCCGCGCTCGCCGCCATGCTGCTCAAGCCGGCGAAGCCGATGCGAGGTCCGCTCGGTGTGTTCTTCCGAGGATTCAACCGGGTGTTCGACACCGCGACGAAAGGCTACGTCGGCGTTGCCCGACTGCTCGTGCGGCGCGCGGTGGTCACGGTCCTCCTCGTTGGGGTCGTGGTGGTCGGGGTCGGCCTCCTCGGGCGCCAGTTACCAGCCGGCTTCATCCCCGACGAGGATCAGGGCCTTTTCGGGGTCGCCGTCCAGCTCCCGCCGGCGGCCTCGCTCGAGCGGACGAGCGCCGTGCTGCGCAAGGTCGAGGAGATTCTGGCGAAGGTCGAAGGCGTCGAGAGGTTCCAAACCATCGGCGGCTATGGCGCCGTCACCCAGACCTACCAGCCGAACTTCGGGACCATCTTCGTGCGCCTCAAGCCGTGGGAGGAGCGGCACGCGAAGGAGTTGCACGTGACCGGCATCATGGCCCGGATGCAGCGGGAGCTGGCCCAGATCCCCGAAGCGGTGGCTTTCCCTTTCAACATCCCCACCATCTCCGGCTTCGGCTCGGCAGCGGGCTTCAACTTCCTCATGCAGGACCGGAGCGGCACCCTCACCGTGGAGGAGCTCGGAGTCCAGTCGCGCGCCTTTCTGGCGGCGGCGCGCCAGCGGCCCGAGTTCGCCTCGCTCTTCACCGCGTTCGACCCCACGTATCCCCAGGTCAAGGTCGAGCTCGACCGGGAGAAGGCGCGCACGCTCGGCGTCCCGGTGAACGAGGTCTTCCTGGCCATGTCGGCGGCGATGGGCGGCACCTACGTGAACGACTTCAACCGCTTCGGGCGCCTCTATCGCGTGTACGTTCAGGCGGACGCGGATTATCGTCGCAAACCCGGCGACATCGGCGACGTCTACGTCCGCAGCCGGACCACCAACACCATGATCCCGCTGTCGACGCTCGTCACCATCACGACGATCCCGGGAACGGAGCTCACGACTCGCTTCAATCTGCTGCGCTCGGTCGAGATCCAGGGCGCTCCCGCCCGCGGCGTCAGCTCCGGGCAGGCACTCGCCGCGCTCGAAGAGGTCTTCCAGAAGACGATGCCCAAGGAGATGGGCTTCGCCTACTCCTCGCTGTCCTATCAGGAGAAGATCGCTCCACCGTCCGCGCCGACGTTCATCCTGGCCATCGTGTTCGTCTTCCTGCTGCTGGCCGCGATGTACGAGAGCTGGCGCCTGCCCTGGGCCGTGCTGCTCGGCTCGCCGCTCGTCGCCCTCGGCGCCTTCTTCGGCGTGTGGCTCTCCGGCTACGACAACAACGTCTACGTGCAGATCGGCCTCGTCATGCTCGTCGGGCTGGCGGCGAAGAACGCGATCCTGATCGTCGAGTTCGCCAAAGCCAAGCACGAGGAAGGCCAGTCGGTCGAGGAGGCCGCGCTGGAGTCGGCCCGGCTACGCTTTCGGCCTATCTTGATGACGGCGTTCGCCTTCATTCTCGGCGTCGTGCCGCTGATGCTGGCAAACGGCGCGGGAGCGGGCGCCCAGAACGTGATGGGCACGGCGGTGTTCTGGGGAATGCTGATCGCCACCGGGCTCGGAGTCTTCCTCATCCCGGGGAACTTCGCCTTCGTCGAGGGGCTGGGCCGGCGTGGTGTGCCGGCCACGCGCGCCGCGAGCAAGCCAGGGGCGCCTGCGCCAGTACCGGGAGAGCAGCACGCGTGAAGCGTCTGGCGGTCGTGCCGGCGGTGCTGCTGCTGGCGGGCTGCACCGTGGGGCCGAATTACAAGCGCCCGCCGATCGCGGCGCCATCCGACTTCCGTGGCGTGACCCCGGATGCCCCGAAAGGCCCCGAGTCACTGGGAGACCTCGCCTGGTGGCAGATCTTCCAGGACGAGACGCTGCAATCGCTGATCCGCACCGCGCTGGCCGAGAACTACGACTTGCGTATCGCGGCCGCTCGCATCCTCGAGGCTCGCGCCCAGGTCACCATCACGCGATCGGCTCAGTTCCCGGATGTCAGCGCAAATGCGAGCGCACCGTACGTCAGCCTCCCGGGCGACCGGGCGCCCTTGCAGCAGAGGGAGACCTTCAGCCCGCTCGGAACGTTCGACCTCGTCTGGGAGCTCGATCTGTGGGGCCGCCTGCGCCGGGCCACCGAGGCGGCGCGTGCACAGTTACTGGCCTCGGAGGACGTGCAGCGGTTCGTCGTGACCACGCTGGTGAGCGATGTGGCGACGGCATATTTCCAGCTCCGCGAGCTCGACCTGGAGCTGGAGATTTCCCGCAGGACGCTGACCACCCGGCAAGAAGCGCTTCGGCTGGTGACGCTCCGCTATCAGGGAGGCGTCGCGGCGCTGATCGACGTGCGGCAGGCGGAGGTCTTGCTATATACGGCGGCCGCGACGATTCCCGACGTCATGCGTCGGATCGAGCAGACCGAGAATCTCATCTCGGTCCTGCTCGGGCGTAACCCGGCCGCGGTTCCGCGGGGCCGCCCACTTCTCCAGCAGTTCTCGGGCCCCATCGTGCCGCCCGGGCTGCCTGCGACGCTGCTCGAGCGCCGGCCCGATGTCCGCCAGGCCGAGAACGAGCTCGCGGCGGCGACGGCCCGGATCGGCGTCGCGAAGGCTGAGTACTTCCCGAAGGTCTCTCTCATCGGCTCGGCTGGTGTCGGCGGGACGCTGATCACCGGAAGCTGGTTCGGCCCCACCGGCCTGGCTGCGATCGGCCCTCAGGTGAGCGTGCCCATCTTCAACATGGGGCGCGTCGGGGCTGGCGTGGATTCGGCCGTGGCTCAGGCGCAGGCGGCTTTGGCCAGGTACCAGCAGACGATCCAGCAGGCATTCCGCGACGTCTCGGATGCGCTCGTCGAGCACCGGAAGCGGAGGGAAGCCCGCATCGAGCAGCAGTCGCTCGTCGACTCCCTGCGCGACGCGGCGCGGCTGGCCAACGTTCGCTATCGCGGCGGCGTCACGAGCTATCTCGAGGTGCTCGACACCGAACGCCAGCTCTTCGACGCCGAGCTGCAGCTCGCCCAGTTCGAGCGCGACGAGCTGCTCGCCGTCGTGCGGCTCTACCGGGCGCTCGGAGGTGGCTGGGCGGCGTCGTAGCGATTATCGACCGGGGGAACGGATCCATGCGACGACTGTCCTTGATCGTCCTCAGTGTGCTCGTCGTGGCGGGGTGTGGAACAGCAACGGTGACGACGACACAGCCACTGACGGGAGATCGCCCGCGGCCAGACCGGGTGATCGTGCAGGACTTCGGAGTGAACGCGCCGGCTGACGAACGACGCGACGGACAGGCGGTCGCCAAAGCGCTCACCGACACCCTCATCACGACGCTGAACGATCATGGTATCGACGCCTTCCACACGAGCGCCACGCCGCTGCCGGGACCCAGGACCGCCTCGATCCTTGGCGAGGTTGTGTACGTCCCGGGTGGCCAGGAGATCCGGGCGCGAATCCAGGTGTATCAGGGCGCAGGAAGCAACACGCGGCTGATCGCCGAGATGGAGGTCAATACCCCGAGAAGCCTCATCCCCGGCACGGACGCGCGGCGGACGGCCGACGCGGTGGTGGATCGCATCGGCGAGTACTATCGCCGTCAGGGATGGGCCTGGCGGTAACCGGAGCCGATCTCCCGCACGCGCACCTCGCGCTGCGGCAACGGAATCTCGAATCCGGCCTCACGCAGCGCAGCGTACAGGGCCACGGCCAGCTCGCTCTGGGTTTGCGCCCAGAGATCGAAGCGGTCCGTCCAGACACGCACCTCGAAGCGAAGGGCGCTTTCGCCGAACCCCAGGAAAAACGCGGCCGGCGCGGGGTCGGCGAGGACGAGTGGGTGCGCTCGTGCGACCTCGAGCAGGATCTCGAGCATCTTCTCCGGGGGTGTTCCGTAGGCGACTCCCACGCCCACGTCGATGCGGCGCAGGCGGTCCGACAGCGTCCAGTTGGTGACCTTCTCGCTGGTCATGCTCGCGTTGGGGACGATGACTTCGGCGCCCTCGGCCGTGCGTACGGTGCAGGCGCGCATGCCGAGCTGTTCGACCTGGCCCTCGACGTCGCCGATCTTGATGGCATCGCCCACGTCGATCCGTCGCTCGAACAGGATGAGCAACCCCGAGACGAAGTTGTTCACGACGGTCTGGAGCCCGAAGCCAATCCCGACACCGAACGCACCGGCCAGGATGGTGAGCTTGGTGAGATCGACGCCCAGCGCCGCCAACGCCAGGAGCAAGCCGGCCAGGAGGAGCGCATAGTGCAACAGGCTTGACACGGCTCCGGTCAGTCCCCGACCGAGCGTCAGTCGGGGGTAGACATCCTCATCCAGCGCGAAGCGGAGGAGGCCGGAGAGGATGAAGGACCCGGCCACCGTGACCGCGAACACCAGCACATCGCCCAGCGAGATGCTGAGCGTTCCACGCTGCAGATGAGCGTCCATCGCCGCGTCGATCAGCTCCACCGTCGCCGACCAGAGGCCGAGATACCGGAGCGAGACGATCACCCAGGCGACGACGCCGAGCCCACGCAACACGCCGTAGGTGCGCCGCTCGAGAAGCGCGCGGTGGCGCTGGACCATCCCGAGGGAGCACAGGGGACGCACGCGCAAGGCGAACGCCACCAGGGCACTGGCGACCCGGAGTCCCCCGTAGAGCACCAGCGCCAGGTAGCCGGCTCCCAGGACACCCGAGCCGAGGAGCAGGCCCAGGGTCATGTCTCCCGCGGCGCCGGCCGCGAAGGCGACGGCAAACACGGCGAGCACCACGCGAGTGATGAGGCGCAGCACGCGCTCCCGACTCGAGATCGCGCCGGCCGGCCTCTGGCGCCGCCTTGACACGAGCCACCACCCCAGCACCACCATCCCCGCGGCCATCTCGAGCAGGAAGATCTGCTGCTCCAGCAACGGGACCACCGAAGCAAAGTTGCGAATGATCTCGGCCAGGAAGAACGCGCCGATCACGTTCTGCATGCGCACGAGCATCGGATCGAGCGAGAGCCGCGTGATCCGGAGGGCGGGGAGCAACACCACGATCTTGCCCAGGGTCGCGATCGCGCGCACCGGTGCGGTCAGGTAGATCCAGCCGGAGAGCAGGACCGTGAGCACGAGAGCCGCCGAGATGGGTCGATCGAACACGCGCACGCTGGCGGTCTCGAGCTCGGCGGGCCCGGCCCATTGGGGCGCGCCACGTCGGACAGCGCTCATCAGCAGCACCAACCCGAGAAATATCGCGACCTGAACGGCGGCCTTCCAACCCTGGCGCCCAACGAATTGCCGGAGCTGAGCAACGTCTGCGGCGATGGCACTGCGAATCCGGTCGGGCAACTCCAGGAAGGCGCTGGCGCGCTGCTGGGTCTCCCAGACCGGCACGCTGTCCCGCGCGAAGAGTCGCCTGGCGACGCCACGCCGGAGCGACGTCACACGCCCCAGCATGTCCTCGCATCGTCCCACCTCCTGCGCGACTCGATCCTGCAGGATGAGGATGGCACCCCGCTGCGTTTGCAATCGGGCGCGCGTGGCGGCTACGGCGGTCAGCACGCCGTCGATGCGCTCGATCACCTGCGCCGGTGCTCGCGAAGCAACGGCGTCGGCCCGGGCCCGGGTCCACCTCTCTCGATTCGCTGTCAGGTTCTTGAGCGCCTCTTCGATGGCGGTGGCGCGCTCGGCGAGGACGGTGACGTATCCGGCCAGCTCGGCGCGGGTCGCCTGCCACTGAGCCGCGATCCCGTCGAGCGTTGCCGCGACGGGCTGCGCGTCGTCGAGCAGGCGGCTCGAGGTCTCGGTCTGCCCCACGATCTGGGCCGCGATCTCGGGCAACCGCTTCTCGATAGCGCCGATAGCCGGGCTGGGTACGGCGAGGGTCTCGAGGTCTCGGAGCTCCTTGCCGATGTCCTCGGCTCGCCGGGCGACTTCGGGCACCGGGATGGACGGCGGCGCCGGCTTTTCCGTCGCCGTCGGCGCCGGAGGAGCCTTGGACGGAGCGGTGCTACTCGGAGGCGCTTGCCCCCACGCCGCAGGCAGGCCGGCGGGCAGCGAGAGTGCCGCCAGCATGGCGAGCATCGAGAGAACACGAGCTGTCATGATGTGGCGACGATGCCGCTCTTTACTCCTGGTACTGGAGCGCTCGGCACGCTTGGCCGGGGACGTAGTAGCCCGTCTGTTCCGGCT
>WNFT01004139.1_pt1 | contig 12675 bp, 11 predicted proteins | sample 5400191 | NCBI WGS metagenome assembly WNFT01 (sample SAMN13153359, study PRJNA577476) | soil metagenome | isolation source: 80 cm saprolite under Madrone tree | place: USA:California | collected 2016-06-14
CACCAGCGCCACGTATCGGGCGAACACGCCGCTCGTGTAGCGCGGCGCGGGCGCGCGCCAGCGCGCGAGGCGCTGGCGGATGACGGCCTCGTCGACCAGGAGGTCGAGCCGGCGCTTCTCGACGTCGAAGGCGATCGTATCGCCCTCCTCGACCGCGGCGATCGGGCCGCCCACCGCCGCCTCGGGGGCGACGTGGCCGGCCATCAGGCCGCGCGTGGCGCCGCTGAAGCGGCCGTCGGTCAGGAGCGCGACCTGCTCGCCCAGGCCTTCACCCACGAGCGCCGCGGTGACGCCCAGCATCTCGCGCATGCCCGGGCCGCCGCGCGGGCCCTCGTAGCGGATGACGACCACGTCGCCCGCCTTGATCGCGCGCCGGGTGACGGCGGCCATGGCGTCCTCCTCGCGCTCGAAGACGCGCGCGGGGCCGCGGTGCGTCGTGCGCTCGTGGCCGGCCATCTTCACCACGCAACCCTCCGGCGCGAGGTTGCCCTTCAGGATGACGAGGCCGCCGCTCGGCTTGAGCGGCCGTTCGAGCGGGGCGACGACCTCCTGCCCGGGCGTCTCGACCGCGCGGGCCGCCTCCTCGGCCAGGGTGCGGCCGCTCGGCATGAGCGCGCCGCCCTCGACCAGGTCCGCGGCGACCAGGCGCTTGGCGACCACCGCGCCGCCGCCCGCATTGCCGAGGTCGACCGCGGTGAACCGACCCCACGGCTTCAGATCGGCCCACACTGGCGTGCGGCCGCTTACGCGGTCGAAGTCGTCGATGGTGAGCGGCACGTCGACCTCGCGCGCCAGCGCGAGTAGATGGAGGACGGCGTTCGTCGAGCCGCCGCTCGCCGCCACCCCCGCGATCGCGTTGTCGAAGGCCGCGCGCGTCGCGATCTCGTGCGGGCGCAGCCCGCGCTGGAGCATGTCCATTGCGAGCGCGCCCGCCCGGCGGCCGACCTCGTCCTTGGCCGGGTCGGTGGCCGCGATGCTCGCCGTGCCCATGGGCGAGAGGCCGAGGAACTCGAGCGCCAGCGCCATGGTGTTGGCGGTGAACTGCCCGCCGCACGCGCCCGCGCCGGGGCAGACCACGTCCTCCAGCTCCTTCAGGTCCCGGTCGCTCATCTTTCCGGCCGCGTTCGCGCCCACCGCCTCGAAGAGGTCCTGGATGGTGACGTCGCGCCCGCGGAAGCGCCCGGGCTGGATGGAGCCGCCGTAGAGGACGAAGCCGGGCACGTCGACGCGCAGCAGCGCCATCGCGCCGCCGGGGATCGTCTTGTCGCAGCCGACCAGCACGACCAGCGCATCGAACATGTGCCCGCGCGCCACCAGCTCGATCGAGTCGGCGATCACCTCGCGCGAGACGAGCGAGGTCTTCATGCCCTCGGTGCCCATGGTGATGCCGTCGCTGATGGCGATCGTGTTGAACTCCATCGGCGTGCCGCCCGCCTCGCGCACGCCGCGCTTCACCTGCTCGGCGAGCCGGCGCAGGTTGAAGTTGCACGGCATGGTCTCGGTCCAGGTGTTGGCGATGCCGACGATCGGGCGGGCGAGGTCGGCGTCGGAGAAGCCGATCGCCTTCAGATACGAGCGCGCGGGCGCGCGGTCGCGTCCGTCGAGGAGGGTGCGGCTCTTGTGGCGGGGGTCGAGTGACATGGGCGGGGATCGTAGCCTAGTGTGCCGGCGGCGAGAAGAGGCCGGAGCCGGTGCTTGTCGGCCGCCCCTTCGTGTAATACAAACGAACACATGCCGGCGAGCCGGGTGATGACGCTGAGGATCGAGCCAGAGCTCCTGGAGCAGCTGCGAGCGGTCGCGAAGGCCGAGCGGCGAAGCGTGTCGGCGCAGATGCTCTTCCTCGTCCGGCGGGAGCTGGGCGCGAAGGCGCGGCGACGGCGGAAGCCGCTGCCCACGCTGGGATGGCTGAGCCACCTGCGGGCTCCGCGGGAGCTGAAGGAGTTCCGTCGCGTGCGCCGCTCGCTCACGCGGGAGCTCGAGACCCGCCTGCGGCGCCACGCGAAGGTGAAGTGAAGGCCTGCGTCCTCGATACGCACGCCTTCGTCTGGTACGTGCAGGGGCGGCGGGTCGGAAGGTCGGCGGGACGCATGCTGCGCGAGGTCGATCGCGGGCGATGCCGCGCCTGGATTCCGGCGATCGTCCCGGTGGAGATCGTGCTCTTGCGCGAGCGCGGGCGGAGCGCGATCGGCATCCCCGAGCTGGAGGCGACGCTGGAGCGGAATTCCGAGCTCCAGCTCCTCCCGCTCGACCTCGCCCAGGCGAGGGAGTTTGCGCTTCTACCCGGCGTGCACGACCCCTTCGACCGCATGATCATGGCGGCCGCGCGGGCCGTCGGCTGCCCGCTCCTCTCCGCCGACACCGGCACGCAAGAGAGCGGTCTGTTGCAGGTCGTCTGGGACTGACCTCGCTGGCGGCCAAGAGACTTGCCTCCAGCGTCAGCTCGTGGGCGGCTTCGCGGTTCGCCCCGTACGTCGCCAGGAAGCTCCCCGGTGGCCAAGCGAGGGCCCGCTCGACCGCGACGCCGAAGCGGGCGAAGTCGGCCATGCGTGGGAGCCCGGGCAGGGTCAGTGTCGGCAGGATGGCGAGCGCGCCCACGAGGGCATCGAGGAGTGCGCCGAGGAGGCCCGGCCACGCCCGCCGAAAGTCCTCCCAGAAGCCAGCCTCCGCCCGCCGATGCGGCTCCGAAATCGCCGGCAGATGCAGGAGGACCGCCCGGTCCAGCAGGTCGCCACGCGTCGCGAGCTCTTCGATCCCATTCACGAGAATCGGCCGCGTCGCCTCGAAGAGCATCTCCCCGTCGTCCGTGTAGTGCCGGCGGGTGGCGAAACCGCCGCCGGTCGCGAGCCGGCAGAGCGCGTTCGAAATCCACGGGGGAAGGTACTCGAGGTTATCGAAGCAGACCACCCAGCCGTTGGTCGCGGCGATCATGAGGTCGCGCACGTCTCGCGGCGCCGCGCGCAGGGGCGCCGTGTTCGGGTCGCAGAGCCGGCGGAGCGAGGCGGATCGCAGGCGCGAGCCCGTGCCGGCCGACCATCCCTTCTTCGCGCTCGCGTGGCGGATGGGGCTCGGCCAGCCGCTCGGGGTCGAGGAGCGCCCCGCGAGCGGCCCGCGCAGGGGGGCCCGCCGCGGCGTCGCCCTCGCCGAGGAGATGTCGTACTGGGACCGCGGCATGTCGGTCGCCATGCCGGGGCTCGGCCTCGGCGGCCCGCCGCTCCTCACCATGGGCACCCCTGAGCAGAAGGAGCGCTTCCTCGCCCCCTTCCACAAGGGGTTCGAGTTCGAGGAGCGTCGCGTCCCCGCCGTCCTCGACGATGAGATCGGGCCCGGCGCCGTCGGGCCACACCAGCGCCCACCAGTACTCCTCGAGCGTCTCGCCCTTCCACACCGTAATTGGTTGAGACCACGAGGCACACGTGGCCGTTGCCAACTACCCGGCGCGCGGGCAGGATGGCACGATGAACCGCCTCTGCATCCACCTGGGCTTCGGTCTCCTGGGGCTCCTGGTGGCCGGGGGCATGCGCACCGCCATGGCGACAGATCATCCAACCGGCGAGAGCGCCCACTTCCGGGTCGTCTCGGCTGCCACCACGCCCTCATCCGACGCCATCGCCGCCGACCTGGAGAGGACCTGGCAGACGTTCCGGGACCTCTTTGGCGTCGAGCCGGCCCGCGTCGAGGTCGTGATCAGCGTGACCTCCGGCGGCGGATCCACGGCCGACGCCAGGACGGAGGCGGCAGGCGGCGGCGCGCATACCATGGCCTGGGCGATCGGCGAGGGGGAAGACCTCGAGGGTCAGGCCTTCAGTGACCTGGCGCACGAAATCGCGCACATCTACTTCCTGGATTACATGGGCGAAGGCGGGCTCCATCAGTCGAATGCCTGGCTCCACGAGGCGGTCGCTTGCCACCACGAGAAGGCGCCGTCCCGCCGGCATCGCCTGCAGTGGATGCGCGAGCACCTGCGGGACCGCATCCCGCTCGGCACCCTGTTCACGATGCGGAACCCGGTCAAGGAGAGCCCGCTGGTCGAGCTGACCGTCAAGCTGCACGAGCGGCTGGCCCGAGGCGAGATCACCGTCGATGAAGTCAATCGCCAGGTGTCCGAGTACGCCACGTCCCACGCCGAGGAGCTGACCCAGAGGGGGATCCGCAACATGACGTACTACACGGAATCGCTGAGCGTGTTCGAGTTCCTGCTCGAGAGCGAGGGCAAGACGTTCATTCGCGAGATGTGCGGCGCCCTCAAGCGAGGGACGTCGATGGACGAGATCGTCCGGCGGCTGAAGGCCTATCCGAAAGGCCCATCACAGCTCGAGGAGGCGTGGGCGGCGTGGGTACAGAGACCCTAGCCGCGCCGCTAGCTGGAGCGGGCGTTCCATACGCCTACGACGGCATGCACGTCAGCATCAGAGCGTGTCGCTTCGCGAGGGAGGCGTAGGTTCGACCGGGCATGTCGTCGCCCCGGGCGTGTTCGACCGGCATCCTGACCCCCGCCAGCAGCACGCCCGGCCTGACCAGGCGCCGGTCCGCTTCGGCGGCAACCTGATCGCTCACCATCGCCCTGTGGAAGCTCCCTCCCCACTGAGTGGCTGCGCCCCGCGCAGTAGCGGCGGTGGCCTCGGGTCAGACTCGGCGGGCTCATTGACTCGAGAGAGCCCGATCGGGAGCTAGAGCGCGGCGACGTGGCTGTCGAGAGGGTGGCGCCCGAGCGCTCGGCCAGGGGGCGAGGAGTGAGCCCGGGCCCGGGCGCTCAGCCGCCCGCCAGCAGCGGCTCGTTGATGCGGAAAGGTACGTCACCGTAACCACCCAGGACGGGATCGGGCTGATACTCGTACTCCTTGCACGGGTCGATCAGCGTGTCCGTGTGGGTGATCGGTGCCGTGTTCGTGTGCCCCTGCGAGAGCCGGCCCTGGATGGATTCGATCGCGCGCTCGTACTGGCCCGTCCCGTAGTCGTAGATGCCGTCGTAGAAGCCGCACAGGGCGAGCCGGAAGGACAGGTCGTCCAGGTGGAACGGCTGGTAGCGCGTCAGCTTCCCGTGCAACTCGGGGTTGAAGAAATTGCGGTGCTCGATCAGCTGGAAGGGCACCCGGCTGGGCGTGGTCTGCGGCTCGGAGCTCTCCGCCGCGACGGCGGCCTCGCTGTACGCTCGCAGCCGGAAGTCGAAGTCCTGATTCGCGCCCAGGACGTAGGCGCGAGCGGGGGACGCGACGGCGAGGACCAGGAACACGCAGAAAGTTACCCTGACCGCGTGAGACGCAGACCCAATCGATCGGTTGGCTGAATCTCGGAAGCTTGCAGCCACGGCGCGGAGGCATAGGCGATCGGAGAAGAGGGCGTCAAGCGGTGGCGAGTGACATCTGTGGCGGCGCGCACCCGGGACCTGCTAGCCTCCCGGTTCCCGTGAAGGTCCGCGCCGCCATCTGCTGGGAGCCGCGCCAGCCGCTCGTGATCGACGAGATCGACCTCGAGGGCCCGCGCGCCGGCGAGTGCCTGGTCCGCCTGGTCGCGACCGGCGTCTGCCACACCGACGCCTACACCATGAGCGGGCGCGACCCGTCCGGCCTGTTCCCGACCGTGCTCGGCCACGAGGGTGGCGGCGTGGTCGAGGAGGTCGGGCCCGGTGTGACGAGCCTTCGCCCCGGCGACCACGTGATCCCGCTCTACATCCCCGAGTGCCGCCAGTGCGAGTTCTGCCTCTCGGGCAGGACGAACCTGTGCGGCGCGCTGCTTGCCACCCAGGGGAGGGGCCGCATGCCCGACGGCACGACCCGGCTCTCGCACCGCGGGCGCATGCTGCATCATTACATGGGGACCTCGACCTTCGCCGAATGGACCGTCGTCCCCGAGATCGCGCTCGCGAAGGTCCGCCCCGACGCGCCGCTCGACAAGGTGTGTCTCCTCGGCTGCGGCATCACGACCGGCATCGGGGCCGTGCTGAACACCGCCCGGGTCCACCCCGGCGCGACGGTCGCCGTCTTCGGGCTCGGCGGCATCGGGCTCTCGGTGATCCAGGGCGCGGTCATGGCCGGCGCCGGTCGCATCATCGGCATCGACACGAACCCGCGGAAGTTCGCCCTGGCGCGGCAGCTGGGGGCGACGGACGTCCTCGATCCCGCCACGGTGCCGGGCGTCGCCGAGGCGGTGGTCGAGATGACCCGGGGCGGCGTCGACTTCTCCTTCGAATGCATCGGCAACGTCGAGGTGATGGGGCAGGCGCTCGCCTGCGCGCACAAGGGCTGGGGGCAGGCGATCATCATCGGCGTGGCCGGTGCGGGCGAGGAGATCCACGCCCGGCCGTTCCTGCTCGTGACCGGCCGCGCCTGGCGCGGCACCGCCTTCGGCGGCACGCGCGGGCGCACCCAGTTGCCACAGTACGTCGACTGGTACATGAGCGGACGCATCAAGGTGGACGAGATGATCACGCACACGCTCCGGCTCGACGAGATCAACCGCGCCTTCGACCACATGCACGGGGGCGACAGCATCCGCAGCGTCGTGCTCTACGGAGAGGGAGGACCGCGATGATCCGCTTCTACTACGGCTCGGGCTCGCCCTTCTCGTGGCGCGTGCAGCTCGTGCTCGAGGAGAAGGGGCTCGTCTACGAGCCCGTGCTGCTGAGCTTCGAGAAGGGCGAGCACAAGTCGCCCGCACACCTGGCGCGCAGCCCGCACGGCAAGGTGCCGGCGCTCGAGGACGACGGCGTCTCGCTCTACGAGTCGAGCGCGATCGTCGAGTACCTGGAAGAGCGCTACCCGCGCACGCCGCTCCTGCCGCCCGACCCGGCCGAGCGGGCCCGGGTCCGCATCGAGGAGCTCGAGTGCCTGCTCTACTTCACGGAGCGCTTCTTCCCGCTCGCGCGGCACGTCTTCTTCACGCCGCCCGACAAGCGCGACCCGGCGGCGATCGAGGCGGCGCGGGCGGAGGTCCGCGGGCAGCTCGGCCAGCTCGAGGCGCGGGCGGCGCGCGGCAAGGGCGAGTACCTCGTGGGCGCGCTGTCACGCGCCGACTTCACCTGGCTCCCGTTCGTCGAGATCGCCGCGCGTGCCGGCGTCGACCTCGAACGGGGCGCGACGCCGTGGCTCGTCGACTGGCGCTCCCGGATGCGGGCGCGGCCGAGCTACGAGCGGAGCTATCCGCCGCACTGGCGGAAGAAGTAGTCAGGGCCGCGACCGGCGCGCCGCCGACACGGCCGTCGCGCCGACGTACACGAGCCCGAGCAGCGACGCCCAGTCGCCGACGAGCCGCCACCCGGTCTCCCGCCACACGAGCGACACCACGTGGTCGCCGCGTGGGACCGCCACCGCGACGCGGCCGCCGCGGTCGGCGAGCGTCGCGGGCTGGCCGTCCACGAACGCCCGCCACCCGGGATAGGACGCCACCTTCGCCTGCACGACGGCGTCGTCCGAGCGCACCGTGGTCGCGAACGAGAGCGCGTTCGACCGGCGTGCGAGGAGGCGGCTCTCGGCGTCGCCGCTCGCCACGACGAGATCCGGGTCGTCGCGCGAGCAACCGTTCGTGACGAACGTCGGCGGCGCGTACTCGTCGTAGTCGTTGCTCGTCGAGTTGCTCCGCCACCACTCGGCGTCCGGGATGTACTCCCGGGCGGCGACGCCGACGTGATCGCGATTGCCGTACAGCGCGAGACCCAGGACGACGGCGACGACGCCGTACCGCAGCGCCGGCTGCCCTCGTAGTCGATCGACGGCGACGGCGAGCAGCGCGGCGGCGCAGAAGACCGTCACCGAGAGGCATTTCCACGGCAGGTCGATCACGACCGCGTGCTGGAGGAGCGCGTAGAACCAGGCGCTCGCGGGCAGCGTGCCGTAGAGGCTCGCCAGCGACGTGCCGACGAGCACGGTGAACGTCGGCAAGGAGTCCCAGGCCGAGCGCCCGCGTCCCGCCACACGCTGCCACGCCAGCACGCCGAGGAGCATGACGGCGCCGCCACAGACGAGCCACTGCGCGAGCCCGAGCTGGAAGGACATGCCGTCGTTCGCGGATCCCGGCAGGTCGAACCCGAACCCCCAGCTCCCGCGCACGAGCTGCATCGGCTCGACGAAGTGATCCGCCCACGAGTTGCCGAGGCGCGCCGCGATGAGCGTGTACCGCCGTTCGAGCGACGCGGGGAGCCAGTAGTACGCCGTCAGGAGGAGCGTCACGACGCCCGCCCGAATCGATGCCGCGACGTATGCGCGCCGCTCGCTCGTCGTCCAAAGCCCGAGCGCCCACCACGCCGCGACCGGCACGACGAACAGCGCGGCGATCATCATGTGCGACAGCACCAGGCACGCCGCCGTCACGCCGAGGGCGAGGGACCACCAAGTGCGGCGCTCGCCGTCGTGCGCCGTCCGGTGGACGCTGCCGTAGACGAGCGGCACGAAGACGAACGCGGTCGCCTCGCCGAGGGCGCCGCGCACGTACAGGTCGAGGAACCGGTACGGCGCCCAGAGATACAGGACGGCCGCCGCGAACGCCGCGAGGCGGGACCCCGTCAGCAGGTGGGCGAACCAGTACATGGCGACGCCGGACGCCAGGAACCCGACGACGAACGACGCCTTGATCGCGTCGGCGAGGCTGCGCGTCAGCAGGAACCAGGGTTCCGCGATCCAGAACGGGAGGCGGTAGGTGAAGACGAACAGCGGGTAGCCGTAGCCGCAGAGCGCCGTGCCGGCCCAGCGCACCGGGAGCTGCCCGTCGACCAGCCCGCGGTGGAAGTGCATCAGGCGGACGATCTGGTGCTGGCCGTCGTGGGTCGCGGGGAACCCGGCGTGGAAGAGCGGCGCGACCCCCAGGAGGCCCAGGGCCAGGAGGGCGGCGAGGGGAAGTCCATGCCGGCGCAACGCACCCGCCTGGAGGAACGACAACTGGGTCAAGGTGACTTCCGCACTCGGACGCTTGAGCTGGCTAGCCCGCGGCGTCCCACACGCGCAGGACCTCGGCCGCCGTCGTCACCGTGGCGAGGAGCCCGAGCGTGTGCTCGAAGACCGCGTCCACGTAGCTCGGGGGGAGGCCGGCCACCGCGTCGCGCGGCACCACCACCTGATAGCCCGCGTTCACCGCGTCGAAGACCAGGTTCGCGATCGCGACGTTGACCGATACGCCGACCGCCACGATGGTCCGCACGCCGAGGTTACGCAGCACGGGGTCGAGCTCCGTGCCGCTCATGGGCGAGAGGCCGTGCATGCGGGGCAGGACGAGGTCCGACTCGGCGACGCCGATCTCCGGCACGATCTCGGCCTGCGGCGTGCCGGGCACCATCGGCGTGGGCGAGCGCCGCGTCGCCATGAAGAGGCGCGCGTTCTGGTTCGAGCCGCGGCCGTCGGCGCGGCGGACGGCCGTCGTGTGCACGACGGGAACGCCGGCGCGCCGGGCGGCGGCGGCGAGGCGGGCGATCGCCGGGACGACGGGCGCGGCTGCCCGCGCCAGCTCGGGGAGGAGCGAGTGATCGCCGATCACGCCGCGCTGGCACTCGTTGGCGACCAGCGCCGCGCGGGCCGGGGCGAGGAGCGTGCTCAGGTCGACGGCCACGCCGTCACGGCCCCTGGAAGTCGAGGCGGGCGTAGAAGGCGTTGCGGCCCGCGTGGTCGAAGCTGAGCGGGCCGGAGCCGAGGATCTGCATCACCAGCGTGCGGGCCGCCTGGGCGCTCCGGAAGATGAAGCCCTTCGGGAGATTCACCCGCACGTCCTGCACCTCGCCGGAGACCGGGTTCGTGAACGGCGCGAGCTGGACCTCGAGCGCGCCCGGGATGCGGAAGGTGCTGCGGCGGCCGTCGGGCGTGAACTCGATCGCGGTGAAGACCGGCGGCTGGACGTCGGCCATCGTGCTCGCGAACAGCTCGAAGGCGCCGCTGCCCTTCGCCTTGCCGGAGAAGATGCGCACCAGCGCGTCGCGCTGCTCCGCCGAGGCGGCCTCCGAGACGTAGAGGCGGACCGTCCCGCCGCCCTGATGGATCGCCTTCGGCCAGGCGGCAGCGTAGATGACGTCGAGGCCGTCCAGCCGGGTGCGCCCGAAGTGGCCCTGGCGGACGTGGTAGCCGACCAGCGCCTCGCAGTGGCCGTCGGTCGGGTAGCCGCTGAAGTTGCACGGGCAGCCGAAGTTGCAGTTGCAGCTCTCGACGTAGTCGACCTTCAGCTCCCAGCGCGGGATTTTCTCCCCGCTCTCCTCCGCCTTCTTTGCCATCGTGCCCCTCCGATCAGCCGAGCATGCGCGCCGCGCCGGCGGCGCAGAGCACCAGGCCCGCCAGGCGCCCCACGCGCCCGCCGGCGGGCAGGACCTTCTCCAGATAGATGAGCGCGGAGAGCGCGACCATCCAGCCGACGTTCATCACGCCCACCACCAAGAGCACGACCATGAGCGAGGCGCAGCAGCCGGCGCAGTAGAGCCCGTGGTGCGCGCCCAGGAGGAGCGCGCCGCCGGGGCCGTCGCGCCAGTGGTGGCCGAGGAAGAGCAGCGGGACGCGGCAATGGCGGAGACACGCGTCCTTGAGCGGCGTGAGCTGGTAGAGCCCGCACAGGACGAGGAGGGGGCCGGCCAGCCGCGCGAGCCCGGGCAGCGCGGCGGCGAGGCGCGCAGCGCCGGCGAGCAGTGCCTGCGCGGGCACGCCGAGCGCACCCCACACGACGAGGTAGCCGCCGACGAAGGCGGTGGCCGCGAGCGCGGGGCTCCCACGCCGCCCGCGCGCGAGCGCCGTGAAGGCGAGCACGACGGGGATGACGGCCGGGAACATCATGGCCGCCATCATGACCGTCCACATGAGGACGAAGGACGGCAGGCCCAGGCGGTGGCACTCGGGCATCGCGGCCATGGCCACGGTCCAGGCCCACGCGAGCCCGGCGAGGATGAGGAGGCTCGCGACGATGAAGAGCTGCGCGCCGGGATCGGTGCCGGCGAGCGCGCCGGAACGGGAGCGCGAGTCGGACACGAGATCGCCGTCTAGCACGGGCCGCCCGCGGCGGTCCATGACCGCGCGGCGACGGTGCTACGTCGTGCGAGGCCCGTTCCCCTTGACGAGCGCGGGACTCGGACGGAATGTTCCCCTCCCTGGCAGGAGGTACGTCATGAAGCGATGGATGGTGCTCGGGCTGATGATGATGCTCGCGGGGCCGGCGCTCGCCGACCCGACCGCGGATGCGCGCGGGGTCGAGGAGGCGTTCGCGCGCGCCTGCGGTGCCGGCGACCTGAAGGGCGTGATGGCGCTCTACGCCGACGACGCGATCGCGGTGTGGCCGGGCCAGGGCGCCGAGGCGAAGGGAAAGGCGGACATCGAGAAGATGGCGGCGGCCCTGTGCAAGGAGCCCGGCGGCGCGCAGTTCGCGCTCAAGTCGCTCGAGGCGCTGCCGCTCGGGGACGCGCACATCGTGACGGTCGCCCACTGGGAGAGCACGCTGGCGGGTCCGGGCCGCCGGCGCCTCACCACCGTGGTGCGCTCGACCGAGGTGCTGGTGAAGCAGGACGGCGCGTGGCGCTACCTCGTCGACCACGCCTCGATCGGCCAGCCGCGCCCGCGCCAGGTGGCCGCGGCGCGCCGGGGGCGACGGTTGCGATAGCCCGCCTCACGGCGGCACGCTCTCGCGGCCGCGCACGAGGGCGTAGAACCCGACCTGCCCCTCGGCCGGACAGGTGCGGACGGCGAGCCGGTGTCGCCCCGGGTCGAGCGCGAGCGAGAGGACGACCCCGCGGCCGAGGACCGCGGCCCGCGGCGAGGGAATGGCGGCGATGGGCCGCTCGTCGGCGTACACCTCGGCGCTGCCGTAGGGCGAGACCTCGAGCACGAGGCGGGTCGGGCGATCCACGTCCTCGGCGCGCGCGAAGCCGATGCATGCCGCGGCGGCGCCCAGACGCCGGCCGTCGACGTAGCCCTCGACGGCGCGCTCGCGCTCCGTCGCGGCGCGCGGGTAGAGCGGGACCGCCGGATCGGCGACCAGGTCGCGCGGGGGCGGCATCGGCGCGCCCTCGGGCAGCACCTTCCAGTCGAGGAGGAAGTCCGCGTTGCGTCCTCCGAGGAACCGGTAGAGGTAGGTGATGCCATCGTGGAGGTGCGCGACCCGTGGGTCTGCCGCCAGCCGCGCCTTGGCGAAGGGATACTGGCCGTCGTCGGCATAGAACTCGCTGTCGAAGCGCGCGGCGGCGAGGAGCGGGACGTCCGGCTCGCGGCCCTCGAACAGGTCCAGGTAGAGCCGGTACGTCGCGGCATCCCGGGCAGCCATGAAGAGCGGGTCGAGCACGTTCAGGTAGGCGGCCCGCGGCGCCCAGAAGACGAACGCCTCGGTGGCGGCCCACGGCGCCGCGACCTTCGCGCCGTCGGGCATGGCCCGCGCGAACGCCTCCCAGTCGGCCCGCATGTCCGGACGCCAGATGCGCGACATCGCCGCCTGCATCCGGCCGAGGCCGAGACGCGCGAGGGGCGCGGCGGAGACGAGACAGAGCGAGAACGCGAGCGCGAAGGGCACCCGGCCGCGCGCGGGCAGCCGCACGAAGCGCCCCGGTGCCTCGCCCGCCGCCTGCATGGAGCGGAGGAGGGCCAGCGTGGCGAGCGGGACGGCGTAGACGATGAAGCGGTACATGAGCAGGTAGAGGAGCCCGAGCGCGACGCCGATCGCCGGGTAGACGACCAGACGCCACTCCGCGCGCCGCTCGACCCACAGCGTGCATAGGAAGAAGAGGAGGCAGAG
>WNFT01005696.1_pt1 | contig 12674 bp, 13 predicted proteins | sample 5400191 | NCBI WGS metagenome assembly WNFT01 (sample SAMN13153359, study PRJNA577476) | soil metagenome | isolation source: 80 cm saprolite under Madrone tree | place: USA:California | collected 2016-06-14
TCACCGAGGCGCATCTCGAGACCCTCCACGCCCTGGCCCAGTTCCCGTCGGGGACGCGGGTGGGCGTGGCCTCCACCACCGCCGAGACGGCCCACAACCTGGAGCACTCGATCGCGAACGCCGGCCTGCCGAACATCGCGCTCGTCGGGGTCTGCCCCGCCGAGGGAGCTGCGCTAGGTCGCCTGCTGCGGCGGGTGGACGTCATCGTGTGCTCCACCGCGGCAGCCGAGCGGGTTCGGGGGCTCGCGGGCTCCACGGTGCAGGTGATGATCGACGACCGGGCCCTCGATCAGCGGGCGATCGAGATGCTCGCGGCCCTCCTGGTGCGAGAAAACGGCGACGGGCCGCCGGCCGCGGCGCCCCGGATGCGGCTGAGCCCTCGTCGGTCGATTGGACGTAAATCGCGTCGGAGCGCGACGCGTGCGACGGTGCCGGGAAAATGATGCGAGCGAGCTGTAACCAGATGCAGGAGGAAGAGTCATGACGTTCTTGACGTGGATTCTCGCGGGAGTGCTGGCGGGCTTGCTGGCAGGGTGGGTTGTGAAACGCGGAGGCTACGGGCTGAGGTGGGACATCACCCTCGGTCTCGTCGGGAGCATCGGAGGGAGCTGGATTCTTCGGTCCTTGGGATTCTACCCAGGGGCAGGGATCGTCGCGACGGCTATCGTCGCGTTCATCGTGGCCGTCATCCCGATCGTCGCCCAACGCAAGTTCTTGGCCACTGACCGTCCTGCCGAGAAGAAGGATGCGTTCTGGCGGTGGGGGTTAGGCGCCGCGCTCGTGGCCCTCGTGGCCTGGATGATCTTCGGCCCCGTGCAGCAGCCGGCGGCGGTGGCTGCGACGATCGAGGAAAGGACGTACGCGGTGACGCCGGCGTCGGTGAAGGTGAGGGCGGGGATCGTCACGGGCGAAGTCACCGACATGAAGGTCGCGGAGCGGGTCGAGAAAGGATCTGACCGGATCGTCACCGCGGCAAAGCTCACCGGGACGCTCAGGCTGAAGAACACGTCGACCAATCAGACGGTGCGGCTTCTCGAAGGGAAGCTGCGCTACATCGACACCAAGGGACAGCCCATCAAGCTCGAGGACTCGCGGAGCGAGCCGATCGTCAAGTTCACCATGTACGGCGGCAGCGAGCGACTCGATCCCGGGCAGGAGGCCATCCAATCCCTGGACGTGGAGTTCCCGGCCGAAGCCCTGAAGGCGAAGAGGCTGAAGGAGATCCGCCTCGAGTTCGCGTATATCCCGTCACCGTTCCGGGAGGAGACGGTCAACTTTGCCGTCTCGATCGGCGCGGGCAAGTGAGTCCCCGGAGGTGGCTCCGTCCTGGAGTCACCTCCGATTCACCCTTCGGCGCCCCCGACGATTGATTGGGGAGAACACGATGCAACGCATGCACGGCCTCAATGAGCTTCGCGCGCAGGGCCGGATGACCTGGATCGAAGCGGAGCGCGGGTGGGGCGCCGAGCCGGAGGACATTGTGGAAGCACTCTCGAAGGATGGCTTCGAAGAATGTAAGCGCGAGACGACGACGAGCCGGCGGGATCTGCGGCCCGCCGGCGGCGTGTGGCAGGGCGTCAACACCGGCACGGGATCCGTGGCGTCCGCAATCTGGGTGAATCGGCCCTCGCGGGCGCGCGCCATCGTGTTCGTCGCGATCGATGGGGAGTCCTTCAGGGTCGGCGCGCTCAACAGCCTCGAGCGTGATCCGTACGAGGACGACGGTGGTGAGAGCTGATCGCGGCCGACGTCCTGATCGAGCAAGCGACGATGCAGGATCGTTCAGCGGCGACCGCAGAAGCGCGTGGCCGCGCCAGACTACGCTGGGTGCCTCCTGCAAGGCGTACGCGAGTATGCGGCGGGAACCTAGACACACCACAACCAGATGACAAGTTGCCCGTGTCCGCCCAGCGATGCGGTTGACCAAACGGGCCGGTGTGCCTGCCGGCACCGTTCACCCCTGCGTTGATCGGGCAGAGAGAGGCAGTGATGAACGTCAGTGAATACCGTGACGATGATTCGCAGCGGCTCGGGGCCGCCAGCCCGGCGGCAGCGAAGTTCATCCAAATCTGTGCATCGCAAAACGACCTCTTCGCTCTCGACGAGGAAGGGAACATCTACCAGTACAACTTCAACGCGAAGACGTGGGTCGAGCTCGTCGCGAACCGCTCACACGAAGGACCGCACCCGAACGGTCATCGGCCACGCGCTGCGGAGCAAGGCGACCGCGGTTCGATGGACGTTCGCGAGCAAGACCTGAACGGCAGAAAGACGGGCAGGCTTCATGTTTGAACACATCGTGCAGATGGGTCCGATGCTGGTCCTCGCCGGGCTCATGGCCGGGTGGGTGGCTGAGGTGGCCTCACGAGCGGACGGCCAGCCACGAGTTCATTCGCGATATGGTGCTGGGTCTCGTCGGGAGTGTGGTCGGGGGCGCGACCGTCTGGGTCGTCATCTCCAGCGAAGCAGGGATGCTGGCGATGTTCCTGGTCGGGTGCGGGAGGCGCGACGCTCGCGATCGTCGCTCAGCGGAGGTTCTGGGGCTCTTCCCTCACGACCTGACCACGGCGGGCGCGTAGGAAGAAGGGCCGCGGGAACGCCGAGACCCCCCAGAACCATCGGCCTCTTCGGGCACGATCGCTAAGGATTGCGGGTGAACTCGAAGGTAGCTCGGTTATGGGGTCGGTGCGTTGTTGGGGAGGCATCGCTGGAGTTCGGCAGATGTTCGGCAGGCTGCGGCGGATCACCAGTTAACTTTGCGCCTTGCACGACTGGCTGCCCGTGGACGCAATCGCCCGCGGTTCGTTGCTAATGGACAAAGCACGGGGAGGGCTGAAGGCGATGCGAACCTGGCGAGTCTCTACACTGGCTGCAGTACTAACTGTCGTGATAACTGGGACGGTATTCTCGGCCGACACCGTAAAGGTATTCCGCTATGACGGCAGTCTTCAATGCGGAATGGGGCAGGCCGTGCCCTTGGATGAAATGGCGAAGGAGCTAACGGCAGTAAACATCAAGGTACTCTCAAGCGAGAAGAGAGTCGTTCCGGGTTTCATCATAGCTCTGTGTGGAGCCCTGACCGGTATCGCGAATGTATATGAGATCGCTAAAGATGATCTTCCGCGCATACCGGCCGACCGACCGGGAGTCAAGAGATTTCAGCCCTGGATTTATGATGGTCCCTCACTCGAAGTCGCGAAGTATGACGGAAGCTTGCAATGTGAAATGGGTAGGCCCGTGTCACTGGACGAAATGGAGAAGGAGTTGCGTGCTGCAGACATCGCCGTACAGGCGAAAGCCAAGAAGGCGGATGGTATTCAACACCCGCAGATGTGCGGAGCATCGACGGGCATGATGAACGTGTATCGAATCAAGACGTCAGACTTGGAGAAGGCTCGAGTATTAGGCTTTGTCTTTTATATCGAAGGGATCTCTCTCGCTAGAGATCGAAGAGGAAGTAACGTGGCGATGCGACCCTGAAAAGCCATCTACTCAGAAACCGTCGGAGTGCGGTTCGAGAGCGTGGCGGCATCAGACGGCACCGAAGGGGAAGTGTTGCAGAGTGCGTGCTCATTTCGATGCGGCAGTTCGGGAAGGAGATCTATGATCATCGGAAGTTCGAATTCGAGATCGCCACGGGTGAGGCCGCGGCGGGCACGCTGCTTGCGTCGAAGCTCCCGCCGCCGAATGTGAATCACCCGGATGGCAGGGTTGTCCTTCGCCAAAACTCTGTCCGGCACCAAGTGATTGATCTGGCGGGGCTGATCCAGAGAAGATTTCGGCTCGATGGTCATCCTCCTGCTCCGCCTGCTTCGACTCATCCCCTTCTTTTTCGCCGGCCCCCGCCAGCTCGCTCTTGAGAACCTCGCCTTGCACCAGCAGCTCGCCGTCTACAAGCGAAGCGTGACCCGGCCTCGACTACGCAGAACTGATCGTCTTTTCTGGGTCGGCCTGACCAGGATCTGGGCCGGGTGGAGACGGCCTCTTGGTAATCGTGACTCCCGACACTGTCCTGCGATGGCAGCGGCGCCGCTTCCGCGAGTACTGGACCAAGCTCTCTGGCCGCCCGACCGGAGGTCGCCCGCTCGTCAATGCCGAGATCAAGACCCTGGTCGCCCGCATGGCCGCCGCGAACCCACTCTGGGGCGCCCCACGCATCCATGGCGAACTCCTCAAGCTCGGCATCGATGTGGCCGAGCGCACCGTCTCTCGGTTGATTCCGAAGCGACGCTCCCCGCCATCGCAGACTTGGCGAACCTTTCTGACCAATCATGTCCGGGACTAGGTGTCGATCGATTTCTTCACCGTGCCCACTGCTCGGCTCCGCGTCCTCTTCGTCCTCGTCGTGCTCGCCCACCACCGCCGGCGCCTCGTCCACTTCAACGTCACCGAGCATCCCACCGCCGCCTGGACCTCCCAGCAACTCGTCGACGCGTTCTCGGACGATTCGGCGCCGCGTTATCTTCTCCGCGATCGCGACAGTGTCTACGGGCACGCGTTTAGTCAACGCGTCAAAGGCATGGGGATCGGTGAAGTCGTCACGGCCCCGCGCAGTCCCTGGCAGAATCCCTTCGCGGAGCGGTTCATTGGCTCGGTGCGACGCGAGTGCCTGGACCATGTCGTCGTTCTCACCGAGCGGCATCTGCGACGCATCCTGACCGCGTACTTCGCCTACTATCATCGGGCCCGCACTCACTTGTCGCTCGACAAGGACGCACCCGACGGCCGACCAATTGAGCGGCCGGAACTCGGCAAGGTCATCCCGATTCGAGAAGTCGGTGGCCTTCATCATCGCTACGTCCGACGGGCGGCCTGATCCAGTTCATTCGGTTCGCCATGATCGAGCCCGTCACTTTGGCTCAGCCTGCACGCCACCCCATCGTGCGCTCCCCTCTTTTCGTGGCGGGTCCGCAGCCGGCTGCCCTGCCTCCGACCCGTTGTCTCCCAGTCTCCTCGCGGTCCTTGGCCTGTCGCCAGAGCATGGGGCCGTCAACCGAGGGGGGATGAGGTTTTGGCGAAGGACAGGCGGGCTGGCAGAGCATAGACGGGACAAAGGCCCTGTTGACGGAACATTCCTTCTCGGCGGTCCCGCTCTCCCGCGTGATCGGACCGCGGAAGCGACCGGTTCTTGCCGCTCCGCCCCCCCAGGTACAGCAAAAACGGATCGACCTGATTACCGCAACACTTCCTGGAATGCACAAGGATCTCCGTGACCTCAAGAAGCGGCTGGAAGCACTTGAATCACTCGCCAGCGTCACCTGAGGTTCCGGTCAGCCGGCTCAGCCATGGCGGCGACCCCGCAATCGAAAGACTAACGGGCCGGGAGAATCCCCGGCCCGCTGTCTGAGGACGGAGGAGAGCAGATCTCTAGTAGCGGAAGGAGATGCCGGCGAGCAAGTAATGGGTGTTGACGTCCGTACTCACTGTCGTCTTGGTCCCGGGCACGAGGTCGAATGTGAACTCCGGGCTAAAGTGCGTGAACCGATACTCGCCGAAGACCGCCCAGTTCTTCTGGAACTGCCACGCGGCGCCCGCGGCCACCTTCACGCCCACTGACGTATCGGTATTGGACTGGTTGGCCGGAAAAAAGTTCGTACTGTCACTCGCCTGCGCGATGAAGATGGCCGGCCCAGCCGCGAGATACGGCTGAAGTTGGCCCTTGGGGAACTGCTGGCTCTTCAAGAGCGGATACCGCAGCAGCACGTCGAACCCGATCGTCGTGACAGAAAGATCAAAGTCCGCGAACTGACCGCTGGCACAGAAACCAAACCCGCAGGCGGTGAGCGTCTGCCTACTGACATCCGGCGAGAAGTGCGAGACGTCTAGCCCGAGGCCGAAATCTAGCCCAACGCTACGGAATGGCCCCGACTCGAACCAGTAGCCCCCCCGTCCGCCAATGGCGAACGACGTGTCAAACGCGACATCCTGAAATGTTACACGGAAGCCCAGGGTATCGGTGTCGAGATCGTGCTTTTGAGTGAAGGCCGACCCGACGTAAAGGTCTGCAAACCACTCAGCGGACGCGCGACCGGGGGCTTGGGTTAGGACGGTGAGAACAGCAATCAAGAGTGCCAATCGTTTCGATCTTTTCATCCGCTTCCTCCGCTGAAGAGACTCGAACGCCGAACAAGTCGACGCTAGCACTGTCACGTTTGATCAGCCAAACAATTGATCGCTGCGCCCTTCGATCGCAAGAGCGCGGCTCGATATCACGACAAACGGTCATTGCTTGGTTCGCCGATACGGTGAGGGTATGGGCGACCGTTGACAGATGACACCGTACGCATCGTCCGAGAGAAGGATTCGGCGATCGTGGACAGATCGCCGACCTCCAGGCCCGCTACCGTTGCCTGGGCCTTGCCTGGCCGCGCGCTTGGTACCGGCTGCGGCCGGTTCGCCCAGCCCGCCGATCGCCGCGGCCTCCCGGGTGGGAGCAACGCGTCGGCGCCGCCCCACTCGCTCGACAAAGCCGAGCGGAAGCAACTGGACGAAGCCCTGGCGCTTGCCCGGCGCGCGGCGACGCTGCGGCCATCCGAGCCCCTCGTGCTCTACGCGCTGGGCTCGGTCCACGAGGCTCGCCAGGAGCGCGCGCAGGCCGAGGAGACCTTCCGTAAGCTCATCCGCCTGGATCCGACTGAAGAGGCGAGGGCCGGCGCCAATAGGCACCCCCGCGGATTCTCGGGCGAGCGGATTCACGACGACCTTGTTACTCCCCGCTTACCCAGACGCGCTCCTGGGTCGCGTCGACTATTGCTTCTTTATGTCGCGGGCGGAATCGCGCGCGTCCTGCTTCACGTCCCGCTTTTTCTGTCGACATTCCGCACGAGTCTTCTCGTCTCCCGCCTTGCACTCGGCCTTGACGTCGCGTGCGTCCTGACGGCCGTCTTGCCTCGTATCCCGGGAATCCTGCCGATCCTCCCGTCGATCCTGCCGCCGCTCCGAGCCCGGGGTTTGCGCGTAACTCGGTGCAAGCTCAGCGAGCGACCCCACGGCGAGAGCCAACGTCAACACGATCGTCCGAAACCCAATTGTGGTGTGCATCTTCCCCTCCCTTGGCCAACCATCCAGGAGTGTATCGAGATCTTCCGGCGTCACTATCGGACCTAGGGCCTACCTGGAGTTGGGCACCGACCAGGCGGGCGATCGTTACCGCAACGTAGAGTTGGCCGCCGACGGCTTCGAGCACGGCGACCCCACGCGCCACCCCGGTTCTCGGGACTACGTCGCCGTCTCCGAGCGTGGCCAAGGTCACGAAGCTGAAGTAGATCGCGTGTCGACAGGGGGAACCGCGCCGGTAGGCTCGCGCCGGCCTCTCTGAAGGAGCCGTGGTCTGCATTGCGGGCCCCCGCGCGGGATGTCACCCAGAACTGATCGGCGACGCATCGAGGAGAGAAACGGCCGCACCGCCCTGGCTCCGATCACCGCTCCTTCGTCGGCCACCTGGTCAGGTCGAGGCGGACGATCTTCACCGTCGCGTCCTCCGGATCGGTGTCCACGGAGAAGCCCAGGCGCCGGGCAAGGTTCAGCATGCGACTGTTTCCCGCCAGCACGAAGCCCTCCATGTGCGTGATGCCCCCTACGCGGGCGGCCTGGATCAGCTCCCGCATCAGTCGCGAGGCCAGCCCCATCCCCTGCCAGTCGTCGGCCACGGTAATCGCAAACTCGCAGCTCTCACCGTCCGCCTGGCTGTAGTACCGCGCGCCCCCCACGATGTCGATGCCGTCCGGCGCGTCGATCTCCGCCACCAGACTCAGGTCGCGGTCCGTCTGCCGCGAGATCGCATAGTCCAGCATCCGCGGCGACAACTCCCGCACGCTGGCCATGAAGCGCGTATAGCGCGACTGGCTCGACAGCCGGCCGAATGCCTGTCGAATCTCGTCCCGATCGTCGGGGCGGATTTCCCGAAGCCGCACGCGCCGGCGGTCGCGCAACTCGACCTCGATCGGAACGAATGGAATTGACTCACTCATTCGCGCCTCCTCGGAGAGATGGCGATCGTTCACCGTGCGACGCCATGCCACCTCGATGTCACGTGAAGTCCGCCTCGTTGAACTGGAGCTTGAACCCACGCACTCGCGGGTCAACATCGATCTGCCGACTCCAGGTCACCCGCGGCAGCGTACCCGGGGCCGCGCCGGTCGGGCGCGCCACCAGGCGGTACTGTCCAGGTCGGAACGCTAGCTGGATGCTGGCGGACGGAAAGAGGACCGTCAAGGGCGGTGCGCCAGGCGCATCGGGGCCCTGGTTCAGAGAGAGGACGATCGCCCATGGCGCCCCGTTGACGAGGGTGCCCACGGCCACGATTGGCCGCCGGCCGGATTATCCTTCCGCCTTGCCAACGCGCTTCTCGATGCGACTTGGGCCACCGTCCTTCATCGCGGCGCGGGCGGTGGTGCAAGCGCCAGCGGCCGCAGGGGCACTCCGCTTGCCCACGAAGGCGCCTTCGCCTAGCCTGTTGCCGATCGTGGCGCGGTCGTAACGCCTGTGAGCGGCAAGGAGAGGCCGATGCATCGGGGTGCGAAGCCCGGGAAGGCGAAGGTCGAAGCCAAGCTCCCCGTCGCCAGCAATCTCGAGAAGCGCCTGGCGGAAGCGCTGGAGCAGCAGACGGCGACGGTCGAGGTCCTGCGAGTGATTTCGAGCTCGCCCACGAATGTTCAGCCGGTCTTCGACACCATCGCCTCGAGCGCGGTGCGACTCTGCGGGGCCCGGATCGCCACCGTCTTCCATTTCGACGGCGAGTTGATCCATATCATCGCTCACCACGGCTATACGCCGGAGGCCCTGGCGCTCCGCCGCGGGCTGTTTCCGGCCCCTCCCCACGCCGGCTCGGTCACCGGCAGAGCGATTTTGAATCGCGGCGTCGTCCACGTCGAGGACGCTCTGGCTGACGGCGCCTATCCGTACCGGGACTTCGCCCGCGCGGCCGAGGTGCGCAGCGTGATCGCCGTGCCGATGTTGCGCGACGGGCGCCCCATCGGTGTCGTCACCGTCTCCCGGGCCGAGCCCGGCGCTTTCGCGGAACGGCAGATCGAGCTGCTCAAGACCTTCGCCGACCAGGCGGTGATCGCCGTCGAAACCGTGCGGCTATTCAACGGACTGGAGGCGCGCAACCGTGAGCTCACGGAGACGTTGGAGCAGCAGAAGGGGACGGGCGACATCCTGAGAATCATCAGTACGTCGCCGACGGAGCTCCAGCGAGTGCTGGACGCGGTCGTCAAGAGCGCTGCGCAGCTCTGTGGAGCGTACGACGCGGCCATTTTCCAGCTCGACGGGGAAAGCCTGCGACTCGCCGCCCACCACGGCCCGCTTCACCCCGCCATCGGGCTCTTGATCCCGGTGGCACGGGGAACAGTCGCGGGACGCTCGGTGCTCGAGCAGCGGGCCGTGCACGTGGCGGATCTCCCGAGCGAGGGGAAGGAGTTTCCCGAAGGCAGTGCCTTCGCACGAGAATTGGGCCACCGGACGACGCTGAGCGTTCCATTGCTGCGGCAGGGGGCGGCGGTGGGCACGATCCAGCTCCGGCGTGCCGAGATGAATCCGTTCACGGACAAGCAGGTCGCGCTGCTTCAGACCTTCGCCGACGAGGCCGTGATCGCCATCGAGAACGCCAGGCTCTTCAAGGAGCTCCAGGAGGCCGAGGCTGGCCGGCTGCTCCAAGCCCAGGAGAACGAGTCCCGGCGGATCGCGCGTGAGCTGCACGACGACCTGGGCCAGGGCCTAGCGCTCCTGACCGTCAAGATGGATCTCCTCCGCCAGAAGCCCCCGGAGGCGGGCCAGTTCGGCGCACGGATGCGGGAGTTGTTGGCCGAGGTCAAACACCTGTCGTCGTCCGTGCACGACCTGTCGCACCGACTTCATCCGTCGAAGCTGGACCAGCTCGGACTCGTGGCAGCAATCGGCGACCTCTGCAGGGAGCTGACGCATAACCACGGCCTCAAGATCGAGTTCACACACGATCAGATGCCAGCAGCGATCTCACCGGATACAGCCGTGTGCCTGTATCGCATCGCGCAAGAGGGTCTGCGAAATGCCATCAAGCACAGCGGCGCCCAGCAGGCCGAGGTCGCATTGCGTGGGACTGCGGACGCGATCTCCTTGCGGATCATCGACCACGGGCGGGGGTTCGACCCCCGGCGGACCCAGGGCAAGCGTGGGCTCGGGCTCGTCAGCATGCGCGAGCGGGTGCGTCATCTCGGCGGTGAGATCGCGATCGACTCGCAACCGTCGGGCGGCACCCGGCTCCACGTCCGTGTCCCTTTAACGGAAACCGCGAGCGAGACCATGCCGCAGCCACCGATATGATACGCACGTGAAGCGCCCACGCGCCCTGCTGGTGGACACGCCATCCCGAGGTCGAACGACAAGGCGCGTGCGACCACTGTAATCTCCGGCGACACGCCCGTCAGTGCGCAGCAGTAACGCGATCTCCGTGGCATTGTCGGCCCGCTTGACGCCCCGAGCGACGTTGGGCGGCCTGTCTCAACGATTCAGCACAGTTGTGCATCGGGCACAGTCCTTGCGCATCACTCACGCGGCATACACGAACAGAGAGGAGCGTGATGGACTAAGGGCAATCGCGACGAGCCTGATGATCGCACTGACGGTGGTGGTGTTTGGCCTTCGGCACGACCGACGCGCTGAACGCAGCGATACGAACTCATACATTCATACATCGTTCGCTGACGTCGAGCCCGCCCATCACGATCACCGTTGTCCTCCCATCGCGACGCTGATCTGAGCGTCCGCTTCGGTGTGGGCAGACCTGTCTTCGCGATCTGGTCGTCTGCGTGACCGCTGCGGACCTGCGCGTCCTTTTCACGGCGGCGGCGAACGGAACTCATTTATTCAAATTCATCGATAACTCTTACTCCTGGAGAGCGACGAATGAGATCTGGAGCATCGAACTTGAAGTGGTGGCTCGGCCTTCAACTCGGACAATGCCTTGACGCGGCGAATCCTGCAGATCCGTGCGTCCTCGTGGGAACGTTTCCGAATCCCAATCAGCCCATCTCGTTCCCCGACAACTTCCCCGACGAATTCTTCTACTGGCGCACCACCGCCGACATCAACAACATTGGCGGTGTCGGAGGCCGCGGGCTCCTGGTGATGAGCACCCAGGCGGGCTTCGGCGGGGGCACGGGTACGGCCGCGGATGGCGCGGGCACGCAGATCGTGTTTGCGCGCTACCGCGTCAGGGTCCGCCCCAACGGCCTCGTGACGGGCGCGACGTACACCGTGACCGGTCCGTTCGGCGTCAGATCGTTCGTCGCGGCGGCCCCAGGCATCATCAATTTCACCATCGACCAGGGGTGTCCCCTTGGCGCACCTCTTCCCTGTGACTTCACCAGCGTGCTTCCGACGACCAACGCCGGGCCGTTCCTCGTCTGGGACCCGGCCACGCCCCCAGCCCCGACGGCCGGGTTCATCGGTGATGGCCTCCTGACTCACACCATCACCGGGAGTCCCTCCAACACCAATTTCTTCCGAATCGAGGGCCCCGACGTCGGCGGGCCTGGCGTCAATGTGGTCGAGACCAATCTCTTCACCAATGTCATCGGAAAGCTCTACGTCCGGCCGGCGACCTCCACGACTCTGAATTCCACGCCAAACCCCTCCGTTTTCGGTCAGGCGGTGACGCTGACCGCGACGGTGGCACCGGTGGTGCCGGATACGATCGCGCCGACCGGCACCGTGACGTTCAAGGACGGTCCAACCACACTCGGCACGGTGACGCTCGTGAACGGAAGCGCGTCGCTCGTCACCGCCGCGCTGTCGGTCGGGTCTCATTCACTGACGGCGACCTACAGTGGTGATCTCGAGTTTGCGACCAGTACCTCGGCGGTGCGCACGCAGACCGTGAACCTCGGGCCGACGACCACGACGCTGACCTCCACGCCGAATCCCTCCGTGGTCGGGCAGACGGTGACCCTCAGTACGACGGTGAGCGCGCTGGCGCCGGCGGTCGGGAGTCCGACCGGCACGGTGACGTTCCGGGACGGCGCGACCATTCTCGCGACGGTGTCGCTGGTCAATGGCAGCGCGTCGCTCACCACGTCCACGCTCACCGTCGGGTCCCATCCCCTGTCGGCCACCTATAACGGTAGCGCGACGTTTGCGGCCAGTACCTCTCCGACCGTGACCCAGGTCGTGAACCCCGCCGCCACCTCGACCAGCCTGACCTCGAGTCCCAATCCGTCCATCAGCGGCCAGGCCGTGACGCTGAGCTCGACCGTGACGTCGGGGGCTGGCGTGCCAACCGGGACGGTGACGTTCCGGGACGGTGCGACCGTCCTCGGCACGGCGACACTGGTCAACGGCAGCGCGTCGCTTCTCACTTCTACACTAGTGGTCGGAACCCATCCGCTCACGGCGACCTATAACGGCAGCGCAACATTCGCCACCAGCACGTCGCCGATCGTGAACCAGGTCGTCAACGCTCCAGCCGCGGCGGCGACGTCCACCAGTTTGACCTCGACGCCGAACCCGTCCACCGTCGGGCAGACCGTGACGCTCAGCTCCACCGTGACCTCGGGGGCCGGGGTGCCAACCGGCACGGTGACGTTCAGAGACGGTGCGACCGTGCTCGGCACGGTGACGCTCGTCAACGGCAGCGCCTCGCTGAGCATCTCGACGCTGACCGCCGGAACTCATCCGCTCACCGCCGCCTATAACGG
>WNFT01004140.1_pt1 | contig 12672 bp, 7 predicted proteins | sample 5400191 | NCBI WGS metagenome assembly WNFT01 (sample SAMN13153359, study PRJNA577476) | soil metagenome | isolation source: 80 cm saprolite under Madrone tree | place: USA:California | collected 2016-06-14
CCGGTAACCAGAACTTTGCCGTTCGGCAGCAGGGTCAGCTGGTGACGGCCACGCCCCTGGTTCATATTGCTTGTAGGAGTGAACAAGCCGGTAGCCGGATCATAGATTTCCGCGGTGTTGCTGGCGACCTGGGTGTTGAAACCGCCGCTCACGAGCACCCTGCCATCGGCTAGCAGAACTGCAGCGGCAAGACCTCTCGACTGAGACATGCTACCGGTGGGAGTGAAAGTTCCCGTGGCTGGATCGTACAGTTCAGCAGTAGCAAGATTGCTGACGTTGCTAAATCCTCCAATTAAAAGCACCTTGCCATTTGGCAGCACGATGCTGACATGCGAGCCACGGCCGTTGGGATCGGAGAGGTTGCCCGTGGGTGAAGTAAATCCGAGTGCCGGGTCATAGAGTTCCGCGGTGTTTAATGCGTTGCCAAGGTTGTCGAAGCCTCCGGCAATCAGCACCTTGCCATTAACTGAGCTTGAGGAATTTACGGTGATCGCTACGCCGAAGTCTCCGTTCGGATCCGTGTTGTCCGAATAGAAGATATCGGTTAAGGCGACGAATAAGTACGCCGCGCCGTTTGGCACGGTTACCGGTTCTCCAGCCAAGGAGAAATCCTGTGGTATATCCGTTGGAAGGCTCCCGTACAAGGTTGGGGACGTGTTACAAGGAAAGGCCGTCGCGAAGTTGGGAGCTATAGCGCCCGGAACTCGATTGATCGTGCCTCCAGGCGGAAGCAAGGTATTTGAAGAGCTGAAGGCGCCGCAGACAAACGGGGTAAAGAACTCGCCGAAGCAGAATACACCTGGCCCGCAGACATTCGCATCTCCCACGGACACTGCGGAGATCACGTTACCTGGCTGGATGCCCAATGACGCAAGGGAAATAATTAGCGGAGCATTCGGTATATCCGGAATCCCTGGCGGTACAGGATTAGTATTCGTAAAGAGATATGCTCCCTTTGGATCAACTCGGAACTTAAATGTGGATGAGGGCGTTCCCAGCAGGTCCTGGGTGTGCCCTTCGCGCTGAGTGGAAAGATTTCCCGAAGCGCAGAATCCTTGCACTGAGAACGGCCCTGAGCTCCCGGAAGCGCTACCGGTGCTGGCTAAGAGGGCATAAGAGAAGCCGCCGCGATCAATCGACAAATTCGAGAACGTCGCCTGTCCTGCCGCGTTGGTCACAGCCGTCAACGTTCCGCTGAGCGTCGCTACTGAGCACGGGGGCGCAGAGTTGAAAATGCCGCCGAAAGTCATGGCAACCGTTGTTCCGGGAATCGGCGTGTTCGTGGCGTCGGTGACTTGCACCGCGATTGGGCCGCCGCTAAGCGTTTGCCCGCCCACCGAATTCTGCGGCTGGCTCACGAACGTCACGCTTGCTGGCGCCGGTGTCCCCGCGGGCGCGATCGTCACCACGTAATTCTGTGTCGCGGTTTGCTGCGGGTTGGAGCCATCGACCACAGACTCCGAGAACGTGTACGTTCCGGCGAGTGTAGGAGTGCCTGCCAGTGCACCGTTAGGAGACGCGGGCACCTGGGATGGCTGTTGAATGAAAAGGCCTGGAGGAAACGCCGTATTGGTCAGAGAGAACGAAAGCGGCAGGGTTCCGCCCGCGGTGTTGATCGCCGCGGTGTAAGGCACACCGACGATGCCATTCGGCAGCACCGCCGTGCTGATCACCAGCGTGTTGACTGACATCGTTAGCGTCTGCGTCGCGGTTTGTGTTGGCGTCGAGGCATCCGTGACCGTCACGGTAAACGTAAAGTTTCCCGAACCCGAAGGCGTCCCGGACAACACATTGCCGACCAGCGCCAAGCCCGGCGGCAGCGTGCCGCTGGTCACTGTGCCGTTGTAAGGCTGTGTGCCTCCCGCCACCGGCAATGCCTGGTTGTACGGCCTGCCAGCCGCCGCCGTCGGCACCGTCGACGACGTGAACACTAGTGGCCCAAGGGTTACGTTTATTGTGAGGCTCGCGCTCGTGGCTGTTTTTGCCGGACTGCTGCTATCCGTCACTTGCACCGTGAACGGGAAGGAACCCGCAGTCGTGGGTGAACCGAACAAGATGCCATTCGCGCTAAGCGAGATACCGGGAGGCAACGAGCCGTTGGCCACGGTCCACGTGAGGTTTCCGACTCCTCCATGCTCCAGAAGAAGTTGCGTGTATGGCTGGTTCTGCAGGGCATTCGGCAAGACGGAAGTCGTGACGGTGATGCTGGCCGGCGCGACGAGAGGATAAAATATCTCAGAATTGGGAACCACGGCGTTGTTGGAATCAACGCCGCTGGCGAGCAGAACTGTGCCGTCGGACAAGACGACGTCACGTTTGCCCGCCTGGACAGCGGTGAAATTTGCTGTCGTTCGGAAGGTTCCGCTCGCAGGATCGTAGATATCGGCGTTTGTGCCGGAAGGCAGCGGGGCGCTACCGGAGATAAAGATGGTGCCGTCATCCAGAACCAGCCCTGCGTAGTGCGCGCGAGGAATCGACATGCTGCCGGTCAATGAAAATGTCCCGGTCGAAGGATCGTAAAGTTCCGCAGACGAGGTGCGCGCTCCGGTAGGCGCGATCCCGCCGGCGACAAGAACTTTGCCGTTGTAGAGCAGCGCGGAGGTGTGATTGCCGCGAGCGGTGGCCATGCTTCCGGTGGGCGTAAACGTATCGGCAATTGGATCGTAGATTTCAGCGGAAGCTAGTGGATTGTTATTGACGTCAAAGCCGCCGTTGATCAGGACCTGCCCGTTCGGGAGAAGGTCCGCATGGTGGATCTGGCGGACGGTAGTCATCACATGAGCCGAAGTGGTGAATGTGTTGGTTGCGGGATCAAAGATTTCCGCGCTGGCCAATGTGGTGACGTTGGTATTACCGCCGGCGAGCAGCACTTTTCCATTCGCAAGAAGCGTAGCGGTGTGCTCGGCACGCTGGGTGCTCATGGAAGCAGACAGCAGAGTAAAGGTGTTCGTGGATGGGTCGAAAAGCTCGGCGCTGGAAAGGTTGGAAGTGTCGTTAAAGCCGCCAGCGATGAGGACTTGTCCATTGGGGAGCAAAGTCATCGTGTGGTCTGCGCGGGCCGCGTTCATGTTGGGGAGCGTGGAAAATGTATGCGAAGCCGGATCGTAGAGTTCCGCGCTCGCCAGCGCGCCGCTGCCATTCGGATTCACCACTCCCCCGGTGATCAGCGCTTTCCCATTGGGCAGGACAATCAGTATGTGATTGTGGCGAGCCGTAGCCATGCTCCCGGTGTCACAGAACCCTTCGATGTTGAACGCATTCGAAACGCTGAAGGCGTTTCCGGCCGTTGCGGCGATCGTGAAGTTACTCTGCCCGTGGTCGATGCTCAAATTGGAGAAGCTTGCGATGCCGCTGGCATTCGTGGTTGACGTGAGCAATCCGGAAAGAGTGGCCGTGGGACAAGCCTGGTTCGAGAAACTCATGGCGACCTGCGCGTTGGGAATCACTGCCCCGGTCCCGTCGAACACTTGAACTTGGACAGCCGGAGAGATGGATTGCGCGCCCGCGGTATTGCTGGGCTGCACGACGAAGGTGATCTGCGCGGGCTGCTGGACGATCGCGTTCGTCACAAGAATCGAGAAAGGCGCTGTAGCGAAAAGACCGAGCGAATCGGTGGCCGTCACCGAGAAGGAAAATGTTCCGAGCGCCGTCGGCACGCCGCTAAGGGTACCGCCGCTCGAGAGGGACAGACCCGGCGGCAGGGTCCCCGTGCTCGACCAGCCGTAAGCTGGGAGCCCGCCGATCGCGGTGAAGACCTGAGTGTACGGGGAACCGAGGGCCGCGTTTGGCAACGCCGGAGTTTGGATAGCCACAGGCGCGTAAACATTGATCGTAAGACTGCGCGTGGCAATGTGCTGCGGCGTGCCAGTATCGGTCACCTGCACAAGGAACGGAAAAGTTCCCGTGGCCGTGGCCGCCCCGGAGATAACGCCCGCGGAACTCAAGTTCAAACCTGGGGGAAGCGATCCACCGATCAGCACCCACGTGTCGGCGCTCAGTGGCGGATTGCCGCCGAGGGCGGTAAGGGTGGCGGAATACGCTTGTCCCGTTACCGCGAATGGCAAGGAACTCGTGGTGACGATCAGTGAGATAGGTGGAGTTGTGGCCCCTTGTTGGACAGCAACGGTATTGACGCCATGAGCCGCCACCACCGGTGTGAGGTTTGGAAGCACAAAGTTGGCGAGATCGGAGACGGTTAGATTCGCGCGAAGCGTAACTTGCAAGGTGTCGCCGGGAGCCAGCGAGAATGTCGGGTTGTTGATTGCACCATTGAGAATCGCGGGATTCCCCAGCTGAGCCGGGTTGGTCACAAAGGCCGGATTGTCGATGCTCGCGACCACCTCATTATTCACCTGGCCGCCGTAAGTGCAGCCGTCATTCGGGTCGACGCCAGGCGTCAGGTAAGTCTTGGTCAAAATAATCTGAAAAACCGCGCTGGCCGGCAAAGCGCCAGACTGGAAAAGTTGCAGTTGGTAGGTCGCGCTGGTGTTGCCCTGATTCGTAATCGTGTAGTTCGCGTCGCTGACCGGCGTGTTCAGGATCGCCGGATTCAGAATCGCTGGGTTAGCGACGGCGTTGTTCAAGATCGCGGGATTCAAAATCGCCGGATTCAGAATGGCCGGGTTTAGCGCCACCACGAAGTTCGGATTGAGAATGGCGGGATTCAAGATCGCTGGGTTCAGAATCGCTGGGTTCAGAATCGCGGGATTCAGGATCGCTGGGTTGAGAATCGCCGGGTTCAGAATCGCGGGATTCAAAATCGCCGGATTCAAAATTGCCGGATTGTAGAACTCCAGCGAGGAAATCGACCCCGATCCGAACGCGGCGTTATCGGGATTGGCCAAGAAGGGGTTCGTCGGATCCCCGTTGAACAGGATCGAGGCCGTCAGTGGAGGCTGCGCACCGTCGGTTTCAAGGGCGTTCACCTGGAACGATGGGAAACTCACCGTGCTGCCCGTGTGAGGCGTGAGGAACACCGGACGCGAAGCCGAAGAAAAGGCCGGCAGATTAACGGTGAGCGTGTTCTGCAAACTGAATTGCAGAAAGGAAGCCTGCGCGCTAGCGGGCTGCACGGGGATGGTCAGCTGAAAAGCACGCGACTGATTTGTGTCGTTCCGCAGGATCAACGCAAACTGGCGCGGAATGGGCTGGCCGTTGGATTGAAGCACGGGCTTGGCGGTTTGCGGCGAGGTCAGGATCAATCCATGGCTGATCGTAGAAGTGTAAATGTTTTGGTTGCGCATCCCCGAGTAACCTGGAACGCACGCAGGCGGGGTCTTAGTCGGATCAAACTTGCTGGTTGCACCGATGGACGCGGAGATAGGAGGAGTGTACTTATTCCAGCTTATCCCGTCCGGGGGAGGCAGGACGTCGCGGTTGTCCGTCCACGCAGCATGGAATACCGGGTTTGTCGTAGTGCTGGTATTAAATCTCCAATCGTCGCCGTTCAGTACCATGGACGGAGCGCCGGCTACATCAATGTAATCGCCCATGAACGGAGTCGTACCTTGCACGAACATCGGCAGGTTGGGAGCGTTGAACTGTGCCTGCTGAACGTTGACACCGGGAGGTATGATTCCGTACTCGTAACGCGAAACGCGGAAATGACTGAAGGTGGGCAAAACCAGGCTCGAGGGATTGGATGCCGGCACACCTTCTGACCCAATGATATCGAGCGTGTGACGGCGCACTGTCAGCGTTGCGTCATCTATATAGGCGTTGAAGACCGCTCCTGGATTGGTGAACAATTCGGCTTCGAATTGACGCATTTCAGAAAACGGATTGCCAAGTGGACAAAGGGGCGTGACTGCCGGATCGCAGGTCGGTTCCGGCGCGGGCGTCAGGATGCCGGTCGTGTGGTCCTGGCGCAGGTCGTAGTACGTCAAAATGAGCTTGCCGGCGTTAAAACTCAGAGTCGGCATGAGCTGGCTGCCGCGGTCCGAAAGGTTGCCGAAAGGACTTCCGTAATCGTCCGGCACTGCGCTGGAATCAATCTTTTTTATATTCGATGCGGGCCACGAGCCCACCTGATTCGAGACGGTCATCATAATCCGGCCGTCGCCGTTGCTATCGCGTTGGGACCAAGCTACGTAAATGCGCCCTGCATTATCGACCGTCAGCCCCGGGTAGCCGTTACTTCGGAACGACGTCCCCGTACTTCCCTGGTCAAACGGACACCCCACGCCGGAAGGCGCCTTGTTGCAGGAGAGCGGGAATTCCACAACCGCCTGCTGCTGGCTGAAGCTGAGTCCTCCATCGGTGGACTCTACAATCCTGATCATGTTTTCTTCGTCTGGATCACCGGGCCGGGCAAATACGCGCCAGGCAACATAGATCTTGGCCGACGAACTGGCGGACACACTTGGATCGATTGCGATGACCGTACCTTGACCCTCGGTATCGGGCAGACCGCTGGATTCGTCATTCCGGCTCAGTACGAGTGGCTTGCTCCAGGTCGCGCCGCAATCCATGGAACGCCTAAATAAAATTTGCGAGTTCTGTACATTGTTCACGGTTGTGAAAGCCGTGTACGTGACGTAAATCGCTCCCGCGGGAATTTTTTGCGTCACGGTGTTGCCGTCTTCGTTCGCCTTGATCGTGCATGTTGCGGAGCCTCGCGGAATATCGACGGCCACCCAGGGCTTATCGAGAAACCGATTGGTGGAAGCGGAATCGATCACGTGAGTGTCGATGTATTTCACCGTGTCGCGCGGCGCCAGATTCGTCTGCGCGCCATTCTCGCTTGCGGCGTCGCCGTTCTCTTTATTGTTGAGGTCGATAAAGCGCGAAATAAATACCTTGCTCACGGGGTTGGTACCCCGGTCAAAAGCAATTCCGGTTAGAAAAAAGAGTCCGTTGGTACCCGCTCGCACGAGTGGGTCGGCCGCCGCTTGCCTTCCATGAATCGGAGACGCGGCTCCCTGGGGTGAAGAGTCCAGCGGATAACCTGGAAGAAGTGTGCTTTGCCACGTCAGGCCGCCATCAAATGACTTGTACACGCCCAGCCAAGCGTCGCCGCGTTCGTCTATGCCCAGAAGGCCGGGCAAATCAACGCTCCGGTAGTCATTCGAAGCGCCCAGCAGATGCGCGCTGTTTCGCGTGGAGACAGCGATCGAAGGTTCATTCTGGCGCTCCAGAAACGGATCCCCGTTCGTCCAGCCCGTGCCGGACACCATGTTCACATTCTGCCCAGCCACCTGCGCGCTTACCGGTGTGGTGGTCATCGCGGTGCAGTTCAGCACAAGCAACGCTAGAACTTTAAGTTGGCGAGTCTTGAACTTGGCTTGCAGACGTCGACGGACGAGTAGCAAGGAGCGGCTGGGGGATACACGCATGGCTACCTCTTACAACCCTTTTTGAAGGACACCTTCGCGATCCGGGACAGAGGATCACGTTACACTCGCTCGAACGTTCCGGGCACCTGGCAGTTCAGGAGGTAGGGAACGGAACACCCGACCTGCATGCGGCGCTAAGTGTCCCCCGGAAGATATTCTTCGTCAAGGTATTTAAGTTCAACGTCTTTCCGGGTCTTTGGAATTCGAAACGCATCTCGCGAAACTTCGCCATCCGCCACGGATGAGTTCCGGCTCAGTTCGAGAGCTTCCAGCCACAACGAAACTCAATAGGACTTAGCGGCGGCTCCAATCCCGAGTCCCCGGGAAGCCAGGGCGAAGTTGGGTACGCGCTTATCCTGAAGGAAGAAAGCACCGCGTTCGTACGGCGCTAGTAGGGAATTTCCGGTATGGAAGCAGGAGTCAGTTAGTTGAAAAGAAAGAACAAAACGGGAAGTTTGGTGAACCGGGGAGGACTCGAACCTCCAACCCGCTGATTAAGAGTCAGCTGCTCTACCATTGAGCTACCGGTCCACAGGTTGATTTTAGAATTTTACATGGGACAAACAATTTTGTCGAACAGCCCGGCGCACGTGCAGCCCGCCATTTACGCCCTATTTCCGCGCAGCGTGACCGCCAGGCCCCGCGCGACCTCGCGCGCCCGCAGTACGTCTCCAGGTTCGAACGAGATGGCCGACACGCGTGGATGGCCGCCGCCGCCGAATTTTTCCGCCAGGGAAGCCAGGTTCTGATTCGCGGTCGCCTGATTCCACGGATTCGTGCCCAGAGAAACTTTCGCGCGCACCGCCGACGCGCTGACGCTCACGGAATAAACGCATTCCGGATGCAGCAAATAAGGAATGAACTTGTTGTAGCCTTCCAGATCCAAATCGCTCACGTCGAAATAAATAACTTCGTCGCGCGCTTCAATCCGCTCGCGCAGAATTTCGATCGATTTGCGGTGCCGTTCCAGGAGCGGCCCCAGATGCTTGGCCACCAGCGGAAGCTTCACCATCTCGCTGAGCGGCTTGTAAGCGAGCTCTGGAATAATCTGTGCAGGCAGACCGTTTTCCGGCGCCGCTTCAATCACCAGCGCGAGCTGCGTGGCCGGCTCGGCTAGTTCGACGGCTGACTCCGGCGTCGGATACTGAGCTCCGTCGATGATGTCGCCCCAATGAATCAGGTCTTCGAGCGGCTTGGTGTCAAAACCGAATTTTTCCTTTGTGATCGTCGCGATAAGCTTGGTGCACGATTTGTAATCCGGCTTGTAAAACATCCGCGCGCCGGGCTGCTTGCGGAATTGTTCGGCGTCGGCGGGCGTCAGAAACGCGCTCTGGTGATGGTCGAACCACCAGGTAACTTTGGGCGAATTCGAAAACTTGAAATCCACGATGACGTTTTCGTCGCCATCGAACAGCCCGGCTTCCCAGGGCTGCGCGGCCCGGTGCGTCATCCCCGTGAAACCGAACTCCGCCGCTTGGTCAAATCGTTCGCGATAGAACCGGTAAAAGAGAGCCGCCGAAGCAGTGCCATCAAAGCAGCGATCGTGGAAGCAAAGCCGGACTTTGGTCATATTTGCGAGAATTCGCTCCTGCATTTCCACATTGCCGGGCAGGACTGGCAGCGAAGCCAATCAAGATGTACGCGAGCGGCGGGATTGTCAAGAGGAAAGGCGCCGCTCCTCTTGGTTCAAAAATTCGCAGCCTTCTCTTCTAGGGTGCGAGGATGCAACCCTGCTCGCTTGACTTCCAGCACAGATTTGCCTTACTAACTGTATTATCCCGGCAATCGCAATGGATTTGTGTGCCAAGGAGGCCGCATGCCCGAAGAAAAGAATTTCTTTACGGGACTCTTCGACTTCTCGTTTCAGCACCAACTCACTCGCCGTATCGTAAAGCTTTTGTACATTCTCGGTATAGTCTTCGGCGGAATCATGGTCGTGGCTCGTGTCGTGCTCGGCTATCAACAGTCTCCTGCAGATGGGCTGATCAACTTGGTTGTGGGAATCGTGTCGCTCTTTGTCGGAATTCTTGTCACGCGAGTCCTGCTCGAGCTGACACTGGTGATCCTGCGGATTGCAGAAAGTATCGAGCGCGCCACGCATCCCGGAACGTAACCCGGAACATAACAAAAATAAGCCGTCGGGGACGCACGCAGAGGGCGTCACTCGCTCAGGCGCGGGCCCCGACTCTCGCCTGCGTTCGCGAGCCTCTGGCCTGTAATGTGAATTTCTGCCCGAAATAGGGGGCCTGGGCCAACACTTTCTGAAGTTCCAGATCATCCGCATAGCGGCGCTTTGGAATTCGCCGCGCCAGTATGCTGATTTCCAGCGGGTCGCGCCGGAAAGGGTAGGGTTCCAGGGTCGCTGCGTTGTTCTCCTCCGGCTGCAGGTCCCAATCCACTTCGCCGCCATTGTAGTTGGAGGGTACCGCGTCGATAGTTGCCGCTTCCATGGGGCCCAAACAAAAGTACAGGGAGAGGCGGTCCAGCGCTTCCAGGCGCAGCGCGTTGGCCTGCAACCATTTTTCATCCGCAAAATTATTCGTCGCCGGATCGGCGCGAAGATCCACTTTCAGCCGCAATTGCTGGAGCCGCAGTCTCTGCACGAAATCGGTGACTAGAGGTGCCTCCTGGGCCTTCACGTACTTGGCGGAAAATCCCGGCATGGTGGCGCGCGTCTTATCGTAAAGGCCCGCGCAGTGCATGCTCACGAGCAGACCGGCGTAGCGGTCCACTTTGACGACGCGTTCAATCCCGCGCTGGTAGAGGTCCATGTGCTGTTGCGTGGGCAGCGACATGAAAGTGAAAGGCAAAAAGGTGACCGGGTCGATGTGCGGCTGGAGCTCCCACTCGTTCCATCCGTTGTCGTGCTCCGTGGCAGCAAGCCGGACGGATTCCTCAGGCTCGGAACGCGCGAACTTTTCGTTACCCAATTCGCGCGCAAAATATCCCGACAGGACCGCATGGTCCGTCTGGCGAATCAAGATAAGATGATCGCCGCGCTCTTGAATGATCATTTCGCTGCCCTCATAGCAGCGACGGCTTATGCGCACCCTTACACATCAGGCGCACTCGCCTGGCGGGAGACTGGCCAAGCAATCTTCTTCTTAACGACCGTATTATGCGCTCACCCATTACTCAAATCCAGCATCATCGCGCGCCGGCGCGTCCGCTCGCCCGTCTGGAGCTCGCTCGCAAAATCCCGGTGCAGCCGCACTTCCCTACCCTGTAGAATAGAACCACCACTGCGGGAGTGGCGGAACTGGCAGACGCGCAAGACTTAGGATCCGATTCCAGCCGTTTTCCTAAACCCCTTGTTTCCAACTAAGTTCTTGATTCTCTTCAGTCTACGTGAGATCCAAAGTGTCCATCAGTGGCCATCAGTGGCGGTCAGTAGACGTTGTTTGGGGAAAAGTTCGGGGAAAATTTCAGAGGGAGGGAACGATGAAGAAGAAAGACGAACTGCTTGAGAGAATCTCGCGCGAACTGGACCGGGAGGTGAAGAGGATCATCAGGGAGAACCCGCTCCCGAAGATCTGCCAGGCAGCCCGCCGGGCGCGCGGGAGGCGGTTGACCCAACGCCGGACGCCGCTGAAGTGTTTGCTCACGCCTTGATCCGCCTTCGCTTTTCTCGCCGTAGTCTGTGACTTTTGCTCTTTCCGTCCGGCCAACGATCCAAGAAAGCTTCTTTGATTGCCCTGCTCCCGCACAAGCTGCGGGTTTGTCCGGGCAAGCGCGGGCAATACTGTTGCCGCGAGTCGGTGTGCTTGAAAGGCTTCCCGCATTTCTTGCAGTTGCTCCACAGAAGCGTCTTGTCCTCAATGCGCAAAGCGAGCTTCCAGTAGATGACTTGCGCGAGCGTCTGGTACGTCAGCGTGTATCGAAGGTCTCCCAGCTCGTCCCTGCGCAGTTCGTACTGAACGCCGCGCAGGTTCGGGTTTATCAGCGCGATGATCGCAGCGTGCGCAGCAGCGTGAAGATCGCGTTCAGCGTATTCAAGCACCCAGTCAAACTCCCAGTATCCCGAGAGCCTCGCGAAAAGTGCGTATTGCCTTTTTGGAAACTCCTTTAACGCATCGCGCAACTTCTCGACGTTCTTCGCTTTCAAGTGCCCGATCAAGTCACGCGCTGTCTTGACCGTACGAGCATGGGCGAGAATCCATCGGACGCTCTCGTTGCCTTCCCACGGAGAGAATTGCGAAAGATATTTTTTCTGTCCTTTGGGCGTGGTCGCGCGCAAGTAATCATCAGGCACCAAGTCTTGTTCCTCGACCTCTTCTCCTCCCCTCCAAACAGTCGTGTCGATGAGCCCCAAGCGCCCCCATTCATTCGCGAACTCTGCTGGCGTCGCGAAGCCGGTTGCGACATCGATCAAGCTTTCGGGCAGTGTATCTTCAGTGGTCGGGTAGTAGAACCGTGCTCGGCCGCCCGGCACTTCGACGATCTTGCCCTTAAGCTGGTCGTACTTGCGACCTCGCTGCCAGCGACTTGTCTTGCGCAACTCTCCAACAGACATCGGTTCACCTCAGAATCATAGAAGAATCATAGAGCAAGAGACATGATTCCTTTAGATTATTATAAACCCAATCTCGCCGATTTGAATACGCGAGGGGCGGGTCATTCCCCGGATGTCGGAATTGAGGATCTTGACGCCGGAGGCTCATTTGCCCAATCGATCGATCTTGGTTCACACGTGCTGCGATCCCGTTGTGGGTGAGAAGCCGCCCGTGCCGTGCGGTTGCAAGCATCACATCGACAAGAAAGAGCGCGAGGCGCGGCTCGCTGTAAAAGAACTCTATGTCGTTGATGGCGAGGTTTTCAAAATACCCAAGGTGCGGATGCTGAAGACACCGCCCCAAGCCAGGACGATCCAGGGCAGGGACATCGTGGCCGCTTACTGCTTCGACGACAAAGACGACAAAAACCGCCGCAGCAGCGCACGCGAGCGACAGCGCATCGACCTTTTCGGACCTAGGGCATTAGAAAAATTTCAATCAAGGAGTAAGCGATGATGAGCGCGAGAGAAGTTCGCAGGCGGATGATTGAGTACGGTCTGAGCGGCGACGCGGTCGGCTACTTCGCCGGAACGAGCGGTATGACGGTCTCGAAGTGGACGCGTGGTTTGGCCGACATCTCAGAGGAAACGCAAGGGCGCATCTCTACGGCGGTCAAGGCCATGACGAACATGAGCAGACACTTCGGCGTGCCCATTCGGTGGAGCGAAGTCGAGATCCTCAAACCCGTCGTGAACCGTTTCATTCGGGAACTGCGCGAGTCCCCCAGAGCCTGACTTTATTGGAGACGAACGAATGTCAACTTCTCTCGGAGTTCTTCTCTCGGG
>WNFT01004145.1_pt1 | contig 12664 bp, 14 predicted proteins | sample 5400191 | NCBI WGS metagenome assembly WNFT01 (sample SAMN13153359, study PRJNA577476) | soil metagenome | isolation source: 80 cm saprolite under Madrone tree | place: USA:California | collected 2016-06-14
GAGGAGATGCTCGCGCGGACGCGCGGACGGTCGGTGGAGTTCGTGCGCGAGGCCACCTGGCCGGCGTACCTCGCCTCGCTCAAGCGCTGCCGCTGCGGGAGCCGGCGCCAGCTCAGGGCCGTGCCAGCGGACGTCGTCCGCGGGCAGCTCGATCTGCAGATCGACGCGGTGGTGCTGCAATGAGCGCGCTGCTGTTCATCGGCATCGCCGCCGTGCTGGCCTGGTCGGTGGCGCGCGATTGTGCCCGCCGGCGCAGATGGCGCGAGGCGGAGCGTCTCTCCCGGTGCCTGTTCGCGGCGGCAGGCCTGCGCAGATATCGGTGACCGTATGGTGGGGTGGGAGGAAAGTTGACGGATCGATCGGCCATGCGAGGTTGCGGCCGTGCGGCTGCTCCCCTGGATTGTCGCTCTCGCTCTCCTCCCAGCCGGCGTCCGGGCGGCGCCGGGAGTGGTCGCGCAGGCGCGCAAGCTGGAGGCCGGAAAGGAGGCCCTGGAGAAGCTGAAGAGTGATCCGCGCCGCCGCCGCTATCGCGATGGCTGGGAAGCGGTCCTGCGGCTCCTAGATGGAGCGGTGAAGGCCGCGCCACGTGGGCCGCGCGCCGCCGAGGCCGCGCTGGCGGCGGGACGAGCGCGGGCGGATCTCTGGGAAGTCTCGCGGTCCAAGGCGGATGCGCACGCAGCCGTCGCGTCGTTGCGCAAGGTCGATGACGAGAACCCGGGGCCGCTGGGACGGCAGGCGCTGGATGCGGCCCTCCGCGTCGCGGCGCGAGCCCATCTGACGAAGGAGTACGCGGCGGTCGCGCGACGGATTGCGGAGCGGTCGCGCCAGCAGCGCGAGATTCGGGAGCCGGCGGAGTCCCCGCCCGAGAAGCTGGCGACGGCGCCGCCAACCGCGGCTTCGCGACCGACGAATGAGGCAGCCCCGGACGACGGCGACGAGCCCGCGCAACCGGAGGTGGAAGCAGAGGCGGCCAAGGCCGTCGCGCAGATCGTGGAAGACGCGAGAGCGCGAGCGCGGTCCCGCGGCGAAAGCCGGAGCGCTGAAGCCCGGGACACCGAGGAGGTCTCCGGGACCGAGGCGGTGGAGGAAGACGGCGAGGAAGACGAGCCTCCGGAGCCGGAAGCTCCCGCCAATCCGCCCATGCGCTCGACGCCCATCGTCCGCGCCGTCAAGACCGCGGTGGCGGCCCTGACCGAGCCGGAGGACGCGCCCGCGCAGGCGGCGAAGGCGCGCGAGATCCGCGCAGGCGCGTTGGGCTCCCGTACCTCGCTCGCGGCCCAGCTGGGGCTCAAGACCCGCAAGGTGGTGGTGGACGCTGGACATGGCGGCAAGGACACCGGGGCCATCGGTCCGCACGGCGTTCGCGAGAAGGACCTGACGCTGGCCATCGCCCGCAGGGTCGCGGCGCGGCTCAAGGCGCTGGGCTTCCAGGTGCTGATGACCCGCCAGAGCGACGTCTTCGTCTCCCTCGACGAGCGCACCCGCATCGCCAACGAGGCCCGCGCCGATCTCTTCGTCTCCATCCACTGCAACGCGGCCCGGCGCCGGAAGCTGGAAGGAGTGGAGACCTGGACCCTGAACGTCGGAAGCGACCGGTACGCAGCGCGGCTAGCGGCGTTCGAGAATGCGGAGGCCGATCGGTCCGTGAGCGATCTGCGTCTCATCCTCGCCGACCTCGCCACCAAGGCGAACGCCAGCGATGCCCGCGACCTCGCCCAATCGGTGCAGTCCTCGATGGTGCGCACCCTGCGCAGCCGCGTCGGGCGCGTCCGCGACCACGGCGTGAAGCAGGCGCTCTTCTACGTATTGCTCGGCACGCGGATGCCCTCGATCCTGGTGGAGACCGGCTTCATCTCCAATCCCAAGGAGGAAACCCGGCTGCGGAGCGCGAAGTTCCAGGAAGGCACCGCCGAGGCCATCGCCCGCGGGGTCAAGGACTACGTGGATTCCCGCCGCCGCGTCGCCGCCCGAGTCGCCTTCGCTCCGTAGTCGCGTGGGACCCGTGTCCGAGAACGATCCAAGGCCGCCACCTGCCAAGGACCCCGACCCGCGGGAGCCGAAGCGCAAGGATCCCCCTTCTCGCGAGCCCCCGCGCAAGGAGCCCCCGCAGAAGAAGCAGCCGCAAGGAGACCCGCCGCAGCGCAGGCCGCCGCCGCCCGACAAAGTTGGCGCTTGATTCGATCGCCGGCCCGACTTGTTATTCTCAACGGATGGCGGACGACGGGGCGGTCTCGCGGGTGCGGACCCGGCTTGCGCAAGGACGAGAGGAAATCCTCGGGCGTCATCGCTCCGGAGCCGGCGGGCAAGAGGTGGTTCGCGCCATCTCCGCTCTCACCGACGAGGTGATCGGGAACCTGTTCGCGGCCATCGCGGATCAATTCCCCGGACCCGGCCCAGTGCCGCTGTCCCTGGTCGCCACCGGCGGATACGGCCGCCGCGAGCTCGCGCCGCGCTCCGACATCGATCTGCTCGCCCTGCTGCCGGACGGAGAGGACAAACAGGCCCTCAAGCGCGCCAACCTGATCGCCGAGCACCTGCACCGCGCGATCTGGGACTCTGGCCTCGAGGCCGGCTACGCCGCGCGCGATCTCGAGGAGTGCGTCGAGCTGGCCCGCGAGGACCACACCATCCGCACCGCGCTGCTCGACGGCCGCCACGTCGCCGGCGACCCGCAGCTGTTCAAGGGGCTGGAGCGGGCCACCGTCACCGAGCTGGAGCAGCGGCGGGTCGAGGAGTTCATCTCCGACAAGCTGGAGGAGCTGAACGAGCGGCGGAAGCGGTACGGCGGCTCGGTGTGGCTGCTCGAGCCCCACCTCAAGCAAGGCAAGGGAGGCCTGCGCGACCTGCAGGCCGCGCTGTGGATCGCGCGCGTCCGGCACAAGGTCGCGGGTCTGGGCGAGGCCGGAGAGCGCGGGCTCTTGCCGCACCGGGAGGTGACCGCGGCGCGCGCGGCCCGCGACCTGCTCTGGCGCATCCGCAACGAGCTGCACTACGCGACCGGACGCCGCGACGATCGCCTCACCTTCGACAACCAGCGGCGGCTGGCGGCGGCGGTCGCCTATTCCGACGAGGCCGGTGGCGAGCTGGGCGTCGAGAAGCTGATGCGGGAGACGTACATCGCGCTGCAGGAGATCGCGCGCGCATCCGACGCGCTGATCGACCGCTGCGCCGTGGAGGACTCGCCCCGGAGCGCGCTGAAGCGGGTGCCTCGCCCGCAGCCCATCGACGACGCCTTCAAGATCTGGAACGGGCGAGTGACGGTGAACGACAAAGAAGTCTTCGCCCGCCGGCCGGCCGACATGGTCCGCCTGTACGCCGTGGCGGAGACCTGGGGCCTTCCGGTCTACAGCTACGCGCGCGATCTCCTCGTCCAGGAGCTCCAGCGGCTCGGGCCGCAGCTCGCCACCGATCGCGAGGCGCATTGGGAGCTCTGGCAGCTGCTGGTTCGCGAGGGCAGCGACGGCAGCGCGCTCATGCCGCTGCACGAGCTGGGCGTGCTCGGCGCGCTGTTCCCCGAGGTGGCCCGACTGAGGGCGCGGGCGCAGCACAGCCTCTACCACGTGTACACCGTCGACACGCACACGGTGTTCGCGCTGGCGAGGATGATGCGCTTGCGCTCGGGCGCGTTGGCGGATTCGGAGCCGGTGCTGACGCGGGTGGCGCGCGCGCAGCAGCGTCCGCTGATCCTCATGCTCGGCTTGCTCTTCCACGATCTCGGCAAGGGCATGGGGCCCGATCACTCGGCGCGCGGCGCGGAGCTGGTGCGTGCGTACGCGCAGCGCATCGGTCTCGATCCGGGCGACGCCCGCGACGTGGAATGGCTGGTGCTGGCCCACCTGCGCATGAGCCACATCTCGCAGCGGCGCGACCTGGAGGACGCCGCTCTGATCGAGTCGTTCGCCCGCGAGGCGGAGACGCCGACGCGGCTGGAGATGCTGTACCTGCTCACGTACGCCGACATGTCCTGCGTCTCGCCGGAGAACTGGACGCCCTGGAAGGCGAACCTCCTCCGCACCCTCTACGAGAAGACGCGCGCCACCACGCTCTCCGAGGGGATGGGCGCGCCGCAGCACGCCCACTCGCTCGAGGAGCGGGGGCAGCGGCTCGCCGACCGGCTCGCTCCCCTGGCAGGCGAGCATGCGGCGCTCGCCCCTGCGTTCGTGAAAGAGCTGCCCGAGCGCTACCTGGCGACCGCTCGCCCGGAAGATGCCGCCCGTCATCTCAAACTGTGGGCCGTGGCCCGGAAGACGGACTTCGCCGGCGAGCTGCACCGATCCGCGGTGGGCGAGGCCGATCTGACGCTGCTCGCGACCGACCGGCCTGGCCTCCTCGCCACCTTCACTGCCGCCCTGGCCGCCAACGGCATGGACATCCTCGGTGCGGAAGTGAACTCGCTCTCCAGCGGGATGGCGCTGGACACGTTCGTGGTGCGCGAGTCGGGCGGAGGGGCCCCCACCCAGTCGCGATGGGAGGCGGCCCGCGCGGATCTCCTCCGGCTCCTCTCCGGCGCCGAGGATCCCCATCGTCTGGTGCAGAAGCGGCTGCGCCGGGCGACCTGGGCGAGCTCGGCCGCTCCCGCGGTGGAGACCAAGCTCCGGGTGGACGACGTGAGCAGCGAGACGATGACGATCCTGGACGTCATGACCCAGGACCGTCCTGGTCTTTTGCACACCATTGCCGACGCTTTGCACAGGGCAGGCGTGAGCATCGAAGTCGCTCGAATCGCCACGGAAGGGAACCGGGCTACCGACGCTTTCTATCTCCGCGACCTGACTGCCGCTTCGACGCGCCCGGTCGGGAAGATCACGGACCCGGCCCGGCGAGCCGCCGTCGTTCAGGCGGTGCAGTCGGCGATCGCCTCCCTCGCAGGTGGGGGCTGAGCCATTTCCTAAGCAGTCCCGGACGGTTGGCAGCTTGCGGGGCGGCGCCCGCCGACCTAGCTTCCGTTCGTCAATGTGAGGTGCGCGACACCTGACGTGCGCGAAGGTAGGTGCGAGTGGCAGGTCGGTTGCAGAAGAAGCGCCCTACGACGGGCAGACGGAAGGCCGGCAAGGGTCCGAGCAAGCGGCCGGCATCTAAATTGAAACTGTCCCGGCGCGAGGGGGGGATGACCGTCCGCGAGGCCGGGCGGTTGGGGGGATTGATCGGGGGTCGCAAGGGCGGCCTGGCGGTCAAGGCGGAACGGGGGGTCGAGTTCTACCAGGAGATCGGAAGGCTCGGCGGCCAGCGCGTGCGCGACTTGATCGCGGCGGGTCGGAACGCCGAGAGGGGCTCGCGGCGCGGATCGTCGCGGCGCGGCCGAAACCAATTGGCTCCGGACAGGGGCGTTTGAGGGGGGCGGGAATGGCTGAAGAGAACACGGGCAAGAAGAAGGGCTCGATGAGCGTGTCGGAGGCGGGCCGCAAGGGCGGTCAGACGGTGCGCGACAAGTACGGGCACTCCTTCTACGAAGAGATCGGCCGCAAGGGCGGCGAGACGGTGAAAGCGGAACGGGGCCGGGCCTTCTACGAGCAGATCGGCAAGAAGGGCGGCGACACGGTCAAGGCGGAGCGCGGCGCCGGCTTCTACGAGCAGATCGGCAAGAAGGGCGGCGAAGCGGTCAAGGCCGAGCGGGGCACTCCTTTCTACGAGGAGATCGGCAAGAAGGGCGGCCACCGCGTGCGGACCTTGATCGAAGAGGGCAAGAAGGCGGCGACCGAGGCCAGGGGCTCGGAGGACAAGAGGCCGGCGCCGGGCGGCGAGGTGAACCCGGAACCGGCGCAGGAGTAGCCGCGGGAAAGGGCATTCCATGATCAAGACCCGCGGCAACGGAAAGGGCGGCATGACGGTCTCTGAAGCCGGCCGGAAGGGCGGCGAGCGCGTCCGCGACGAGCGGGGCGTCGAGTTCTACCAGGAGATCGGCCGCAAGGGTGGTGAGCTCGGGGGGAGAAAGGGCGGCGAGGCCGTGCGCGACAAGTACGGTCCATCGTTCTACGAGGAGATCGGCCGCAAGGGCGGCCAGAAGGTCCGTGAGCTCATCGAGCAGGGCAAGAAGCGCATCCTCTAGACGCACTTCTTGAAAACTGAAGGAGCCGAAGGGGGACGGGAGGGGGGTTCCTTCCAACCACCGGAGGCAAGGAAATGGCGGAGGAGAAGGAGAAGAAAGGCGGAATGACCGTAGCCGAGGCCGGGCGCAAGGGCGGCGTGAAGGTAGCCCAGGAGCGCGGCCGCGCGTTCTACGAGCAGATCGGACGCAAGGGCGGCGAGACGGTCAAGGCGGAGCGAGGGCACGAGTTCTACGAGCAGATCGGCAAGAAGGGCGGCGAGTCCGTCCGTGCCTCTCGCGGGCCCGAGTTCTACTCGCAGATCGGCCACAAGGGTGGCCAGAAGGTCCGCGAGCTGATCGAGCAGGGCAAGAGGATGGCCCGCGAAGCGGCGAAGAAAGAGGGCGGGCTGGACGAGATGGGGAATCTCAAGGGGGGTCGTCGCGAGGAAGAGTAGGCGCGGTTGCCTTCGGGGGTTCTCTTCTCGAGGCGGGTCCCTAAAGGGATCCGCCTCGTTGTTTTTTCCTTTTTTTTGCCCTGATCGCGCCGGCATCGGAACATGCGTCGTGTGTCGAAGGGGGCGCCGATCCAGCCGATCGATCCGCGGCATCCGCAGCCGCGGCACATCCAGCGCGCCGTCGGCGTGCTGCAAGAGGGCGGGATCGTCTCCTACCCGACCGACACGTACTACGCGCTCGGCTGCGACCTGTTCCAGAAAAAGGCGATGGGGCGCCTCGCTTCCTTGAAGCGGCGCGACCACAAGAAGCCGTTCGCGTTCCTCTGCGCGGATCTCGGCCAGGTCGCCCAGTACGGAATCATCTCCAACGAGAACTACCGCTTGATGCGCCGGCTCTTGCCCGGCCCGTACACCTTCGTCCTCGACGCCACCCGGCTCGTGCCGCGCACCGCCCTGGCGCGGCAGCGGCAGGTCGGCATCCGCGTCCCCGACGCGCCGGTGGCCATCGCCCTGGTGCGCGGCCTGGGCCGGCCGCTGGCGACCACCAGCGCCTCGCTTCCCGGCGAGGAGCCGATGATCGACGCCGCGGACATCCAGGCGCGGCTCGGACACGGCGTGGACCTCATCCTCGACGCCGGAGTGACGCTCAACGAGCCGTCCACGGTCCTCGATTTGACCGGCCCCTCACCGGTGCTGCTGCGCGCAGGAAAAGGCCGATGGGAAGGAGTGGTCGCGTGACCGAGGCATTGCTCACGGGCCCGTCGGCGCTGGACCAGGCGCTGGACCGGTACCTGGATCATCTGCGGGTGGAGCGCGGGCTGCTCAGCGCGACGCTCGAGGCGTACGCGCGGGACCTGCGCGAGTACACGGACTGGCTGGCGCGGCAGGGCATCTCGCGTCTGGGGGACGTCACCGAGCCGATCATCCTGCAGCACCTGAGCGCGCTGCAGCTCCGCGGCCTCTCGCGCGCGTCGCAAGCGCGGCATCTCGCGGCGGTGCGCGGGCTGCACAGATTCGCCAACGCGGAGGGCATCGCCGCCACCGATCCTTCGGAGGGCGTGGGCGCCACCCGCGGCTCGCGTCCGCTGCCCAATTTCCTCGGGATCGACGAGGTGGACCGCCTCCTGGCGCAGCCCGGCGGCGATACGCCGGCGGGAGCGCGCGACAAGGCGATGCTGGAGGTGCTCTACGCCAGCGGCCTGCGCGTCTCCGAGCTGGTCTCGCTCCCGATCGGCGCCATCGATCTCCAGACCGGCGTCGTGCGGGTGCGGGGGAAGGGCGGCAAGGAGCGCATCGTCCCGGTGGGAGAGCGGGCCCGCGAAGCGCTGGCCAGATATCTCGCCGCCCGGCAGAAGCTGCTGGGGGTGAGGCGCTCTCCCGATCTCTTCGTCACCTCGCGCGGAGCGCGGATGACGCGGCAGGGCTTCTGGAAGCTGCTGGGCCGTTACGCGCGCGCCGCGGGCATCGAGCAGCGCGTGTACCCGCACACGCTGCGGCACAGCTTCGCCACCCACCTGTTGGAGCGCGGCGCCGACCTCCGCGCCGTGCAGGCGATGCTGGGCCACGCCGACATCGCCACCACCCAGATCTACACGCACGTCGACCGCGAGCGCCTCAAGGCGGTGATCGCGAAGCACCCGCGCGCCTGAACAGGCGCGGTGCCGCGTCGCCGGACGTCACGACGCGGCACCTGCCTCGCTTCCTAGAGAGACGCGAACTGGTAGCCGATGCCTCCGCTGATCACGAAGGCGCTGCCGAAGTTCCCCACGTCCTGGGTGTGGAGGTTCATCCGCACGTTCCAGCGATCCTGGCTGAGGCCCAGGCCCACGCCCATGCCGAACTTCACGTCGTTGGACGTGTTGGACGTGACGTTGCCGCCGACGCGCTGCTCGACGCTGCTCATCAGGTCGAAGATGCCGAGCTCGAAGGCGCCGAACAGTCCCTGGCGATCGCCCCCGATGTAGTACTTGGCGCCCAGCAGGACGGGAATTGCGTTGACGTGCGCGCCAAGCCCGTTGCCCACCGTCCGGTCGAAGTGCCCCTGGAAACCGACCCGGGCGGTGGCGCTGACTACTTCCAACAGCGGGAGCTCGCCGGTCACGACCGCTCCCATTCCGACGCTGTTGACGTCGGAGTAGTTGCCCAGCGGGACGGCGAATTCACTGTCCACCCCCACCAGGATGTTGTGTCTGGCGTGACGCGAGCCGGAAGACCTCTCCGCGTGCGCCGCGCTCGCCAGACAGACGAGAACGCCAAAAGCAATCGTTGTCATCCACTTCTTCATGTTCCCTCCTTGCGAGCGAGAGCCGCGATCCCCTCGACGATACCGGGGGGGCGCCGGCCGACAAGTTCCTGTCCCTCGCCAAAGCTGTGAGGGTGTGGGAACCCTGCGTCGCTGAACGACTGGAAAATTCCAGGGTGATGCGCGCGTCCAGGAAGTTGGGCGCGCGCCGGAGCGGTTGGTATCGTCGCCCGCGATGACCGCTGCGCTGCTGCTCGCCGCCGCCTTCGCTTGCCCCGAGGACCAGAAGCTCCAGCTCGATCTCAAAGAGTGGAAGAGCGCGATCGTCGCCGCGCAGCCGGGGAGCGACGAGCAGCACTTCGCGCTCGCGGCCCTGCGTCTCCAGAGCGTGCCCGGCGACAACACGCCGGACGCGGACTGCGCCGACAAGCCGGTGATCGAGGGCGTGGACATCTTCAACGCCAACCTCACCGGCCAGAACGACAAGCTGGTCCAGGCGCGCTTTCGCGCCTGCAAGGGCGACAAGGAGAACGAGACGCAAGCGGTGCGCATCGCCGTGGTGGTGCCGCTGGCGAACGGGCAGCTCTGCAAGCTCGAAGGAGTGGACCTGTCGCTCGACCAGCGCGCGAGCGACAAGCCGTGCGAGAACGCGGCCAAGCTCCCCCGGACGCTGGATTTCCTCGAGCTGACGCAGAAGGGCCGCAAGGTGGTGCAGACCAAGGACCAGAGCGGGTCTTGCGAGGATCCCGCCGGCAATACCAGCGCGGTGAAGACGGCGATCTTCGAGGCGCAGGGCGCCGCGTTGAGGAAGATCTTCGAGACCAAGCTCTACGACTCGACCACCCAGGCGCAGGGCCGTCAGCTGGTCGCGCGCTGGAAGCTGACCCTGGGCAAGACGGTGCCCAAGGAGATCACGGTGCAGCGCTGCATCGAGGGCGCCTCGCAGTGCGAGGACCCCGACGTGTACGAGTACGCCCGGGCGGGCGGAAAGTACGTGCACAAGTAGCCGCGGCCGCCGAAGGCGGCTTAGCGGCTTGAGCCTGATCATTTCCCTGTCGGCGATGAGATCTGTTCCGGCCCCGCTTTTCGTGGCCCGGGCCCGGGCGGATCCGCTAGAGTCGCGCCCTCGCGCGGCGGGAGCCGCCCGGAAACGCAGCATCCATGACCGAAGCCGCCCAGAAGCCCGCACAGCGCCAGCCGCGCCGCGTCGTCTCGGGGATGCGTCCCACGGGGCGCCTCCACATCGGCCACTACCACGGCGCGGTGAAGAACTGGATCGAGATCAGCCGCAAGGCGGAGTCGTTCTTCTTCTCGGCCGACTGGCACGCGCTCACCAGCGAGTACAAGGACACTTCCAACATCGCCCAGTCCCAGCGGGAGATGTTCGCCGACTGGATCGCTGCGGGGTTGGACCCGGAGCGCTGCACGCTCTTCATCCAGAGCCACGTCAAGCAGCACGCGGAGCTGTTCCTGCTCCTCGCCATGATCTCGCCGCTCGGCTGGCTCGAGCGGGTGCCGACCTACAAGGAGCAGCAGGAGCAGCTCAAGGACAAGGACCTCAACACCTTCGGCTTCCTCGGGTACCCGGTGCTGCAGACGGCGGACGTGGCGCTCTACGGCGCGGACGCCGTGCCGGTGGGCCAGGACCAGGTCTCGCACCTGGAGGTGGCGCGCGAGATCGTGCGCAAGTTCAACCACAACTTCTCGCCGCACAAGCCGGTCCTGGTCGAGCCCCACGCCTATCTGACCGACGTGCCGAAGATCCTCGGGCTGGACGGCCGCAAGATGAGCAAGAGCTACGGCAACGCCATCGAGATGGGCGAGGACGCGGAGAGCGCGCGCAAGCGGATCATGGTGGCCGTCACCGATCCCGCGCGGAAGCGCCGGCACGATCCCGGGCATCCGGAGATCTGCCCCATCTACTGGCTGCACCGCGCCTACAGCCCGCCGGAGACGGTGGCCCTGGTCGACCGCGAATGCCGCAGCGCCGGGATCGGCTGCGTCGATTGCAAGAAGATGCTTCTGGGGAACCTCTTGCCCGTGCTGGAGAAGCATCGCGCGGCCCGGGCCGAGCTGGATCGCAATCCCCACCGCGTGGACGAGCTGGTGCAGCTGGGCACCCGCAATGCGACGAAGGTGGCGGAGGAGACCATGGTCGCCGTGCGCGAAGCGGTGAAGCTCGCGTGATGGAGACGCAGGCGACCCAGAACGGCGCGTTCGCCGTCGCGCTCCCGGTGTTCGAGGGCCCGCTGGATCTGCTGCTTTCGCTGATCCAGGAGCACAAGCTCGACATCTTCGACATCCCGGTCAGCTTCGTCACCGACCGGTACCTCGAGTACATGAACACGGCGCAGGCGCTGAACATCGACCTGGCCGGCGAGTATCTCTTGATGGCCGCGACGCTCGCGCACATCAAGTCGCGGATGCTCTTGCCGCAGGAGCAAGCGGCGGACGCTCCCGAGGGCGAGCTCGGACCCGACCCGCGCGAAGAGCTGGTCCGGCGGCTGCTCGAGTACCAGAAGTACCGCGACGCCGGGCAGCAGCTGGGTGCCCTGCCGCTCCTCGGCCGCGACGTCTTCGTGCGCCGGGCGAAGGAGGAGCTGCCCCTGGCGCCGGACCAGGTCGCCTACCTCAAGTCGCCGGATCTCTCCGTCTACCGGCTGATCGAGCTGCTGGCGCGGGTCTTGAGGGAGCGGAAGCTGGAGATCCCCCACGAGGTGTTCGTCGAGCGGCTCTCCATCGGCGATCGCATCTCGGTGATCACCGACCGGCTGCGCGGCGACGACCGGATCACCTTCACTTCGCTGTTCGTCGATCTGGACGATCGTGACCGGCACCGGGTGATCCCCACCTTCCTCGCGGTGCTGGAGATGGCGAAGCTGAAGCTCATCAGGGTGCACCAGCCGGAGCGTCATTCGGAGATCTACATCGCGCGGACCGAGGCCCTGCTCACCTCGCCCGCGGAAGGAGTCTCGCTTGACTACCGAGGGTGAGAAGCAGCCGGACCTGCCCCTCGAAGGGCAGGAAGGCGGCGCGGTGGAGGGGGGAGCCTCGCCCGGCTCGGACGAGCAGGAGCTGCGGGAAGCGGCCCAGACCGAGCTGCAGCAGCTGAAGGAGGCCGCCCGATTCGTCACCCCCGAGCGCGCCGTCCAGGTGCTCGAGGCGCTGTTCTTCGCCAGCGACAAGCCGCTCGATCTCCGGACGCTCGAGGAGACCACCCAGTTCTCCCGGGAGATCCTGGACTCGGCGCTGGCGACGCTGCAGGCGACCTACGCGCCGGGGAGCGGCGGGGTGGCGCTGGTGGACCTGGGAGGGCGCTGGCAGCTGCGCACCGATCCGCAGACCGGCGCCTACGTCCGGCGGATGCTGCAAGTGAAGCCGTTGCGGCTGACGCGCGCCGCGCTGGAGACCCTGTCGATCATCGCCTACCGGCAGCCCATCACCCGGCCGGAGATGGAAGACCTGCGGGGAGTGGATTGCGGCGCGGTGACCAAGGCGCTGCTGGAGCGCAAGCTCATCCGCATCCTGGGCAAGAAGGACGAGCCAGGGCGGCCGCTCTTGTACGGGACCACCAAGGAGTTTCTCGAGCTGTTCAACCTGCGCGACCTCACCCAGCTGCCCACGCTGCGCGAGTTCCAGGAGCTGTCCGAGGAGTCGCGCAAGATCGTCGAGCAGGAATCGAAGCCGCCGCCTCCGGTCTCGGGGCTCAGCGACCTGGCGCAAGACCCTGCCGCGGCGGAGCGGATGATGCACTCCACGGTGGAGAGCGAGAAAGCGCTGGCGCAGCTGGAGAGCGCCATGGACGACGCCGACCAGTCCACGAAGAGCACCGCCGCGGTGCTCGCTCCTCCTCCTCCGCCTCCGGCCCAGTCGCCGGCTCCCTCTTCGGAGCCGCCGGCGCCCCCGTCCGAGCCGCAGAAGGGCGAGTGAATGGGCGCGGAA
>WNFT01004150.1_pt1 | contig 12661 bp, 6 predicted proteins | sample 5400191 | NCBI WGS metagenome assembly WNFT01 (sample SAMN13153359, study PRJNA577476) | soil metagenome | isolation source: 80 cm saprolite under Madrone tree | place: USA:California | collected 2016-06-14
GGCCACCCACACCTCGAGCTCGGGGCGGGTGAGCTTGATCCCGGTGGCCACCGCGGGGGCCCGGCCGTGGATGGTGTGGAAGCCGAAGGTGTTCATGTAGTAGGGGAAGCGGCTCGAGCAGCCGATCCCCGAGACCACCACGAACTTCTCGCGCGGGACGCCGAGCTCCGGGAAGACGGACTGCACGGCGGAGATGATCGCGTAGTCTCCGCAGCCGGGGCACCAGCGCACCTCCTGGTCGGTCTGGAAGTCCTTCTTCGTGTAGACGGGAAGGGTCGCGGTCATCGGCTCAACACCTCTTCGATCTTGGCCTCGATCTCGGACTGCTTGAAAGGTTTGCCCTGGACCTTGTTGAGGCCCTCGGCGTCCACCAGGTACTTCGCGCGCAGCACCCACCGGAGCTGGCCCAGGTTCATCTCGGGCACCACGATCCTCCGATAGCGCTTCAACACCTCGCCCAGGTTCCTGGGGAGCGGGTGCAGGTGGCGCAGGTGGACGTGCCCGATCCGGCGGCCCTTCTCGCGCTGGGCGCGCAGGGCCGCGGTGATGGCGCCGTAGGTCGAGCCCCAGCCCACGAGCAGCAGCTCGCCCTCCGGATCGCCCGCGGGGACCACGTCGGGGACCTCCTGCACGACCGCCTCCACCTTGGCCGCGCGCAGGTGGATCATGCGCTCGTGGTTCAGCGGCTCGTAGTTCACGTTGCCGGTGCCGTCCTGCTTCTCGAGGCCGCCCACCCGATGCTCGAGCCCGGGGGTGCCGGGCACCGCCCAGGGCCGGGCCAGGGTCTGCGCGTCGCGGGCGTAGGGGAGGAAGCCTTCGGGCTCCGTGCGGTACCGGACGGGGAACTCCGGCAGCTCGGACAGCTCCGGGATGCGCCAGGGCTCGGCCCCGTTCGCCAGGTAGCCGTCGGAGAGCACGATCACGGGGACCATGTACTTGATCGCGATCCGGCTGGCCTCGAGGGCGATCCAGAAGCAGTCCCCCGGGGTGGCCGCGGCGAGCACCGGCACCGGGGCCTCGGAGTTCCGGCCGAAGAGGGCCTGGAGCAGGTCGGCCTGCTCGGTCTTGGTGGGCAGGCCCGTGGAGGGGCCCCCGCGCTGGATGTCGCAGATCACGATCGGCAGCTCGACCGCGATCGCGAGGCCGATCGCCTCCATCTTGAGGGCCATGCCGGGGCCGGAGGTGGTGGTGATGGCGAGGGCGCCTCCGTAGGCGGCGCCGATGGCCGAGGTCATGGCCGCGATCTCATCCTCGGCCTGGAAGGTCATCACCCCGAACTCCTTGTACATCGAGAGCTCGTGGAGGATGTCCGAGGCGGGGGTGATCGGGTAGGAGCCCTGGAAGAGCGGGATCCCCGCCTTCTGGGAGGCGGCCACGAAGCCGAGGGCGAGCGCGGTGTTGCCCGAGAGGTTCCGGTAGACCCCCGGAGCGAGCTTCGCGGGGGGGACTTCGTAGCTGACCTGGAAGGCCTCGGTCGCGTCGCAGTAGGCGTAGCCCGCCTTCAGGGCCAGCTTGTTGGCCTCGGCCAGCACCGGCTTCTTCGAGAACTTGTCCTCGAGCCAACGGTAGGTCGGGTCCATGGACCGGTTGTAGAGCCAGTAGCACATGCCGAGCGCGAAGAAGTTCTTGCACCGGTCCATGCTCTTGGCGTCGAGGCCGAGGTCGCGCAGGGCGAGCCGGGTGAGCTTGGTCAGCTCCACCGGGAAGAGGCGGTAGCCCTCGAGGGAGTGGTCCTCGAGAGGGCTCACCGCGACCTGCGCCTTCTTGAGGTCGACTTCCTTGAAGTTGTCGACGTTGACGATGAGGATCCCGCCCCTCTTGAGGTCGCCGACGTTGGTCTTGAGCGCGGCCGGGTTCATCGCGACGAGGACGTCGACGGCGTCCCCGGGGGTGAAGACGTCCTTGGCCCCGAAGTGAACCTGGAAGCCCGACACCCCGGGGAGGGTCCCCGCGGGGGCGCGGATCTCGGCCGGGAAATCGGGGAAGGTGGCCAGGTCGTTGCCGAAGAGGGCCGTGGTGTTCGTGAACTGGCTGCCGGTGATCTGCATGCCGTCGCCGGAATCGCCGGCGAAGCGTATGACGGCGGACTCGAGGACTTCCTTCTTTCGCCTCGGGGGTGCTTCTAGGGTGGCCATGAGTGCCCGTTACCTCGCCAGAGAAGAGCCTTGGCGGCTCTCGGAAAAGCCGACAAACTCGAATTATATCACCCGGGGTCGGGGCGCCGCCCTCCCCCCCACTTGTGGCACGATGCGGGAATGCTCGACGCGTCCCGCCCGCGCCTATGGCCCGCGGTGCGACGAGCCCTTGCCGCTCTCTGGCTCGGCCTGGCCGGCCTCGCGATCTTCGCCCTCGCGGGCGAGCTCTGGCTGCGGATCCGGTGGGAGCGGGCCTGGAAGGCCGCGGCCGGCTTCCGGACCGGCAACGTGTTCTTCGCCAACAACGCGGAGATGAACGCCGGCGACCGGGGCCTCTGGCACAAGCCCTGGCGCAAGTACGAGCCCGGGGCGCGTATGGAGCTCCAGGCGGGGGGTGAGCGGTTCGTCATCGAGATCAACCGCCTCGGCTATCGAACCCGGGAGTTCTCGCCGGAGAAGCCCGCGGGGACGGTACGGGTCCTCTGCATCGGCGGCTCCACCACCGTGGCCGGGCGCACCAACGACGAGACCTACCCCGCGCTGCTCGAGGCGAAGCTGCGCCGCCGCTGGCCGGGCCTGCCCCTCGAGGTCCTGAACCTCGGGGTGAGCGGCGTCAACAGCGAGGATTGGCTGGGGTGGCTGGACAAGCTCCTGTCGTTCGATCCGGACGTGATCGTTCAATACGAGGCCATCAACGACATCTCGTGGCTCCACCTCCCCCGTTACGCTGCCCGCCACCCGTGGCGCCGGCGCCTCCACGACAGCCTGCTCCTCGAACGGCTGCTCGGCTTCGACCCCGGCGTGCTGGAGGCCGACATCCGGGGAACCCTCCGGCGCTTCGAGGAGATGGACCGGCGCTGTCGCGAGAGGGGCGTCGCCTACCTCACGGCCACTTTCGCGGCCCCCGACGCCGGGCGCGCGGGCGAGGAGTTCCGGCAGCACCTCGAGACGAGCATCATCTTCTGGACCCGGCACTTCCCGCTCCGCTCCTGGGAGAGCTACGCGGCCATCCTGGCCCGCCACAACGCCCTCCTGGTGGAGTTCACCGCGCGCCACGGCATCAACCGCGTCCTCGTCCACGAGCGGCTCACCGACCCCGCCCTCTTCATCGACGGCTGCCACCTCACCCCCACGGGGATCGACCAGCTCTCCGAGGCCTTCCTGGCTCCGGTCGCCGACCTGGTGGAGGACCGCCCCGCCTTTCGACGGTGGGCCGCGGACCGATCGCACCAGACCCTGGTCCGCCCCTTGCTTTGATGAGCCCCGGGGGGTCGAAAGACCCCTTGGACGTCCGCCTTTCGGACACGAGGGGGACGAGGAGGCAGGATGGAGGACCCGAGGCGCATCCGTCGGACGGCCAGCGCCGCCGGCATCGTATTGGCCCTGCTCGCGACCGCCCTGCGGCCCGCCGGAGCAGAGCCCGCCGCGAAGCGTCTGCGCGTCCTGGTCGCCGCCGACGAGGAGCCGGAGATGTTCTCCTTCGAGCCCGGCTCGGCGCCGGGCCTCGAGCGAGAGATGATCGAGAGCTTCGCGCGGCTGCACGGGCTGCGGCTCGAGGTCGTTCCCGTCACGAACTTCGACCATATAATCCCCACCCTCAGGGCGGGTCAGGGCGACGTGATCCTCGGCATCGTGGACACGGAGGCCCGCCGCGAGCTCGTGGGCTTCACCGAGGAGCTGCTGCCCACGCGCCACGTGGTGGCCACCCTGGCTTCCCGGGGCGGGATCCAGAGCCTGGAACAGCTGCGGATCCAGCGAGTGGGCGTCGTCACCGGCTCCAGCTGGGCCGAGGCGGCCGCCCAGGCCGGCATCCCCGCGAGCCGCACCGTGCCCTTCGTCGACTCCCGCGACATGGTGCAGGCGCTGCTCTCCGGCCAGATCACCGCGGTGGTGATGGAGATCTCGTCCCTCGCCCTCGTCCAGAAGAAGCACCCCGAGCTGCGCGCGAGCCTGTTCCTCGGCCCGCCGGGACGTCACGCCTGGGCGGTCCGGAAGGACGACACCACCCTGCGCGACCAGCTCAGCACGCACATCCGCATGCTCAAGGGATCGGGGACCTGGGGCCACCTGCTGGGCCGGTACCTGGGGCCGCAGTCGATGCGATTGCTGGCCAGCGCGCGGATGCCCTAGGCCACGACGCTGGCCACGCGGCTCGCGTGGACCTGGATCCTCCGGATGGCTTCCGCGATCTGCTCCATGTCGCCCCGCGGGCCGAGCAGCATGGTCTGGGTGAGCCAGACCGCCTCCTGGCACAGCCGGTCGTTCTGCGGGCACTGGTTGCGGTCCTGCAGGTCGGCGAGCTCCGGCTTCGAGTAGATCCGCTGGTAGCCGCGGGTGGCGAGGGTCCGCTCGAGGAATGGCTCCCGGTTGAGGGGCGCGTACCCGCCGGAAGCCGGAATGCCTTCCGCGCGGAGCGCCTTCAGGAAGCCCGATCGCGGCAGGCCGGCGAACTGCCCCTGGTCGTAGCGGAGCATGTACAGGTGATAGGCGTTGCGCGTGCAGCCCTCGTACGCCCGCGCGGGGGTGATGCCGGGGATCTCCCGGAGCAGTGAAGTCAGATAGGCACCGTTCCGGTCGCGCGTCCGGGCCTGCACCAGGAGCCGCGTCATCTGGGCCTGGAGCAGGGCACCCTGGAACTCGGTCATGCGCAGGTTCGCCCCGGACCTCTGGTACGAGAAGTCGGCCCCCCTCTGGCGCCGGCCGCGGCTGTTGTTGTGGAACTCGTAGCACGCCTCCAGCAGCTCGGGGTCGTCGGTCAGGATCGCGCCGCCTTCGCCGGAGTTGAGGTTCTTGCTGGCCTGGAAGCTGAAGCACCCCGCCCTGCCGTGGGTGCCCACCCGCCGCCCGCGCCACTCGGCGAGGTGGGCCTGGCAGGCATCCTCGATCACGGGCACGCCCCGCCGGCCCGAGACGGCCAGGAGGGTGTCGAGGTCGGCGCTGGAACCGCCCAGGTGGACCGGCAGCAGGACCCGCGTGCGCTCGGTGACGGCCGCCTCGACCTTGCCGGCGTCGATCTGGAACGTTTCGAGGTCGGTGTCCACGAACACGGGCAGGGCATGGAGGAGGAGGACCACGTTGACCGTGGCCACGAAGGTGTATGGCGGAAGGATGACCTCGTCGCCGGGGCCCACCCCGAGCGCGTGCAGGGACGTCAGGAGCGCGCTCGTGCCGTTCGCGGTGGCCAGGCAATGCTTCGAGCCCATGAGATCCGCGTAGGCCGACTCGAAGCGGTCCACGTGCCGGCCGCCCACCCGGTACCACGCACCGCTCTTGAGCACGTCCACGAGCGACCGCTCCTCCAGCACGTCGGCCACCGGCCAGGACGGGAAGGCCTCGCGGCGCACGGGCGTGCCGCCGAGGATGGCGGGGGGCGGGGCGCCGACGAGCGGGGCGCCGGCTCGGCCCTGCGCCCCACGACCGGCCAGGGCGGCCGCCCCCGCTACCACCGCGCCCAGGAAGCCCCGACGGTCGAGGTCGCTCTTCACGGTCCTCCTCCTTCCATCAGCCGGCGCACCTTGTCGTGGATCAGCTCCTCGACCTCGGGCGCGAAGGGACCCGGCTTGCCGTAGTAGACCATCGCCCCGCCCCCCTCGTAGCCGCCCTCTTCGAGAACGCGGCGCGAGGGCACGTAGGCGAAGACGTCGTTGCTGTAGGCGGCTGCCCAGACCCTCTCGCCCGGGTGGTCCCGCTTGAGGCGCAGCGCGTAGTCCACCACCACCTCGCCGCCGAGCGCGATCAGGGTGAGGTCGCGGCCGAAGCGCCACACCTGCACGGGCTCCGGCTGCGCCATGGGCAGCCCGCCCTCGCGATCGATGGTCTCCAGCATCAACCGCGCGTGGCGGCCGACGTACGGGTCGTCGCTTCGCGCCCGGGCCTCCCATTCTGCGCGGCCCGGTGCGGGAGCGAAGGGAAGATCCACCTTCCCGAAGGCAACCCGCAAGGGGCCGGACACCGGGGTCAGGCGCGGCCGCTCCACCGCGTCCGCCAGCGCCCTCCCGTGGCGCTCGGCCAGCTCCAGGGTCCCGCGCGGCTTCGGATTGGCGTCACCCCCGCACCCGGCCACGAACAGGGCCGAGCATCCCGGGTGCCGCTCCTCGATCACGGCCTGGGCCGCCCCCGCGTAGTCGCCGTGAAAGCGGCAGAAGTCGGCCTGCAAGGTGGTGTTGTGGCAGGCGTATCCGAACGCGAGCGCCAGCGTCCGACCGTCCTGTCGCTCCACGCGCAGGACGGGGACCGAATGGTCGACCGGTCCCTCCGGGGTGAACTGGACCCGGCGGTTGGCGGCGAAGTCTGCTTCGCCCTGGCCGAAGTAGACCCGGGCGGGCCGTCGCCTCCTCAGCGCGTCGCCGATGACGGCGGTGACCCTCCCGGCCAGCTCTCGCGTGTAGTCGCGGATGGCGGCCCGTTGGCCGGCCGTGAGGTCGTAGGCCACCGAGAGCATGTCGTCCACCACCGGCCCGCAATGCGTGTGGCTCGCGTTGAGCAGCAGCCCTTCCCGCGGCAGCCCGTGGCGGCGCCGCGCGTCCTCGGCGATCCGCGCCGCGAGGGGAGCCGTGACCCCCAGCAGGTCCAGGGTCACCAGGACGGCGCGCGTGCCCTGCTCGTCCTCCAGGGCCAGCGCCTTGGCGTGCAGGGGTCGCGCCACCCCCTGGGGGAGACATCTCCGCGCGGCGAAGCCGGCCATCCAGATGGGCGCGCGGGGCGTGATGTCCACGACCGCGACGCCCGCCCTCCATGGGGAGGGTGAGGGAGCGGCGAGGACCGCTCCCGTGAGGCTCGTCAGGAACCGGCGCCGATCCATGGCTGCGCATCCTACTCCCGGCTCGGGGGTCAGGGCCGCAGCGCTTCGGCGACGATGGCCTCCTGCTCGAGAACGTGCGCCTTGTGCGAGCCGGGCGCCGGGGAGGCGCTCGCGTCGCGGCCCACGTAGCGGAGGACGCGCTCGCCGGGATCGCGCAGGTCTCCGTCCAGGACGCGCTCGCGCAGGAAGCGCCAGGCCCCCATGTTGCGCGGCTCCTCCTGGGCCCACACCAGCTCGGCCCCCATCGCGTAGTGCGCCAGCACCCGCGCCACCTCCGCCGAAGGGAACGGGTAGAGCTGCTCGAGGCGGACGAGGGCCACGTGCTCGGCGTGCCGCTCCTCGCGGCCCTTCTGCAGGTCGAAGTAGAGCTTGCCGCTCGTGAGCACCACCCGGCTCACCCGCCCCGGGTCGGCCGAGGGATCGTCGAGCACGGGCTGGAAGCCGCCCTCGGCCAGGTCGCCGAGGGTCGACACGCAGCGGGGGTGGCGCAGCAGGCTCTTGGGAGTGAAGACCACGAGGGGCTTCTCGATGGGGTCCCGCCCCTGCCAGCGCAGCAGGTGGAAGTAGGAGGCCGGGGTCGAAGGGTAGACGACCCGCATGTTGTCCTCGGCGCACAGGGTCAGGAAGCGCTCGATGCGGGCGCTCGAGTGCTCGGGCCCCTGCCCTTCGTGGCCGTGGGGGAGGAGCAGGACGAGGCCGGTGGGCTGACCCCACTTGGTCTCGGAGCCGGCCAGGAACTGGTCGATGATGACCTGGGCCCCGTTCATGAAGTCGCCGAACTGGGCCTCCCACATCACGAGCGCGCCGTGCTCGGCCACCGAGTAGCCGAACTCGAAGCCCATGACCGCGGCCTCGGACAAAAGGCTGTCGTGGACCTCGAAGCGCACGCCGCCGGGGGCCACGCCGTTCAGGGGGACGTGCTCCCGGCCCGTGCGCGCGTCGTAGAGGATCGCGTGGCGCTGGCTGAAGGTGCCGCGGCCGCAGTCCTGCCCGGAGAGGCGCACGGGGACCCCCTCGAGGAGCAGGGTGCCGAAGGCGAGGGACTCCGCGGTGGCCCAGTCCGCCTCTCCCTTGCCCTCCAGCAGCTCCGCGCGCTTCCTCACGAAGGGGACGAGCTTGGGGTGGATCTCGAAGCCCTCGGGCAGCGAGCCCAGGACCCGGAGGACGGTCCTGAGCCGGCCCCACATTGCCGATGCGTCCACCGGCGCGGGCTCGACGGGGGCCCGCTTCGCGATCCGGGCCAGGGGCCCCCCCTCGCCCTCCCGCTGCATCTCCGCCTTCTTGCCGTTCCAGAGCTTCTCGAGGTCGGCCCGGGCGACGACCCCCTGGCGCAGGAGCTGGTCGCCGTAGAGCTGGGCCACCGAGGTGTGGCCCTTGATCTTGGTGTACATCAGGGGCTGGGTGTAGCTCGGCTCGTCCCCTTCGTTGTGGCCCCAGCGCCGGTAGCAGACGAGGTCGATCACCACGTCCTGCTTGAAGCGCTGGCGGTACTCGAGGGCGAGGCCGGCCACGTAGGTCACCGCCTCGGGATCGTCGCCGTTCACGTGGATGGCGGGAGCGTGCACCATCTTCGCCACGTCGGTGCAGTAGGTCGAGGAGCGCGCGTCGTGGGGCAGGGTGGTGAAGCCGATCTGGTTGTTCACCACCACGTGGATGGTGCCGCCGGTGTGGTAGCCCTCGAGGCCGGCGAGGTTGAGGGTCTCGGCCACGATCCCCTGGCCGGCGAAGGCGGCGTCCCCGTGCATGAGGAGGGGGATCACCCGCGCCCGGTCCCGGTCGCCCAGCGCGTCCTGCTTGGCCCGCACCATGCCCTCGACCACGGGGTCGACGAACTCGAGATGGCTGGGGTTGGGGGCAACGCTCACGGTCAGGGTCTCCCCGGTGTCCGCGTGATGGGTGCCCGTCGCCCCCAGGTGGTACTTGACGTCGCCCGATCCCTGGATCGAGTCGGGGTCCACGTTGCCCTCGAACTCCGAGAAGATCTGGGCGAGCGGCTTCCCCACCGTGTTCGCGAGCACGTTCAACCGGCCCCGGTGCGGCATGCCGATCACGACCTCGTCCACCCCCTGCTGGGCCGCGTCGTTCAGGATACGGTCGAGGAGGGGGATCAGCGCCTCGCCGCCCTCCAGGGAGAAGCGCTTGTGGCCGACGTACTTCGTGTGCAGGAAGCGCTCGAAGGTCTCGGCCTCCACGAGCTTTTCCAGCACGCGCCGCTTGCTGGCCCCGTCCAGGGCCGGGTAGTTGCGGGTGGACTCCATGCGATCCTGGAGCCAGTCCTTGCGCTCCGGGTCGGCGATGTACATGTACTCGACGCCGATGGTCCCGCAGTAGGTCTCGCGCAGGACCTCCAGGATCTCGCGCAGGGTCGCCTTGTCCTTCCCGGAGAGGCCGTTGGTGATGAACTCGCGGTCGAGGTCCCAGAGGGTGAGGCCGTAGGTCGCGGGGTCGAGGTCGCGGTGGGGAGTGCGCTTGGAGTCGAGGGGGTCGAGGTCGCTCACCAGGTGGCCGCGCACCCGGTAAGCGTGGATGAGCTGCAGGACCCGGGCCTGCTTCTCCACCTCCTCCTTGCTGCCGGAGGGGCCGAAGAGGCCGGGATGCTCGTCCATCTCCCACTTCACCGGACGGTGGGGCAGGCCGAGGTCCTCGAAGATCCGCTCGTAGAAGCCGTCCTCGCCCCGGAGGAGCTCCTCCAGGCGTGCGAGGAAGAGCCCGGACTCCGCGCCCTGGATGATCCGGTGGTCGTAGGTCGAGGTCACGGTCATGACCTTGCTGATCCCGAGCAGGCTCAGGGTGCGCGGGGCCATGGAGCGGTACTCGGCCGGGTAGTCGAGGGCGCCGGTGGCGACGATCAGCCCCTGGCCGGGCATGAGGCGGGGCGCCGAGGAGCTCGTGCCCACGGTCCCGGGGTTGGTCAGGGAGATCGTGGTGCCGATGAAGTCGTCGGGGGAGATCGATCCCTTGCGGGCGCGGCCGACGAGGTCGTCGAAGGCCTGGAGAAGGGCCGCGAAGTCCATCTTCCCCGCCTCCTTGACGTTCGGCACCAGGAGGGTGCGGGTGCCGTCCTTCTTCTGCACGTCGACCGCGATCCCCAGCCGTACCACGTCGCGCTGGATGCGGTGGGGCTGCCCCTCCAGCTCCGCGTAGGCGTCGTTCAGGCGCGGGAAGGTGTCGAGGGTTCGCAGGATGGCCCAGGCCACGAGGTGGGTGAAGCTGATCTTGCTCTTCCCGAGCGACTCGCGGTGCTTGTTCAGGACCCGCCGGTTCTCCTCCAGGGTGCGGACGGGGATCGTGCGGATGGAGGTCGCGGTGGGGATGGAGAGGCTCGCCTCCATGTTCTCGACGATCCGCACCGCGCCCCCGCGGATGGGCTGGGCGATGTCGCCGGGCAGGATCGCCGGAATGGCCACCGCCTTCGACCGGTCGCGGGGAGAGACGGCCGCCGGCTCCTGGCGCACCAGGGTCCCCTTGCGCGCGGGCTCCTTCGCCACGACGGCCCCCCGCCCGCTCGCGCCGTCCCCTCCTTTCCCGCGGGAGGGCGGCTCGGGCTCGGGGGGAACGCCCAGGGCCTTGTCGAAGTATTCACGCCAGCTCGCGTCCACCGAGTGCCGGTCGCTCCGGTACTGTTCGAGCACGTCGAGCGCGAAGACGTAGTTCCCCCCGAAGTCGTTGACGAGGGTCTCGAGGAGGGGATCGGACGCTTCAGCGCTCATCCTGCCCGAGTCTAGTCCCCTCTCACCAAGGGGATCAACGGGGCTGGTTTCCTACCGTTCGCCCGGCCACCAGTTGCGGCGGCCGGCCAGCCGTAGCAGCGCGGGGCCGATGGCGACGCGGATCACGGTGGCGTCCAGGAACACGGCCACCGCCAGGGCAAAGCCGAGCATCTTGACCAGCACGAAGCCGCCCTGGGTGAACGCCGCGAAGACCACGATCATGATCGCGGCCGCGCTCGTGATCACGCCCCCCGTACGGGCCAGGCCCTCGGCCAGGGCCTCGCCCTCGTCGAGACCGGAGCGCCGCGCCTCCGCCACGCGCGCGACCAGGAATACTTCGTAATCCATGCTGGGGCCGAAGACCGTGCAGAAGACGAGCACGGGCACCAGCGGGAACACGCCGTCGAGGGGCTCCGCGAGGCCCAGCCACCTCACTCCCCAGCCATCCTGGAAGACGAGCACGAGCCCCCCGAAGGCCCCGGCCACCGCGAGGAGGTTGAGGGCCACCGCCTTCAGGGGCACCAGCACGGAGCGGAAGGCGAGGAAGAGGGCGAGCAGGGTGGTGGCCACGACCAGACCCACCACGAGCGCCGAGCGGCCGGCCACCGCGTCTTCGTAGTCGACGTTGAAGGCGGGCAGGCCGCCGATGCGGATGCGCGTGCCCGGAAGACCCGTGAGGGCCGGCACGTCGCGCCTTCGCAGCTCCCGCACGAAGTCGGCGAGGGCGGGGCCGGAGAGCCGCTCGCGGGGAACCACCTCGAGAAGTACCGCGTCGCCTTCTTCGCTCAGGAACGTCCGCTTCACGACGGCGGGAAGCAGGGCGGCCCGGGCCAGCTCGTTCTCCCCTTCCCCCACGATGGCCCGCAGCGACTGGACGCGGGCCACGCGCGGGTCGCGCCCCAGGGCCTCCACCAGCCGCCGCAGGGCTTCCCAGCCCTCCTGGCTCACGGCCGACGCCTCCGGGGGCAGCTCGAGCACGACGCGCATCGCGTCCACCACGCCCCCGCGGCCCATGGCCGCGAGGTCGCGCAGGCCCTGGGCCGACTCGATCCGCGGGGGCAGCCAGGTGCCGGTGGGGACGCGCGGGTTGAGGCGCGCGGCCTGGGCCGCGAGGAGCAGGACCGGCGCGCCCGCCGCGACCAGCACGAGCCAGGGGTGGGCCACCACGCGCCGCGCCCAGGCCCGCCATCGCTCGGCCCCCGCCCCGCCGCCCCCCCTCAGGAAGCGGCCCCCTTCGAGGCGGGGCCCGAGCCAGGCGAGGAGGCCGGGCAGGAGCGTCGCGGCCAGGAGAACCGCTACCGCCACCACGAGCAACCCTCCCAGGGCGGCGGACCGGAGCTCGTTCATGGGGACGAGGGAGAGGGCCGCGAAGCCGATGGCCACCGCCGCCCCGGAGAGCGCGACCGTCCCTCCGGCATGGCGAGCGGCCTCGGCGGCCGAGGACGCAACCCCGGGAGGCCGCGGCTCGCGGAAGCGGCTGACCGTGAGCAGGGCGTAGTCGATGCCGAGGGCGAGGCCCAGCATCGAGACCACGGGGACGATCAGGATCGAGAGCGGCCAGCGCGCCCCCACGAGCCCCGCCCCGCCCAGGGCCAGGGTGACCGCGAGCACACCGGTGAGCACCGGCAGGAGCGCCGCCACCACGGAGCCGAACGCGAGCAGGAGCAGCCCGAGGGTGAGGGGCAAGGCCCGGCGCTCGGCGGCCCGGGCCTCGTCGATGCTGGTCCGCCACAGGTCGACGTTGATGGCGGTTTCGCCGGTCCAGCGCAGGGTCGCTCCGGGATGGCGTTGCCGGAGACGCTCCGTGAGCCGCGCCGTGGCCGCGCGCAGCGCCGGCAGGAGCTGGTCGGCCCGGCCGCCGCCCGGGTCGAGGCCCACCACGAGGAAGGTGCCGGCCGCGCCCGCTCCCTCGAAGTAGGCGTCCGCCTGGTCGAGGAACGAGAAGGTGCGGGTGACGCCGGGCTCAGCCTGCAGCGCGGCCACGATCTCCCGGAGGAGGGCCAGGCCTTGCGGGC
>WNFT01008428.1_pt1 | contig 12661 bp, 9 predicted proteins | sample 5400191 | NCBI WGS metagenome assembly WNFT01 (sample SAMN13153359, study PRJNA577476) | soil metagenome | isolation source: 80 cm saprolite under Madrone tree | place: USA:California | collected 2016-06-14
AGGCCGGAGTCCACTTCGGTCACCAGACGCGGCGCTGGAACCCGAAAATGAAGGAGTACATTTTCGGCGAACGCAACGGCATCCACATTATCGATCTCCAGAAAACCCTCAAAATGTTCCGCGAAGCGAGCCGCTTCGTGGGCGAACTTTCCGGACAGGGCAGAACAGTTTTATTTGTGGGCACCAAGCGGCAGGCCCAGGAAGCCGTCGCCGAGGAGGCGAAGCGCTGCGGCGCGTTTTTCGTGAACCACCGCTGGCTGGGCGGCACGCTGACGAATTGGGCGACGCTGCAGAAATCCATCAAGCGGCTGAAACTGCTGAAGGCCATGAACGAAGACGGTCGCATCAAAGAGCTTTCCAAGAAAGAACAAGCCCGGCTGGACCGAGAAATGAAGCACTTGTTTCAAAACCTCGAAGGCATCGAAAATATGACGCAGTTGCCGGACGCCATGTTCGTGATCGACTCCAATGCGGAAGAGATCGCGGTAAAAGAAGCGCGGCGCATGGGCGTTCCGGTTGTTTCCGTGGTGGACACGAATTGCGACCCGGACGTGGTGGACTGGATTATTCCCGGGAACGATGACGCGCTGCGCGCCATCCGCCTGTTCACGACGAAGATTGCGGATTCCGTGCTCGAAGGCCACAACGCTTACCAGCAGTCGCAGGTGGCGGATCAGAAGGCCGCGGAAGATCAGGCGCTAGTGGACGGCGTCGAGTACGTCGATACCAGCGCGTACGAACAGTACGAGAAGCAAGAAGGCGACTTCGTCGAGGGCGTTGTGGAAGCCCCGCCGGAACCTGCCGAAGCCACTGTTCCTCCTGACGACGAGGAAAAACGATAAGCAATCGCGCGGGTAGGAAATTTGTGAGGCCCGCGCCGAGCGATTCGGTGCGGGCCGTTTTGTAGCTAAGAGCACCAACAAGAAATTGCCAATCAGCAAAGAGAAAAAAGGATGAGTACACAACAGCCAGCAGTGCAAATCCCGGCACAACTCGTAAAGGAATTGCGCGAGCGGACAAACGCCGGTTTCGCGGATTGCCGCGCCGCGCTCGTGGAAGCTGGTGGCGACATCGAGAAGGCCATCGCGATCCTGCGAAAGAAAGGACAGGCCGCGGCCGCAAAAAAAGCCATGCGCGAAGCATCGGAAGGACTCGTGGGAAGCTACATCCACGCGGGCGGGAAAATCGGCGTGCTCGTGGAGCTGAATTGCGAGTCCGATTTCGTGGCGCGCACCGATGCGTTCCAGCAGCTTTCGCACGACATCGCCATGCACATCGCGGCGCTGGACCCGCGGTACGTGCGACGCGAGGAAGTGACGCCGGAGATGCTCGAAAAGGAGCGCGACATTTACAAGGCGCAGGCGCTGGCAACCGGCAAGCCGGAAGCGGTCGTCGAAAAAATCGTGAACGGAAAGATGGAAAAGTTCTACGAGGAAAACTGCCTCTACGAACAGCACTACATCAAGGACGAGAGCGTGACCATCGGCGAAATGATCACCCAGGCGATCGCCAATCTGGGTGAAAACATCTCGATCCGCCGCTTCGTGCGGTTCAAGGTCGGCGAAGTGGGCGGCGGAGCCGCAGGGCCTGAAGCGGTGCCGGCGTCGGTGAAGGCATAATCTAAAGACAATCTGAATTAACCTTCAGCGTCCCGGCTATAACCGGGACGCTTTTTTTTGGAGTGGCAATGCCTTGCTCGCGCAGTACAAGTGTGCGGGGGCGAAGATAGTTTGTTACAATTCACGGGATTTTAGAGCGCGCGAACGGAGACTCATGGCGGCCGCGAAGAAAGCTGGAAAGAAGAGCGTGAAAAAAGGCAAGCCGGCGTACCAAAGAATTCTGCTGAAGCTCTCCGGAGAATCGTTCCAGGGGCCGCAAGGATTCGGCATCCACGGGGAAACGATTCAAGGCATCGCGCGCGAACTCAAGGACGTGCACGCGCTGGGCGTGCAGACGGCGATCATGGTCGGCGGAGGGAATATTTTCCGCGGCGCGAGGCAGAAAGGTTTTGAGATCGACCGCGCTACCGGCGACTACATGGGCATGCTGGCGACGGTGATCAACGCGCTGGCGCTGCAGGACGCGCTCGAAAAAGAAGGCGTGTTTACACGCGTGCTGAGCGCCATCGAAATGAAAGAGGTTTCCGAGCCGTTCATCCGGCGGCGCGCGATACGGCACCTGGAAAAAGACCGCGTGGTGATTTTTGCGGCGGGGACGGGGAATCCGTATTTTTCGACGGACACGGCGGCCGCACTGCGCGCTATGGAAATCAAGGCGGACGTGATCCTGAAAGCCACGCGAGTAGACGGAGTTTACGACGCCGATCCGGAGCAGATTCCGAATGCGAAATTTTTTGCCGCGATTTCTTACCGCGAAGTGTTGAGCCAGAACCTGAAGGTGATGGACTCGACGGCGATTTCGCTGTGCATGGACAACGGCATGCCGATCGTGGTGTTCAACATGAACCGGGCGGGGAATGTCAAGCGGGTGGTGCTCGGAGAGCGCGTGGGCTCGAAGGTGACGCCGGCGTAAGGAAACTGAACAAATGCTCACTCGACGATCGGTTGTTTCGATGATGGAGAAAAGACGATGTTTGGATCAGTGAAAGAGGCGATGGCCGCGTGCAGGACGCGGATGGAAAAAGCGGTGGACGATTTTCGCAAGGAGCTTGGCACGCTGCGGACCGGGCGTGCCAATGCTTCGATTCTGGACGCCATCCGCGTGGATTATCACGGGACGCCGATGCCGGTGAATCAACTCGGCACGGTGATGGTGCCGGAGGCCACGCTGCTCGTGATTTCACCGTGGGACCCAAGCGCGGTGCCGCTGATCGACAAAGCCATCCGGAGTTCAGACCTGGGGCTGAATCCCACAAACGACGGCAAGGTGGTGCGCGTGCCAATGCCGGCGCCGACGGAAGAGCGCCGCAAGGAAATCGTGAAACACCTGCACAAGGTGTTGGAGAACCACCGCACGGCGGTGCGTAACATCCGGCGCGACATCAAAGAGGCTATCGACAAGCTGGAGAAGGACAAGAAGATCAGCCAGGACGAGCACAAGCGGGCGATCGAAGAGCTGGAAAAGATTTCGCACGCGGAGACCAAGAAGATCGAGGATCTGTCCGCAGCGAAAGAAAAAGAAATCCTCGAGCTCAAGTAGTTCCGCGCGTTTCCATTTAAACTCCGAGAAGACCGAGAAACAAAGTTCAACTTGGGATTGGCCCGTTCTGCCAATGTCTGCCTGGCATGAGAAAAACCGGCAGCGGGGATGGCCCTGCGGGGAGACTCAGGGCCAGTTGACGTTCCCGGGAGTCACAGAATAGACAGTCAGTGCCCGATCAGGGTTTGCGGGTTGGCGGGGGAGTGCCGGTTGAGGAGGCCGGCTTGGCGGCGGGCTCGGGGGGTGATGCGCGGTCGAGCGTAAAGCCCTGAGCTTGGTCGTTTTGGACCGCGCGGAGGAAGGCGTTGTAGTCCGCGGCGCGGTCGGCGGGAACTTGGCGTTGTAGAAAGTTGATATGGCGCGAAGCCGAGACGGTTTGGCCTTTTGCAGAGTATTGCGAGACGAAAGTGGCGTAGTCGCGCTGGACGGAGGTGCCGGTGGGCGCGCTAACTGTCGTTCCGGGAGGAAGATGAAGGGTCATGTGCGTTTCGACTTCGAGCGGAGTGCCGAGTTCGATAGGCGAAACGGCGGCACCTGGAGCGGGTTTTGCGGGCAGATCGGGCAAGCCTAGCTGGGGAAGCAGCGCGGGAATACGTATAGGTTTCTTGGACCAATCAACGAATTTGGGCTGGGTGATTTCGTAACCGACGGTGAAAGGTTCCTTCGTTGCGTAAGCATCGGATGCGGTGACATTGGTCACCTGGCCGCGGAAGCCGTCGGAGAGGGAAAGAAGCTGGGCGAGGTCCTTCCATTTTTCTTTTGGCGATTGATGGAAGGCCGTTCGTAACAGCAGTTCGTTGTCGCCGCGCAGGGAGTAGTGGACTTTGGCGGTGAGTTTACCGTCTCGGTCCAGTTCGGCTTCGACTCCGACGGTTTGTGAAGCAACAAAGGGCAGATCTGTCCCCACGGTTGTCCACAGTTCATTTGCAGACTCAAGAAGGAGCGCCCGCTTGCCTCTGAATTGAGGTGAAATCATCGCAAACGGTGCCACCTCCAAATTGAGGTCCATCCACACACCCGTCCAATGGCCTGGAAATGCGACCGCAAGCAGACGGTTGAAGGTGGTTGGCCTTGGCAAGCCGCCGGTTTGAGGAAACGCGGCTGAATCCACGAGCGCGGCCCTAATGTAGTCACTCTTGCTTAGGGAGGCTAACAAAACATATTTGTCTTCTGCGGTGGCATACCCGGAATCGAGAACCTCCCCAGGGGAACGGGTGCGGAAGCCTGCTGCGCCGAGCGGAAGATCAATGGTCTTGATTTTTTGCGAAACGAAGTCGTAGAGAGCCTCGAGGGGGTTTTGCCCAGTTTGCAATTGCTTCGTGCTCGTTTCGGCTCTGGTATCAATAGAGGCATTCAGATTCTTCGGATGGTTTAAAACCGAAGCAAGACGATCGGAAAAATCATTCCACGACGCGAAGGTTGTCAGGACAACGTCGGGGTCTACATTTGTGCTTTCGTTATCAACGGCATGACTCCTGCTGCCGGCCAATGGGGAGGAACGCTCCCAGCGGTAAGTGGTGCGGGCGGCATCACTCTCGCCAGATTTTTCGTTGGACGTGGCGGGCGTCAGTGCGTTGATGCGAATTTGCACTTGACGAGAGGCGGGGAAGTCGAGATCGAAGATTTCGTGGGAGACGATGCCGGAGCGGTCGAAGGAGTGGTCGAGCCAGAACTCGGGGGCAAGGGGGTGATGCGTAGTGGTGGTGATGATGCGGTATTCGAGAATGTCGCCGGGTGCGAGGCCGAGGATTCGGACGGATTTGACGCGAACGTCCTGATAAGCGGGGGCGTTGACAACGGCGGGATTGGGATTGTCGGTGATGGCGCTGGGAAGGATGTCAGCGGTGCCGCCGCCGGGATGGGTGATGTGAACCAGCGAGATTTCGATGGATTGGAAGGAACGGTTGTAATCGAAATTGATGCGAGCGAACTGGCGGACGCCGAGTTCGTTGTTGATATGCACGCGGGTGTGGACTTCCTTGCGGCTGTCGCCGTTGGCTTCGAAGCGATAGCGGGTTTCGAGAAGCTCGATTTGATAAGGGTTTTCTGCTTTCTCGGGGGTAGACGAGGGCTTTGCGGCGGGTTTCTCGGACTGTTTTTGGGGAGCTTGCAGGGCCGGTGAGGCCGAAGGAATAACAGAGGCAGGTAGGAACGACAGTGCGAGCCCACGCAAGAGCGGACGGAAGGTGAGATGAAGTCGCAAGATGGCCTCCGTGGCAGTTTAGGTTGGCGACGGACGTGCGTAAAGAGAGGGTTGCGGACGGGTTGCTGGATATGCATGAGCGAATGAGGCGTGCGTCGGCGGAAAAAGTAAGGGATTTTACACAAAGGACGCCGAGAACGCAGAGTACACAGAGAGAACAAAGATTCTAGAAGAGAAAAAGCCGTTCATGAGGAAGAAACCGAAAGGCGGAAGGCGCGTCTGAGAGCGTGGTAGAGTTTGTCTGCGCGAGTGGCGTAAGGAGAATGCGAATGCGGCGTGTCGTGGTTAGGGTGGCGGTGGTGGCGTTGGCGTTGGAATTGTGCTTGGGTGGGATGTGGACGGCGCGGGCGGACAACCGACCGGCGCCGAAAGGCCCAGACGAGGATGGAACAAAACCGGCGCTGGTGAAGATTGCTGGCGAAGGGATGATGGATTCGCACGCGTTTCAATATCTGACCGAGCTGAGCGATGACGTTGGCGCGCGCGTGACAGGAACGCCGTCAGAACGAAAGGCCGAGGATTGGGGCGCGGGGAAGATGAAGGCCATCGGCCTAGAAAACGTACACAAAGAAAAATATCAGCTTTGGCGCGGGTGGACGCGTGGAACGGCGCAGGGGGAGTTGCTCGAACCGATTCGGCGGCCATTGCATGTAGATGCGCTGGGCTGGACGGGATCGACGCCGGCAGGAGGCGCGGAAGGCGACGTGGTGGCCGTGAATCTCTTCAATATCGAAGAAGAGGTCAAACACACTTCGCAGCTTTCCGGGAAGATCGTGCTGGTAGTCATGAAGGGGGAGCCAAAGAAAAGTGGGGACCTCTTGTTCGCGATCTTCGGAGATTTCCTGAAGGCGGCCAGCAAAGCCGGAGCAGTAACGGTGATCGGCGGGCAGGGCGGATCAAAGGCAGTGGGAATGAACCTTACCCACACTGGAATTCTTGGGTTCGACGCCGATTTTGCCATCCCAGTGTTGTCGCTAACGGCCGAAGATCAAGGACAGCTCGAACGTTACGTCGAGAGCGGGAAAAAAGTGCGCGTGCGCTTTAACGTGCAGAATGCGTTTACAAACGGGCCGGTGGAATCGGCAAACGTCGTGGGAGAAATTCGCGGGCGCGAAAACCCGGAGCAGGTGCTGGTGGTGGGCGCGCACCTGGATTCGTGGGATCTTTCGGAAGGAACAACGGACAACGGCACAGGCTCGGCAAGCGTGCTGGCCTCCGCGGAAGCGATTGTGCGTTCCGGGATGAAGCCGCGGAGGACGATTCGCTTTGTGCTATTCACAGGCGAGGAGCAAGGGCTGGACGGTTCGTTTGCGTACATGAAGCAGCACCAATCCGAGATGGCCAATCATTTGGGCAACCTGGTGTTGGACAATGGGCAAGGACCGGTAAGGGAATTTCAATTAGGAGGGCGAGACGATTTGGTGGCGAGCTTTCGACCTTTTGCGCAGTCGCTCTCGTCGATTCGGAATATTGGCGTGACCGACAAAGTGGAAAGTGGAACGGACACGTTGCCCTTTTCGATGGCCGGATTGCCGGGAATCAACATGGATCAGGATTCGCCGGAGTATAAATTCACACATCACTCGGCGGCCGACGCGTTGGAAGCGGTGAACCCTGAGGTGCTGGCGCAAAATGCCACGTTGATGGCGCTGGCGGCTTACTGGATTGCGGACCGGCCGGAGCGTTTTGCATCGCCATGGCCCGTGGAAAAGACCGTGAAAATGCTGCGGGCCCAGCGCCAGGACGAAATGCTGAAGGCGTTTGGACTGTGGTCCAAGGAGTTTGCGGAAGCAGAAAAGAAGGAAGGGGCTCCGAAGTAGCGGGTTGGGACAAAGAAGATTTGAAAGATTGCGGGCGGCACGTCACCAGCGTGCTGCCCGCAATTCTCTTTGAGCGGCCAAGAAAGCGTGGAACTGTGATAGAAACGCGTCCATGGAGGACGGAAGAATGGAAAAGAAGGCACTCGGCCTGATGGTTTTTCTATTGCTTTTCGGCTCGCAAAGCTGGACGCAAGAGAAAGCGCAAGATCGCAGAAAGTTTCTCGATCCGAAGACGCTGGTAAGCGATGATCCGCGGCGCACTGTCGTGAAGCCGGGACCGCGAGGGCCGGAAGGCACGCTGGTTCTCCGAAATGGGAGAGTCTTTGACGGAACTGGCGCGCCGGCCCGTGAAGGCACGCTGGTCATCGAAAGGAACAAAATTGCAAGGATTCTGCCCGTCAACTCGACCGACTGGCCGAAAGACGCGCAGGTGATCGATGTATCAGGAAAAACAATCTTGCCGGGCTTGATCGATTTGCACACTCACCTGACGTACCCCCTGAACGCGGAAGACTTTGGAGTGGCGATGAACGATGCCGATGCGACACTGCGCGCCGTCGAGAAGCTTCGGTACTTCATTGAGAGCGGAATCACGAGCGTGCGCGACGTGGGATCAAAGGGAGACGTACCATTCCGACTGAAAGTATGGGTGACTGAGAATCGCATCCCCGGGCCGCGTGTGTTTCCGGCAGGCGCGTTCATCACGGGGGAGGGCGGGCACTCAACGGAAAATACTCCCGATGAAATCATTGGATTGATGGGCGCAACGCGGCTGGCCTCGGGGCCGGATGATTGGAGGCAAGCGGTCCGCGAGCAATTCCACAAAGGCGCGGATGTGATCAAGCTGGGAAGCCATTTTTCAGCCGAGGAGGTCAAAGCGGCAGTTACCGAAGCGCACGAGTTGGGATTGAAAGTGACCGTGGACGCAGAGACGTTTTATATTCAGCGCGCCGTGGAAGCGGGCGCGGACACCATCGAGCACCCCTTGCCGCGAAGCGAAGAGACAATCCAGTTGATGGCGAAGAAGGGCGTTGCAGCCGACCCGACGCTTATCCCCTACCAAATCATTTTTGACGAATGGGGTGGATACTTTGGATCGACCTCGCGGCGATTCACGTTTTCGAAGGACGCCAACCTGGACATGCTGAAGCGCTTGCGGAAGGCGGGGATTAAGTGCGGAGTCGGCACGGACTTGATTTTGCATTGGTATCGCTACATGCCAGGGCCATACATCCGAGAACTGAAGAATTTTGTGGATGCGGGTTGGAGCGTTCCGGAGGCGCTGGTGGCGGCTACGAAGACCAACGCGGAGATATTGGATATGGACGACCGCCTGGGGACTTTGCAGGTGGGGAAGTTGGCTGACGTCCTGGTGGTGGACGGCAGGCCGGACGAGAATCTGGACGATCTGGGTAAGGTGGACTTGGTCATTCGGGATGGCTATCGAGTGGTCGAAAGGGGGCATGTGGCGGTGCCCCGGCATACGGCTGAGAAGGCTTGGAAGTCCGCGTCGGCACCGGCAGAGATGAAGTTGACCGTGCCACACTAGGCAAGGGCCTATCTAACTTCCTTAGTATCAGTAACATACATGCAAAAAATTGAGGTCTTGCGAGGTGCCGGGGCTGAACCGAGTCCAAGGCGTCATTTGTGGCACTCCCGCAGGGTAAGAATCTTGCCAAGAGATTGATTTCCACAAGGTTTTTTGCGGGATTGTTGCGAAATATTTGACAGAACGCGATTTCTTCCCTATACTTCGATGTTTGTCAGGGAAGATTTTGCCCTGAGTGGGGCGGCCCCAAGTCGTTGGGGGTCGTTGAGTTGGAAGGGAAATATCTTCAGTCCCGGAACAATGTAAGACGGAATGGGACAGAAGAGCGGCCGGAATGGGGCGCCAGCCCCGCAAAGCCGAGTAAGCCTCTCCGAACTGAAGCCAAGAGATTTGTTCTACTTCTTGGAGTGCGTACGGAGTTTCTTGCTGGTGGTATCTCCGCGGGCTGTCCGGAAAAGCGCGGAGTGTGCATTCGCGTGTATACGCAGACGCCGAAGAAACCGAACTCGGCGCTGCGCAAAGTGGCGCGCGTGCGGCTGACCAATGCCGTCGAAGTGACGACTTACATTCCGGGCATCGGGCATAACCTGCAGGAGCACTCGATCGTACTGGTGCGCGGCGGCCGCGTGAAGGATCTGCCGGGAGTTCGCTATCACATCGTACGCGGAACGCTGGACGCCGCGGGCGTCGAGAATCGCAAGCAGGGGCGATCAAAGTACGGCGCGAAGCGGCCCAAAGCGGCGCAGGCGAAGTAACGCTTTTCGGGGCTAAGGCCCCTTTCTTTTTGCCAGTTAGGTTTGAAGGAGCGATAAAGAGCAATGCCACGCAAAGGACTCGTTTTCCGGCGAACGCAAGCGACCGATCCGGTCTATGCCAGCGACATTGTGGAGAAGTTCATCTGCTCGATGATGTGGGAAGGTAAGAAGTCGACGGCGCAGCGCGTGTTTTACGGCGCGATGGATCAGGTGGCGAAGAAGACCAACGACGATGCCTTGAAGATTTTCAAGAAGGCCATCGAGAACGTAAAGCCGCTGCTGGAAGTGAAGACGCGGCGTGTGGGCGGCGCGAACTACCAGGTGCCGGTGGAAGTAAATCCGTTCCGCCGGCAGTCGCTGGCGATTCGCTGGCTGCTGCAGTATTCGCGGGAGCGCGCGGGCAAGACGATGGTGGACAAGCTCGCGGATGAATTGATTGACGCGGCGAATGCGCGCGGCGGAGCGATGAAGAAGAAGGAAGACGTGCACCGCATGGCGGAAGCGAACAAGGCGTTCGCGCACTATCGCTGGTAAAGAGGGCGCTGGTAAAGGATTGGTGGTTGTCGTGAGTGAAGCAGTCGCAACTCGAGCAGGAGAAAAGAAAGCCGTTCCACGAGCCATGGGCAGGGCATTCAAACTCGAAGACACGCGCAATATCGGGATTATGGCGCACATAGACGCGGGAAAGACCACGTCGACGGAGCGGATCCTGTTTTATACGGGTGTGACTTACAAGATCGGTTCGGTGGATGAAGGCACGGCCACCATGGACTGGATGGAGCAGGAGCGCGAGCGCGGCATTACCATTACCAGCGCGGCGACGACGGCTTCCTGGGACCGCTTCGGCAAGAAATATCGTGTCAACATTATTGATACGCCCGGCCATGTGGACTTTACCGTGGAAGTGGAACGGTCGCTGCGCGTGCTGGATGGCGCGGTGTGCGTATTCGATTCTGTCGCCGGCGTGCAGCCGCAATCGGAGACGGTGTGGCGTCAGGCGGACAAGTATCGCGTCCCGCGCATCTGTTTCGTTAACAAGATGGACCGCATGGGCGCCGATTTCGACCACGTTATCGGCACCATCCGAAAGCGTCTTGGAGCCCACCCCGTTCCTCTGCAGTTCCCCCTCGGCCGCGAAGATAATTTCATCGGGATCATCGATTTCCTGGAAGAAAAAGTAATTGTTTGGCTGGAAGAAACGCTGGGCGCAAAGTTCGAAGTTTTTCCTGTCGAAAATCTCTGGGACAAAGCGTTTGTGGATTCGCGGCCGGATGTTGCCGCGGCCCTGAAGGGCTCTGCCATCGACAAGAAGTTTTACGACGAGCATCGCAACAAGGTTGTGGAATACATCGCGGAACATGACGACGAAGTCATCGACAAGTATTTGAATGAGGGCACGCTTTCGCTGGAAGAAATGCGCAAGTCGATTCGCAAGTCGACGCTGGCGTTGAAGATTGTGCCGGTGCTGGCAGGCTCGGCGTTCAAGAACAAGGGAATTCAGCCGCTGCTTGACGCCGTGGTGGATTACCTGCCGTCTCCCGTGGACGTTCCTCCCGTGGAGGGCACGAATCCGGTGAATGATGAAACCGAATTGCGGCTTGCGCGCGACGATCAGCCTTTTGCGGCGCTGGCGTTCAAGATTATGTCCGACCCGTTCGTCGGCCACGTGACTTATATTCGCGTGTATTCTGGCGTTTTGAAGTCGGGAAGCTACGTCTACAATTCCGGCAAAGGCACGCGCGAGCGTATCAGCCGCTTGCTGCAGATGCATGCCAATAAGCGCGAAGAAATCGAAGAGGTGTACGCCGGCGACATTTGCGCCTGCGTGGGACTAAAGAACGTAAATACCGGCGACACGCTTTGCGACGAAAACAAGCAGATCATCCTGGAGTCCATCGAGTTTCCGACGCCGGTGATTTCCGTGGCCATCGAGCCGAAGACCAAGGCCGACCAGGACAAACTGGGCGTGGCCATGCAGCGGCTCGCGCAGGAAGATCCGACGTTCCGCGTTTCGACCGAGCCGGATACCGGGCAAACGCTGATTTCCGGCATGGGCGAATTGCACCTGGAAATTATCGTGGACCGCATGCTGCGCGAATACAACGTGCAGGCGAATGTGGGCCGGCCGCAAGTGGCGTATCGCGAAACGATTCGCAAGAAAGCTACGGCGGAAGGCAAGTACATCAAGCAGACCGGTGGCCGCGGCCAATACGGACACTGCAAAATCGAATTGCACCCGATTCCCAGTTCCAGCCACGAGAGCATGAAAGAGATGTCCACGGACGATCTCGACGCGCTGGCCAAGGAAGTGGTTGGCGGCCCGGCGGGCAAGTGGAAATTTGACAAAGAGCACCGCTTCCTGTTCATCGACAAGATTATCGGCGGGTCGATTCCGCGCGAATTCATCGCGCCGATCGAAGCGGGCATCCGCGAAGCGCTGGACAACGGCATCCTGGCGGGCTTCACGATGGTGGACGTCGCGGCGGTTCTGGTGGACGGCAGCTATCACGACGTAGACAGCTCGGAAATGGCGTTCAAAATCGCAGGCTCGATGGCGTTCAAGGAAGCCTGCGCGAAGGCTTCGCCGGTGCTGCTTGAACCGATAATGAAAGTGGAAGTGGTTACGCCGGAAGAATACATGCAGCAGGTTTTTGGCGACCTTAACGCGCGGCGATCGGCGATTCAGGGCACGGAAAACCGCGCGGGCAGCAACGTGATTCGCGTGGAAGTGCCGCTCTCGCAGATGTTCGGCTACGCTACGGATTTGCGCAGCCGCACGCAAGGGCGCGCGACATTCACCATGCATTTTTCGCATTACGCGGAACTTCCGAACAATCTGGCTGAGGAAATTGTGAAGAAGGCCCGCGGAGGGAAGTAGGTTCCGGTTTCCAGGGTTTGCAAGACTTCGACTGAGGAGCAGAGGACGAAATGGCGAAGGAGAAATTCGAGCGCAACAAGCCGCACGTGAACATCGGGACCATCGGGCACATCGACCATGGCAAAACGACGTTGACGGCGGCGATTACCAAGGTGCTATCGAAGCACAATCCCAAGGTGGCGTTCCGCGCGTTCGACACGATTGACAACGCGCCGGAAGAGCGCGAGCGCGGGATCACCATCGCGGTTTCGCACGTGGAGTACGAGACGGCCAACCGGCACTACGCGCACATGGACT
>WNFT01004152.1_pt1 | contig 12657 bp, 11 predicted proteins | sample 5400191 | NCBI WGS metagenome assembly WNFT01 (sample SAMN13153359, study PRJNA577476) | soil metagenome | isolation source: 80 cm saprolite under Madrone tree | place: USA:California | collected 2016-06-14
CGCCTGGAGCACAATAAACAGCGATGTGTTAGATTGAAGATTGGTAATATCGTCCGACCGTGCAGTATACTTGAGCGTCTGACGAAGATTTTCCGTAATCTGGTAACCGGTGCGCAGTGCGCTGCCATAGGAAAATTGCTGATAGGGGGGCGTCACCCCGGAAAAAAAATTCGCCGTGGGGCTGGTTTTAATTTCGAAGATATCGATTCCAGCTGCGATATTCTTGTCAAGAAAATACGGCTCCGTGAAGCTTAGGTCGACCTGCTGAGAGCGCAGTGAAACGACGGCACCGATCCGCAAGTCCTGGCCTCGTCCGAGGAAATTCCGCTCGCGGATGTTGATATCGGCGAGCGGACCGTCGGTGGTCGAGAAGCCAATACCCAACGTTAGTTCCCCAGTCGACTGTTCCTCGACCTCGGCCGTCACGACCGTTTTGTCCGGCGCCGAACCTTGAGCATTCGTCACTTCTGCTTTTTTGAAAAAGCCGAGGTTTTTGATACGCTGTTGCGAGCGCTGCATCTTTGAGGTGTTAAAGGCATCGCCCTCAACCAGCTGGAACTCGCGGCGAACCACCTTATCGAGGGTACGCACGTTTCCGACGATGTCGATCCGCTCGACGTAGACCTGGGGCCCCTCCTGGACGTCGAAAGTTATGTCAACAGTGCGATCTTCACGGTTGCGCGTGACATTCGGCTTGACCTCGACAAACGCGTAGCCGCGGTTACCAAGCGTATCTGTCAACAGAGAGATTGATTTCTCGACCGCATCGGCATCGTACCAATCGCCCGAGCGGACGGTCAGCAACGGCCGTACCGCCTCGGGTGGCAGATCCTTTAGCGTTATGTTGACGTCGATTTTGCCAAAGCGATACCGTTCACCTTCGTCGAGTGTGAACGTGACGATGAAGCCGTCCCGATCCGGGGTCAGTTCGGCAACTGCCGATACCACCCGAAAATCGGCGTACCCTTCGGTAAGGTAGAATTTCCGCAGCAGCTCCCGGTCATAGGTCAATCGATCTGGATCATAGCTGTCGTCAGTCGATAGAAATCGATACCAACGATTCTCCTTCGTCTGGAGCACGCCTCGCAACTTGCTGTCACTGAACTTTCGGCTCCCGACAAAATTGATGCTCCTCACGCCGGTAAATTCGCCCTCATTGATTTCGAACACCAGATCGACTCTATTCTCCGAGAGCTGGATCACCTTTGGTTCGACACTCGCCCCGAACCGTCCGCGTCGACGGTAGAGATCGAGGATGCGTTTTACATCGTTCTGCACTCGGGTCCGAGTGTAGACCACTCGCGGACGTAGTTGAATCTCGGCGTTGAGGTCCTTGTCGTCGAGCTTGCGATTTCCCTCGAAGGCAATGCGATTGATGATCGGGTTCTCGACGACCTTAACCACCAGGACATTACCGACCCGGCTAAGATTGACGTCCGCAAACAGACCGGTGGCGAATAACGCTTTGAGCGACTTGTCTACGCGCTCGTCGTCCCAGGACTCCCCCGGCTGGATCAGCAGATAGGATCGAACTGTCTCAGGCTCGATCCGCTGAACTCCCTCGATACGAATATCGCTGATCGTCCCGCCACCCATCTGGGCAAGCGAAGGACCACGCGCGGCAGTTTGAGCCTCGGCTCGCGGCGCCGAACAACAAAGAACGGCAACAAGGACCGCGCCCGGCACGGCCCACAGCGCATAGGCGCAACAACGGATACAATGCACACCACCCCCACCCGACATCGGTCCCCTGGATTGGCGATCGTCTCAGGTCACAACTTGAACCAGCCCCTGATCCCGATATGGACAAGATCATTCCAGGTGGTGAAGACCATCAATGTGAGCACCAAGGCCAACCCGATTCGGAAGCCGTATTCCTGCGCCTTTTGCCCCAGCGGCTTACCGCGAATCGCCTCAGCAGCGTAGAACAAGAGGTGACCGCCGTCAAGGATAGGAACCGGAAACAGATTGATCAATCCAAGACTCACCGACAGGAGCGCCATGAACGTAAGTATTGGCGCAATCCCGCCGCGGGCGACTTCGCCCGACATTTGCGCTATCCGCAAAGGACCGCCAAGTTCGTCGGTCGTACGGGTCCCTTTTACCATCTGCCACATCGCTTGGAGCGTCGAGGCTGACAGGTTCCAGGTCTCGCCGACAGCTTGGTAAACCGCGGTCACCGGATCCCGTTTAACGTATTCCATCCCGCTCCGGGCGATGCCGAGCAAGCCGATCTCATAGTGGTTGCCAAACCGGTCGGTCACTTCGGTTCGTGTAGGGGTGACTTGCAACGTTAGCGTCTGGGCGTCCCGCTTGACGACGATTGCCATCGCTACACCCGGGTTCATGCGAACCGTCTGCTGGACATCCTCGAACCGCGCCACCGCCTGTCCGTCGATGCTGAGGATCACATCGCCTGCTCGAATTCCACCCTCCTCGGCCGCGCTCCCCGGCTGCACTTGTCCAACCTCGGCGGGCGTATAAGGTTGGCCGAAGGTCATGAACAGAACGGCCAGGACAACAATGGCGAAGGCGAAATTCGCCGCTGGCCCGGCGGCGACAATGGCGGCCCGTTGGCCGAGCCTCTTGTAGTGAAACGAGACGTTGCGCTCGGTCTGGGCCAGCCGCCCGAGGCCGGGGAGGGGCTGGCCTGAACTCGCATCGCTGTCGCCAAACATCTTGACGTAGCCGCCAAGCGGGATCGTGCTGAACTTCCATCGAGTCCCGGCGCTGTCCCACCAGCCGAACAATTCCGGGCCAAATCCGATAGAAAAAACGTCGATCCGCACCCCGTTCCAGCGCGCGATCGCGTAATGACCGAACTCGTGGACGAAGACGAGGACGGTCAACACGATTAAGAACCAGAACGTGGTCCAGAGAAAGTTATAGAACCCGCCCTGCAGGAGTGTTTCCAGGATCGTCATTGCAAACCCATTGATGCGGCGACGCGTCGCGAAGCGTGAACACCTGAAAGCCGCGCGGCAACTTCCCGCGCCGTTGTGTCGAAATTGTAGACGTCATCGAGGGATTCAAGTTTGCCCTCCGGCATGCTCTCTAGTGTGCGTTCTACCGTTTCGACGATGTCGAGAAACCCTATGCGCCCCTCCAGAAAAGCATGCACGGCGGTCTCATTCGCCGCGTTCAGGACGGTCGGGCAGCCACCACCGCGTATCAGCGCCTCGCGGGCAACGCGCAGGGCGGGGAAGCGGTGTTCGTCGGGCGGCTCGAAGGTCAGGCGGCCCACCGCCGCCAGATCGAGCCGTTTTGCTGGCGTCTCGATGCGGTCGGGCCAAGCGAGCGCGTAGGCGATCGGCGTCCGCATGTCGGGTGATCCGAGTTGCGCGAGCACCGAGCCGTCCCGATACACCACAGCGCTGTGGACGATCGACTGAGGGTGCACGACGATATCGATGCGCTCCAGCGGCAGCCGAAACAGGTGGTGGGCCTCGATCACCTCCAACCCTTTGTTCATCATCGTCGCGGAATCGACCGAGATCTTGGCCCCCATGCTCCAATTCGGATGCGCAACCGCCTCTTGCGGCGTCACCTCGCGCATGTCCTCGAACGTTCGCTCACGAAACGGCCCACCGCTCGCGGTCAGGATGATCCGCTCGATCGTCTCGCTATGGGCATGATCGAAGCACTGCCAGACAGCATTGTGCTCGCTGTCGACCGGCAGCAAGGTTGCACCGTAGCGGCTCACTTCTTGCATCACCAGCGCGCCGGCGCAGACGAGCACCTCTTTATTTGCCAAGGCGACGATGGCTCCGCGCCGAATCGCAGCCAATGTCGGGCCCAGCCCCGCCGCACCGACGATCCCCGCCATCACCCAGTCGGCGGGGCGCCGCGCAGCTTCCACCAGCGCCTCGGCGCCTGACGCGGTCTCGATACCGCTCCCGGCGAGCGCCTCCTTGAGCTCCGCATAATGGAGGGGGTCGCCGATCGCGGCGAAGCGCGCGCCCAAAGCACGCGCTTGCTCGGCCAGACGTGCAGGATTTCGATTCGCGGTGAGCGCTTCCACCGCAAAGCCGTCCGGGTTGCGCAGCAGCAGATCGACCGTGTTCTGTCCGACCGATCCGGTCGAACCGAGGATCGTGACGCGGCGCGCTCCGTTGGTGCCCGGCCCGCTGCTGTGGGGCGTGTTCATTGCCACGCCAGAATGCTTCGGCCGTCGATCAAGGTCAGCAGGGCGACCACCGGAACCACAGCGAGCAAACCGTCGAGCCTGTCGAGAAGTCCGCCGTGACCAGGTATGAGGCCGCTTGTATCCTTCACACCGAACCTGCGCTTGGCTAGGGATTCGGCAAGATCGCCGAACTGCTCGACAACCGCAAGACCCGCGCTGATCAGGATCACAGGCAGAGCCGGAAAAATCCCGAGACACGCCGCGGTAACCCACCCCGTCAGCGCTGCGCAGACCATGCCGCCGGCGAGGCCGGCCCAAGTCTTCCCGGGGCTCCAACATGGCGCCAAACGCGGGCCGCCGAGCGTCCTGCCGACTGCATAAGCGCCGACATCGGTGGTCCAAACGACGGCGAGAACCCAGAGAAGCGTCGCTCGACCGATCGCCCCTTCACGCGCCAGCCACAGCAGACAGACGCACGGAAGCGCGACCCAAAGCGCGCCGAGCGCCGTCCATCGCGGATTGGAATCGGTGTGCTGTCGCGCTGTCCAGAACACCACCGCCGCCCCGACCAGGGCACCCGCGATGGCAAGCCCGGTCCCCAACAACGCCGCAGTCGCGACCACTGCAAGGACGACGCCGACAAGGACAACCCCGGTCTCACCAAAATGGCCCTGTCGGCACAGCCGACCCCACTCCCAGGCCATCACGGCCGCGGCGAGCCCCGTCAGCAGCGGCAACCAGGGAGATCCGAACCAAATCGCCGCGATCGGCAGCGGCCCGAGCACCATCGCTGATTGAATACGCAACGGCAGGCGATCCAACTCAGCGAGAGCCAACCGACGCTCCGTACCGTCGTTCGCGGCCACAGTACTCATCGATCGCCTGTTCGAGATCCTTCCTGGAGAAGTCGGGCCACAGAGTCTTGGTGAACACAAGCTCCGAATAGGCGCACTGCCAAAGGAGAAAGTTACTGATGCGCTGCTCGCCGCTGGTGCGAATCAACAGGTCCGGATCGGGAATATCCGCGGTAAACAGATGCTTCGCGAGACAATCCTCGTCGACATCTTCAGCAGCGAGGCTGCCGCGCGCCACCTCAGCTGCGATCGCCTGAACCGCCGCAACGATTTCGGCGCGCCCGCCATAGGACAACGCGATCGTAAGAGTGATTCGGGAATTCTCCCGCGTCAGGGTTTCCGCGTGCGAGATCATGCCGACGATGTCTGGGGCGAGACGAGTAAGTTGCCCGATTACCTTTAGGCGAACGCCGTTGCGCTGCAATTCCGCGATCTCTCGGCGGAGATAATGGCGCAACAGCACCATTAGATCCTGGACTTCCGCGGAAGGGCGCTTCCAATTTTCCGATGAAAATCCGAAGAGCGTCAGATAGGGGATGCCCAGTTCACCCGCGGCACTGACGGTGCGCCTAACGGCCTCCGCACCGCTCCGATGGCCGGCGATGCGCGGCAGGCCGCGCGCCCTCGCCCAGCGACCGTTGCCGTCCATGATGATCGCAATGTGTCGCGGCAGCGCCCGCGGCACCGCGGCGGTGCTCACCCGATCGGTCATCAGACCTGCAAGATCTCTCTGTCTTTTTGCGCGAGCGCCTCGTCGATGCGCCGGATGTAGTCGTCGGTCAGGTGTTGGACCTCCTGCTGCAGCTTGCGCTGCTGGTCCTGCGAGATATCCGCCTCCTTCTCCCGTCGCCTTAGCACTTCAATCCCGTCACGACGCACGTGTCGGACCGAAACCCGGGCCTCCTCGGCATACCTTGCCGACACGCGCGTCAGCTCCCGCCGCCGCTCCTCGTTGAGATCGGGGATCGGGACGCGGATCACCTGGCCCTCCGTCTGCGGATTGAGCCCCAGCCCCGATTCCCGAATCGCCTTGTCGACGGCCTTGACCATCGCGCGATCCCACACCTGCACCGTGATCATCCGGGGCTCCGGGACGCTGACATTGGCGACCTGGTTGATCGGCATGGTGCTGCCGTAGGCGGCCACGGTGATCGGCTCGAGCAGGCCCGCCGATGCGCGGCCGGTCCGCAACCCGCCGAATTCCTTGCGCAACACCTCGAGCGCGCCGTCCATGCGGCGCCGCAGATCCGTCAGCAATGAGTCTTCCGGCATGACCTTCTCTCCCTGTCGCGGCCTAATTCGGCTCTCCGATGATCGTGTATCGCCCGCGGCCGCGGAGAACCTCGGCAAACCCGCCGCTTTCGAAGATAGAAAACACCAGGATCGGAATGCGGTTCTCGCGCGCCAGCGAAATCGCCGAGGCATCCATCACCTGCAGGTCACGCGACAGGACGTCGAGATAGCTGAGCCGGTCGAACCGCACCGCGCCAGGCACTCTGTTGGGGTCGGCATCATAGACGCCATCGACCTTGGTCGCCTTCAGGAGCGCGTCGCAGCCCATCTCGGAAGCCCGTAGCGCCGCGGCAGTATCCGTCGTGAAGAATGGGTTGCCAGTCCCGGCCGCGAAGATCACCACGCGCCCTTTTTCGAGATGGCGCAGCGCCCGGCGGCGAATATATGGCTCGCAGATCGCCTGCATCGAGATCGCGGACTGGACGCGGGTCGTCACTCCGCGCTGTTCGAGCTCGTTCTGGACGGCGAGGGAATTAATCACCGTGGCCAGCATGCCAATATAATCGCCCGAGGCGCGCTCCATCCCGACGGCACTGCCTGATACGCCGCGGAAGATGTTGCCGCCGCCGATCACTAGACACAGCTCGACGCCGAGCGCGTGGACGGATTCGATCTCATCGGCGATGCGCGCGAGCATTCCGGGATCAATACCATATTCCCGCGTGCCCATCAGCGCCTCACCGGAGACCTTCAACAGAACGCGGCGATACTTGAGATCGGCTGACATGAGGCCTACGCTGATCCGCTCAGACGATCCCGTTTCTCGATAGGCGAAAGATACACCAAAAGGACCCCTCCGCAGCCCCTTTTGACCGTCACCCGCTCAGAGGCCAACGCTGCTTGACGCAGATCGATGCGGCGCGCCTCAGCTCTTGAGCTGAGCGGCCACCTCGGCCGCAAAGTCGGGACGATGGCGGTCGATCCCCTCGCCGAGGGCAAAGCGGGCAAAGCCGGCGACCCGAATCGGCGTCCCGGCCGCCTTCCCTGCTTCCTCGACAACGGTGGAGATCCGCGTCTGCTGATCGATGACAAAAATCTGCTCGAGTAAGACGACTTCTTCATAGAACTTGCGCAGACGGCCATCGACCATCTTCTCGACGATCCCCTCGGGCTTCCCGCTCGCCCGCGCCTGCTCGCGCAGCACCCCGCGTTCGCGGTCGAGCGCGGATTGCGGCACCGAGGCGATGTCGAGATAGAGCGGGCTTGCCGCCGCGATATGCATGGCTAGCTGCTTGCCGAGCCCCGCCAACTGGTCAGCGCCGGCGCGCGACACCAGGGCGACGATGACGCCGATCTTGCCGAGCCCCGGGCCGAGCGCGTTATGGACGTAAGAGAAGACGGCACCTTCCCGGACCGACAGCCGCTGCAGCCGGCGCAATACCAAATTCTCGCCGATCGTCGCGATCAGGTGGGTGAGTTCGGCCTCGACCGTGCGGCCGGAACTCGGGAAAACAGCCTCCCTCAGCGACTCGATCTCGCCTTCGCCATCGAGTGCCAGCCCGCTGACATCCGTGACAAAACTCTGAAATTCCCTGTTGCGGGCCACAAAGTCGGTCTCGGAATTGACTTCGACAACAGCGCCGACCGGGCCGCGCGTCGCCACCCCGATCAGCCCCTCGGCGGCAACCCGTCCCGCCTTGTTGGCGGCCGCTGCCAACCCCTTCTTCCTCAGCCAATCGACGGCGGCTTCGATATCCCCGCCGCTGTCGCCGAGCGCCCTCTTGCAATCCATCATCCCCGCGCCGGTCTTTTCGCGCAGCTCCTTGACCAGCGCCGCGGTCACCTCCGTCATTGGTCTTCCCTCCCCGTCTACGCGCTGCCGGCTACAGCCGCCTCTGTTTCGCTCGGCAGCGCGCTGTCGAGGCCGGCTTCGACTTCGTCGGCAGCCGCGGCCGGCTCGACAAAATCCACCTCAGGGATTTCTGCACGGGCACCGACGTCGACCCCGGAAGCCGCGAGTTCGGCCTGCAATCCATCGAGCACCGATCCCGAAACCAAGTCGCAATAGAGTTGGATTGCGCGCATCGCGTCGTCGTTTCCCGGGATCGGGTAAGCGATGCCGTCGGGCGAGGAGTTCGAGTCGAGGATCGCCACGACCGGGATGCGGAGCGTATTTGCCTCGCTGACGGCAATCGCTTCCTTGTTGGTGTCGATGACAAAGAGGATGTCGGGCAGCCCTCCCATCTCCTTGATGCCGCCGAGCGCCCGTTCGAGCTTGTCGCGGCCGCGCGTCAACTCCAGCAATTCGCGCTTGGTCAGCCCGCTCTGGTCCTGGGCGATCCGCTCTTCGAGCTCGCGCAGCCGCCGAATCGAGCCTGAAATCGTCTTAAAGTTGGTGAGCATTCCGCCGAGCCATCGGTAGTTAACGTGATACTGGCCGCACCGTTTGGCGGCCTCGGCAACTGGCTCCTGGGCCTGGCGCTTGGTGCCGACCAGCAGGACACGACCGCCGCCGGCCACGACGTCGCGGATCGCCTGCAGCCCTTGGTGCAGCATCGGCTCGGTCTGCTCGAGATCGATGACATGAATCCCATTACGGACGCCGAACAGGTAGGGCGCCATCTTCGGATTCCATCGCCGGGTGTGGTGCCCGAAATGAACGCCTGCTTCGAGGAGCTGGCGCATTGAGGCTGTCGGAATCGGCATCGTCAATCCTTTCTCCGGTTGGGCCGCCGCAGGGAACACCGGCGCTCCGTCAGTAGCGGAAGCGGCCGGCACCGGAGCAGTCGTCGTACGCGGACGGCGACCGCGGCCCTGCGTGAGTGATGCCAGAATACTTACGGTGCCGTGCAGCCATTGGCAACCCCGGCAGAGAGCGATTGAAGAACCTACTCCTTGCGCGTGCCGCTAACGGATGTCACCTCCGGTATAGGAGCAAGCGAGGTGATCCATGGACCGATGGCTCAGCGCCGCAGCCGCGGCGATGGCGCTGGCGTCGGCTGCCGGTTTTGCCGGTGAGACGCCGGCGGTGGCGCAATCGTGGCCGCATGACGGGTTCGGCCCGGTAGGCGTCCTCGGCGGGACCCCCCAGCACCTTCCCCAGAGGTCCGGGGAAGCAAGCACACAACTCATTGCTGCGCCGGGCGGCTGCGGGACAGCGCGGCTCGGACAAACCACGGTGGCGACTCTACGCAACGCACCGATCGTCACCTTGTTGGCCAATGGGATGCCGGTAACCGTGCTTCTCGATACCGGCGCCGAAACGACGATCCTGACACCCGCCGTCGCCCAGCGTCTCGGCGCTCAGCGGCCCCGGGTCGAGTTTCAGCGGCAGCTGCGCGGTGTCGCAGGCAGTCTGCTGACTACCGAGGTAGAGTTGCAAAGCTTCGCCATCGGCGGGGTCGCGATACCTTGGCGAAGGGTTCGCGTCGCCCCGATCAACGTGGCGAGCGTGTTTTCCGGACCGCTAGACGGCGTGCTCGGTGCCGATAGTCTGAACAGCTTCGATATCGATCTCGACCTGCCGAATAACCGAATAACATTATACAGCAAGCAAACCTGCCCCGACGCCGCACCCGCCTGGACCGAGCCATATGTCACGATCGCCGCGGGCCGATCGAAGGGTGACCACCTGTTCTTTCCGGTGTGGCTCGATGGCCACAAGATCAGCGCCTTCGTCGATACCGGCTCACAATCGACGGTGCTTTCTACCAGCGCCGCGCTGGCTTTAGGGGTGACCCCGGGGCTATTGGCCCAAGATCGGGCAGCGGTGTTACGTGGTGCGGCGGCTGAACAGGTGAGCGCACGCGTCCATCGCTTTGCACGGCTGGAAATCGGGGCGGAGCCAATCCGCAATCCGGAAATCATGGTGGCCGACCTCAGGCTCAGCGACGCGGACCTCGTGCTGGGGATCGATCTTCTGCGCCCACAGCGGATCTGGCTCTCCTACGGCTCACAGAAGATCTTCCTGCTGCGCCGTAGCTGAGCTGGCTGCCCGCGTCTCCGGGCGTGGTGGCATCGACATAACGTTGGCCGCCGTGCTAGATTGAGCGATGTCTATCGGTGGGTTCATTGGGTCGGTCATGAATGTCCGCCGGAAGCTGCGCGCTGTCGCTGCTGTTATCGCCGATCCGGCCGCCACCGACCATGAGAAAGCCAACGCGGAAGCCCTGAAGAAACGCCTGGAGGGTCGGCTCAGAGAGGCCGGGGTCCCCGCCGGAGACTGGACAGATACCGCCTTTCGGCTCGGCAGATGGGCCGGGCAATTGAGGAAGTCCTCGTCTCCCGCATCACCCAAGAGCGACTGGACGGACAACGCCCACCGACTGGGCAAGGCCTTGCGCCAAGGCTACAAGAGGTGGTCGTCGGAGTGAATGCCGGGCGCTGAGGACGCTCCGACGACGGCCATGTCGAAGGAGGCCGCCATGTCGCTGAGCCGAGAATTCGCCGCGTTCGTCGCCAATCTCAAATATGAAGATCTGCCGCCCGAGGTGGTAGACCGCGCCAAGGGCGTCACTTTGCAGGGGTTGTCCTCGGCCCTCGTTGCCCACCAGATGCCGGGGAGCCGAGAGGCGCTGGCGCTGATGCAGGAAGAGGAGGCCGGTGGCGGCGGGGCAGCGACCGTGCTGTGCAACGGCAGCAAGCTGACCAAGGGCGGCGCCGCCTTCGTCAATGCGGAAACGATTTTCGCCGGCGGCAAGTGGGACACCTTCCGCATGCTGACCCATCCCGGCATCGCGATCCTGCCCGCCGCTCTCGCGGCGGCGGAAACCGTCGGCGCCTCCGGCAAGGCGTTCCTCGTCGCTGTCGCCGCCGGCTACGAGGTCATGGAGCGCATGGCCGCGGAGTTCATCCCGACCGTGATGTCGCGCGGGTTCCACGCCGGGCCGGTGTTCGGCATCTTTGGCGCCGCGGTCGCCGCCGCCAAGCTCGGCGGCCTCGACGAGAACCAGATCCACAGCGCGATCGCCCAGTGCGTCAACCTTGCCGCCGGGAATCTCGAGGGGGCGCGCAGCGGCGGGCGGTCGCTGCGCGAGGGGGGTGCGGTGCGCAACGCCCTGCTCGCGGTCGCCCTGGGCCGGCACGGCACCCCCGGCGGCGAAACGACGCTCGAAGGCGAGGCCGGTTTCTACCACACCTATGCCGGCAGCAACCGTGGCGAGTTGCGCTACAGCTTCACCGGTGACAACAGGACGAACCTCAACAAGATCACCGAGGGTCTCGGTCGCGACTGGATCTTCCTCGAGACGCTCTACCGCATCTACTCGACCGCCGGCTACAACATCGCCCATGTCAACGTGACGGCGCGGCTCTGCGAGGAGCACAACATCGCCCCCGACGACATCGAGCGCATCGAGGCGCTGGTCAACTGGTTGGAGACCGAATACCCGAGCCCGGCCTTTCCCAGCCGCGGGGTCGAGAGCCCTCCGCAGGTCGGCGGCACGCAGTATTTCACGGCCTGGGGTGCCGCCGAGCGCGGCTATCCGCTGCTCCGCGGGGCCGGACCCGGCCCTGGCGAGACCGACCCGCCGGCAGTGCTCGACCTGATGCACCGCGTTACCCTGATCCCGACAGTGCGCCGCGCGCTTTTCGGTCCGCGGATCACCGTCTTTACCAAGGACGGCCGAAGCTTCACCAGAGAAGGCACCGGCCGCGAATTCATCTGGGACTTCGAGGAGGAAGCCCGACGCATCCGCCCCGTCGCCCCCGGTCTCGCCATCAACGAGGCACAATTTACCGAGCTGATCGACACCTGCCGCCATCTCGACGGCACCGACCGAGCGGCCGAGAAGCTGATTGCGCTGACCATCGCTTCCTGACCGACAGCGCGCCGCGCGAGCCCGCATCTCGTGTAATTCTTGACTTGCGTCGCCCCGTCATGCACCGATCGCACACAAACCTGAGAGCAGCAGGAGGAAATCATGATGTCACCGAAAAAGCTGTCTCATATCGTGCTGCAGACCAATCGCCGGCGCGAGATGATCGATTGGTACTGCACCGTGCTCGGAGCCGAGGTCCTTTACGAAGCCGAGCGCATCTCGTTCATCAGCTATGACGACGAGCACCACCGGGTTGCCTTTCTCGACCCCGGACCGCTGGTTGAGCGCCAGCCGGACGCGGCGGGCCTAAATCACGTCGCGTTCACCTTTGCCAACTTAGATGAGTTGACCGAGAACTACCTGCGGCTCAAGGAGATCGGTATCAGTCCGCATCGCTGCGTCAATCACGGTGTCACGACCTCGATGTATTACCACGATCCCGACAATAACCAGGTCGAGCTCCTGGTCGACAATTTCGCGACCGCGGCGGAAGGCCAAGCCTATATGCGGGGGCGTTCGACCACCGACAAGAACCCGGTCGGCATCGTCTACCAACCCGACGAGCTGGTTGCCCGCGTTCGCGCCGGCCTGCGCATCGAAGAGCTGGCCTCGATCAACGCTTAGC
>WNFT01007964.1_pt1 | contig 12649 bp, 12 predicted proteins | sample 5400191 | NCBI WGS metagenome assembly WNFT01 (sample SAMN13153359, study PRJNA577476) | soil metagenome | isolation source: 80 cm saprolite under Madrone tree | place: USA:California | collected 2016-06-14
AATGTGGAGCCGACTGCCCACGCATTTCCATTAGTCAATGTGACCCGCCCGGACGAGGTGCAACCGTCCCTCAGCCCCGAAGACGTGTTGCGCAACGCCCCGGCGCACGCCAATGGGTTGTTCATTGTCCCAAAGATTGTAGAGTAACCGAGTTTTGGGCGCTTGCGCTCACCGCACTCGAGTGCTTTCGTGACCTATCACACGGGAGTTGCCGCATCCTTTGAAGGCCCCCTCTCGGGATGCTCCATAATCGAGTAGCACAATAAATGGCAGATCCCCATGTGCGCATCCTCGACCCGGCCATAATGCGTGTCGTTGATGACAATGACCTGCTCGGCCACTTCCGCCATGCGGCCCCGTTTGGCCCCGACCAGCGCTACCGTGCGCAGTCCGTTTTTCCTGCCCCACTCCAGCGCCTTGACGCAGTTGGGGGAATTGCCGCTCACGCTCAGGCTCAGTGCAATATCTCCCGGCTGGCCGTAGTTTTGTAGCTGGCCAACGAAGACGTCTTCGTAAGCGTAATCATTTCCCAAAGCCGTCATCCAACTCACGTTATCATTTAGCGAGAGGACGCGGAATCTTTTGCCGGTTTTATCCGACGCGCCTTTGCCTAGATCAGTGGCAAAATGCGAGGCATTGGCCGCGCTGCCGCCATTTCCAAACACAAAGATCTGCCGATTGTTTCTCAACGCCTCCCACAGCGTGTCGATGAGTTGCGATACCGCTTCCGCAGGAATCGAGTCATGGGCGGCTTTCTGGGCTCTGATATAATCACCAATCCATTGCTTCATTTGCGCATAGAATGGGCCTTGCGCGCGTGTTTGTCAGGGCAAATCGGAACGACTAATTCGCTATTCAGCACCGCACTCTTTTGTTAGCGTCCGGCGAGATGGATCCAAAAATGGTGATCGATGGACTAATTCAATACCTGGGGCTTGTCATCCTACTGACGTTCCATGAATTCGGTCATGCATGGATGGCGTGGAAGTGTGGAGACGACACGGCGCGCCTGCAGGGGAGAGTTTCGCTCAACCCGCTAGTCCACATCGACCCGATTGGAACGGTGGTCATGCCGTTATTGATCATCTTTCTGTCCATGAGCGGCTCCGGCCTGAGCAGGTTTTTGATCGGTTGGGCCAAACCGGTGCCGGTCAACCCGCATAATCTTCGCAACCCTCGGGTGGATGACATCCTGGTGACTTTGGCCGGGCCATGGATGAACCTTTTGCTGGCGGTCGTTATCATGGGACTCGGCCGCTTGGGCATGATCGCCCATTCCGAAAGCCTGGTGACCATCTGCCTAAGTATGGCACAACTGAGCTTGCTGCTGTGCTTCTTCAATCTACTGCCGATTCCGCCGCTGGACGGCTCTCAGGTCGTGCGAAGTTTGATCGGCATGAGCTATGAGGCGTACTACCAGATTGCCCGATATGGATTCATCGCCATCATTCTAGTCTGGCAGATTGGCCCTGTCCGCCAACTCATTACTGGCATGACCGTCGGGACACTTTCGGTGCTTGCTCGTTGGTTCGGGATGACAGACGGGGTTTGATTTTTTTCCGGGCTGCCGCTCTTGGTCGCCCGTCACAATCGAGTGAGCGCATCTGCCAAATACTCGTATTCTGCCAGCGAATTATAGAGCTGGGCCGACACTCGAAACCAGCGAAACTCAGGTTGGCCGAGGCGCACCAGGGGCACTTCGATTCCAAATTCGTCATAAAGGCGCTGTTGTTCGAGATCAATCTTGCCGGTCCTGGGCAGGCCTTGGAACTTCTCCGGCAATGGCAATGTGGCCATCGCGCCGAGCATGCTTTCAGGGCAGGGCGGTTCGCATTGCAATCGATGGCACAACAGCCGCCGTGCTTTCAGCGCCAGTTCATGATTATGCGGGCGCAACTCCCTCCAACCCCCCGGCAGCACTCGGCCCATCCAATCCAGTGCAGCTCCAATGCAAAACCAGGCGGTGGGATCGAATGTACCCGCCCAGTCGAAACGATCTTGAAACGAGGTGTAACCTGGCCGGGGCGTGTTGTGGCCGTGACTAACAACCGCTGGATGGATTTCGGTCTGTTTGTCTTCGCGCACCCAAAGGAAACCCGCTCCTTTGGGCGCGCAAACCCATTTGTGCAGATTGCCGGTATAATACGCCGGGCGCAATTTCGCCACCTCGAGCGGCACCATGCCTGGCGCGTGCGCGCCATCGACCAAGGTATCCACGCCGCGCGCCTCAAGCACCCGAATAATGCGCTCCAGCGGAAGGACCAACGCCGTGTGGCTGGTAACATGGTCGATGAGCGCGAGTTTGGTGCGCGCTGTCACCGCCTTCATAATGGCTTCCAGCACCTGCTCCGGGCTGCGCAACGGGAAGGGAACGCGGGCAGTTTGCACTGTTGCCCCCGCCAATCGAGCAGTTTCAAGCAGCACGTTATGACAGGCGTTGTAATTGAGGTTCGTCGTCAGCAAGGCATCGCCGCGCCGAAGGCGGAGTGAACGCACTACTGCGTTTACGCCGGTCGTGGCATTGGTGACGAAAACAATGTCGCGCGGACGGGCGCCGATAAATTGACCCAACGCGTGGCGCACAGGCTCCAGTAACTCTTCATAGTGACGCCACAGGAACTGCACCGGCTCTGCCTCCATTTTGCGCCGCAACTCCGCTTGGATTTTCATTACGGCCTTCGGACACGACCCGAAAGAACCGTGGTTAAGGTAGACGATTCCCGGCGCGAGGGGCCAATGAGAATGGAATCTGGAGGGAGCCGGGCGCACCAGCCTGCGTTGCTTCATCTCGTGGATTCTAGGCGCGACGTCCGATTTGTCTGGCCAAAACTTGCGGACCGGCAGTCAATAAAGGCGCCAGCACCAGCCCGCCACAATCGGCGCAGATTCCCTCCCGCGTCGTGAATTGCGCCAGACAGCGCGGACAATAAGAGAGGCATGTATCATCGGCTGGCAGCGGGGGGTTAATCAACGCGTCAGTATCGATGCCGCTGCGTTTCAGGAAATGTTCGGCGGCATCCTGCAATACTGTGCGCGAGTAACCTTCAGTTTCCAGGGCTACACGGTCTTCTCGCGGACATATTGGCAACGCGGGATACCGCAACTCACGCCAATAATGTCGAGCCATTGCTTCGAACTGTTTGGTCGGACAAAAGATTTTTGCCACGGCCAGCGGATGATACGCCTCAAGTAAAGGCCGGGAGAGGACGTCACAGGCTCGTATGGCGGTCACAGGTGAAAGCAAGATGATCAGAAAATGCGTAAACCGCTCGTCTTCTGCATCCGGAAACAATTTTTTATGGGCGCGGCGGAACAGCATCGCGGTAGTGAAAGTGAGCGCCAGCAATGCGGCCAGGAGAAATGGCCAACTCCGCAGGAATCCGAAACGCCAGATGATGAGCGGGGAAAGGATAAAGAGATAAATGCACAGAAATAATGGTTCGCCGTTAACCAGGACTTTCTTTCCGCGCGCTTCCAGGCTCTGAATCTCGCTCCAAGCGAAGCAGTTTCCGTTTTGCACCGGTCGTCCTACCGGGTTCACGCTGGTGGCTACGCACGGCAGTAAGGCGACGGGGGAGAGCGATAACGGAAATTGAGTGCCGGTGAAAACCGTGCCCAGTGGAGGCAATGGATGAGCGAAAACGAAACCTCCTCGCTGATTGCCCAACAGCGCTCCGGGATGCGCAGCTTGCCAACGCCTGCCCCACCAAGAGCGAAATGCCACTGAGCCACGATTTATCCAACAGGCGCATTCCCAGCCGTACAGGAGTGCGAGCACCAGAAAAAGCAGTTGCAGATCACTCATGAGCGGCACGGAAACGGTGCGCGATGCTTCAGCCGTGGCTTCGGGACTGACCACCATTTCCCTGGTTCTCCCCAATGTTGAAACATCAGGCGATTGTCGCGCATCCCTCCGGGAATTTTAATGCCACCAGGATTTGTTCCTCATCCCGAGTTCCGGGCGACCTAGCGCTGCATCCCTGATTCATCCTTGTGGCCAAAGAGCTTGCCGAAGAATTTCTTTAGAGATGTCGCTGCAGCGGCGATAGCCCCCACGATCAGGAACCATGCCTTCTTAAGAATTAAAATCAGCGGCGCCAACAAACCAAGCTTGGCCGCAGCGACTGCCCCCCCACCCACAACCAGCGCGGCGAGCCCATACTTGGCCACTTTGTCACCGGGGCGATACTCAGCATAAGTTTGGCCAGAGGAAAAGGAGTAGCCGGCCAGCAGGGTTCGAAAAACTGGCAGCGTTTCCGGCAATTTTTCCGGGTCAACGACTAAGACAACTTCCATGACGCCTTTTCGTCCTAGCAACCTGGTGTTGTAGTTAAGCACCGGGCGGCCTTCGCTGGTTGCACGAACGGCCCATTCCAAATTGTGTGTTGCGGCATCATATTTGGGCGGCATTTCCCAACCGACGATTTCCAGCGGTGGATTGCCCGCACGCTGGCGCTCTTTATTCTGCTCGGCAGTGCCGCGCTTGATCGACGCAAGCAGTTTGTCTGCGTCCAGCTTGTCCTTGTCATCGTCTTTCACATAACCGCTTTCGGAGAACTCGAAAAAAACCGACAACTCTTCATTGGTAGTAACGAGCAGGCCAACTTCCTGGCCGCTGGTCGGCTCGCCCTTCGCCTTCATGAGCGCACGCGTGCTTTTCCCATCGATAAACAAGAAGCCGGCGGGCACGTCAACCTGCGCGACGCTCTCTAGACGCGCTTTGGTGGGCCCCTTAACCACGTTGAGTTTTGGGCCAGAATCAGGTTTTTGGGCGTGCGCGGGCGCAACTGTCAGAGCGAGGCTCAAGACCGCGAGAGCGGACAATTTTGGATAAAACATGATGAATTTTTCTAGGTTGCCAAATGGGGGCCAAGACAACCTCGGCCTTATCAACCATGCCCTTTGTACAGTAATGAAGGCGCCGGTCAAGCTTGGGCAAGGATAGATGCACGGCGGCTCTGGTTATGCTAAGTTGATACTGCCACAAGGAACTCAATAGTTTGCGCCTGACTAATCGAAGTAAATAACCAAGGAAATTGCATGAAAAGGGACATGGTTCGGCTTTTATTATCGTTAACGGCAACCTCTATCTTAGCTATCGGATGTTACACTAGACATTACGAACCGGTGGTCGCCACTGGGTCGTCGGGTGAAGTTGTCGTGAGTGAGGTTCCGCCGCCCGCGCCAAGATCTGAAGTTATCGGAGTGGCTCCGAGCACGGCCCACCTATGGATTCCGGTCATTGGAGGTATCGGAACCACCGCTGGGTTTGGATTCCCGGCCATTTTGAATTGCGCCCGCGCACTGCGGCCGTCTGGGTGCCAGGTCATTGGGACAACACGTCGCGCGGCTGGGTCTGGACACCGGGACATTGGGAGTGACCCGGTAAGACAACGGTCGCAACGGTCCTTGCCTCCTCGACTGCGCGCGAAGCGCGGGCTATGCTTCGCGGCATGAGTGCAATTGCCATTGAAAGTGTCCCGGACGCTCTCGGCCATTTCGGTCCGTATGGTGGCCGATTCGTACCCGAGACGTTGATGCATCCGTTGCAGGAGTTGGAAGAGGAATATTCCCGAGCTCAGCACGATCCGGAGTTTCAGCGCGAACTTAGTTACTATCTCAAGGAGTTTTGCGGCCGCCCTACCCCGCTGTACCTCGCTGAGCGACTCACGCGAAAACTCGGTGGCGCGAAGATTTACCTCAAGCGGGAGGACCTGCTCCACACTGGCGCGCACAAAATCAACAATTGCATCGGGCAGATCTTGCTGGCCCGACGCATGGGCAAAACGCGCATCATCGCCGAAACCGGCGCGGGCCAGCATGGCGTCGCTACGGCGACTGTGGCCGCGATGTTCGGCTTCAAGTGTGTTGTTTATATGGGCGCGGTGGATTGCGAGCGGCAGGCGCTCAATGTCTTTCGCATGAAGATGCTGGGCGCGGAAGTTGTGCCGGTCAAAGCCGGGCAGCAGACGCTCAAGGAAGCGATTAACGAAGCGATGCGTGACTGGGTTACTAATGTTCGTACCACGCATTACATTTTGGGCACAGTCTATGGCGCGCATCCGTATCCGCAGATGGTGAGAAATTTCCAGCGCGTCATTGGCGATGAAGCGCGGCGGCAGATTTTAGAGAAGGAAGAACGGCTGCCGGATGTGCTAATCGCCTGCGTCGGTGGCGGATCCAATGCGATGGGACTGTTCTACCCGTTTCTGGAGGATGCATCGGTGAAGATGGTGGGTGTGGAAGCCGGTGGGGAAGGCATCCGCGCGGGCAAACATGCGGCGCGGTTTCAGGGCGGGTCGCTGGGGGTTTTGCAGGGCACCCGCTCCTATCTCTTGCAGGATGAGTTTGGCCAAATCCAGCTCACGCACAGTGTTTCGGCAGGGTTGGACTACGCCGCTGTCGGCCCAGAGCACGCATGGCTGCGCGACCAGAAACGTGTCGAGTACACTTATGCCACGGATGACCAGGCGCTCGAAGCGTTCATGAAGCTGGCAAGTCTAGAAGGAATCATCCCAGCACTCGAGAGCGCCCATGCCATCGCCGAAGTGATTCAACGAGCGCCCGCGATGCGCAAGGAGGACGTTATTATCGTGAACCTCAGCGGCCGGGGGGATAAAGACGTGGCGCAAGCTGCAACGAAACTGGGTTTGCAGATGCCAGCCTGATTTGCTATACTTCGATTATGCCGGTCCAAACAGCACATCGTTTTACAGCGGGAGAATATTATCGAATGGCTGAGACCGGCCTGCTGACGCCGGATGACAGGGTTGAACTACTCGACGGAGAGATCATTGATATGTCCCCTATCGGTCCCTTCCACGGCGGTGCTACTAAATACTTGATCGATCATTTCAATCAAGCTGCGAGCGGCCGGTGGCTGCTGGCAGTTCAAGATCCGGTCCATTTGGAGGACTATTCAGAGCCCCAACCGGATCTCATGCTGCTCAAGCGTGCTCCCCATTTTTATCGAGCTCGTCATCCCGTTGCTGCTGATGTGTTTTTGTTAATTGAAGTTGCTGATACCTCGCTCGGTTATGACCGGGAGAAAAAACTTCCCGCTTATGGCCGCGCAGGGATCGCTGAGGTCTGGATTATTAACCTGCTGGACCAAAGCATCGAGGTGTACCGCGAACCGCACCTGACCGGCTATGCTTCCAGAACTATCTTGCGTGATGGAGACAAAGCCTCTCCGCTGGCATTCCCGGATGCAGCAGTGGACGTGACCGAATTGATGCAACGATGATTTGGCCTGAGCGCCCAGCGAACTATCTTGAAGTGGCGATGGGCGAGCGATTGTTTTTCGCCACTAGAGATCGGCCGCTGCAACCTGCCTCGCGAAAATGCGGGGTCCCGCTGCTTGTTGAAATAGAATTTTGTTCGCTTCAGCGCCGCCTTTCCGCATAATCTCTGTTAATGAAATCAATGACGGGATATGGGCGCGGAGATTGTTCCCAGGACGGTTTCAAGATCACGGTCGAGCTGAGTTCAGTGAACCGGAAACAAAGTGAGATCTCGGTAAACCTCCCGCGCGAGATGGAGATGCTCGAAGCCCAAATCCGCGATACGATTAACCGCTACATCGCGCGCGGCCGTCTGACCGTCCGCGTCTCGTTGCACGCCGGAGAGAGCCGTCATTCCGCCCGCATGCACCTGAAGGTGCTGCTGGCCAAGGCTTACGCGAACGAACTAAATCGCCTCTCGAAGCATCTCAAGCTCCCGGGCCCGGTAACGCTCGACCAACGCGCTCGCGCTCCCGGCGTTTTCCAAACCGACGAACAGATCGTCGAAGAGGAGGATTTTGCGCCCGCGGTGGAAAAGGCCCTGAAGAAAGCCCTGGGCCAAATGGTGCGGACTCGCGAACGGGAGGGCGCGCATTTGATGCAAGACCTGGCCAAACGGATTGCCGCCATGCGCAACGCCGCGGCCAAAGTTGCCAAGCATGCGCCGACGGTTGCCAAACGCTACCGCCAGCAACTGGTCGAACGAATTAAAAGCGCCGGCCTGGAAGCCCCAGGGACGGAGGATGATCGGCTGCTCAAAGAGGTTGTCTATTTTGCCGATCGTTCGGACATCACGGAAGAACTAACGCGCTTGCAAAGTCATTTCCAGCAGTTCGATGATTGTCTCGAATCCAAAGAGCCGGTGGGCCGGATGCTCGATTTCCTGGCGCAGGAAATGAATCGCGAAGTGAACACTATCGGCTCGAAAGCTAACGATAGTCTGATTTCACGTGAGGTCGTAACGCTCAAAGCAGAATTGGAAAGATTCCGCGAGCAAGCGCAGAATGTGGAATGATGGAGATCAAAACCCTGCCATCCAAAATGGAAAGCCCGGGCAAAACTTTGCCTATGACCAATCCGCTGCTGGTGCTGATCTCCGCCCCCTCGGGCGGCGGCAAGACCACTTTATGCCAGCAGTTGCTGGCCGCACGACGCCAGATGACCCGTGCGGTCACCTGCACCACCCGTCCACCGCGAAAGGGCGAACAGGATGGAGTCGATTATTTCTTTCTGGACGCAGACTCATTCCTGAAGCGCGTGCAAGCGGGCAATTTTCTTGAGCACGCCACGGTCTATGGCAACAGCTATGGCACTCTGAAAGGGGAGGTGTTGGGCAAGCTGCGGCAGGGCAAGGATGTGCTGCTCAACGTGGACGTGCAGGGGGCCGCCACCATTCGGCAGCGGGCGGAAGAGGATCCCGAGTTGAAGCGAGCGCTGGTCTCGGTCTTTTTGACGCCACCCTCTCTGGAAGTCTTGGAAGAGCGCCTCAGAAAACGGGGTACCGATTCTGCCGCCGTCATTCAGAAGCGCCTGGGCGTCGCGCGCCAGGAAATTACGCAATGGAAGAATTTTGATTACTTACTGATTAGTTATAGCATCAGCGAAGACCTGCGGAGAATGCAGGCCATTATCGAGGCAGAGAAGATGCGGCCCGCTCGAGGGCAAGCGCCTGAGTTTTGACGGCCGCCGCCTCATGAGTTCAGACCCGAGCCGGTCAATGGTTTACACGGCTCAACGATTTACAGGTTAAAGCAAGCCGATGAGTAAAAACATAGTATTGGGTGTCACTGGTTCGATCGCGGCGCACAAAGCCGCCGACCTGGCCAGCTTGCTGACCAAACAAGGGTGCGAACTGCGTGTGGTTATGACTGCGGATGCCCTTCATTTCATCACGCCGCTGCCTTTCAAAACTCTGTCCCGCCATGCGGTGGTCACCAATTTGTATGATGAAGAAGAAGGCTGGCAGCCCACTCATATCAAACTGGCTGATGAAGCGGACCTGCTGCTCATTGCTCCCGCGACCGCCAACCTGATTGCAAAACTGGCCCATGGCATTGCCGATGACGCCCTCACCTGCATCGCTCTGGCGCTTAATACCAAGGCTAGGACCCTAATTGCGCCGGCAATGAATGGAAAAATGTGGTTGCACGCCGCGACGCAACAAAACGTCGTGACGCTCAAGGCCCGGGGCGCTGAATTCATCGGTCCGGATGAGGGCCTGCTGTCCTGCGGTTATGAAGGGCTTGGCCGGCTATGGCCCGTGGAGAAGATCGCAGCGCACGTATTGGAACTGGCGCGCTAACCATTAGCCTGCCAAACTGGCTTATGGTCTGTCGAGTGTTGCGTATCGAGTGCCGGATGTCGCGTGGTGGCCATCCACAGCGGCTTGGTCGTTTCCGAACGAGCGTTCCTCGATCCGCCCTCCTCGACCCTCCCTTCCGATGACCTCCTCTTTCTGGCAGCGTGTTAAAGCCAACGGCTTTGCCGGTCCACTCGCCGCTGGCGCTCGTCTCTTTCAGCGGTTACTTACTTTGCTGGAGATTCCCGCCCCCGAAGCGCCGCAGTGGATTCGCCGCGTTACGATCATGGAGCGGCATATAATGTTGCCCATCAAAGCCGCGGGAATCGCGATGATCTATTCGTTCTATTTCACAAGTTGGACGGGAGCCGTCCACACGGTTCTGGACGTTGAGGTCGAAGCCGTTGAATCCTTTTTCTGGGTGTACGTGGCGGTGAACATTGTCGCGGCGGTCTTGCTACTGGCGATGCGCCGGCTGCCCCTGGCTTTGATGCAATGGGTGGTTTTCGCCATGATTTTGGTGGACGGTTTGTTCCTCTCCGCCCTGACCCTCGTGACCGGGGGCTATCACAGCTTTCTGTACTGGCTGTTTTTAGGGTTGATAGTGCGGAGCGCCGTGAGCGTGCCCCGTGCCACATCTCAGATTCTGCTAAACTTAACGATCGTCACCTGTTACGTTCTAGCCGGCATTATTGAGATATCCATTGCCAGCAATCTGGAGGAGCATTTTCGCGCTCAGGCTGCCATTGACCGTCTCTCTCGCGGTGAGTTGCAGATGCGACGCACCGTGAAAAGGGGAGACTGGCCCAGCACGGGTGCTCAAACCAATGCGATCCGGCGTCCGCTCTCAATTCCACGCGACCAAATAGACCCATCGACATCCATCGACCAATACGAAGAGGCCTCGCGGGAGATTTTCGGGCTCTCGGGGCCGGGAGAAAATCCAGCCGATCCGCTGGTCGTGCGATTGGTGCTGTTATTGCTAATGACCGCCTGTGCCTACGGCGTGCAGGTGCTGCTGGAACGCCAGCGCCAGGTCGAGGAGGAGGCCCGTGAGTTTGGGCTCCGCGAGGGACAATTGCGCTCGGCCGGCCGGCTTGCGGCCGAGTTTGCCCACCAAATTAAGAATCCCCTGGCAATCATTAATAACGCCGCGTATTCGCTCCAGCGCGCCCTGAAAGACCGCAAGTCAGACGTGGCCGAGCATCTTCGGATTATCCAGGAGGAAGTCGAGCGTTCCGATAGGATCATCACCCAGGTCATGGGTTATGCTCAGTTAACCGAAGGCCGTGTCGAAAAGCTCAATGCCATCGAAGAGTTGGATGAGGCCATCGGACGGGCCTTCCCTCCTGCGGCTGGTTTCCCCGTGCAAATTCACCGGGATTACGGGCCGAATTTTCCTCCGTTGCTGATGCAGCGGCGTCATCTTTCAGAAGCCTTCATCAATGTTCTGCAGAACGCCCGCGAAGCTGCGAATGGGAAACCCGTTACCCTCTGGGTGACCGCGCATTGCCAGAGCGATTATGCCATCGAGGTCACCTTCCGCGATAATGGCCCCGGGATCCCACCCGATAAACTGGAAAAGATTTTCGAGGCCTATTATACCACCAAAGAAAAGGGCACCGGGCTGGGTTTGGCCACGGTGAAACACAATCTCGAACTATACGGTGGAAGCGTCCGGGTCGAATCTGAGCTTGGAAAGGGCGCGCGATTTATCCTAGTATTCCCCGCCAGGACATTCATCCAACTGGCCAAAAAACTTTGAAGACCGGCGAAGAGAAAAACGGAGTGTTGCAGTGGCGGCGTGATGGAATTTTGCCTTTTGCCATCACTCCACCACTCCATCACTCCATCCCCGCATTTCAATGAGCTTGCCGCTTCCTCCCGTGCTCGTCGTGGATGACGAGAAGAACATGCGGCTTTCGCTCAACGCCGTCCTTACGGATGAGGATTATCCGGTGCGCACGGTGGATTCGGCCGAGGCAGCGCTGGCGCTGCTGGCTAAAGAAGAGTTTTTCATGGCCATCACCGATGCCCGGCTCGGCGGCATGAGCGGTTACGAATTTCTCGCCAAAACCCGTTCGCAATGGCCGGAACTGCCTGTCCTCATGATCACGGCCTATGCCACTCCCAAATTGGCCGCCGAGGCGATCAAAGCAGGCGCCATCGATTACCTGGCCAAACCGTTTGCGCCGGAGGAACTTTTGCACGCGGTGGCCCGCTGTGCCGAACGCTATCGGTTGTTGCAGGAAAACGCCGCCTTGCGCGCCCGTGCCAGCGAGACCTATCGGCTGGAGCAAATCGTCGGCGAATCCCCGGCCATGCGCGAACTGCGCCAGCTCATCCAGACAGTAGCACCGACCGATGCGCGAGTCATAATTCTCGGAGAAAGCGGCACCGGCAAAGAATTGGTCGCCGGAGCCCTTCACAGCCTGAGCCGCCGCTCCCAGGCCAGCTATGTGCGCATCAATTGTGCTGCCATTCCTGAGACGCTGTTGGAATCCGAATTGTTCGGGCATGAACGCGGAGCCTTCACCGGCGCAGTCAAACAAAAGCTAGGGCGCGTGGAAGAAGCCGATGGCGGGACGATCTTTCTCGATGAGATTGCGGATATGAGCCGCCCGCTCCAGGCCAAGCTGCTGCGCTTTTTGGAGGATGGCACCTTTACCCGCGTAGGCGGCACGCAGGAATTGCGGGTGAACGTCCGGCTGCTGGCCGCCACCAATCGCGATATCATCGAGGCGATCAGCCAGGGCCATTTCCGCGAGGATTTGTTCCACCGACTCAACGTCGTGCAGATCCGATTGTCGTCCCTGCGGCAACGTGGGGAAGACGTGGTTTTGTTGGCGGATTATTTTCTCAAAGCTTTCGGGCTGGCGATGAATAAAACGGTCCGCGGCATTTCTCGCCCTGCCCGGCAAAAGCTGCTGATGCACCATTGGCCAGGGAACGTGCGTGAGTTGCGGAATGTGATCGAGCGCGCGCTGATTCTGGAAACCAGGGACGAAATCCAACCCGAGAGCCTTCCGGATTTTCAGCTCGAAGCGCAGTTGCACAAGGCCGCCAC
>WNFT01004158.1_pt1 | contig 12646 bp, 8 predicted proteins | sample 5400191 | NCBI WGS metagenome assembly WNFT01 (sample SAMN13153359, study PRJNA577476) | soil metagenome | isolation source: 80 cm saprolite under Madrone tree | place: USA:California | collected 2016-06-14
AATTGGCCTTTTGCGCCGCAAGGTCCAGCACCGCCAACATGCGCGGCTGGTTGGCCAGCAATTTCCGCCGCAGCTCGTAGGGATCCTTTCCGCCGGCATGCGCCACTTCGTCGAGAAACGCTTCCACCGAAAAGCCCGTATGCGAATGGCCCACCGACCGCCACCATTGCACCGGCACGCCGATCTTCGGACTGTGCAAGTCCACTTGTAGATTGGGAATGCCGTACAGCAAATCCGCGGCGCCTTCCACGGAGGTGGAGTCAACTCCATCCTTGATTCCAAACGCTTCAAACAGCGTCCCTTGCATAATCGACTGGCCCACGATCGTGTGCGTCCACGCGACCGGCTCGCCGTTCGCGTCCAGTCCCGCCACGAAGCGGTCGTGCCACATCGGCCGGTACCACCCGCCCTTCAAATCGTCTTCGCGCGTCCACACTACTTTCACCGGCGCCTTCGCCACCTTCGCTACGTGCACCGCTTCCCGTACAAAATCCGAAGCCGGATTTGCGCGACGCCCAAATCCGCCGCCCAGCAGTGTGGTGTGAATCTGCACTTTCTCCGGCGGCAAACCCGCCACCTGCGCCGCATTCGCGCGGTCCACCGTCTCGAACTGCGTGCCAGTCCAGATTTCGCAACCGTCCGCGTGCAGATCCACGACGCAATTCAAAGGCTCCATCATGGCGTGCGCCAAATACGGCACGTCATACTCCGCGGTAATCGTCTTGGCCGCCGTTTTCAATGCGCCCTCAGGATCGCCTGTCTTTTTCGCAACGACCCCCGGCGACTTCGCCTGCTCCGCGAAATCGCGTGTCATCTGCTCGGTCGACATCCCGGCATTCGGGCCCAGATCCCACTCCACCACCAGCTTGTCTCTACCGACTTTCGCCGGCCAAAACCGCTCCGCAATCACCGCCACGCCGGACTCCACCTGCTCCACCGCCTTTACGCCCGGCACCTTCAGCGCCTCGCTCGCGTCAAATTTCGCCACCTTTCCGCCAAAAACCGGCGGCCGCGCCACCACTGCCGTAAGCATTCCCGGCAAGCTGACGTCCAGCCCAAACTGCGCGCTCCCGTTCGTCTTCGATGGCGTATCCAGCCGCCGCGTGGGTTTGCCAATCAGCGTGAAACTCTTCGCGTCCTTCAGCTTCACTTCCGCTGGCGGTGTAAGTTGCGCGGCTGCATTTGCCAAAGAGCCATACGTCGCTCGTTGCCCCGTCGCGCGATGCAGCACGACGCCCTTTTCCACCTGGCAACTCGCCGCATCCACCTTCCATTGCTGCGCCGCCGCTGCCACCAGCATTGTCCGAGCAAGCGCCCCCATTTTTCGGTAGCGTTCCCACTCCGCGGGCGATGTCGTGCTTCCGCCGGTCATCTGCATTCCGAAGATCGGATGGTTATAGACTTTATCCACCGGCGCCGCTTCCACGCGAATCTTGGACCAGTCTGCCTCCAGCTCTTCGTTCAACAGCATCGGCAGCGAAGTATAAACCCCTTGGCCCATCTCCGAGTGGCTGGCGATCACCGTCACGCTTTCATCCGTACCAATCCTCACAAAAGCATTCAACGCAACCTGATTTTCCCCAGCCGCGGCCCTTTCTGCGCCCGCGCTGGGCAGCGGCAGATACCAACTCACCAACAGCCCGCCTCCCACGGCCGCGCCCGTCTTGAGGAACTCCCGCCGTCCCACCATCGCCGGTGCGCTCATCTCGCCCTCCGTCCGTCGCTCAATTCCGCCGCCCTGTGAATGGCTTGCCGGATGCGCGAGTAGGTTCCACAGCGGCAGATATTGCCGCCCATCGCCTCATCGATATCCTTATCTGTAGGTTTTTGAATCTCCGCCAGCAAAACCGCTGCGCTCATAATCTGCCCGGACTGGCAGTAGCCGCACTGCGGCACGTCCAGCTCGATCCACGCCTTTTGCAGTGGATGCGTCAGATCGGTGGACAGCCCCTCGATCGTCGTCACGTGCTTCCCCTCCGCCCGCGATACCGGGGCTACGCACGAGCGGATCGCCTTTCCTTCCAGGTGTACGGTGCATGCTCCGCAGAGCGCCATCCCGCAACCAAATTTTGTTCCCGTCAATCCCAGCGACTCTCGCAGCACCCACAACAATGGAGTCGATGGATCGACGTCGACCTCGACAGCCTTCGCATTTACGAAGAAGTTGGTCATAACCTGTTCTCCCTGCACGATGGCGAATGGCAACCTTGGTTTCCTTTGGATGGTGGAACGCAAGCCAAGGTTACGGCTGGACGACCACTCTACGCGGCCAAGAGCCTAGCGCAAAAACAGACTCTTTTCAGCAACATACGCTGAAACTTCGCAGCGGCCTGAGTATCCAATCCGGAGCAAGGTGCTCGGGCCTGCGATTACCCATCCATTCGGAGGGAGCAGCCGTAGCATAATAAGAGGGGCACGGGCTTGACCCGGTCTGAAAGGAACTATGCTGCTTCGCAAGCCTACGGATTTGACGTATGCGGATGTAACGCCAAAGTCGGTCTACCTGGACCGCCGCAAATTTCTGCGCGGCATGGGCCTCGCAGGCATTGCTGCCGTTGCCGGCCGTCGCCTGCTCGATCTGGCGATTCCATCTCAAAGTGTCCACGCCGGGACGAAGCTCACCACCATCAAAGGCCCCTTCAGCACGGACGAAAAAATCAATTCCTTCAACGACGTGACGCACTACAACAACTTCTACGAATTCGGCGTGGACAAAGACCAGCCCGCCAAGAATTCCCAAAAATTTGTCACTTCCCCCTGGACCGTTTCCGTCAGCGGCGAGGTCAAGAAACCGCGTAAGTTCTCCATTGACGAGATCCTCAAGCTCGCGCCTCTCGAAGAGCGCATTTACCGCCACCGCTGCGTCGAGGGCTGGTCTATTGTCGTTCCCTGGATCGGTTTTTCTCTCAGCACGTTGGTCAATCTCGTCGAGCCTACCCCGAAGGCGCGTTTCGTCGCTTTCGAAAGCTATTACGATCCTGGCCAGATGCCGTTAGGACGATACGCCGGAATTTCGTTGCCTTATGTTGAAGGCTTGCGCCTTGACGAAGCCATGCACCCGCTAGCGCTTCTCTGCGTCGGCATGTACGCCGAAACGTTGCCAAACCAGGATGGCGCTCCGGTGCGCATGATCCTGCCGTGGAAATATGGATTCAAGAGCATCAAGTCGTTGGTGAAAATCCGTTTTGTCAAAGACCAGCCGCCCACTACGTGGAATCTCTATTCCTCGCAAGAGTACGGCTTCTATTCCAATGTGAATCCCGAAGTCGATCATCCCCGCTGGAGCCAGGCTCGCGAGCGCCGCCTCCCCGAATTCTTCAAGACCCACAAGACCCTGATGTTCAACGGCTACGCCGACCAAGTCGCCAGCCTTTACACGGGCATGGATCTGCGCAAAAACTACTAGGCGGGGATCGCTGCGTGCACACATTCCTCGCCAGTAAATGGACCAAAGCCGCCCTGTTCCTCTTGTGCCTCGGCCCGCTCGCCGCCATCATCTGGCCATTCGCTCGCGGCTACACCATTCCCAATCCGCTCGAGTTCATCCAGCACGCCACCGGCGACTGGACCCTGCGTTTCCTGGTCATAACGCTCTCCATCACCCCGCTACGCCAGCTTCTTAGCGTTCCCGAGTTGATCCGCTTCCGCCGCATGCTCGGCCTTTTCGCCTTTTTCTACGCCTGCTTGCACTTCACGACCTATCTTTGGTTTGACAAGGTTTTCGACGTTCACGAAATTTGGAAAGACGTTTACAAGCGCCCTTTCATCACTGTGGGCTTTCTAGCCTTCACACTGCTCATTCCTCTGGCGATTACCTCCACTGCCGGCTGGATTCGCCGTCTCGGCGGCCGCCGCTGGCGCATCTTGCATCGCGCCATCTACATCAGCGCCGTCTGTGGAGTCATTCACTACTACTGGCAGGTGAAATCCGCGGTGATTCGGCCGCTGTTCTACGCGACGCTGGTAGGTTTGCTGCTGGCGTGGCGCGTCGGTGCATGGCTCTTGCGGCGTCGGCGAGTGGCACTCGCCAACGCAGTGCCGCAACGAAGCCCCATCAACGCTTCTCATTGATTTTACTGCTCAGTTCGGTTCGCTGGCTTGCGGAGCATCCTCGGCGAGGTCCAGCCCCCAAAAGCGCGGCGCGGGCGTAAGAAACTCCACTCCCACGCGCTGCCGGTCCGCCGGCTCCCCCAAATATACGACGCGGCATTCCTGCTCTTCCTGCGTTTCAGGATGCGTCAGCACCAGCATCTCGCCGTCGTCAATCTCATGCCTCAGCAGGATCAGCGCCCCGTGCGCATTCACCACCACGGTCTCGCACGTCTCACGAAATTTCCGCCCGTTGTGCGCGCGCCCCTGCGCCTGCAACTTCATCTTCAGGAAAGCTCGTCCGCTGCGTCGCGGTGATTTGGAAGCCACTGTGTCCATGCTTCCATGTTCCAGTCCTCCGCAAACCCTCGTCAATTGCCCCACAGGTCAGTTGTTCCCCAGCAGCAACTATGTCTCTCTCTGCGATCTCTATGTTCCGAAACTCCGTGTCCTCTGTGTTAGATCTTTTTTCCGTAGCACGCCAAAAATCACGCCGCCATCCCAATCCGCCGGATCAAATCCTCCTGCTCCGCGCGGCTCTCCGCGCCGATCGTAAACGCGTCCAGCAAGCCCAGTCCCAGCACGAACTTGATCGCCTCATCCTGCCGGTTGCGCATATCTCCCTGACCCAAAATCTTCATCCCCACGATTCCTTTGCCAGCCGCCTTCATTTCCCGCATCACGCTCACTACCGTCCGCGGGTCGGAGTCCATGAACGACCCAATCGGATTGATGCGCACCAAATGCACTTGCACCCACGGAGACTTCGTCGCCGTCCGCAGCGCCTCGATCGAGTGGCACGAGCATCCATGCGCCCGAATCGTCCCTTTTTGTCTGGCCTCCTCGAACACGTCCATCACCCCGCGGTACCGGTCGGTCCAGTCGCCCTCCGTCAAGCAGTGCATCAAGCAAATGTCCAGGTAGTCCGTTCCCAATTCCTGCCGGAATCGCTCGATGTCCGCGCGGGCCGTCCCCGCATCGCGCGCCCACGTCTTCGTCAACACGGTCACTTTGTCGCGCGGCACGTGCTTCAGCGCCTCCGCCACGTGCGGATGGCTCCCATAAGAATCCGCCGCGTCAAAAAATCGCAGCCCGTGCTCGTAACCGTTCAGCAGCAAATCCGACAATCCTTTAATCCCCAGCGCCGTCTGATGCGAGTGATGCCCCGACCCCACGGTGCCCGTACCCATCGCCAGCAAGCTCGTCTGAATCCCCGTCTTCCCGATCGTCGCCGTCTCGTTTGCCGCAAACTTGCGCGGCAGACCAGGCAGTGCCGCCAGCCTTGCATCCGGAGTCATTCCAAGCGAAGCCAAGAACCTGCGTTTCGCCGCCAGCCCGCTGGAGCCCAGCCACGCAGCTCCCATTCCGCCCGCCGCATGCCGTATGAATTCTCTGCGTTTCATGACTCCCCCTCTCTGCTTGTCAGCCCCGAGCCGTTCGCTCGTTTGGACGCTCGCATCGCCCTGCGGTTATCACGGTAGCGCCCGGCATTTGTTGCCGTGAGCCTGGCGAAAGGCCGGCTCGCCGCCGGCCCCATCATACGCCCGCTGCAAATCGTCCCCCAAGGTGTGTCATACGGCACTACCCCTTCCCTTCCGACCCGCGCCGTATGAAGCTGTTTGCAAGGGTTCACCATCGAAATTCCAAAACACGAGCGGCGCCGCAATCCCCGCTACAGGGCGCCCCAAGACCTGCTGGTCGGCTGGCAAGGCGCGGGAAAGCGCAACGTCTCGAATGCCGAGGAGTTGGGCGTAGGCGGTGTGTTTCTTCTCGTCGCGCATCCGCTTTCCGCTGGCACGCACGTGGAAATGCTTTTCGACGTCCCCGGCGGCGAAGTCCGCGCGCGCGCCATCGTTCGCCACGGGCGCGCCGGCCACGGCATGGGCGTACAGTTCGTGCACATGGGCTCCGAAGACCGCGCCCGTCTCCATCGTTTCGTCAAGCAGCTCGCCGAAGAACACAGCCTCGAAACTGTTCCCCCGCCTTCCAGTTGGTTCGAACGCGGCGCGCTCCCTCTCGACTCTGGCGAATTCAAAACGCACCACGAGCTTTTCGCGTTGCTCAGCAAGATTTATTCCGCTCGCCTCACCGGTCAGCTCCAGCTCGTCCTCGGCCGCGTCGAGCGCCACCTTTTTTTCGATGGTGGTCAGCTCGTCTTCGCCACCAGCAGCGACCGCCAGGACAGCCTCGGCGAAATGATGCTGCGGGAAGGCGCTCTCACGCAAAGCCAGTTTGAAGAAGCCGCCGAGTTGGTCAGGACCGGCCAGCGCTTCGGCTCCGCAATCGCTGAAATGGGCATTTTCACCGTCGACCAAGTCGTTCTCTGGGTTCAGCGCCAGTTGACGCAAATCACCTCTTCGGCCCTCGATTATCCTTCAGGGCGCTTTTATTTCTTTAGCTCCCTCGAAAAAAACGTCGTCCCCGAAATTGGCATCCCCGTTCCTCTCGGCAAACTATTGCTCGAAGCCGTCCGCCGCGCCAAGGATCTTCCGCTTGAACATCTCGCCGCCAATGCCGCCCTGCGCATCGACCTCTCTCCCGATCCGCTGCTTCGCTATCAAGCCGTCGACCTCGACGATATCGAACGCCGCCTCCTCCTTTCCATCTCGCGTCCTGTCTCCGCAAAGGACTTTCTCGCCAGCTGCACCATCCCCCAAGATTCCGCAGCACGCTCCCTCTATGCCTTAATGGTTCTCGGCGCAGTAATTAGCGTACCTGTGGCCGAGCAGCCCGCACCCGAGAAAATTGAGCAGCCTGCCGCCGCGAAAGCGAGTCCGCCACCATCGCCGGCCGCGACATCCACTCCCGAGCCGCAGTCTCCGCCACAAGCCGAAGATTCGCACGACATAACAAAATTCGAACAAGAAATCCGCGCCCTCCTCGACCTCGCCTCCAAAAGCACCTACTACGAGCTTCTCGGCGTCACGGCCACCTCCCCGCCCGAACTCGTCAAAGAGAATTTCCATCGCATGGCTCGCAAATTTCACCCCGACCGCCACATGGGCCACAGCGAGTGGCTCGGCTTGCTCCAGGATCTGATGGGCCGCCTCACCATCGCCTACAAAACCATCGTCGATGATGAAAAGCGCGCCGCCTACGACAAGCAAATCGCCGCCGCCGGCGCCTTCACCCTCGGCCAGGAAAAAACCGAAACCGAAGAAACCGTCGACGCCTGCCTCACCCGCGCCAAGCAAGCCCTCCGCGCACGCAACTTCGCCGGCTCCATTCTCTGGCTCCGCAAGTGCGTCGAAATTGCCCCCGATGTCGCGAAGCATCACGCCATGCTCGCGCGCAGCCTCGCCGCCATCCCGCAGTACCGCCAGGATGCCGTCCGCCACTTCTCCCTGGCCATCGAACTCGACGAATGGAACACCTCCACCTATTTCCAATTCGGCGAGCTCTACGAAGTGATGCGCCTCCCCTGGCGCGCCGTTCCCCTCTACCGCCGCATCCTCGAAATCGATCCCGAGCACACCAAAGCCATAGAGCGCCTCGCCGCCCTCGAAACCGACCTCGAATCCGCAAAGTCCAAATCCGAAAAATCCTTCGTGTCCCGCCTCTTCCACCGCAAGTAGCGCATCTTTCAACCGGTGCGCGGCCAAATTTCTTGGAGTGCGGCGGGCTTGCCGCCGCTTTCACGGCGCCAGCCCCACTCAAATACTGTACCAATCGCTAATCTCTGCCCTCCTGGCCAAACTCCGATCCGCCCGTGGCAACTGCGAAACACTAGTTCCCCGGGGGCATTGACCTCTGCAACGAACGGCGAGAAGGTGCACTGTAAGCCGTTTTGTGTCTGTTCCTTGGACACCGGAAGATGCTCACAGCCACCAAAGCCGGCAGGTACGAAATCCTCGGCGAACTCGGCCGCGGCGGCATGGGTGTCGTTTACCGCGCCAAAGACCCGCTGATTGGCCGCACCGTTGCGGTCAAGACCATCCGGCTCTCCGAAGAGGGCACTGGCATGTCCCACGCCCAGTTAGTCGAGCGCTTCCAAACCGAAGCGCGCGCTGCCGGGCTGCTCACCCATCCCAACATTGTGGTCATCTACGACGCCGGTGAAACCGACGGCCTCTACTACATCACCATGGAGCTGGTGAACGGCAAGAGCCTGCAATCCGCCCTCGATTCGGGCCAGAAATTTCCGCTTCCGCGTCTCCTCCACATCATGGAGCAGGTCTGCTCCGCGCTGCAGTTCGCCCACGACCACAACGTCGTGCACCGCGACATCAAGCCCGCCAACATCATGTTGACCGCCGATGATCTCGTGAAGATCACTGACTTCGGTACCGCCAAAATCTTGCAATACGGTGCCTCGCAGCAGACCTCTGCAATGGGCACTCCCGGCTACATTTCGCCAGAGCAGATCAAGGGCAAATCCGTGGATGGCCGCACCGACATTTTTTCGCTCGGCGTCATGCTCTACGAAATGACTGCCGGACAAAAGCCTTTTCTCGGCCAGGACGTCGCCACAATTCTGTACCGCATTCTGAACGAAGACCCCGTGCCGCCGCAAAAGCTGAATCCCGGTCTTCCGCTGGGCGTGAGCAGCACGATCTTGAAAGCGCTGGCCAAAAGTCCCCATCTGCGTTACGAGAATTGCCGCGAATTGCTGGACGACTTGAAAAATTACCGCCCAGGCGAAGCCGCCGCCGACGCCACACCTCGCATCGCAGCACCGCCTCCCGTTCGTGAGGTGGCCGTCCGCGATGTAAAGAAAAACTTCAACGCCGAGATGCCGCAAATTCCCGGTGTCGAACCGCGCCCCACTTCCCCGCCACCACCGCGCGCCAAGCCAGCTCCGCCGTCGAGCGACGCCGCCGCCGACCATGCCGCTGCCGAGATCATGCAGGCCGCAGGTGGCATTTACGCGGGGCCAACGACGAAGCGGGATCTTGTCCCCGTCGTCAAGCGCCTCGCGAAACTCGTCGCCGCTATCGCGCTGGTCGCCATGCTCGGCTCTTTCGTCATCAAATCAATCGGCCGCGCGAATCAAGCCGATTCCGACGCGCCTCCTGCCCGCCAGGACAACCTTCCCTCCGCGCAGCCGCAGGGTACGGAGACGAGTACGGACACGGACGCCGCGTCGAGGCCGCTCTACGTTTCCCAGTCGAATCCGGAACTTGCCACCGTCAGCGAGTTAGCGCAGCCCTGGTCTTCCAAGAGATTCTTCTTCCGGAGTTTGACGCTGTCTAAAAACGTTCCCGCGCTCATTATTCGCTTGCCTGGGCCGGCGTCCGAAAGCAAATCCTACTGGGCATTTTCCCTGGCAGCGCCGTTCAGTCAGTGCCAGTTCGAGTACCTCGATGACCTCGCGAAGCTTTCTTCTGATTACCGATTCCAGGCCGAGCACCCCATGGTTGTGAATCCCTGCAGCCACGCCATCTTTGATCCTCTTCAACTCAAGGAACTCCCCGGCAACATCCTGGTGCGCGGCGCCATCGTACGCGGATTCGATCCCCGCCCGCCCTACGGCATCGAAGTAAAAGTCACCGGCAATCAAGTCAGCGCCCTCGCCATGGAGTGACCTCGCAATCTCTCTTCGCTTGCTAATTTCCTCTTGACAATCTAGAGAAGCAGCGTATTCTCCTGTAGCCAATCTAGAGGAACAAAATGACCTCGGCGCCGAAGCCTGGGAGCGTCGTCCAGGGCACCCTGGACATGCTCATCCTGAAAACTGTGGCCCTCCAGCCCATGCACGGCTACGGCGTGGGCCTGCGCATCGAGCAGATCAGCAGGGGCGTCTTCCAGGTGAATGCCGGCTCGCTGTTTCCCGCCTTCCGACGATTGGAGCGGCAAGGGTGGATCCGCGGCGAGTGGCGCGCCACGGAGAACAATCGTCGCGCGAAGTATTACATGCTGACCGATGCTGGACGGAAGAAACTCAAGAGCGAAGCCCGCGAATGGCAGGCCCAGAGTGCGGCCATCGCGCGAATCCTGGAAGCGACTTCCGGAGAAGCGTGATGCCTATCTTCAAAATCATCGGCGGCGGGTTGCGAGCCCTATTCGGGAAGCAGCGCGCGGAACAAGAGCTGGACGAAGAGCTGCGCTGCTACATGGAGACTGCCGTCGAACAAAAAATGCGCGCGGGAACCGGGCGTGAAGAAGCGGCGCGCGAAACCAGAATCGAAATGGGCGGCATGGAAGCTCTCAAGGAGCAGGTCCGCGAGGTCGGCTGGGAAACGCACATCGCGAGCTTTCTCCAGGATGTGCGCTACGGACTGCGCATGTTGCGCAAAAATCCGTCTTTCACGATTGTGGCGGTCCTGGCACTGGCGCTGGGCATCGGCGCGAACACCGCCATGTTCAGCGTGATCGAGGCCGTGCTATTGCGGCCGCTACCCTATCGCAATGCCTGCGAAATCGTGCGCGTGTCCTCCACCTGGGATCGTAACGGGACGCTAACAAGCTACACCTCATCGCCTCCCGACTTTTTCGATTGGCGCGACCAGAGCCGCTCCTTCTCTTCCATGTTCGCCTATCGCGCGACCGAATTTGCATTAACGGGGCTGGGTGAGGCCAAGCGTGTCCGCGCCGTCATGGCCACCGCAGGAATGTTTTCCACGCTGCAGGCAGAACCCATGCTCGGCCGCGAATTCACGGTGGAAGAAAATCGCAAGGGCGCAAATCATGTCGTCATTCTCAGCCACGGCCTTTGGCAATCGGCATTCGCCGGAGCAGCCGACGCCATCGGAAAAACAATTCAGCTCGACAGCGAGCCCTACACCATTATCGGCGTAATGCCGGCGGATTTCCGCTTTCCCCTGTCCGCTGGCGACGCCTACGTCCCCATCGGATTCGACGACAAAGTTATGACCCAGCGCGGCGCCCATTACCTGGCGGTCCTCGGACGGCTGAAAAGCGGCGTGACGCTGGCGCAGGCCAACGACGATCTGTCCGCGATCATGGCGCAATTGCGAAAGCTATACCCAGATAAGGACGGCAAGTGGGGTGTGCGCGCGCAGCTTTGGAGCGCTGCCCTGGTAGGCGACATTCGCCCGGCGCTGTTGGTGCTCTTGGGAGCTGTAGGGCTGGTGGCGCTTATCGCGTGCGCGAACATCTCCAACCTCCTCCTGGCCCGCGCAACGGTGCGCCACCGAGAGCTAGCCATGCGCCGCGCCCTCGGCGTCGGACGCTCGCGCTTGGTTCGCCAGATGCTGACCGAAGGTTTGCTGCTGGCCCTGCTCGCCGGGGCCGCCAGCCTGCTGCTGGCGCATTGGGCGCTGGTATCCATCGTGCGCTTCGGGCCGGCGGACATCCCGCGCCTCGCGAGCGTGGGGCTGAACGGTCCAGTGCTGGCCTTTGCCATGAGCGTGTCCATCGCGTGCGCGCTGCTGTTCGCCCTGATCCCGGCTCTGCGCTCCTCGGCGCGGGATGCGGCCGGCCTGCTGCGAACGTCCGTGTCGCCGGGCCGCGAGGCCGGACGTTTGCGCGGCGCCCTGCTCATCGGAGAAGTCGCGCTGTCCATGATGCTGCTCGCAGGCGCTGGCCTCCTCCTGCGCAGCTTCGTCGGGCTGAGTTCGCTAAGCCCCGGATTCGACCCCAAGGACGTTTTGACCATGAGCGTCAGCGTTCCCGACGCGCATTACAAAAACAGTGCCGCCCTGCAAAGCTATTGGGACCAGGCGCTCACTCAGTTGCGCGCCTTACCCGGCGTCGCATCGGTAGCTGCCGTAACGCCGCTGCCTCTTTCCGGCGACGATTTCAGCAGCAGCTTCAGCGTCGAAGGCCGCAGCGTGCCGGAGAAGGATGAACCCTCGGCGGAGCTGCGCTTCGCCAGTCCGGACTATTTCCGTACCTTGGTCATCCCGCTGCGACAGGGACGCACGTTCACCGAAGCCGACCGCTTCGGCGCGGCCCGCGTTTTGCTGATCACCGAAACGGCGGCCCGCATGTTCTTTCCGCAAGGAGACGCCATCGGCCAGAAGATCAAGTTCGGCGCGCGGGGCGGGTACGAAAAAAACGAAGGGGAGATCGTAGGCATCGTAGCTGACGTCCGACACTTCGGCGTTGACGCGCCAATCCCGCCTATGTTCTATGTGCCGCTGGCCCAGTCCGGCATGGATGGTGTCACTGTCGTGATGCGCACCCAGGGACTACCCGCCGCGCTAACGCAACCCGCCCGCAAGATCGTCCAAGCCATAGACCGCGATGCTCTGGTAGCCGAACCGGTACCCATGGAAACGCTGGTTTCCGCCTCCTTGGGCCAGCGCCGCTTTTACATGATGCTGCTCGGCGGCTTTGCCGTGCTCGCTCTGGTCCTTGCGGCCGTAGGGCTGTACGGCGTGATCTCCTACTCCGTAGCGCAACGCACGCAGGAAGTGGGCATTCGCGTGGCCCTGGGCGCCAGCCGCAGCGAGGTTGTAGCCATGGTGATGCGCCAAGGATTGCGGCTCGCCGCAGCCGGGCTGGCCATCGGTCTCCTCCTGGCGTTGGTATTAAAGGGCGTGCTAAAGGGTCTCCTTGTTGGCGTAAGCGCCACGGACCCCGCAACTCTAGCCCTCACCGCGTTGGTGCTCCTGCTCGTCGCCGTCCTCGCCTCCTACGTCCCAGCAAGACG
>WNFT01004159.1_pt1 | contig 12645 bp, 6 predicted proteins | sample 5400191 | NCBI WGS metagenome assembly WNFT01 (sample SAMN13153359, study PRJNA577476) | soil metagenome | isolation source: 80 cm saprolite under Madrone tree | place: USA:California | collected 2016-06-14
GGGACATTGGGCCACTGAAGCGCATCTGAAGCGATTCCGCCGCGAAGCCGAAGCTGCCGCCAGTTTAGAGTATCCCGGTATCGTTCCAATCCACGAAGTCGGCGAGCGCGATGGGTCATGCTACTTCAGCATGAAATTCATTGAAGGCGGCCAACTCGATGCCGTCGCCAAGCGCGAAGCAATGCCGATCCGGCGCGCCGTGGAATTGATCGCCAAGGTCGCGCGCACAATTCACTACGCTCACGAGCACGGCATTCTGCATCGCGACATCAAACCGGGAAACATCCTGTTGGATGGGAAAGGCGAACCGCATCTTACCGACTTCGGCCTGGCGCGGCTGGTCGAGACAGAGAGCACTGTCACGCGCACGATGGAAGTGCTGGGCACACCCAGCTACATGGCCCCAGAACAGGCGGTAGGAAATAACGCGGCCGTCAGCAGCGTTACCGATGTTTATGGACTTGGCGCAGTGCTTTACCAATTGCTTACCGCGCATCCGCCTTTCGCAGGCGGCACAACCTACGAGACTATCAAGCTACTATTGGATACTGAGCCGCGGCAACCGCGCCTGTGGAATCCGAAAATAGATCGCGACCTCTCAACAATCTGCCTCAAGTGTCTTGAGAAATATCCGCAACGCCGCTATCCCTCCGCACTCGCGCTGGCTGAAGACCTCGAACGCTGGCTAAAGCATGAGCCGATCCAGGCGCGACGCACCGGCGTTTTCATTGGCAGCCAGAAGTGGGTGCGACGCAATCCAACCAGCGCGCTCTTGGCAGCCTCTCTGGTTGCGTTGGCAGCGGCCGCCAGCTGGATCATTTGGAAAACTGAATTTATTCGGCAACCGGTGACAACTGGCATCGCCGTGCTGCCATTTGAAAATTTGAGCGACGAAAAAGAGCACGCGTTTTTCGCCGACGGCGTTCAGGACGACATTTTGATCAAACTGGCGAAAATCGCCGACCTGAAGGTGATCAGCCGGACCAGCGTCATGCAATATCGCGGTAAACAGGATGTGCGCCAGATCGGCGATGTGCTGCGTGTCTCACATGTGCTAGAGGGAACGGTGCGGCGTTCTGGCGGGAAGGTGCACGTAAATGCGCAGTTGGTGGACGCTCACACCAACGCGGGTATCTGGGCGGAGGAATACGACCGGGATTTGAATGATGTGTTCGCCATTGAAACGGAAGTGGCTCAATCAATCGCAAATCGGCTTAGGACCAAGGTTTCAGCTCGCGAAAAGGTAGCCATGCAAGAGTGGCCGACGAGGGACCTTGTTGCTTACGACTTTTACGTTCAAGGGACATCTTTGATCGACAAGGCCGGCTATGAAGAACGCAAAGAGCAACGAAAGGATTATTTCCAAGCGATAGAGTTGCTCAATCAGGCGATCGCGCGCGATTCCGCTTTTCTTCTCGCATATTGCAGGCTGGCTGAGGCGCACGATGAGCTCTATTTTCTTAGGTTCGATTACACCCCGAGTCGCCTGGAGTTGGCGAAATCCGCAATCAATTCCGCATTTCGACTGAAACCGGATTCGGGCGAAGCGCACCTTGCCCTGGCTGCGCACTTTTACCATGGCTACTTTGATTACGACCACGCCCGTAACGAGCTCGCCATCGCCGTCCGCACCTTGCCCAACAATGCACGAATTTTTGAATGGACTGGATTCATCGACCGTCGTCAGAGCCATTGGCATGATGCAGTGCGAAACTTCGAGCGGGCAACCGCGCTGGATCCGCGAAACGTAAAGATCCTTACTAGTGCCGCGGCGACTCACCACCTGATGCGAAACTATGGACAAGAAAGACGGACTATTGATCGTCTCATCGCCCTCGAACCAAACAACATTGCCCACCGGCTGGGACGTGCTTGGATCGACGTAAGGGAGCGAGCCGATACCCGCGCGGTGCATGCGGTTCTCGAAAAGATTCTCGCGGATAACCCTGAATCGGCGGACTTGCGCTTTGATCTCGCTTTGTACGAAAGGGACGCTGTCGCCGCTGATCACGCGTTGGGGATGTGCGAGGATACTTTTGATGCAGGCAGGGGTGGAATGCAATTAAGCCGAGCTTACCTGCAAGGTTCGGTAGCTCGGATGAAAGGAGACGCCGCCGCGGCGCACGTCGCCTTTACCGTCGCGCGTGCGCAACAGGAGGAAGCAGTTCGCGCACAGCCAGATTACGGCCCACCTCTCTGCGTCCTAGGCCTGATCGATGCCGGCCTTGGGCGAAAAGAAGAAGCGCTGCGGGAGGGCCGCCGAGCACTCGAGCTTGCGCTTATAGCGAAGGATTCCTTTGATGGGGTGGACGTCCTTTATATTTATGCCGTGATCTGTGCGTGGACTGGCGAGCGCGACTTGGCGGTCGAGCAACTGGAAACTCTCGCTAAAATCCCGGCAGGTCCATCCTACGGCGATATTCGTCTCAGTCCCAATTGGGATCCTCTACGCGGCGATCCACGCTTCGAGAAAATCGTCGCCTCCCTCGCGCCCAAAGACCTGCCTAAACAACTAGTCTCGAAGTAACGGCTGCTTTGCTCTGGGCGGCGCAGGCTGCCACTCCGGTAGTCGGACGGACTCGTCCCGTCGCGAGCCTGCAGCTTTCGGCAGCTTGCCCAAAGCATCTCGGCACCCACAAATCGGAAGTGTGATCCGGTTAAAACGTTACATCGCCTGCTCAGCTTGCCCGCCGTGGTGGGCGAAAGGTTTCGGAGTTACATCGGTTCCGCTTCAGCGGTTTAACGATTCAACGACTTCCCAACTTTCCGCGTAACGCCCGGCCAATTTTCACGCAGTACATGAGTGAACGGCCAGAACTGATTTCTCACGGTGAGAAGTCAAAGAAGGCCAAAATAACAAAAGGAAATTAAAATGAAAAAATTAAACATTACATTCGGCACAATCCTGCTGGTGATTGGCTGTGTTGGACTCTCGTCAACGGTGCAAGCAGCCGGTCGTCATTCCATCGTCGGCTTGTGGAGTGTTCACTACGTGAGTACTACCGGTGGCCCAGAAGTGTTCACTTATGACCAATGGCATGCTGACGGACTCGAATTCGAAGCCGCAAACCTGGCCCCGGGCGTTCTGTGTCAGGGCACATACAGGCAGGCGCCGGATGGAAGCTATCATAACTATCATGTCGCCTGGACCTTCGATTCCACGGGGGCGCCGAGTGGCTACTGGGACGAGAACCTGATTGTCACTGTTAGTGCCGACGGCCAGAGTTACTCGGGCGCCTTTGCCCAGTACTTCTATGATGTGAATGGAAACTTCCTCTTCGAAAACGACGGCACGCTCACAGCGACCCGCCTTACTGTGAATCAGGATTGATCGACCGACGCACCAACGTCCTTAGCAAATCCCAGCAGAGCCTCTTCGGTCGTTGTAGAAAACGCACCGGAGAGGCTCTCGGCGTTCGCTGAACCGTCATCATACCACCCGCAGGATCACTCCAAATCAGGCGTCGGAGGCGCACAGGCTACAACCCCTCGGGCAAGTAAGAGCCTTGTCAGATTTTCAGCTTATCCTTTGCAGATTGCTGCCAACGGTGAATCTCATCCACAAGGCGTGAAATCACCGAAGCATATTGTCGGGCTGAGTACAGATTGCGCGTTTCCAGGGGATCGTCGTCCAGGTTGTATACCAGGGCACGTTCGATCAAAAATTCTACGACTTAAATGGCAACCAGACGGGTGAGGCCACTGGCACACTCACTGCAACGCGGATTTCTGTGCCCGTGCCCTAATCGACCGAAGCGCTGCGGTTTCCGCAGGAGCCCCAGTGATTGGGGCTCCTGCAACCGTCAAAACCCGATTTCCGACAAGCTCTCACGCCACGCGAGCAATTGCAGAAAGTTCGTCCCACAAGGAGCGCCCCCCGACCGTTCCAGGCTGCCGTTCGAATTCGATGATGGACCCAGATACAAGTAGCTCGGCCTTGCATCGCGCGACTTGGCGGTACGCAATTTCATCGCCACGTGACATCCGGTAGATCGCGCTGACTTTTAACGCAAACTGCCGCGAAAGGCTTTCTTGCCAAAGAACTTGCGGCTAGATTTTCCGCAGAATCTTCTTCCATTTTGCAAACAAGACATCATAAACTCGCCGAGTTCGGAAAATGGACAATATCATCGAGGCGAGAGAACTGCAGATCGAGCGCAAGCATTTCTACGTGGAACTCCGGGAGAACGAGCGTGGGAAATTCTTGCGCATCACTGAGGAAGCTCACGGCCGCCGCAATACCATCATCGTGCCGAGCACCGGCGTGGATGATTTTATCGCGGCCATTAGTGAAGTGCTTCAGGGCGTCGAGAGCGCCACTGCCTGAAGGAAACGTTCAACGCTCAACGTCCAACACTCAACGTTGAATTCAGAGGAACGTTGAACGTTGAAGGTGAATGTTCAACGTTGAACGTTGTCCGGTTGGCTGGTCTCGCGCGTTGACACCCCAAGACGCGGAATTACTGTGCGCTTCCGCGGAGCCGTTCAAATCTTCATGGCCAGGAAAAGCAAAACTTCCAAACGCGCTTTGCTGCCAAAGCGGAAAGGGCCGCGCTATGTTTATTATTTCGGCGACGGTCACGCCGACGGCACGGGAAAGATGAAGCCGCTGCTCGGCGGCAAAGGCGCAAATCTCCATGAGATGACGCGCATTGGTTTGCCTGTTCCCCCGGGATTTACGATCACGACCGAGGTCTGCACTTATTTTTACGACCACGAACGCAGCTATCCGCCGCAACTCGAAGCGGAGGTCGCGGCGGCACTGGCCAAAGTCGAGGAATCGGCCGGAAAAAAACTCGGGGACAAAGAAAAGCCGCTTCTTGTATCGGTGCGTTCGGGCGCGCGCGATTCGATGCCGGGAATGATGGACACGATCCTGAACCTGGGGATGAACGACGAGGTCGTTGACATTATTGCCGAAAAAACAAACAACCCACGCTTCGCTTACGATTCGTACCGGCGCTTCTTGCAGATGTACGGCGACGTAGTGATGGGCGTGCAGAAGCGTCCGGACGAAGACCACGAGCCGTTTGAAAGCGCGATCGAATACCTGAAAGATAAACGTTACGGCAAGCATGACTTCCCGGACGTGAAACTGACGGATGCCGATTTGAAGGAGCTGGTGAAGCGCTTCAAAGCATTAATCAATGAGCGGACCGGCAAATCGTTTCCACAAGACGCTAAGAAACAACTTTGGGGCGCGATTGGCGCCGTGTTTGGCTCATGGATGAACGACCGCGCCATTGTTTATCGCCGCAAATATGGTCTCCCGCACAATTGGGGAACGGCGGTCAACGTCCAGACAATGGTGTTCGGCAACATGGGCGACACCAGCGCGACCGGAGTCGCTTTCACGCGCGATCCGGCCAGCGGCGAAAAAGTTTTCTATGGGGAATATTTGATCAACGCCCAAGGCGAAGACGTGGTGGCAGGCGTGCGCACGCCGCATCCGATTGCCGATCTGGCCAGGCAAATGCCCGCGGCGCACAAAGAGCTGATGACGGTGCGCGACAAACTCGAAAACCATCTTAAGGACATGCAAGACCTCGAATTCACGATCGAGGACAAACGGCTTTACATTTTGCAGACGCGCAACGGCAAACGCACCGGCCACGCCGCTGTCCGCATCGCAGTTGAAATGGTTGGCGAAAAGTTGATTTCAAAAGAGGAAGCGGTGCGACGCATCCCGGCCGATTCACTCGCCCATTTACTCGCGCCAATTTTTGATCGGCAATCCGTGCGCGCGGCAAAAAAGATCGGCAGCGGGTTGCCCGCCGGACCGGGAGCCGCTTCCGGTCACGTCGTTTTCAGCGCGAAGGAAGCCGTCGCGCGTTCGGCCAAAGGAGAAAAAGTCCTGCTCGCACGGATCGAAACTTCACCGGAAGACCTGCGCGGTATGATCGCGGCCGAAGGCATTCTCACTTCGCGCGGCGGAGTTTCATCGCATGCGGCCCTGGTCGCGCGGCAGATGGGAAAGGTGTGCGTGTGCGGAGCAAGCATGATCCAAATTGACTACAAAACGCGGACGCTCAGCGCCAACGGCACGACGCTGAAACAGGGTGATCCGATCTCGATCGATGGAACCGCGGGCGAAGTTTTCGCCGGAGAAGTCACGACCGCGCCCTCAGAGATCGTGCAAGTTCTTATCGATCGCTCGCTCGATGGAAAGGAAAGCAGGACCTATCGGCAATACGCCGAGTTGATGAAGTGGGTGGATCAGTTTCGCAAACTCAACGTCCGCGCCAATGCCGATACGCCCGACCAGGTGGCAAACGCGGTCGCTTTCGGTGCCGAAGGCATTGGACTTTGCCGCACCGAGCACATGTTTTTCGAGGGCGATCGGATCGATGCTATGCGGGAAATGATTCTGGCGGGCAGCAAGGAAGATCGCGCTGGTGCGCTAACCAAACTGCTTCCGTATCAACGCGACGATTTCATCGGCATCTTCACCGCCTTAAGGGGCTTGCCAGCCACAATTCGCTTTCTCGATCCGCCGCTCCACGAGTTTCTGCCTAACGACCCCGCGCAACAGAACGAACTCGCCAACAAGCTCGGCGTGTCTGCGGAAAAAATCTCGCGGCGTGTCCACGAGCTGCACGAATTCAATCCGATGCTCGGCCATCGCGGTTGCCGGCTCGGCATCGTTTATCCGGAGATTTCCGAGATGCAGGCGCGCGCAATTTTTGAAGCTGCCGCAAAGGTGCAGAGCAAAGGCATCAAGGTGCGTCCTGAGATCATGATTCCGTTGGTGGGATTCCCGCGCGAACTGGAATTGCAAATCGAAATCGTCCGCCGCGTCGCCGGGCAGGTAGCGAAGGAGAGAAAGGCGAAGTTCCATTATCTGGTCGGGACGATGATCGAAATTCCGCGCGCCGCTTTGGTGGCCGACGAGATCGCGCGCGACGCCGAGTTCTTCAGTTTCGGGACCAACGATCTCACCCAGACAACGCTCGGGATGAGCCGCGATGATTCCGGCAGTTTTCTCCCCGCTTACGCCGAGCTCGATATTATCGATGCAAATCCATTTGCCTCCATTGATCAGAAAGGCGTTGGGCGGCTGATGGAAACTACTCGCGACCTCGGCCGCAAGACTCGGCCCGACATCAAGCTGGGAATTTGCGGCGAACACGGCGGCGAACCCGCGAGCGTAAAATTCTGTCACCGGCTCGGCCTCAATTACGTCAGTTGCAGTCCGTTCCGGATTCCGATCGCGCGCCTGGCGGCGGCGCAAGCTGCCCTGGCGCAGAGTTGAAAGGCATCGGTAGAAGTCGCGCGCGCTCTGAGCGAAGCGGTGCGCGCGAGATCGGGCTACGCAATTCCGGTTTTTTTGCCGGTGCGCTCGTGGTCTGCGCAGAATAAAACCTAAAGCCCTCGCCCCGTGGGCGACGCTCGTACTCCTTTCATCGTACCGCTCGCGTTTTGGCTGATTGAAATTTTTGCCAGGCGTTCCAGGCGCGCTCCCAATTTTGTTTCTCAGCCCAAGATTGCGCTTCCAGAAAATGAAAATAGGCGGGCGCATTCGGCCGTTCGCTGAAATGCCGAGCGGTGAGCAGCGCGTCGTCGATGCGACCGCGCCGCATCTGCTCGCGATAAAGCGCGTAGCCCACCGCATAATTATCGGGAGCGGTATAAAAGCGTTTTTGTAGTTCTTCCAGGGAGGAACCGGCGGAAATGCGCGGCAGCGCGACGGCCTCACCGAAGCGCTGCGTCAATTCATAGGCGGAGCGAAAATCTCGCTTGCTGGCGTCATACGTCGCCATGCCGAGCCACGCATATGTGATCCAGCCTGGATGCTGTTGAACGCCTTGGGCGAGTGGCTCGAGGTCACCGCGTTCCGACCACAACGAAAACAGCGCCAGTTTTTCTGCCTCGGTGAGCGTTGCCAAATTCGGATCGTGTTTCAAAAATTCTGCAAGCGCATGATTGAAAAGCGCGCCGAAAACGCGACTGAGATAGGCCAACGCCAGGTCGTGTTGACGGAGACCGATCTCCTCGAGAATACGATTTACTTGCGGACTCCATATCGAGGCGTTGGAGAGCATGCTCGAGTAAACCTCGGGCCGCTGTTCTGGGCCGGCACGGCGCAGCGCTTCCTGCCAGGCCGTCGCGGCCAGGATGGGACGCGACGATAGCCAAACGTTTCCTTCCGCGAGCGGAACTTCGTAAGCGTTCGGCTCGAGAAAACGCGCCCGGCGAAAATCATCGAGCGCGCCAGCGAGTTTTTTCTCTCCCACTTCTCCCAGAGCGCACAAGAAATAAAGCTGCCAGTCGAGAGGCGCCCAAGCCAGGGCGCGATTGGTCAGCGAAATGGTTTCGGCGAAATTGCGGTCACGGTTTGCAGCCGTGGACAATTCTTTCGCGTTAGCAACTCCGACGCCTCCGGGCAACGGCAGCTTGCTGCCGGCGGCGACAGTCCACGATGCGCCACTGACCAGTAGGAGAACACCAGCCACCCGAAAAAGGCTCGCGATCCAGCGACTTGGCTTTAGCTCCAATGGTCTGTACACGCAGAGCCCTAACAAGAAAATGCCGGAGAACGCCGTCCCAACTCGATGTCCGGGAACATCGACAAGTCCATGAAGACCAAATGCAATGACACCGATCAGCGCAGCGAGACGGAACCGTTGATTGGTTCCTTCCCGCAAAGGCAGGACCCGGCGAATCAAAAGCGCCGCGCCGATGACAATCAACACGACCGCGGGCCAGCCCAACTCGCTCCACAACCAGAGCCAATCGCTTTCCGGATGCAACGCGCGCGTGTCACCCAAAGAAGCCGAGCGGAAAATCGCAAAGACGGCGTCGAAATTTCCCAAACCGATTCCGCACCAGGGCGATGCACGAATGAGTTGGAAAGTGTCGCGAAAAATCCGCCACCGGAAATCTGTTGAAATTCCGAGGCCTCCGACTTCATGAAAGTGAAAGCGTTCCAGGGTTTGTCCGCCGAAGAGCAGAATCGCGGTCAGCAAAAGCAGCAGGAAAGAGACGCCGAGCGCAATCCACGCCGGCGAGCGCTGCCGGAGCGCAACGACCGCAGTCCAGAGCGCACCGCCACCCACCAAAATAACGAGACCGGCGCGAGAAAAATTCAGAACGATCGCCGCAATGAGAATACCGAGCGCCACGAGCCACAGGAGCCAGCGTTTTTTTCCGTGACGAAGGTCGTCCTGTCCACACGCCAGCAGCACAATCGTAGTGATGCCAAAAAGATCGGCAGTGTGATTTCGGTTCGGGAACGGCCCGAAGCCGCGCTGATTAATCCAAAAAGGAAAAGCCGCGTGCGCCAGGTAGAGTGCGATGCTTATCCCAGCCAGGGCGACGACGCCTGTGACAAAAAGCCGAAGCTGAAAACGAACCGAACGAAGCTCGAGTTCCTGTGCACAGACGACATAGAGCCAGCTCATTCCCGCGATCAAACTAATGAGACAACCCACCGTCATCCACGGCTGCGGCGTGATAGTTGACGGGAGCAAGATTGCGAAATCATTAATCAGTGCGCTCCGCCATGCCGGAACAAAAAACCAGCGCGCGGGCAGGAACGCGATTGCCGCTAAACCAAGTAGCGCGAGCAAAATGCAATTGGTGGCTGGGCCGAGCGAAGCGCGAGGAGGTCGAACAAGGAGATACAATCCAAGCAGGGCCACTACGATTCCCTCTGCCCATTTTTGCGACCCCCCACCCAGGAAACAAGCCAGCACAGGCAAAAGAGCAATGGCGCCGTTGCTCAACCATTGCGCCGCCGAAATGCTGCCCCGAATCCTTTCGGGGTTGCGGCGTTGGGACTGCGGCTCGGAATCTCGCATTAGCTGAAGAGAATTGCCACGGTATGGGAATAGCTAGTTCAGTCCGAGCGTGCTGTCCGCGCAACGCGCAGCTTTCATGTTCGCGCCAAGTTTACCACCAGTTGAAGCCATGCCGCCATCGCGTACTCTCAAGCCGATTCCACCATAACCATGGTTACGCAACGCACGGAAGGTCTTTACCGCCTTTTCCTGCTCTGCCAGATCGTCATCGTTGCTCTTCTCTTCTGGTTCGGCGTCTGGGTGATGGTGACCTTTTACTCCCCCAGCGCGGAACTGACCTGGCGACGTTACAGCATCTACTGCGGCCTGCTCATTCTCGGCATGGCTCTGGAAGCGCTCACTCGCAGCAGTTCGAGAAATTATTTTTGGCAAGACGAATTGTTGCGGCAGCATCGACTTAGCCTTCGGCAAACCATCGCCAGCATCGGCGTGCTGGTTCTTTATCTCATCGCCACCAAGGACGGGTTCATTTCACGAGTTTTCTTCTTCAACTTTGTCCCCTGGCTCTATGTGGCGCTGCTGTTCTCGCATTTTTATCTTCCGCCGCTTTTGGCGCGCGGAATTTTCAACCGAGAAGAGAAAACACTGCTGGTAGGTCCTCCGCGCAAGGCGGCCCTGCTTCGCGACTGGTTGCGACGCAAAACAGAAATTGGGTTGCGCACCGTCGGTTTGATTTGCGATGAAAAAATCGACAAGACCGAAGACGGAATTCCTGTTCTAGGCGTCTCCAGCGATCTGGAGGAAATAATCCGCGAGCGTGGTATCACCCAGGTCATTTTGTTGGAGTTTCCGCTCTTCACCGAGATCAACCGCAACATTGTTCGCATCTGCGATCAACTCGGCATCCGGCTCCTCATCGTCAGCGATCTGGAGGAAAAGCTCCGGCATTCGGTCACGCATTTCGAAGATGACGGTTTCCGCTTTATTGGTTTGCGCGAGGAACCGCTGGAGAATCCGCTCAACCGTTTCTTCAAACGCGCGATCGATCTTGCCATCGCGTTGCCGGTCATGCTTTTCATATTTCCGATCCTGGCGGCAGTCGTCTGGGTCGCGCAGCGGTTCCAATCGCCCGGCCCACTTTTTCACGCCCAGGTCCGTGCCGGCATGCAAAACCGGCAATTCATTATCTACAAGTTTCGCACGATGCGGCCCAATCACGCTGAGCTCGCGCGTCAGGCGCGGGACCGGGACGAACGCGTTTATCCGCTCGGCAAGTGGTTCCGTAGATTGAGCATCGATGAAGTGCCGCAGTTCTGGAATGTGTTGCGCGGCGACATGAGCATCGTCGGCCCGCGCCCGCATCTGATCGAGCACAACAACCAGTTCTCGCGACTGATGGAGAACTATCACGTCCGCGCATTCGTCAAACCCGGCATCACTGGCCTCGCCCAGGTGCGCGGTTTCCGCGGAGAAGCGCGAAATAATTCCGACATCGAGAACCGTGTTGCATGCGACATCGAGTATCTGGAAAACTGGCATCTCTCGCTCGAGTGCGGAATTATCCTGCGCACTTTCGGGCAGCTCATCGTGCCGCCACGCACCGCGTACTAAAATGGAGGGACGGCCTCCGGGCCGTCCAATCTTCCTGCGAAGCACGCTAGCTCGCCGACAAATTTTTCCAGCACGCGCCGTTGTTCAAACCGCTCCACATAAACGCGACCGGCCTCGCCCCACGCTCGCAGTTGTTGTCGATCTCGCGCGAGTTCGCGGAACGTTCTGGCGAGTTGATCAGGTTTGCCGGGAATGATGTTCCTTCCGAATTTTCCATCCGCGACCACGCGAGCAAGCGCGCTTCCTTCGTCCGCCACCGTCACGACTGGACTTGAGTAGGCAAGCGTAATCAAAAGCTTGCTCGGAAAAAATGCGTTCCCTGAGCCACTTTGCTGCGTTATCAAGGAAACGTCCGCATCGACGAGCAGCTCTTTGTAATCCGTCCCGAAGTGCAGCGGCAACATCGACAGGTTGGTCAGGTTTCGCGCGCGAAGCTCTCGCTCGAGGGATTCGCGCGCGGCGCCATCGCCCGCCAGCACAATCCGAATGTCTTTCTCGGAGCGCAACAGTTCCGCCGCATCGAACAGAATCCGAAGCCCTTGTTTCATGCCCAGGTTCCCGGCGTAAATTGCGAGAAACTCGTTAGGCGAAAAATGATACCTGGCGCGGAATCTTCCGCGCTCAGGAATTTCGGCGGCGACCGGCAGCGCAACTGCGTTCGGAAACAGAATCAGTTTATTTTCCGGCACGCCCTTGCGTCGAAAGGCATCCAAAATTTCCTCACTGATTCCAGAAACGCGCGTCGCCCGTTTGTAAGCAAATGCTTCCAGCCAATACAAAGCGCGCGTAAACAGACCCGTTCGCAACATTCCCAAACCAACCGCCGCATCCGGTTGGAGGTCCTGCACGTGAAACACGAACGAAGCGCGCTTCACCGTTGCCGCCAACCAGCCGGCCGCACCGAGAAGCAGCGGCGGCGAAACGATCACGTAAACATCCGGTCTTCGCAGCAGGAAAATCCGAATGGTCGATGTAAGAACGAAAGTCGCTTCGTGCAGAATTCGTTTCCACGCGGACACGCGCCACGGGACAAAATGCCAGCACCGATGCACCGGCACACCGCTGATCCGGTCCGTGCGAAAAAGTTTGTGTCGATCTTCGGCGCGTTTACGCCATGCCGGATAATAAGAAAACGTCGTCACCATCTCGACGTCATGACCGTGCCGCTGCAAAAATTCGCAGAGCGCGACGTTGTGCGGCGCAATCCCGGTTATTTCCGGGGCGTAATTGATGCCCCAAACAACAACGCGCATCGGCCTCGTTTAATCTTTCACCGTCTTTGAACGGTGGCGCA
>WNFT01004161.1_pt1 | contig 12644 bp, 15 predicted proteins | sample 5400191 | NCBI WGS metagenome assembly WNFT01 (sample SAMN13153359, study PRJNA577476) | soil metagenome | isolation source: 80 cm saprolite under Madrone tree | place: USA:California | collected 2016-06-14
CACCTTCGCCTTGAAGCCCGGTGTGTGGTTCCGGCGTGTTCGTCTGGTCATTGTCTCTCCTGATTCGCAGCGCACAGCGTGCCTGCTGTCAGGCAGAAACTCCACTTATCGTCCTGTCCAGATTTCCGGGACCAGCTCTCAGTTGTTATCTTTGTGGCTTAAACATTCCCATTGGACAAGGTCTGCGCACATCGGTTCATACAAGCGCGACAATCAGCGGGTTTAACCTAAGTTCCAATTTTCCACTGAATTGGCTTTTGAACTCGCTAATTTCCAAGCGCCCGGCCAGACTTCGGAATAGCTACTCGCTGCGAACCGTCTGCCCCACTTGCGCAGTGAACCTTGACGCACAAGAGCGGATGCGGAGGAAAATATTGCTCTGGGTAGCAGGTGGTGCCATTCTCCTTGTTGCGGCGTTTCTAGTTGTGTCAGTCAGCTCCAAATAAAGACCGTGATTGAACGGTGCCACAACGTACCCGGAGCGTGGGCTAGAAAGAACACCGGAAGCCGAGGGCTACACTTTTCTAACCACGCAAGCAGATGGCGCTATTGGTATGATTAGCAGCCCTCCCGTTTGAGCCGGTCTTGGTCGGGCATGGGTGATCTGCCGGCCGTAAGAGAGCGCTACAAAGGCAAGGGTGGTCTAGTCGGCGACGGCATCGGGCGTTGCGCAACGCAAACCAAAAGACAAGCCATCACGCCGCCACTTCGTCGAGGAGCGTCGGATCATCATCGGCCGTGCCAGTCTTGTTGACACGCCTCGACACCGCCCACATGCGAAGGCGGTCCTCGGCAGCTGGCCTCAGAAGCTCTGTATGATCCTCGCCCTTGAGCCACGGCCCGATATCCGCCTTGTCGAGCACCACCGGCATGCGGTCGTGAATCGGTGAAGCTTACGGGGCCGCCCTCAAAGCGCTTCACGACACCGGCCAGCCTGACGTGGTGCTCGAAGTCATCGCCGAACGAATTACTGCGGCGGCAAAACTTGGTGAGCGCGATCCAGTTCGCTTGCGAGAAGCCGCACTCGCTGGGCTGCCAGGCGAAGAAGACTCCATACAACGGGCAACTCGCTCGTGAAGCTCGGAGATTTTCTTGATCCGGTATTCAAACTGGACGTCCCGCTCGGGCAATTGGTTGGTTACCACTTAGCCACCGCCGGCCGCGCTCCGATTCATGAGGTTTGTAGCGAGGGTGACTTTTTGACCGGCCAGAAACTTGTGCTCTGCCGGTCGACGGCCTTTCGGGCGCATACGGGGGATCCTGACACACTCTACGGAAGGAGACAGCAAATGCGGCGATGAAGTCGAGTGGCTCCGCCGGTCACGACGCGCGTGCTCTCAGGCATTCGACCAGCCGCTGAGCGTGCGCGGGCAGTGACTTGAAACTGCGGATGCAGATGGTGTGGCGGCGCCGCGCCCACAGGTCGGTGAGCGGAATAACGCGGATCGCCATCGAGCGTTGCGCCCGCTGCGCTGCGGTCCGGGGCAGCACGGCGAGGCCGATGCCGCTCTCGACCATCCGACAGATCGGGTCAAAGCCGTTGAGGCGGACGCGCAGCTTCAAGCGTCGGCCGGCACGCGCGGCGTGCTGGTCGAGATAGTCTTGCAGCGCGCTGCCGATGGGCAGGCCGACCAGATCGTGATCGAGGATGTCGCGAAACGCGACCCCGCGCCGCCGGCTCAGCAGATGACGCGCAGGCGCGGCGACGACCAGGCGGATCTCGCCCATCGGAAAGGTCTCGAGCTCGGCCGCGAGATCGGCCGCATCCGTGACGACGCCGATGTCGGCGTGACCCTCGGCGACCGTCGTCACAATCTCGCGGCTTGGGCGATCCTCGAGCGCAACGTCGATGTTGGGATGGGTGGACAGGAAGTCGGCGAGGGGCGCCGGCAGCAGCTCGGCCATGGCAACGGTATTGGCGAGCACGCGCACATTTCCGCGCAGGCCCTTAGCAAAATCGTTGAGCTCGCCGCGCATCTGCTCGAGCTGCCGGGTGACCAGCCGGGCATGATGCACTAGCGCCGATCCGGCCGGCGTGAGCCGGACCCCGCGCCGCTGGCGTTCCAGCAGCGGGGCGCCGAGCGCGTCCTCCATGGCGCGGATGCGCTCGCTCGCCGACGCCAGCGCCATGTTGGCACGCGCTGCCCCGTGCGTGATGCTGGAGGCTTCGGCGACACAGAGGAAGAGGCGCAGATCGACGAGATCGAAGCGGAGCGACATGTTTCAGCGACTTCAGGTGACTGTTATCTGCCTTCGGCTCAGCCTGAGGTACACTCCGCATCTTCCACATTGTGGGTTCGGTGTCACGCGGACAGTTTCGCGGGTGCTCAGGACGCCGCTGCGGCGTAGTAAAAACGGAAGGATTTGACATGAAGCAACTGCTGTCACAGTCCGGCATCGCCGCGGCGACGCTCATCGCCGGCCTTGCGATCTGCGGCTCCGCGCGCGCGGGGGATGCGGAGGCCCTGGTCGGCAACTGGAAACTCGTCTCGTGGGAGGTAGTCACTGGCAACGAGGCGCAGGACCTGTTCGGCGCACATCCGAAGGGCTACCTGATCCTGACGCGCGAGGGGCGCGCGGTAGCGCTCACCACCGCCGAGAACCGCAAGGGCGGCGAAGGCGATGCCGAACGGACGGCGCTGCACGAGTCGATGCTGGCCTACACCGGCCGATACCGCATCGAGGGCAGCGACTTCATCACCACCGTCGACGTGTCGTGGAACGAGAGCTGGAACGGTTCCGAGCAGCGGCGGCACTACCGGGTCGAGGGCGACAAGCTGTTCATCGAGTCGGCGCCGGCGCCGAGCATCACGTCTCCGGGGAAGACCGATTTCCGCCGGATCGTGTGGGAGCGAGAGAAGTAGCCACCATGCGCATGGGCGGCATCACGAAGGTCTTGCCGCCCTCACTGCCGCGTCACCGCCCATGGCACGAAGATGAAGCGCCTGCGACGCGTACGACAGCGTGCGTGATGTCTGCGTCTGTGCAGGTTTTTGGACGCTGGCAATGACGAGCCGCTCCTCGCACTCGGGCGGCCGGCGTCCAAAAAGCGCCAAGGCACGAAGTCGCGGGAAGTGGGATACCGGCTAAGCAGCGAGCGCTATGGGGATTTGATTTTGACGCCAGCCGTGATGGTGGGCGCGATGCTGGCACGAGGTGAGCTGGATGGGTGTGCGCAAGGGAACCTGGAAGAGCGCAATGGGCATCTCGGTAGTCGCGTGGACGGTATCAACGGGCGATCGGCTTGTTGATTGGCGTGATTGTGCCGAGAGAGATCGCCGCCGGCGTGGAGCCAGTGCATTGGAACGAGAAAGTGGCGACGCACGCAGGCGGTCTGGCTCATGACGTGTCGATCCTGCTTGGCATCGGCCGCCACCTTGGCTCGCAGTGGCGCGCGAAGACCTCGATCACCATCATGCGGGCGCCACAGCGCGGACATGGGCAGGGCAGCACACGCGGCGTGTCCGGTGTGATATCCGGCTGCTCTTGCGGGTCGACGGCAGGCGGAGCGACACCGAGTAGTGCGCGGGCCGTTGCGATGCTCTCGGCGCGGTTGGCGCTGGCAAGGAACCCGTAGTGGCGGATGCGATGGAAGCCCTTGGGCAACACGTGCAGCAGGAAGCGCCTGATGAACTCGTGCGGATGAAGTCGCATCGTCTTCCAGCGCCCCGGGCCGTCGATGCGGTAGTCCTTCCAGCGGAACGCGACGCTGGCGTCGTCGGCTGCAATGAGACGGCGGTTCGAGATGGCGACACGGTGGGTGTAACGGGAGAGATAGCGCAGCACCTGTTTGGGTCCTGCGAACGGTGCCTTGCAGTAGACCACCCACTTGATATGCCGCAGTGGGGCGACGAAGCGCTTGAACGTCCTCTTGTCAGCAAGACCGGCATGGGAGTTGAAGAACTTCAACTGGCCGGCGTCATGCGCATCCATGAGCATCGCCAGCATCTTGCCGCGAAACAGGTGCGCCAGCACGTTGACATGCACGAGGAAGTTGGAGCGCGAGGAGACCCATCGCGTGCCGTCGAACGAGAGCCCTCCACCCGGCACGATCATGTGCACGTGCGGATGATGGGTGAGTGCCGAGCCCCACGTGTGCAGCACGGCAGTGATACCGATCCGCGCACCGAGGCGCTTGGGGTCAGCAGCGATGGCGAGCGTTGTCTCCGCCGCTGCCTTCATCAGCAGATCGTAGACCACGCGCTTGTTTTGGTGCGCAATGTCACGCAGCTTGCTCGGTAGCGTGTAGACGACGTGAAAATACGGTACCGGCAAGAGCTCCGCTTCACGATCGGCCAGCCATCGGCGCGACGCCGCAGCCTGGCACTTTGGACAATGCCTGTTACGACACGAGTTGTAAGCGATGAGCGTATGGCCGCACGCCGCGTTCTCGCAGCGTGCGACGTGGCCGCCGAGCGCCACTGTGCGGCAGCGCTCGATAGCGCTCATCACCTTCAGCTGGTCGAGGCTTACATGGCCGCGGTTGGCCTCACGCCAAGCGGGACCGTGATCGCGGAGGATGTCCGCGACCTCCAGAGCTGGTCGAACCATAACCGACGGCGCTATGGTGCCGGCGGCTTCTCAGTGTCTCGCTTTGCGCGCCTGTGGCGCGGCGCGTTCAGACCCTCGAGCGGGCTCTCGATCTTGGCGATGATTCCGGTCGCCACGCGGGTGTAGCGGGCCGTCGTCTCGAGCTTGTCGTGTCCAAGCAACGCCTGAATCAGGCGAATGTCCGTGCCGCGCTCGAGCAGGTGGGTCGCGAAGGAATGGCGAAGCGAATGAAGAGAAAGCGTCTTGCGCAGCCCGTCGGCTTTCGCAGCTTGCTTGAACAGCCGGCCGAACTGGCGTGTGGTCACCGGCTGATGATCACCGCGACCGGGAAATACCCAGCGTTGTTCCGGCGCAACGCCGGCGTCACACTTGGTCGGCCGCGCCTTCCACCATTGCCGCAACAGGTCGAGAATCTCGGCCGGCAGCATCACGTGTCGGTCCTTGCGGCCTTTCGACTGCACGATGCGAATGATCATCTGCTCACTGTCGATGTCACCCGCCCGCAGTCGCACCACCTCGCCGGCCCGCAGCCCGCAGCCATAGGAGAGTGTCAACATCGCGCGCGCCTTCAGGCTCGGCGCCATGGCGAGAACACGCTTGACCTCCTCAGGGCTCAGCACCGGCGGCAGCTTCTGCGGCTCCTTGAGGTGCCACACCTCGGCCGCCAGATCGTGGCGGCGCAGCGTGACGCGGAACAAGAACCGCACTCCGGTCATGATCCGATTGCGGTTACAGATGCTCGAACCGCTCTCGATGAGGTAGAGCTGAAAATGGCGCACCTCGTCGGGCGTTGCCGTATCGGGCGAGCGTTTGAGCCAAGCGGCGAACCGCTTGCAGCTATAGATGTGGCTGCGCTGCGTGTGCGGGTTGAGCTTGCGCGCAGCCATGTCTTCGATCATACGCTGACGTAGCGGACTGACAGTGTTAGTTTCGCTCATGGGGAGTTCCATCCTGAGTGAGGTTGAACGACACCTCGATTCTCAGGACGGGGCTCCCCATCGCGCCATCGCTATCCTCTCGGCTGGTTACCGGCCCCTCGGCTCACGCCCCCGCGCAGCGGGCTGGAGCGCAGCGACTTCGTGCTGTGGCCCAACTCAGCCGACTTGGGCGGTGCAGCAAGTCGTCGGCTATCTGGGGTACACCGGTCGTGGTGCCAATATCGTCGCGGAGGCAGCCCTTGACCCATAGCAGCCATCTCGGTGAGTCCGCGCTCATTGAGGCACAGTCGAGGCCGACGTCGGCTTTTCCAGTTCAAGGCCCTTAGCTATCAGCTCACTTGCCGTCCAATTGCGCGTGAGCCAGATTGTCAACGCCGCACCGGATAAGTGCCAGTATCGACGATCGGTCAAATGTTCCGAATTATGAGAACGCGCAATGATCCATGCGATCCGGGTACTCGCGTTTTGTGTCTGTCTATCTTGGAGAATATAGGAGTACGGTGAGATTGGATCGATTCGGACCGGTTGGGATATCCTCAGTTTTCTCCACAAGGTGTTTGTTTCTTCAGCCGTGACGATGGTCTGGAAGGCGTACTTCGGACGACCGTCGATCTTACTAAGCCCGATCCAATATAGCAGCCACGGAGCAACTGCGGCGACAGCCAGCGTTGTCACCAATGACGCGAGCGCAATTAAGAGCCGCCTGGAAAATTTGCGTTTCAACGGCAGCTCCTGGCCCGCAACGTCGGTTCGCTGCGCTGCCGCAATCTTTCCGGAGCCGGAGGTAGACCGGACTCGTCGCAGACATCGCGAAAACTGCGCTCATGACCCGTTCCGGAAGTCGCGGCGCTTGGGTCCATTTGCAAACGCGGTTGCAACATGGAGGCTTCCCCATGCGGCTTTTCCGCTGGTCCGTTGTCAGGGCTCCCGGCTACTTCACCTTCGCCATTCCCATCCACAACGCGTCAAGAGTGTTGCGCTCAGGACGATCGATCCCGATGAAAATGAGCAGAGTGTCGCCGGCTGCGAACCCTCGGAACGGCTCTGAGCCATCCAGCGGCTTCAATGTCGTGGCATCAAGAACCCTTCGATCTGGCGGTCCGTGCCACCCTACCTTGTACTTGCGGTTCGCACCAGCGATCAAATAGATGGCATTGGGGCCGACGCCCTTGAAGTCTGAGCGAAGCGGAAACGTGTACGAGCCCGGATCAACGATTAGACCGCTCGCTGCAGGGATTGCGTATCTGACCGGGTCCGTCGGGGCACCTATGCCGTTGTGTGATTCATCAACCACGATTGTAGGCGCAAAAGATTGAGCTACTGCTCCTCCGAGGAATACCGCGACGATAGCCAGTGTAAGGAGAACGGGTTTGAACATGCCAGCCCCCAGTGGTACGTGCGAGATTGTAGCAGACGCCGCAAGGCAACCCATAGACCAAGATAATGTCGCGTTCTGGCCCTACCCTGTCGACTTTGGCGCTGCAGCAAGTCGGCAGCTATCTGGGGTACACCGGTCGTAATGCCAACGGCGCCGCCAAGGCAGCACGTGACCCGGAGCGGACCTTCGAGGCAGCACAATCGCGCGCCCCGCCTTGGGGCGGGACTTCGACTTTTTCGCCTCAGCGAGTGGAACGCGACAGCGAGGAAGCCGACAAACGGATCAGTCGTAGGCCAGGCACCAATCCGGGCCCTTTAGCCAGCACTGCTCCTCCGGCACATCGCCGCTGCGGTAGAGCCGAGTCACCCGCTCCCAGCCGCCCTTGTCGAGCGCGGCGGCAAGCGCCCGCTCGGATTCCGCGTCGCGCGCGCCCTCGCACGGGAAGATGTCCGCCGCGAAAATCCACTTGGCGAGAAACCCGTCGCCGCGTCGCTCGATGCGGAAGAACGCGCCGGCGCGCCCGAACTTCTTGTCCAGGGTCAGCATTAGGATCAGCCGGCCGCCATCCTTGAGCCGGTCGAGCCAGAGATTGACAGGCCGCGTCGCGCCGGCGCTGGCATAGATCACGTCGGCCGGCTCGAAATCGATCCTGGTACCATCGCCCTGCACGGCCCACACATTGGGCTGCCCGGCGAAATTCGCCGCAAGGCGCTCGGCGAGGCCGGGATCGTATTCGATCGCCGTGACCCGCCCGGTGTCGCCGACCATATGCGCCAGGATCGCCGTGTAGTAGCCGACCCCGGCGCCGATGTGCACGACGTGCTCGCCCGATCGCGCGTCCGCGCACGCGATCAGCAATGCGTGGCCCGCCGGCTCGCCATTGTTCAAGTTGTGCTCGGGGATGAGGCCGACAAACACATCCTGATACAGATAGACCGGGTCGTCACTCGGCGTCGCCACGTAACCGCGCCGGACCAGGTAGCGGATCGGCCACGGCCCCCGCCCAAGATATGCTTCTCGCCGAACCGCGGCGAACGCCGCCTCGACGCGCGGATCGGTGACGCCGAAGACCGCCAGCATTTGCTTCGCATACGCGCGCCGAACAGTCGCCAGCTCAGCCTCGGTCATAGCCACCTCCTTCCGCTCGTGATGACAATAAGCGTCAGCCGTATGCCAGGCACCAATCCGGCCCCTTTAGCCAGCACTGCTCGTCCGGCACATCACCGCGGCGATAGAGCCGCGTCACCCCCTCCCAGCCGCCCTTCTCGAACGCCGCCGCCAGCGCCCCCTCGGACGCGGCGTCGCGCGCGCCTTCACACGGAAAGATCGCGACCGCCGAAATCCATTTCGCGAGGAATTCGTTGCCTCGGCGCTTGATGCCGAATACCGCGCCGCGCCGTTGGATCGGTATGTTTTCGGGGTTTCCTCCGAAACCTTTGTCCGAGGTCAGCGGCAGGATCAGCCGGCCGCCATCGTTGAGCCGGTCGAGCCAGATGTCGGCCGGCCGGGTCGCGCCGGCGTTCACGTAAATCACATCGGCCGGATCGAACTCGATCTGCGCGCCATCGCCTTTCAAGGCACGCAGATTCGGCTGCCCGGCGAAATTCGCCGCAAGGCGCTCGGCGAGGCCGCCATCGAATTCGATCGCCGTGACCCGGCCGCTCTCGCCCACCATGTGCGCCAGGATCGCTGTGTAGTAGCCGACCCCGGCGCCGATGTGCACGACGTGCTCGCCCGGCCGCGGCGCCGCCGCCCCAATCAGCATCGCGTGCAGCGAGGGCTCACCGTTGTTCAGGCCGCGCTCCGGAATTATGCCGACCAGCGCGTCCTGATAGAGATAGACCGGATCGTCACTCGGCGTCAGCACGTAGCTGCCCCGGAACAGGTACCAGATCGGCCACGGCCCCGGCCCAAGATATGCTTCTCGCCGAACCGCCGCGAACGCCGCCTCGACGCGCGGATCGGTCGCGCCGAGGGCCGCCAGCATTCGCTTCGCATAGGCGCGCCGAACAATCGCCAATTCCTCCTGTAGGAACCGGGCCGTATGCAGTGCGACTTGCTCGGAGGTTGGCGTCATGATACTTTCCTTTGTTGTCCTCAGTGCGCTCGGCGCGGAGAGACGCGGACGCGAACGACATTTATTTTTTTGTTCAGCGCTGTCCGCGTCCATGTTCCCCAGGCGCATAGTCCCCAGGCGCATAGCATGTGGGAGGATCGATGGCCGGCACGCCAGAGCAGGTTAAGGAATGGGGCCGGCATGCCGAGCCGCAGGAGCGGGACGTGGGCGCGGCGCTGGCGGCGCTATCGGAGGAAGATCTGCTGCGGCTGCGCGCGATCGCGCAGTTGCGCGCTCGCTCTCTCCCCGGCGGTATGGAGTGGTCCGACCTGCTGCACGAGGCGGTGCTGCGCGCCTTGGCGGGCACGAGGCCGTGGCCTCCGGGCCTGCCGCTGCTGGCGTTTCTGGCCGGCATCATGCGCAGCCTGTGCGACGAGCAATGGCGCCGCCACCGCCGACAAGATCATCTGCCCACCCTGCACGAGGGAAGCGGGGCTGACGACCCGGAACGGGCCTGCGCGGCCGCGGAGGCGCTCGCCGCTATTCAACGGCTATTCGCGTCCGACAAGGCGGCACTGAAAGTGATTACCGGACTCATCAGCGGCATGGCAGCGGACGATATCCGTCGTCATTATGGTCTGACCGCCGTTGAATACGACACGACACGCCGACGGATACGGCGGACCCTACTGCGCCACGGTTTGAGTTGGTCTTGGCCATGACTCGCATTCGCGATCCTCAATCCGGACTGACGGCGTTGCTTGACGCCTTGGAACGGGAACTCCTTGGTGCACCTGCACGCGAAGTGCGCACCGCTTTGCGCGAGGCCGCTCGGGCGCGCAAGATCGCGGGCCAAGAGGTCCGGGCACTGCTGAACGAGGCCACCGCCGCGAGCGAAGAGGGCTCAACTGCAACACTGCCGCCCGACACTTACACCGGGCTTGGTCGGCTTCAGGGCGTTTCGAGAGAGCTTCGAGCTGCCCCTCGCGGCCATCCGCAGGCCAACGCCTTTCCTGGTTTGAGCTGTCGCCGGCACTAATGCGCGCTACGTCGGGGATCACCGACGCGCGTCTCTTGAAGCTGGCTATCGACCTGGTCGAAGGAATGGCGAAGCTGCCGACGCCTTGAACCATCGTCCACGAACAGGCCCTAAGCGGGCATCAACAACTGCACGCCGTTGTTCTTGACGTTGCCGACCATCTTGCCAACGGGCCAAATTTTCAAAGCGTCGTCCGGGCACGGCTTGAGCAGCGCCAGGAGTTCTTCTTCGGCTGCTGGTTCTTGGCCGAGCCATTTCGGCCAGTCCGCCTCGCCGAGTATGACGGGCATGCGGTCGTGCAGTTCGCCCAGGACATTGTTCGGCGGGCAGGTCAGGACGGTGCAGCTCACACCTCCTCGCCTTTCGGCGATTTCCATTTCGCCCAGAGCCCGGCCATATTGCCTTCGGGACGGGCAAGATTTTTCACTGCGCCGTAAACAATAACGTCACCGGCTCCGGCCATAACGATTGGAATGGTCTGCGTCTCAGCTTGCACGGACTGCCTGCCCGCCCCGAAAGAGACTGCGATCGCATCCGGGTTCGATCGCGCCAGTTCTCTCGCATAATTGCGCACGCGCTCCAGATCGCCTTCTGCGAAGCGCGCATCGATCCGCAGGTTGCGCCGTTCGGTCCGGCCAAGCTTGGTCATTTCTTCCTGGAGTGCTCCGATCCACGCCTCGTTGAATGGTCCTGCCGACAGCACCCCGAGCCGCCGTACGCGCCCGCCCTGCTGCGCCCGTGTCGCACGGGGCCACAGGGCCGCGCAGCCAAACCCCGCCATGAATTCGCGCCGCCGCATTGAAGGATTCCCGCGCCGATTCAGCGGAGCCTATCCCGATCTCGGTTGAAGAGGAACCGGGTTCAACCGGCTATGTCTTTTAGTGTAAGTAGTTTCGTCCGGTACTGGCCCAGGCTGTGTGAAAACTAAATCTGATTTGGTCGTAATGCCGCGCGGAGCACGGATTTCCGCATTTTTCTGCACTCCGCGCGACCATACGCGTCAAAATTCATGGTGCGCTTTTACCGTGCAGAGTTTTCACACAGCCTGGGCCCAAGGCTGCCGACTTGGGCGTTGCGGCAAGTCGGCAGCTATCTAGGGTACACCGGTCGTGATGCCGATGTAGTCGCGAAGGCGGCCCATGACCCATACCGGACTCGGCACCCCGTTTGGTCTTCACGCCCGCGGTTTCCAAGCACTCAGAAATCCGACTTGTTTGCCCGCGGAACTGTCGCTGTATCTGATAGGCCGCACTCTTGATCCAAGGAGATACGCGATGAGATCCGGACGCCCGAAAGCAACGGAACTGATCCCTTTCTATGCGATGAAGGAAGATCTTCTCCCAGTCCTCGAGGCAGTGGAGAGTGATGGTAGCGTGAAATATGTGCGCACAGGAGGTCAACTCCTGGAACCGAGCCTGACGATCGTTGACCATGGTAAAGACATCCCAAATCTAGGAAAGGCAAGCTCTGACACGGGCAATTTTTGTGAAACGTTCTTGGTCTGCAAATCCGAACTGCAGATAGTCCCCAGATCATTGAGAGTGCGGGGCGAACCGCGCTTCTTCATCGATCAACTATACAATCCCAACACTGTAACCTTCACGCCTGCCGGAATGTGGAACCAAGACATCTTATTGGCGGGGCGCGTTGGAACAGCCTCGGACTCGCAAGAATCTCTGAAGTTAATGAAGCTATTTCATTCGGCCATCAGAAGGCGATTCATCAAGATTAAGGCGTATTGGGTCGGGCACAGGGCTCTCGAACTCTTACAGAATGGCAAACGACTAACAGATGCAGCGCAAGCGCCGTCAGAATGCGACTTGATTATTTCCTAGCCGATCGGGAACCGTCAATTGGTACTCCTCTTATTGGCTCGACCCTGCCGACTTGCGCGGTGCAGTAAGTCGGCAGCTGTCGGAGGTACGCCGAGAAACCATAGCGTGGACAAGTTTGGTACGAAATCCTTTACATGCCTCAAGGACCGACAAGATGACCTGGCCTTTCGACGATCCACCCAACGTCGCGGTCTTCACCACCAAGTCGATCGCCTTCGGGCGGCAGCCGGTTTTGCTCGTGACCCATAACGAGGAGGACGGCGCGTGGCAGTTCCTTCCCCGCGAGGGCGCCGGTCATGTGAAGGACGCCGCGCTCGTCAGCCTTCGCGAGATGATCGAGCGAGACGGCACGCTCGCCGAACTCGCGGACCTACCCGTGGGGTGGCGCGCATGGAGAGAATCTCCAGCTTCGCCCTGGCTGCGCAAGTGGTCGACGGATGCAAGCTCGGACAAATGAGGCCGCTCGCCCGGCGCTGGCGCGTCATTTGAGGACAGATCAAGGATGTAAATGCTTACTTCTCTTAATGGCCCAATTCTGCGAAGGCGCCAAGCAAAGCTGGCGCGATCAGTCGGTGAAAGTCCGACCCAGGTAATGCCCAGCAGGCAGCCTGGAAGCGAGTGTTGCGTGAGCCGACGGCGACGCCGGCCACGAAGCGTACACAGCGGTTGCGTGGGGTGTGTGATTGAGCCCCGTAATGGGTACGTCGCAGGAGCGGAGACCGTGCAGAGTGTCGAACGCAACATGGACAGGGCCGCTAAGCGAGGCCATGCCCGCCTGCCGGGGTCGAAGAGCAGATCACGCGCAAAAGGATCGCGTCGGAACTTGGGAGATCCCGCGTTCGGCCAG
>WNFT01004162.1_pt1 | contig 12637 bp, 10 predicted proteins | sample 5400191 | NCBI WGS metagenome assembly WNFT01 (sample SAMN13153359, study PRJNA577476) | soil metagenome | isolation source: 80 cm saprolite under Madrone tree | place: USA:California | collected 2016-06-14
TGGTATCGCGTCGTAGGCCTGACGCCCGAGGACGCGGTCCTCCAGGTCCCGCGGCGTGAGCGGGTCCGCGTCCCCCGGCGATTCCTGCAAACCCTCTTCGCCCGACCGCGCCACTGGACCGTCGTGCCCCGTCCCGCCCAGGCTCAAGACCTCCCGGATCACTGGCGCTCTCGCTATGCCGTCTGCCCCGTCTGCCGCGCCCGCGCCCCCATCACGGGGTACACGGTCGACATGCAGTGTCCGAAGTGCAACGGCCAGTTCGGAATCGCCTGGGACGAGCGCTACCTGGGGGTAGGGTAGATCCCAGGGCTGGGGAACTTCCGCAGGGCATCGGTGGTTCCTACACCGTCACGGCCACGTGGCGAGATGCCTATGACGACCAAGAAAAACGATGTCACCAAGCGCCGGTCGCCCAGTGCGTGCCGGCATCCACAACACTACGAAACGGATTGGCTCGGCCGCACTTATGTGGGCTGCCCGATCTGCGACCGCTGGAAGCGTATGAAGGTCAAATTAGCGCCCGCGGACGGCAAACGTCTGGCGGCGTGAATAATAGCGGGGCCAGGAGACGCTTCCTGGCCCCGGTTTTTTACTCTCCATAGGGAATCCAAATGTTCTTCACCTGCGCGGCTTCCCGCAGGAATTCTCTGCCCTCGCTGTGCCTGCTGTCCTGCCAGTCGCGCGAATGCCACTCCACCCACGTCCGCTTCATGTTGCCCGCCGACGCCCGCTCGACCTCGGCACCCGCCGCCTGACTGCCGAAGTACCACACCGCATCCACGTCGTCGTGCTCGGCCAGCACTTTCGCGAGCGCTTCTTTGGCACCCGTGACGATGTTGATTACGCCGGTCGGCACGTCCGAGGCATCGAGCACCGTGTACAGCTCGGTGGCGGCGAGCGGATGCGCCTCGGACGGGATCGCAATCACGGTATTGCCCACCGCGACGGCCGGACCAACGAGCGAAACGAACCCCAAGAGCGGCGCTGCTTCGGGGCAAGCGATACCGATCACGCCGATGGGCTCGTTCATGGCGAGCGTTACGCCCCGGATAGGGGTCTGGTGCACGGCCCCGTCGTATTTGTCGGCCCACGAGGCATAGGAGAAGAGCCGCGCGATACTCGCGTCCACTTCAGCGCGACCGTCCTCGACGGCGCGACCCGTGAGGTCTGAGATCCGCTGCGCGAACTCGTCGGCGCGCTGCGCCAGGTTCTCGGCCACGTAGTACAGAACCTGCCCGCGGTTGTGGCCGCTGGTCTTGGCCCAGGCTTCCGCGGCGTGCGCCGCCTCGACGGCGTTCCGGATATCCTTGCGATTCCCCTCGGCGACCTCGGCCAGGAGCGTCCCTGACGGGGACGAGATCTTGCGGCTGTACCCCTGGTCCGGGCGCACCTGCGCTCCCCCGATGAACAGCTTGTACGTCCGATCTATAGGAGGGAGCGGGGAGCGGGGAGCGGTACCCGCCGTGGCCTTGCGAGCCTTCGCTCGCTGGGGCTTGGGAAGGTCCCGCTCCCAATTCGTTTTCAGGTACTCCCACATCCCCTCTTTCCCACCTTCGCGCCCGAACCCGGACTCCCGGTATCCCCCGAAACCCGAGGCGGCGTCAAACAGATTGGTGCAATTCACCCACACGACGCCGGCTTTGATCTTGGGCGCCACGTCGAGCGCGAGATTGATGTTCTCCGTCCACACGCTCGCTGCGAGTCCATACGGTGTGTTGTTGGCGAGCTCGACGGCTTCGGCCGGAGTGCGGAACGTCATCGAGACGAGCACCGGCCCGAAGATCTCGACTTGGGCGATGGTGGCGGCGGGCGAGACGTTGGTGAACAACGTCGGCGGGTAGAAGTAGCCGTCCGTGGGGCACGCCCACGATGGCTGCCACATGGTCGCGCCTTCTTCCACCCCGGTGTTCACCAGCGAGCGGATGCGCTCGAGCTGCACCGGCGCGACGATCGCACCCATGTCGACCGCCTTATCGAGCGGCGGGCCCACCCGCAGCTTTTCCATGCGCGCCCTGAGCTTCGTGACCAGCCGCTCGGCGATCCCCTCGTGCACCAACAAGCGCGAGCCCGCGCAACACACCTGCCCCTGGTTGAACCAAATCGCGTCCACCACGCCCTCGACCACGCTGTCCAGATCGGCGTCGTCGAACACGATGAACGGACTTTTCCCGCCCAGCTCGAGCGAGAGCTTCTTGCCCGATCCCGCCGTGGCTTTGCGAATGATGCGGCCCACCTCGGTCGAGCCGGTGAACGCGATCTTGTCGATGTCGGGATGGTTCACGATCAGCTCGCCCGTACGGCCGTCGCCCGTCAGCACATTCAGCACGCCCGGCGGGAGCCCTGCCTCGTGCGCGATCTCGGCCAGGCACAGCGCCGTGAGCGGCGTGAACTCGGCGGGCTTTAAGACGACGGTGTTTCCCGCAGCGAGGGCCGGCGCGATTTTCCACGCCACCATCAGGAGTGGAAAGTTCCAGGGGACGATCTGCCCCACCACGCCCACGGGCCCGTAGCCCGCGAACTCGGACTCCGCGAGCTGGGCCCAGCCGGCATGGTGCGTCAGGTGGCGGGCCACGAGCGGGATGTCCAGATCACGCGTCTCGCGAATCGACTTGCCGTTGTCGAGGCTCTCGAGCACTGCCAGCAGGCGAGAATGCTTTTGGACGGCACGCGCCAGCGCGTACAAGTGGCGCGCACGGGCGTGGCCGGACAGCGCGGCCCAGGCGGGAAATGCCTTCCGCGCCGCCGCGACGGCGCTGTCCACGTCCGCCTGGCCGGCCTGCGTGACGCGCGCCAGCCGGGCCGTGGTGGCGGGGTTGATGACGTCGAACCCCGCGTCGCTCTTTCCTTTGGTCCAGCGCCCGCCGATGAACAGTCCGAACGCGCCACTCTGCCGGGCGATCCACTCGAGGGCCGGCTTGTCGCTCTCGGGCGCCGGCCCGTACGCCATCGTTTCGAATATCTCCGAGACAGTCGTCATGTCATACCATGGGATGGTGATGCGCCGCCGAGTAGCGTCCGGTCACGAAGTGCTCGAGCTGGCGCTCGATGTCGGTGAGCAGCGCCGACGCGCCCAGTCGGAACAGATTGGCCCGCAGCCAGCGATCCCCCAGCTCTTCCTTCATTAGGATCAGCCAGTCGAGCGCCTGTTTGGCTTTGCGGATCCCGCCCGCCGGCTTGAACCCCACGGCATAGCCGGTGCGCTCGTGGTAGTCCCGGATCTGCCGCGTCATGACCACTCCGACGGGGAGGGTCGCATTCACCGACTCCTTGCCGGTGGACGTCTTGATGAAGTCGGCCCCGGCCATCATGGCCACCTGGCTGGCGCGCGCCACGTTCACGAGCGTCGCGAGGTCGCCCGTGCCGAGGATCACCTTCATGTGGGCGCCACCGCAGGCTTCCCGGAAGCCGCGCACCTCGCCGTACAGCGCCTCCCATGCACCCGCCAACGCGAGGGCGCGTGTGATCACCACGTCGATCTCCTGCGCTCCGGCGGCGACCGAGGCTTTGATCTCCTCGATCCGCTGGGGCAGGGGATTGAGCCCCGCGGGGAATCCCGTCGAGACCGCGGCCACAGGGATCCCCGAGCCCTCCAATGCTTCCACGGCCAAGGGTACGAACGCGTGATATAGGCACACCGCGCCGACCTTGACGTCGAGTCCAGTGGCGCCGAGCGCCCCGAGCAGATCGGGCCGCACGGGACTCTTCGCCTTGGCGCACAGCCGCAGCACGTTGCTGGGGGTGTCGTCGCCCTGCAGCGTGGTCAGGTCGATGCAGGTAATGGCGCGCAGCAGCCACGCGGCCTGCCATTCTTTCTTGACGGTGCGCCGCGTGGGGATGGTGGCGGCCCGGCGCTCCACGGCGCTGCGGTTGATGCGCAGGGCGCGGACGAGATCCAGGTCGAGGGGGATCCCCGGATTGCGCTCGGGTTGGGTGAACACCCGCAGCGCCCGCTCGGGCGAGACCGCCGCCGGCGCAGTGCCGGCGGCCGATGTCGGGTGCTCGTACCGCCGCTTGGTCTCCATGGCCGCCTGTAATCTACGGCAGCTTTTTCTATTTCGTCGTGTCCCGCTCGGCTTTGCGATCCTTTTCGGACCGGCGCCCCGCGTCGGGGCGGCGCTCCGGTTGCTGGCGCTGCGGCTCGGCGCGCTGGCGTTCCGGGCTCGGGACCGGCCGCTCGGCGGGCTTGTGCCGGGCCGGCGGCGCCGGTCGCTGTTGCTGCGGCGGCGCTTGTGTGGTTGGGGCCGGGCGCGAGGGCGGGAGCCCTTCGCGCGCGGGCCGCAGGGCCGGCGCGGGCGCCTGCGCTCGGGGCTCGGCGCCGGGGCCGCGGGCGGGGGCGGGGGCGGGGGCGGGGGCGGCAGGGCGCACCAACGGACGCGCGGTCGCGTTGGGCGTGCTGGTGCGTAGCGTGCGTATCGTTGCGTCGTCGAGCGGGCGCCCCGGGTGGGCCGCGAGGGCCTGCTCGCGCGCCGCGAACGGCACGGGGGCCGGGGAAGGCTGGCGCCGGACGACCACTTCCCGGTTCGTGACGATTTCCGGTGGGCGCCGGGCTTGGACGATGGAGGGTTGCGCCAGGATGCTCTGCCGCGTCGGTGTGACTCGCGCGGCGAAGCCAACCACCCGGGCCTGATCGAGCCGATCGCGCGGGACCACGATCACACCCTGATTCACGGGGCGCGAACCCACGAACGTCTCACGCGACACCACCGTTACGGCATCCCGCTCGCGACGATTGCGGTAGTTGATGTTCGTGACGTTGACGTTCGTCACGTTGATGTTGGTGACGTTGACGTTGGTCACGTTCACGTTGCGGATGTACGTGTTGCTCACGTGATAGGCGGGGTAGTACGGCTCCTCCGGCGCGAGCGGGAACCAGGCCACGCCTGGGCCGGCTCCGATGGCGAGGCTCCAATTGCGTCCGCCCACGAACACGACCAGCGCCGGCGCGTACACCGGTCGAGCGACCACCCGGCCCGGCACCCAGGCCCATCCATCGCCCACGTACACCCAGCGCCCGTAGTGGAACGGCGCGAAGCCCCATGGCGCGTCGTCGATCCACGTCCAGCCCCATGGCTCCACCCAGGCCCAGTGCCCGTACCGGTACGGCGCCCACCCCGTGGCCACGGCGCGTGGCACCCACACCGGACCGTAGTCCGGCGTCGTACGCCACTCGCCGTTGTCGTCCAGATCCTCGTACCCGATCACGTCGCGCGACACGTAGCGTGCGGAGCGGGCGTCCTCCCAGCGCCGGTCGCGACTGGCACACCAGTCCTCCCAAGCGTCCGCACGGATCGCGTCGCGGACGTCGTAGGTCGGGGATTTGCCGCCCACGACCAGGGCTGTCTGCTCCGAATGCACCGGAAACGCTGAGCCCGAAGCCGTCACCTCGGCCTCCCCGCGGCGCACGGTGACGGAGGTCGTGTCGCCGGTGGTATCGACATCCACCCGATAGACGCCCGAGCGCAGCAACGATACGGCCCCGCTCGGCGTGTCGATCTCCAGGCTCTCATTCTCGCCGAGGTCGCGCACGCGCACGTTCAAGGAGCCCTGCGACAACCGCACCTGGACCGTTCGGTCGTCGAGGGCGAGGAAGCCGAACGCGCTCTGCGGCGCGAGGCGGAAGGCGCTCGAGCCGACGGTGATCTCGGCGCGCGCGCCGTTGTCGGTCCAGAGATGGTCGCCGTTGTGCAGGGGATAGTTGATCGTGGCGTCGGTCCAGTCGTCCAGGTCGCCGGGGCGGAAGGAGACAGATCCCGACAGGTAGCTCAGCCGGCCGACGCGGCTCGGCGGATCCCGATCCGGCCTGTCGGGGCGGCCGGGCCGGTCTCCACCTTGGAAGGCGGGGAGCACAGCGAGGAGCAGCAGGGAACCGAGCGAGCGAATGGCGCGCATCACGAAGGCCTCCTGAACCGGGTCGACGGCTGCTGACGCCCTACGTTAAGGCTTTGGATCGCCGGGACCAAACCGTCGCGCCGTGGAACGCTCGTTGTGGTCGCTCGCCATGTTACCGCAACCCGTAGACGACCACCCGGCTGGAGAACGTCGGCAGGTACACGTGTCCGTTGGTTATCGTCGGGGATGAAAATTTCGCGTAATTGCCCGCTCCGTCGCGGGCGACATTCTGGTGATTGTTCCACAGCTCCCTGGTAACGTCGTTCGCGTCGAAAGCACGTAGAATGCCGGGGCTGACGAAGCTTTCCGCATCGCCCGTGGAGGCATAGGACGCCCACAGAATCCCGGTCCCGTCCTTGGAGCCGTTCGACGAAACCGATAAGACCGCTCCGCTTTGCCCGCTCGGCCCGCTACCGCCTGTCTGAATCTGGCCCTGGGGATCCATCAAGCCGCTGCCAGGGTCGAACGGAATGGCACGCAGCGGTTGATTCTCGGACCAGACGTAAATGAACTCCTTCGCGCTGCCCTTGTAGTACGCGGCCTGGCAATGCATGTTGGCGCTGCTGCCCAACGCGAAAACCTGGTGCACCTGGTTGGCGCCCGGCACGTACCCGCCCATGGCATCCTTGTTCAATAGATACAGGTTTCCGTCCTTGCCTCCGGTGAGGAAATAGGTTGAGTTCGGAATCAAGAACCCACCCATCGTTCCGTAATCCAGATCATTGTCATTCAGAAACTGGTAGTCCTGAGGAGTGAAGTAAGTCGCCACGTGCAGGGTCGATCCGGCCGGTGTGAGCTTCAGGGCGCTTTCGCCGCGATTCGTCGGGCTGGTCGGATCAGCGGTGTCCCCCACGGTTCCGTTGCCCGTCACCACATACAGGTTGCCCTGCGCATCAGCGGCCATGCCGGTGCCGCTTTGCCACATGCCTCCGGCGTATCCGTCGGGCGTGGCGTTGTAGACAACCTGTTGCCGCAACGTCGCGGCGTCGTATCCCAGGATCCATCCATGATACGGCCCCCAATCGCAGTGCGATGAGAACGTCACGTACACGAAGCCGTTGAGCAGCGTCAGCCCCTGACGCTGGTTCTGTCGCTGGGCATCAAATGCAATCACGCCGTTGACGCTGCCGTCTCCATTCCCGCTGTCGCTGGCGGTGATCGCTGTCGGGCTCCCGGCGACTTCACTCCCGTCGACGATGTTCACGGCATGCAGGTACTGAACGAACGTACTGCCCGTGGTACTGCGCGCCACGAAATACATCGTCCCTCGCGCTGCATCGATCACCGGGGTGCCGACGATCCCGATATTGCCGCTGAAATTCGTGTACGTCCCGCCGCAGGCCCCCGTCATGTCGGTGTTTCTCGGCGGCCGCATGCCCGGCGCAGTAAAGCTTCTTTGCCAGTACAGTTTGCCGTCGTCTCCGTCATAGGCGTAAAGCGTGTTGTTGACGGTGGCGATGTAGACGACGTTATGGTCGCCGCCGCCGACGGAGACATGGCTAAGGACCAACGGCTGGGCATACACCTGGTCGTCCACCGGCAGCGTGAACACCGCGCCGAACTGCCGCACGTTGACATTGCTGGTCGTTAAGGCGGTTTCATGGTCGTTCCAGCCGGACCGGGTGTTGTCGTTGTGCTGCGTCAGCACAGCCACAGACTGGGGATTGGTCGGGCTAGTGTTGGTCAGAGTTTCCTTGCAGGTGGCGAGCAGCAGAAGGACCAGCGGCAGAGGCAGTGTGCGTTTCGCCATGAGCCACCCGCAGCAGGTTTATCGATGGATGCGCGAGGAATGTCCGCCATCACACGACCGAGCGAGCGTTGCGCGGGCGGGCATGAGAATTGACACTATATCCAGACGGCGAGCAAGCACGTGAGCGGCGGGCGGCCGGGTTCTTCGGGATAGAACGGCAGCCTAAGCGTGTTAAGTTGTTCTCGAATAGCGGGCGCCCGTAGCTCAGGTGGATAGAGCAGCAGCCTTCTAAGCTGTTGGTCGGAGGTTCGAATCCTCCCGGGCGCATGAGTGGCACCAGCTAGCCAGAAGGCGACGAACTACAAGCGCAGCAGGTCGCTGGTGTGATCGTCCCGGTTCAGGTGAACGAACGCCTCGGCGGCGGGCACACCGACCTCGCGTCCGCGCCACTGCGCTATAATCTCGTGGTGCTCCCGCCAGATGCCCCGCCCGTCCTGGCTCACGTGCGCGAACAGGGCGGCCTTTTTCTGCGCGATGACTGACGAGATGTCTAGGTAGGTATTCGGTAGGAAGCCTTCCGTCTGACTGCCGCTGTTCACTTCATAGAAGTAGAGGCGTGCCGTAGGGGGGCCTCCCTCCATCCACGCGCGGATTGTCAGCATGCTCGCGACCTGATGATCCATGTGCGTGTCCACGGGCCAGTGCGTGAAGAGCACGTCGGGACGCTCGGTGGCGAGGAGTCGCCTCATTGCGTCCACGTGCGCGTGTGTCACCTCCGTCGCACCGTCGATCTGGCCAAAGAACACGGGCTTCGCGCCCATGATCTTGCAGGCGGCCTCGCACTCGGCGGAGCGAATCCTGGCCGCGTCGTCCAGGGATCTACCGGAGATGCCGCGTTCGCCACGCGTGAGATAGACGACCGTCACCGCATGGCCGAGGGCGGCGTACCGCGCCAGCGTGCCGCCGCACCCCGACTCCGGGTCGTCCGGATGCCCGCCGACACAGACGACGCTCATCCGGGCCGTGTCCTCGGCCTGCGCGGACACCAACGGCAGCGAGTTCGCGGCGATCATTCCGGGACCTACGGCCGCCAATGACTGTCTGACAAAGCCTCGACGGGTGAGATCTCGTTTGTTCATGGCGCTCTCACTCCAAACCAAGGGCTGGCGGGCACCCGACTCATCGATTACTTGTTTACGCAGCTGCCCGACCGGGGTGACTGATATGCGCTTGGTCCACTCTACCTTCGCACTTCTGTACGCTCTCTCCATGGCTGGCGCGCTGCAACTAGTCCGAGACTGCGCGTGTCGCTGATCGATGTCCCCTACTTTACGCTGGTGAAGCGGCCGCTATACCTCACGGGCATGGCCGTCTCGGTCGCGCATCAAGGACAAGGGTTGGGGAGCCTCACCTGAAATCACGTCTGGCTATCACCCTGGCAGTGGTCCTTGCGGCCGAAGCCTGCAAGCAAGCCGCCCCATCGACTTGGCGCGTTTACAGCAACACAACGCTGGGGTTTGAGTTCAGATACCCTAATCACTGGAGCGAAGCCAATACCGTTACTGATAGGGCGAAGGTGACCTGGATCAACTTCTCCGCTTCGTCTCGTGGTGCTACGAGAAATGTCTTGTATGTCAAGGTCTTCCTTGATCGCGACGCGTATTCGATAGAGGAGAGGCTGATCGCCGCCAATGCTACTGTGACACAGGTAACGGTGGACAATACAACGCAGAATCTCTATGGAGACTTTCGTGACATACCCACGGTCATGATATCGAACGGCAATCTGCTCCTCGCAATAGGAGACCCTTCCAAGGAAGGGTACTTAAGGCAAATCCTCGCAACGTTCAGATTCTTGAAGTAGACGTCCACTTGCACGTCCGACTCCGTGTCGCGGCTCCCGTGCTCTTCACCCTCGTTGCGTTCGCATGCTCACGAGCGCTGAGTCACATGGACCAACCCATCGCCCTGCTCCTGATCGCGCCTGGCTACGTGGTGCAGGCGTGGCTCTTCGAAGCGCACCGCGCTTTGGGTGGGGTGGGCTACGCGCTCACCATTGTCACCGTATCGGCTCTCGCGTGGACCCTTCTGCTGCTCGGCCTGCTGGTGGCGGCCGCCAAACTGTTCCGCCTGCTTGATTAGTTGTTAGTAGCAACTACCTTGTGGGGCACCCCACAAGCGTCGGGTCCATGGCCGCACCACGCCGATCCTCCCCCGTGCACCGCGATGCGGCTGCGCTGTATGACGCCGCCACGGCGTTCATTCGCTTCTACCAGTTCCGCGACCGCGATCAGGCGCTCCGGCTCGGAGTCACCGTGGTCCAAGCCTACGCCCTCGACACCCTGCTGGCGGCCGGCGGTCAACGTCTCACGCAGCTGGCGGACGCACTGCAGCTCGATAAGAGCACCACCAGCCGGATCGTGGCGGGCATGAAACGCCGTGGGCTGGTCGAGTGGTCGCGACCGGAGCACGACCGGCGCGCCATGTGGATCGTCGCCTCACCGGAAGGGAAGCGGCGCTACGAGCGCCTGCGTCGGGCCATCGTGCGCGAGAACGCGCGACTGCTGGCGTCGTACCCGCCCGCCGCCCGGCGGGCCGCGATCAAGCTCCTGCGACAGCTCGTCGATCGCGCCCTAGACGCGCCGCGCCGGAAGTAATCGATCGCATGCTCACGCGAAACCCGTGGCGTGGCGTGGGTGGGCTCCCCGCCTCGGTCTGGATCGTGTTCGCTACGACATTCGTCAATCGCGCCGGCACGATGGTCGTGCCTTTCATGGTGCTGTACGTGACCCGGCACCTGGGCGTGCGGCCGGCCCTCGCCGGGATGGCGCTCACCGTGTACGGCCTCGGCGGGCTGGTCAGCGGACCCATGGCCGGCCGGCTGTGCGATCGCCTCGGCGCGTTCGCCGTGCTGCGCGGCGCGCTGGTGTTGTCGGGCCTCATTCTGCTCGCGTTTCCCCTCGCGAGCCGCTTTGGGACCTTCCTCGCCATTACGTTCGTCTGGTCGCTCGTCGCCGAATCGGTGCGGCCGGCGACCATGGCGGCGTTGACGTCGGTGGTTCGGCCCGAGCAGCGCAAGGTGGCGGTCGCCGTCAACCGGCTCGGCATCAACCTCGGGATGAGCGTGGGGCCGGCGGTCGGCGGCTTTCTCGCGACCGTCTCGTTTCCCTTGCTCTTCGTGGTGGACGGTGCGAGCGCGCTCGCCGCGGGTGTCGTGCTGACCGCCCTCCTGGCAGGGCGGCCCCTCGCGCGGCTCGGGGCGGGCCGCCTCGGCAACGACCCGCGCGCTCTAGAGAACCGGCCCGGGACGAGCGTGCTGCGTGATCCGCGCGCCGTCGTGTTTCTCACCGGCGTCTTCTTGATGGGGGTGGTGTTCTACCAACACGAGGGCGCAATGCCCGTCTTTTTGGTGCGCGATCTGCACTACCGCGAGTCGTTCTACGGGCTGCTGTTCGTGGTGAACACCGTGCTCATCGTCGTGGCCGAGGTGCCGCTCAACCTGGCGATGGCGGGGTGGTCGCATCGCCGGACGATGGTGCTGGGCGCGGTGCTGTACGCCCTGGGCTTCGGTAGCATGGCCGTGCTCCACAGCGTGCCGGGCCTGCTGCTCTCTGCCGTCGTATGGACGTTCGGGGAGATGATTGCGATTCCGGCCAGCAGCGCCTATGCAGCCGACATCGCGCCGCCAGGGCGCACCGGCCAGTACGCCGGCGCGTATGCGTCGATGTTCAGCCTGGCGATCCTCGTCGGCCCCTGGGCCGGAACCATCGCGCTCGAGCAATTCGGCGGGACGGCGCTCTGGTCGGGCATCCTCGTCATCGGGCTGCTCAGCGCGGCGGTGCTCGGTCTGACCGACCAGCGGCTGTAGCATCCGGACGATAGTTGCCATTGACAACTAATCGCGCCAGGGTCTAACATTGCGTTCCACCCCCTCGTGAGGACGCATCATGACACAGCGGTGGCTTGGGATCGTCGGCCTGGTGCTGCCCGCGCTGCTCGGCGCGCAAACGGGGCGGGGCCCATACGCCCGCATCGCGGTCTTGCGTCCGCATGACGGGCAGACGGTCGAGTTCGAAGCCGGCTACATCCGACACCTCGCGTGGCACCGGCAGGCCGGAGACCCGTGGGTCTGGTATGGCTGGGGCGTCTGGGCCGGGGAGCGATATCGCTGGTTCATGTACGCGACGTTCGGGCATTCGGCCGCTAGCCTGGACAGCGCCGTGGCGCCGGCGGACGACGAGCGGGACAACGTTGTCAACGTCGCCCCACATGTCGAGTACGTGGCGAACGCGGTCTACGAGTACCTGCCTGGGCTGTCGCGTGGCACCGCCGAGCCGCAGCCAACCGCGCGGCTCGAGCTGACGACCGTGGATCTCGTGCCCGGCGCCGCCAAGGCGTTCGAAGCGGCGCTCGGCGCGGCCCAATCGGCGCTGCAGGGTGAGACCCTGTGGTATCGGATGGTGGCGGGTGGAGCGACGCCGCGCTATGTCCGACTGCGGCCCCGGCTCAGCCTGTCGGCCGTGCTCGCTGGCAGGAGCGAGCAGGCGCTCCCGGACGCGGTCGGCAGCTTGCTCACGAGGACGACGGTCGAGATCTTGACCCTCCGACCGGCCATGAGCCTCGGCCTCGGTTCGCCGGCTCGCCCGTGAAGGAGTCCAGGTAGGTTCCACCGTTTGAAACCGGCGGGGGGTGATCGCCTTAAGGGAGACAGAGTGTTGTGCGCTGGCGCGCACGAACTATCGTTCAAGAGGATCTCCCCATGACCTTCAAGCCCACTACGTGGTTCCGGATCGCCGCGGTACTGGCCGTCGTCAACTTGGTCGGTGCCGGGTTCGCCATCGGGCAGGCCCAGCTGCCGCATGCCGCGGTCCACGTAGTGCTCGCGCTCGGGTTCGCGTGGTGGGCCGGCTGGCTGCGCCAGCGTCCCGGGCGCGAGGTCCAGCCTGGGCCCGACGCGGTTGACGCGCTCGAGGCGGTCCAAGCGCTCGAGGCCGACGTGCTCCAGCTGCGGCAGGAGCTGACCGAGACGCAGGAGCGACTCGATTTCGCCGAACGCAT
>WNFT01027670.1_pt1 | contig 12635 bp, 16 predicted proteins | sample 5400191 | NCBI WGS metagenome assembly WNFT01 (sample SAMN13153359, study PRJNA577476) | soil metagenome | isolation source: 80 cm saprolite under Madrone tree | place: USA:California | collected 2016-06-14
CCAGCGTCAACCATCAATTTGATTTGGGGACGCCGGGACTGAATAACGATGCGGCCAATGGTAAGACAATCGGCCCTCCAGCTCCTCCGCGTGATAACTTGCCGCAACTTGGCGATTTCCTGGAGGCTTTTGACTTTTCACAGAACCCAAGCTACTATCCCAGTTTGCCATCGTTATGACAGAGGGTCAGTGTGAGAAAAGTGGGTAGGGGAAGGAGCATTTGCTCAGCATCTGAGTTGCCGAGTTCGATTTGAAACTCCAACCCACCTACGCATTTAGAGAAGGGAGAGACACATGCCCAAGGCACATAACGTGATCGCACGCTACGGCAATTTTTTCCAGGGCGATGACGACTTCTTCACGCACTGTTTAATCCTGGACAATGGCGAGTGCTGGCTGTTAGGACAGGGCTTGCGGGAGGTCACCTTACGCGTCTTCAAGGCACCGGATGCAAAGTTCGAGGAGCTGACCGCCGCGCTCGCCACCACCATTCCCGCCGGGTGGGCCGAAGCGAGCTACACCGGATACAATTTCATCACAGATGCCGAATCGCCCACTGGAACGGAGATCGCCGTGTTCGGCCTGAAGGCAACCGACCCGCCAGCGCTCGGCAATTATTACGTGCCGCCGCCCGACTCCGACGTTGCGAAGCTGGTCAAGGGGATCGCCGAGATCGACCCGGGGCTGTAGCTCATCTGAGAGGCCGAGAAAAGTTTCTGCCTTTTGGGATGAGGGTGCCCCATAGCGGTTCATTCTTTCACCATCTTCTCAGATTTGCAAAAGCTGAGCGGACGGACCACTAGCTCTATGTACCTAAAAGTTCTGCCATGTTCCGTTCTTCAAAAGCATACCTATCATCATCCACGAGTCGCTAAAGTAGGATGGTTGCCCAACAAATTGTCCTGATGTGTTTGGGCTGTCCATAAAGTATTCCCCTCCTGGATTTTGCCTGAAGAGCTGGGCCAGTTTGGCACTCCACATTTGAGCAGCAGTAGGATCACCGGAACTTGCTGCCAGAAGCGTGATGTACGCTGCTATAGTCATCATAGACTTTTCATACTGTCCTTTGACGGTTCCGTCATACCATATCTCCGCGAAGATCGCTTGGGGGGAGGTGTTCCACATGTTGATGAAATCCTGGCGAATACTACCTGTAAGTAAGGTCTTTGCACTTGCGCTGTTATTCCAAATCAAGTCCCAGTACACCCTGTACGGTATTCTGAATGCGTCGTATCCATAGACGATATCACGGTTGTTTGGAGGGGTGACGATATTCCCTGTTGCTGGGTCAAGCCCACACCAATCAGACCAGTATCCTACGCCTGTCATGGTTGTGTTTGAATGTGGGTCATTCGGGTAGGAAATGTTTTTCATGGTAGCATGCGTATCTTTCGTGAGTAAATCGTATGCCCCTGAGAGAGCGCTGGCCCAGAAGGTATCGTTTGTGAAGTTCTGGAAGATCGTATAGGCCGCAACCGAGAGGTAACTTGGGTCGATCTCCACCGGGTTGGCATTTCCCTGGAAAGTGTCTGAGACCTGGTAGGCTTTGCCGTTCACTGTCCTGAAGCAGTAGTTCTTCAGGTCGGAAATGACCTGTGTGGCCTCTGTCGCATAGTCGATGGGTGAGGTAACCCATCCTGTGTGGCTTTGAACTTTCCTGCGCGCAGCCCAGACCAGAGCCAAAGCCTTATCTATATGAGGCTTGGTCATAAATAGGAAGCTGTTGCGAAACAAAACCGTCTTCACCAATTCAGAAGGAAAGTTAAGCCGTCATATTGGTTTCGGAAGGAAAATTTGGTTCTTCCGCAGGCCCGCTGATGGAAAAGTGATAGAATAATTGGGAGGAGCGTGACTTTTTGACACGAAGATGACCATTGGGGATCAGGGCGACCACAAGGATGTCCCCCTGCGATGAAAGGTGTCTATGCTCATCTCACCTCTAGTTGAGGATCGTTATGGAGTTTACCTTCAGACCGCTGAGCTGGCCCGATGTAGAGAGCATCACCACCTGGCATTATGATGCACCCTACACGCAGTATGACGGGGAGAGGCTTGCGTTTGGGATGTTTTTACAGCGTGGCTGGCTCTATACTCGTCTCGGGTACGAATGCTATGCGGTAGACAATGCCTATGGTGATCTTATAGGCTTCTTCACCTTCAACAAGCTCCCCCGCAACACCGTGAATATCGGGTTAGGCCTGCGGCCGGAGCTGACCGGACTAGGCTATGGACTCGCGTTTGTGCAGGCAGGTCTAGCGTTCGGAAAGGCTCGTTATGCCCCTGCATCCTTCCAGTTGACCGTTGCTCCTTTCAACGCGCGTGCGATCAAGGTGTACATGCGAGCGGGCTTCAATCTTGTCAAAGTCAAGCAAACTCCGCAAGGTGCCCGCTGGGAGATGAGACGAGACGCTTGAGATAAAGCCGATCCTCTTCCATCAGCGGGCCTGCGGAAGAACCAGAATAAGGGTGAAGTCGCACATGCTCCCTATTTTCACCTGCCTTATTGTATTGTAGAGGGAATGGTTGTCCATGTTCGTCCACCATCGATGGTCTTGAGCAGAGATGAGGTATTGGATGCTGTCGAACTGATCGCCCAGCCGACGGTATCTGAGACAAAGTCGAGTTGAGTAATGTTTTTGAAACTCGCACCGGGTGCGAGTTTTAGCCAGTGATTGCCTCCGTTGTTGGTACTGTACAGCGTTGTTCCATCGGTCGCCCACCCATGCTGCATATCTGCAAAACTGAGGAGAGGAAGGGCAGCAGGTACGGGCGCCGTACTCTGCCAGGTTTTGCCAGCATCATGCGTGGCATAGATAGACGTGGCAATAGCACTGTCAGTCGTGACGTTAGAAAAGATGACGGGTAGGATGCCGTCGGTGGCCGAAAAGAAGGTGGGTGAGAGTACCGAGAGCCGGGCAGATAGCAGCCCTGGCGGTATGAGGAGCGTTTGCTGGTGCCAGGTCGAACCACCATCATGCGTGACATAGAGCCAGGCAAGATTGGCAAGCGGTACGGTTCCCGTTACCCATCCCGTCAAGCTATCCAGAAAGTGTATCCCTGATTTTTGCCCTCCGTAGGGAAGCCGACCGGGAGGAGTCGTGTCCGCAAAAAGTGCTGTGGCTACGTTCGCCCAGGTCTTTCCTCCGTCCGCCGTGCGGAAGACACTTACTGGTTCTGCTGGTCCTCCCGGGGGTCGCACAGCAGCAAGGAGCCAGCCGTGCTGCGAGTCGATGAAGGAGATTTGTCTTGGGAAGGGCATCTGGATCGTTGCTTGTTGCCATGTCTGACCGCCATCAGTAGTATGCAAGACCTGTATGCCGACTCGATCCGGCTGGGGAGTGGCTATCGATGCTACGGAAGCGGTAGGGAAATCTGCAATGCTGTTCTGCGTGAGTGTGATGCCGGGAGGAGTCATATTCTTCCAATGGGCGCCTCCATCAGTAGTGTACAGCACTGCCTGCTCGGTGAGCGCCCATCCCGTTGACGCATTAATCATATGAATAGAGAGCAATGTAGTGAGACCTCCTGCTGGTTTCGCTGGTGGACTACCGACGCCACTTCGATGTGATCTGCTTAATACAAGCAGGAGGGAACTCACCAACAGTGCTACAACCAGCACGGCTGCAACCATGCTTAAGCGGCGCTGCCACGGTCTTCCTTCGAAATGAGCCGGGCGATTTGGCTTTGTGTCCCTGGAGCTGTGTTGGATGTCAGACACCTCGTGGCGGGGGAGCTTATGTATAGGAACATCGCCATTGAGAAGCCGCTGATGGATGCGATCAAGTTGCTGAGCTTTTTGACCATCCGCACGGTAGATGAGACGAAGATCGCGGATGAGGTGTTGGTACTGCTCATCCCCCTCTTCAGGAAGTTGTTCGATGGAGTCTGTCATGACCGCCTTCCTTTCTGTTGCTGATCGTAGGTGCTGCGTAGCAGTGCAAGGCAACGCGAACAGATTTTCCGCACATTGGCTTCGCGTTTGTTCAGTAAGACGGCAATCTCGGCAAAGCGCAGGCCCTCCCCAAAGCGTAATTGGAGTACCTGCTGCTGTTCGTGAGAGAGTTTTCCAACGGCCTTGTACAGCGACTCAAACTCTTCACGTCGCAGTACCAGCTGTTCGGGCATCAGCGCCTCGTCGCGGCACGCGTTCTCTACAACTTGTTCCAGGGGGACAGTGGGTGGATGACCCGGGCGGCGATAGCTATCGATGAATTTGTTGTGAGCAACACGCAACAACCAGACGAGCTGCTGCTTGTTGGAGAGCCAGGAGAGATTATCGTGCTCCAGGGCTGTTAAAAAGACTTCGAGTGTGAGATCCTCGGCATCCTGCCATGAAGTGGTATGCGATCTCGCATAGGCAAGGATGATCGCCGCATGCCGGTCATAGAGCGTGCTATCCGATCCGTTGGTCAGTTGGTGTTCCTCTTGTTGCTGCATGATCACCTACCACACTCATCACTTTCCATACTCCATATGATCTCCTATAAGTAAAAGACGCGAAATTCGCAAAAATGTGACAGAGTTTTTAGAAACCGCGAAACCGCCATTTTTGTGTCTTTAAACACCCTATGAAACACATCCGGAATGCTTATAAAACTCTTTCTAACTCCCCTACTCTCTGTTATACTAGGAACTCAAGAACATCATAGGCAAGCGCTAGTATTCGGGTGTATGAAATAGTTGTATGCAAACGAGTGTAAGGAAGGGTGTAGGGGCCGATAATGAGTTTTAAGCAAATACCCCGGATACCAGTAGGGGCCGATTATGATTTTTAGGCAAGGTTCAATGTGAAGAAAAGTACTTGACCGTTTGAACAGTCACCCCGTGTCACCTGAGCGCAGCGAAGGAGCCGTCTCGAGAGGCAGAGAGATCCTTCGCTGCGCTCAGGATGACAGGGCTGGACCTTGCTGGTTTAAAACTCATAATCGGCGCTGTGCGCGGTAATGCAGAGTAACTTTTTCATGCGGACACCATAGCATCCACCGAGGGCCGATAATGAAGTTTACCAAGCAACATTGGTCATACCTCGTAGGCGCACAATTTATTGGCGCACCGCCGATTTATCGGCCTGGGGAGCGCATCGACGGGCCATTGGCCGATAAATCGGCGGTGTGCACGATAAATCGGCACCTACGATATGGAAGGCTAAGGTAGAGTAGAGGTTTTGTAGATGCCAGCAAATCATAGCGAGATCGAAAAGAAACTCTGGGCCTCGGCAGATGAATTACGCGCCAATTCCAACCTCAAATCTTCTGAATACTCGGTTCCGGATGCTCATGGAGCGGTGTTCGACGCGATTATTGTGGATACTTTTAGGATGTTACAGGTAGTGAAACCCCCTCTGGCTCTTACAAATGTTTTCAAGTCAATAGCTTCGCCGATATTTGAAACAGTGCTTAACTTGCTTAATAAGAACGCTAACCTGCGAAAAACCCGAGACTTGCTGTTACCAAAACTTATTTCGGGAGAGGTGGATGTAGAGAGGCTGGAGGTAGATACAAAGGCAGTCAAGGTATGATTGAGGTATATCCGGGCCTCTTTGTAGGCAGCAGGGTGGATTACGAGACTATTGTGTCGGGCCAGGATGGTTGGGCTATCGTTCATGCCTGCCGGTCCTATCATCGCATGGCGGTTGGGTACCGGGTGTGGAGCGTTACTAAGGGCCATCCTGATTACCTGGTGGCACACCGGGAAAATCGTTTGATGCTGTGTTTGCTTGATCTACCTGTCTCTCTGTTCATTAGAAAAGCGATGATTGACCAGGCGTTGGATTTCATCGATGAGATGCGTGCCGATGGGCAGAAGGTGATGGTGCATTGCGTCCAGGGTATGTCACGCAGTCCTTCGATTACCTTGCTCTACCTGGCAACCCGCCTGCATGTTCTTCCGGCAGATTCATTCGAGGCTGCGGAAGATGAGTTCAGGCAAATTTACCCGAGGTATAGACCTAGCAGGGGTATCCGGGAACATTTGCGACGGCGCTGGCGGGAGTATTGCGATGATGAGAGACGTGGCTAACAAGACATTTTTCCTGTGGTTTCTGCTTTTACCAGTGGATGCGGATGGGTTAGAAATAGCTATTTAGAGGAGAAAAAATGATTGAAGTTTATTCAAAATTGTTTGTGGGTGATGAACTGGACTATGAACACAGAGTCTCACATGAGACAGGCTGGGCAATAGTTCATGTGCTTTGCTATATATGGCGTGTCGACTTAACGCTCTTCCGGCGGATTCATTGGAAGCTGCGGAAGACGAGTTCAAGCAAATTTACCCAAGGTATAGACCTAGTGGGCTGTCACACTACATTTGAAAGGAGCGAGAGCGAGGTGGTATCCTTGAAGAAAGAGTGACTGAAACGTTAGCAAGGAGCCACCCATGAAGAAGCACATCGTGAAGTTGACGCAAGAAGAGCGAGAGCATTTAGAACACCTCCATGCACGCACATATCTTGCTCAAAGTGGATAGCAGCCCGAGCGGACCGGATTGGTCGGATGAGCAGATTCAGCAGACCTTGGGTGTGGGAGCAGCCACCATCTGGCGCGTGCGCCGACGCTTTGTGGAACAGGGAGTAGAAGATGCGCTTAATCGACGCCCGCAGCCCGAACGACCCGAGAAGCGCAAACTCACGGGAGAAGTGGAAGCCCACCTGATTGCCATCACCTGTGGAGAGAAGCCGGCGGGCGAGGGGCGCTGGAGCTTGCGGCTCTTAGCCCACAAGTTGGTGGTCTTGCAAGAGGTCGATGAGGTGAGTTATGAAACTGTGCGCCGGATTCTTAAAAAAACAAACTCAAGCCGTGGCTGAAGGAGCAGTGGTGCATTCCTCCCAAGCACAATGCCTTGTTTGCCTACCACATGGAGGATGTGCTGCGCGTGTACACGCGCCCCTATGACCCACGCTTTCCGCAGCTGTGCATGGATGAGATCAGCAAGCAATTGCTCAAGGACAAACGCCCTGGGTTGCCACCGCGACCAGGGGATGTGGAGAAGTATGACTACGAATATGAGCGAGAAGGGGTGCGCAATGTGTTCCTGGTATGTGAACCGCTGGCTGGCAAGCGCTATACCAAAGTGACAACGCGCCGAACGCAAGCAGATTGGGCCGAGTTTATGCGAGAGGTGATTGATGTGCACTATCCACAGGCGGAGAAAATTATCCTGGTGATGGATAATTTGAATACCCACTCGCCTGCTTCCTTCTATGAAGCGTTTACGCCAGAGGAAGCCGAGCGCTTGTGTGAGAAACTGGAAATTCATTATACGCCCACGCACGGCAGTTGGTTGAATATGGCCGAGATTGAGCTCGCCGTGCTGGCTGGGCATCCCTTGAACCAGCGCATTGGTACTCAAGCACAGTTGGAACGTGAGGTCAGGGTTTGGCAAGAGGCACGCAATGCCAAAGAAGTGACCGTCGATTGGCGCTTTACCACGGCGGATGCGCGTATCAAGCTCAAGCATCTCTACCCTTCACTTGTAGTGTGACAGCCCACTAGTAAAGGCGTGGTCTTTTGTCGAGTCTCATGACCTTAGCTGAGAAAGAAACACCGCTGTGAGGGTCAGTCGTTACCATACTCATCCTCATTATAATCTGCTGGGTCTAGATCAGCACTATAGTATTGAAGCGGCTCATATGACTCCTTTACGGCATACTGCCCTCCCAAGCCTGCTGCATGTAGTTCGCCGTAGCCTCTCAAGGTTAGCTTGCAGGAGTAACAATCGAGCTTTGTTGGCAATGCAATAACCTCACGGACTATCATATCATCGACCAACTCAGGCTCATTCGCTCGAATTTGTTTCCCTGAAACTACGGCCTGTGCAGCACAAGCAGGACATTCTACAAGTTTACCAAGCGAGTCACGTCTGAGATTAGCTAAATCTCCTCCGAATTTCTTTTCATCTTGTTGTTCTTCATCACTGAGAAGCAGGAACTGCTTTTTAGCTTCCTCAATAGCTTGATTCGCCTTCTTTATAGCTTGTTCTTCGGCGGCCTGAATCATTTCCTCTGCAGCAGAGGCCTCCTCTTGCCCAAAAAGATCGACAAGAGTCAATTCCTGAAACGAGAGCAAAAGCTGGCATAAACGAAAATAATCCGCAAGCCAAAGCTGAGTCGGCAAATCCTCAAATGCTGGCGCACCTGCGTGAAGTTCCTCATTTCTTCTCTCAATCATTCCCATGCATATTTTAAAATCCTGTTCAGTGAAGTTCGGCACAATTTCCTTACATCGGAGGAAAACCGTCTTCGCAGGGACCGATTTGGGATTCTTAGCCGCTCCATAGCCAAAGGCGTGCAGTATGTTCTCGCCCTGCTGAGGATCAGCAAGAAGTGCCGGATGAATCTTAGCCAGAGTAGCTCTCCCTAAAAGTTCAAGAGCAAGTATGGCCCAGAACGGAAATAACGGTCCTTCCCGTTCGGCTTCTAATGCTCTCTGCACATAGAGCTTCGTCTTTTGCCATAAACTATCATAACTCCAACTCATCATAGTCTACCCCCATATCCTGCGGCGACGAGTACCCGTTCGAGTACGCGCCGCTCGATACCTTCCAATGAACTACTACCTCGTGCATGCAGCATACGCCAGTTGTCCAAAACAAGCGTGTGCCCCAGTTTCCAAGTAATCTGTACAGGCTTAATTTCCTGGCTACGGAGGTCGAGAATGTCTGCTGCACGGTTAAACGCTGGGTGAGCAGGTCGCATGCAGTCACGATCATACCGTACTATAGTAGATCCTGAAACCAGACTGTTATTAAATACTGTAGTAAGAAATCGTCCTCGCCCCCCATTCACGACCCATACATCACGAAACATTTCTCGCCGTTCTTCGGCCAAAAATGGGAGCGCATATGCGTCTAGGAGGAAGGTTGTGCGGTCGCTTTCCCCTTCGATAAACCGAAGGAGCATAAATCTGGGTGGGACACGCATATAAGCACCATCTGTGTGGAAAGGGAACTCACCTGTGCCATAGATAGCAGATATGGAGCGGGGGTGCGCATCTTCCTGCTTCGTAGGTACAAGAAGATCAACGAGTGAGCCGCCTCGACGTGATGCTAATGGTTCACCGAATTGCCGAGCTATGCCAAGGCTGTCAGTAGATAAATCGCACATGAACTCAATCCACCCATTTTGCAATAACTCTTGTCGATCCATTGGGGTGAATCTCACGGTCAATCCCTTCGCTCTTGATTAAGAACACGCTAATACGCCTGACAAATCGCACAAGCCTCTTTATATTGGCCCTGCCAAATATTTGTGAAAAAAGCTGCCAAATATTTATGACACTGGGCCAGATATTTGTGACAATAAGCAACCTACAATGCACCTACACATCCAGGTTCGCGCTCTTCGCGTGGCTTTCAATGAACCTTTTGCGGGGTCCGACCTCGTCGCCCATCAGCATATTGAAGATCTTGTCGGCCTCCACGGCTTCCTCGATGCTGACCTTCAGGATTGTCCTGTGGGCCGGGTCCATAGTGGTATCCCAGAGCGTCTCGGGGTTCATCTCTCCCAGACCCTTGTACCTGCCGACCTCTGGTTCCTTTCCATTGTGCCCGGCTTTGTACTCTGCAATCAGCTTGTCTCGTTCTTCATCGGCGTAGACGTACTGCACGTTTTTGCCCGTCTTGATGTGGTAGAGCGGGGGTTGGGCGATGTACAGGTGTCCTTCTGTGATCAGCGGCTCCATGTAGCGGAAGAAGAAGGTTAGCAGCAGAGTGCGGATATGTGCACCGTCAACGTCCGCGTCGCACATGATTACGATGTGGCCATAGCGCAGTTTTGCCATGTTGAAGTGCTCGCCAACACCAACGCCGATGGCAGTAATGATGTTTTTTACCTCCTCGTTGGCGAGCATTTTGTCGAGGCGGGCACGCTCCACATTCAGGATTTTTCCTCGTAGAGGCAGGATGGCCTGGAAGTGGCGGTCACGGCCCTGCTTTGCACTGCCACCCGCCGAATCCCCTTCTACAAGGTAGAGTTCGCAGCGATCGGCACGTTTCTCCGAGCAGTCGGCGAGCTTGCCGGGAAGAGTCGTGTCCAGGGCATTTTTGCGCTGGACCAGGTCGCGGGCAGCACGAGCGGCTTCGCGGGCCTGGGCGGAGAGCACACACTTCGCGATGATGGCCTTGGCCTCGCTGGGAGTCTCCTCCAGGTACTTGGCCAGCATATCGGCTGTGACAGTCTCTACGATGGGACGCACCTCGGCATTGTTCAGTTTGGCCTTCGTCTGGGCCTCAAACTGCGGATTGGGGATCTTGACGCTGACCACCGCCGTCAGGCCCTGACGTACATCGTCGCCGGTAAGATTGCCGTCCTTTTCCTTGAGCAGGTTCATCTTACGCGCATAGTCGTTGAGCGTGCGTGTGAGTGCGCTGCGGAAGCCCGTGATGTGCATGCCGCCATCAACCGTGTTGATACCGTTGGCAAAGGAGAACTCGGTGGGGTTCCAGCCATCGTTGTACTGCACCGCCAGTTCGACCTTTACATCATCCAACTCGCGGACGGTGCTGACCGGGCGAGCCATTAAACGGCCGCGACCCTTATTGAGATAGCGCACGAAAGAGACCAGGCCGCCCTCGAAGTAAAAGGTCACTTCACGGTCGGTACGCTCGTCGCGCAGGGAGATTGTCATGCCCCGGTTCAAGTAGGCCATCTCGCGGAAACGCTGAGCCAGAACGTCGAAGTTATAATCGCGTGTCTCCATCACCGTCAGATCAGGGATGAAGGATGTGATAGTGCCCGTGTCATCCTCTTCGACGAGATCCACTTCCAACAGGGGCGTGACCGCCACACCTCGTTCGTAGCGCTGGCGGTAGAGAATGCCGTCGCGTTTGACATCGACCTGGCACCACTCTGAAAGGGCGTTTACAACCGAGACACCTACTCCATGCAGGCCGCTGCTGATTTGATAGCCGCCTCCGCCAAACTTACCGCCGGCGTGCAGGATGGTCATGACCACTTCCAGGGTAGAGAGGCCGGGACGCTGGTGATGTTCCTCTACGGGGATACCGCGTCCGTTGTCTTCTATAGTGACGGAACTATCAGCGTGGATCGTAACCTTGACCGTGTCGGCATAGCCCGCCATGACTTCGTCAATGCTATTATCGACGACTTCCTGAATCAGGTGATGCAGGCCGCGCTGGTCGGTAGCGCCGATATACATACCAGGGCGCACGCGTACCGCCTCAAGGCCTTCGAGAATCTGGATGTTCTGCTCACTATAATTGCCATTCCCGTTGCCATTCGTTCTCCCTGCACCATTCCCACTCTTGTGCTCAGCCGGGTTAAGTATAGCACCCGTGTCACCGGTGATTTGCTCTGTCATAATAGATTCTCTCGTTTTTGCCATAGAAACAGCCCATCCCTTTTGTATTAAGGGCTATCCGTTTATGTATATATACAATTCCAAAATGCATGCTTTACGGTTACCCATCAGCACATCTTGAAGGCGAGTCATCTTGTACACCTTTTCCATTTTTATACACGGCATACCGCGACCCTCAGCTTCGTTGATGCGAACAAGGACGCAGGTGTTTGACGGAGGGGATTTCGTAGAGGTTCCTACCGGCCCACTATGTATGCATTCCACGGCATGCGGGGATGCATACATAGCAACTCAGCGGCCCTTGGAGCCTATCTTTGCGGCGAGTGGACCTGGGGAGTCCACCGCCCGACCTCACGTTTTCGCCACACCTATGAAAGGTATTCCAATCGGATGAAGAAAATTTGGCAATGCTGCCAATTTTCATACCGTCTCATTATACCACCAAACCGCTCGACAGGCAAATGCAGGCGGGAAAAAATCAGTAGCGATTGCCGCCTAACGGGCCGCTCATGGGAACGCCCTGTGCACCTGGCATGCCCTGCATGGTAGGCATTCCGGGTATGCTCCCCAGTGGAATAGAGGCGAGGTTTGTTGCGCAGTAGGGACAGAAAGCCCAGCGCAGTTCCAGGAGACGTTCGCACTTGGGGCAGGGCCGTTTGAGCTTTTGACCACATGATGGGCAGATCTGGAAGTCTAACTCGATACGAGCGTGACAATTGTTACAGGTCTGCCGCTCAGTCATCTCTGCCAGGAGCGATTCTTCCTCTAATTGACGCTCATAAATTTCTGCCAGGGTCTGGCGCGGGCGCAGAATCATATAGATGAAGAGGCCGCCAATGAAGAAAACCGCGACCAGTAATGTGGAGAGAATCTGCACCAGGAAATCTTGAGAACGTGAGCGAATATCGCGGAACGTCCAGATAATCAAACTGATCCAGAAAATAACAAGGAAGGCTACCAGGAAGCCAATGACTGCCCCTAACACCTTGCTCAAGGTATCTAATATACTGCTACTACCAGATGGAGTCGTGCCAGATGGAGTCGTGGCGAAGACGACGATGCTATCCATAGTCACAGGTTCAGCGCCCCTTTCAGCATTCTACATCTTATTACAACGCAGAAGATACACATAATAGAACCAATATAGGACTAAGAGGTACTATATTGCAAACTGAACTTTTGCCGGCATCCACACGGATGCCAGCAGACGACATACCTATTGAAACAGTATTGTCGTGATTTCCCCTGCACGAAGACCCACAAAGAGGGCCTCCCCCTCTTCACCATTCCAGAAGATCTGCTCTTGTTGCTCCTCCTGTA
>WNFT01004164.1_pt1 | contig 12634 bp, 16 predicted proteins | sample 5400191 | NCBI WGS metagenome assembly WNFT01 (sample SAMN13153359, study PRJNA577476) | soil metagenome | isolation source: 80 cm saprolite under Madrone tree | place: USA:California | collected 2016-06-14
ACGGGCAGGCAAATGCCTCCCTGCAAATGCATGGTGAACGTCTTCGCTACGGCCGTCAGTTCGAGCACGGTCGACATGACATCCTCACGGCGGCAGGACCGAGGACACCAGCAGCTGGGTGTATGGCTGGTGCGGATCGTCCAGCACTTGGTCGGTGAGGCCGGTTTCGACGATCTCGCCATCCTTCATCACTATGACGCGATGAGATAACAGCCGTGCGACGGCAAGGTCGTGGGTCACGATCACCGCAGCAAGCGCGAGCTCGGCGACAAGGCCGCGCAGCAGATCGAGCAGGCGCGCCTGAACCGAAACGTCGAGGCCGCCGGTCGGCTCGTCCATGAACACCAGGCGCGGCCGGGTGACGAGATTGCGCGCGATCTGAAGCCGCTGACGCATCCCGCCGGAATAGGTGTACGGCGCATCGTCGATCCGCCCGCCATCGATCTCGACGCGCGCGAGCCAATCGCCCGCGGTCTCGCGGATCCGGCCGTAGTGACGCCAGCCGATCGCCATCAGCCGCTCGCCGACATTGGCGCCCGCGGACACGGCCATGCGCAGGCCCAAGGCGGGATCCTGATGCACGTAGCCCCAATCGGTGCGAAAGAGGAAACGGCGCTCCGCCTCGCTCAGCGATGCAAGATCGCGCGTCGCTCCATCGCGCATGCAATAGCGCACGCGGCCGCGCGACGGCGCGAGCTGCGCGGAGAGAAGCTGCAACAACGTCGTTTTGCCGGAGCCGGATTCTCCCACCACCGCGATCACCTCGCCGGGATAAAGGGCAAACGAAACGTCGCGGCAGCCGAGCTGCTTGCCGTACCATTTGCTCAGGCCTTCGGCGCGAAGAAGCGGTTGATCTTCGTCGCGCTCGATCATGGCGTGCCTGCGGGAATATCGAGGCGGAAGCTGAAGCCGTGGCGTTCGAATCCAAGCGACTCATAGAATGCGTGGGCGCGTTCGCGGCTGGCGTTCGAGGACAGCACCAGCTTGTAGCAGCCCTTGTCGCGACAAAGGCCGAGCGCGAATCCCATCATGGCTTTGCCGATGCCGTTGCCTTGCAGCGCCGGGGCCACGGCGACATCCTCGACGATCGCCGACGGCGCGCCGAGGTGACCGAGGTTGTGCATCACCAGCAAGGCAAAGGTGCCGACGATGTCGCCGCCGTGCTCGGCGACGTAGAGCGTGTAGTCGGGATAGTCGGCGAAGCGTTCGAACAGACGCTTTGCGGCCGCGAGCGGCAGCACACGGCCGGCATCGAATTCGGCTTGCGCGTAGAGATCGAGGATTTTCTCCAGATCCGACTCCATCGCCGGCCGCACCTGGAGCTTTGCCTGGTCAAGCATGCGGCGGCTCCGTGGTCGCACGCGCAGCAGGCGCTGTTTGCCCGCCCTCAGGCGCCGCAGCGCGCCGACCTTCGCAATAATCAGTGTCGGAGCACACGAACATCCGTCCGCCGCGATCGTCGATCACCACTTCGTCGAGGAAATTTTCCCTCGAGCCGCAGAGCGCGCAGCTGCCGTCGTGGCGATACCGCTCGAACGGGTGATCCTCGAAATCGAGCGACACGACCGCCGTATGGGGCGGGATGGCGTAAATGCGCTTTTCGCGGCCCGCGCCGAACAGCTGCAGCGCCGGCGAGTTGTTCATTTTCGGATTGTCGAATTTCGGCGTCGGCGAGGGATCGCTCACGTACCTGCCGTTCACCTTGACCGGATAGGCGTAGGTCGTCGCGATGTGGCCGTGGCGGGCGATGTCCTCGTATAATTTGACGTGCATCACCCCGTAATCGGCCAATGCGTGCATTTGGCGCGTTTCGGTCTCGCGCGGCTCGAGAAACCGCAGCGGCTCCGGAATCGGAACCTGGTAGACCAGGACTTGATGCTCGCCGAGGGGCGTTTCGGGAATCCGGTGCCGCGTCTGGATGACCGTCGCCTCGCTGGTGCGCGTGGTCGTGCGGACGCCCGCCGTCTTGGCAAAAAATTTGCGGATCGACACCGCGTTGGTGGTGTCGTCGGAGCCTTGGTCGATCACCTTGAGCACGTCGTCGGGGCCCAGGATCGCCGCCGTGACCTGAACCCCGCCGGTGCCCCAGCCGTACGGCATCGGCATCTCGCGGCTGGCAAACGGAACTTGGTAGCCGGGAATCGCGACCGCCTTGAGGATGGCGCGGCGGATCATCCGCTTGGTCTGCTCGTCGAGATAGGCGAAGTTGTAGACCGGCGCGCTCATTCGGCCGCATCCCGTAGTGGGTCGGCGTCGTCGCGGAGCACGAACTCCTCGCGCAGCCGCCGCACCAGCCCAAGCTCAGCCTGAAAATCCACGTAGTGCGGCAACTTCAAATGCTCGACGAATCCGGTCGCCTGGACGTTGTCGGAGTGCGAGAGCACGAACTCCTGATCTTGCGCCGGCGCAGCCACCTCCTCGCCGAGCTCGCGCGCACGCAAGGCACGGTCGACGAGCGCCATGGACATGGCCTTGCGCTCGCTTTGCCCGAACGCGAGACCGTATCCGCGCGTGAAGCGCGGCGCCTCTGCGCCCGAGCCTTTGAACTGGTTGACCATCTGACACTCGGTCACCTCGACCGTGCCGAGCGGAACCGCGAAGCCGACCTCCTCGGCGAAGAATTCGACCTTGACCTCGCCGAAGCGGATCTCGCCGGCGAACGGATGGGTGCGGCCGAAACCGCGCTGGGTCGAGTAGCCGAGCGCAAGCAAAAAGCCCTCGTCGGCGCGCGCAAGGTTCTGCAGGCGCACATCTCGTGCAGCGGGAAAGGACAGCGGCTCGCGCGTCAGATCGCCGACGGCTGCATCGGCCGGGCTCGCCACGGACCGTTCGATGAGGCCGTCGGCGGCGAGGAGGTCCGTCGCCGGGCGCATCGGCGTTCCGTCATGGGCCGCCGCGGCCGGCGCGGCGACGTCGGCTTCACCGGCAAGACCCTGATCGAGCAGCCGGTGCGTATAGTCGAACGTGGGCCCGAGCACCTGTCCGCCGGGCAGATCCTTGAAGATGGCGGAGATGCGCCGTCGCACATCCATGCTCGCGGTATCGAACGGCGCCGAGGCGCCGAAGCGCGGGCACGTGGTGCGAAACGCGCGCAGCAGAAAGATCGCTTCGATCAGGTCTCCGCGCGCCTGCTTGATGGCGAGCGCCGCGAGCTCGCGGTCGTAAAGCGAGCCTTCGGCCATCACGCGGTCGACCGCGAGCGCGAGCTGCTGCGAGATCTGATCGAGCGAAATCTCCGCAACGCCGCGATCACCGCGTCTAGCGTCGGCGAGCAACGCATGGGCGTTCTCGATCGCGCGTTCGCCGCCCTTGACCGCCACATACATCGTCAGCCTCGCGTCGATGCGACCGAGCGCGGCAGCGCCGCGACGGCGTCAGGGGAAACGAGGATCACATCGACGCCGCGCGGGAAAAGCGCCCGGTTGGCGGCGATTCGGTTTTGGAAATCCGCCGGCAGCGGCCGCGCCGAAAAGCTTTGCACGTCCGCGATGCCGGGCCCCGCGAGCAACAAGCGTTGCCCGGTCCCAAAGCCTTCCACCTGGAGCACGAGCGTGGCCGAGCGGTCCGGGTATTCCGCCGTTCCGAGCGAAAAGCCGTCGAAGGCCGGCGCATGGACGGGGTCGGCGATGAACGCGAACGCCGCCTGCCGGGGATCGGACGTTACGCGTGCGCCGGCGTGCAAGCGGATCCAATCCGCGACCTGCGGGGATCGCGCGAGAGGCGCGTCGAGCCAGACCGGCGTTTCATAGTCGAGCATGGTCAGTGCGACGGCGGCGGCGGTCGCGCTCAGCGGTGGCGGGGCCGCAGCGGCAGGAGGCAGCGGCTTGACCGTTCCCGGCCGCGCAACCGCGTCCATGAGCGCGCGGAAGGTGGCTTGGCTCGCGAGCACCGGCGCGGGAAAAGCGGCTGCCGGCATGACGCTCAATCCTCACCGCGCACCAAGGTGAAGAAATCGACACGCGTGGCTGCGGTTTGGGCGCGCGCGTGCTCGCGCTCGGCGTCGACGCGCCTTCGTATGGGCGCTAGCACGCGCCGCTCCACGGCGTCGCGATATTTTTTGCTTTGCCAGAGCGCGTCGCAGACCGCGGACAGGCGCGCCTTTGTCTGGTCGCGCCCGAGGATGTAGGCGATGCCCACCTCACCCGACGCGATTTGCACCGCCGCGCGCGTCACGCTCGCTTCGCCGAGATTGAAGGCCGCGCCGTCGCCGCCGATTCGCCCGCGCAGCATGACCAGTCCCGTCTCAGGCGCCCGCAGCTCCACGTAGTCGACGGGATTGAGCACCGCGCGAAGTCCTTGCTCGATTTCCTCGGCGCGCGCTTGCGCCAACACCGCCATGGCGCCGCGACGCGCCGCCGTCGTCGGCGAGGGCGCGTGCGCGGCCGAAACTTCCGAAGCATTCGCGCAGGGCATGGTTGCCATAGCCAAGATGTCTATGTTACTAGACAACTTTGGTAGCCTCCGCGCGTGAAGCTTTGATGACGCCGAGGTGACGACACCCATGAAAGCTGGCGTGACGAAACGTGCCGCTCGCGCGCTGCCGAGCGCCGAGATCGCCGGCGTCGCGCTGTGGCGGCGGGTGGCCGATCACCTCGAGCGCGCGATCGCGGACGGCCGCTATCCCGTCGACACACGACTGCCGGGCGAGATCGAGATCGCGCAACGACTCGGCGTGAATCGGCACACCGTCCGCCGCGCGATCGCGGCGCTCGCTGATCGCGGCTTCGTGCGAGCCGAGCGCGGCAGCGGCACCTACGTGGAAACCCCCCGGCTGCGCTACCCGATCCACTCGCGCACGCGCTTCTCCGAGATCGTCGGCGCCGCCGGACGCGAGCCGGGAGGCCGGCTCCTCGCCAGCGTGGTCGAGGAGGCCGAACCCGACGTCGCCCGGCGGCTCGCCGTCGCGCCGCGGACGGCGGTCGTCCGCCTCGATATCCTGCGCAGCGTCGACCGCGTGCCCGTCTCCGCCGCAACCACGTGGCTGCCGGCCGATCGCGCTCCTGATGCCGGCCGCATCTACCGCGACACCCGCTCACTCACGCGCACGCTGGCGAAACTCGGGATCGACGACTTCCGCCGCCAGAGCACGCGGATTTCGGCGGCCATCGCCGACGCCGCAGATGCCGCGCGGCTGCGCCTTGCGCCCGGCCGGCATCTGCGGCGTCGGCGATGGCCCGACGTCACAGTGGATGGACGGCCGATCCTGACGACGCGAGCCCGCCTCGCAGCCGACCGCATCGAGCTGGTGATCGAGACCTGATTCGGTCGCTCACAGCCGCAACCCGCATTGTCATCGGACTGTCACAGACCGGCGGGAAACGTGAGGGCCCTGTCGGCCTTATCGCTCCATGTCCATCAAGACCCTCTCCATCGTGCCCTCGATCCATCCGACGGCCGAGGTGCGCGACAGCAGGCTCGGTGCCTACACCGAGGTCGGTGCGCGAACGAAGCTGCTCGAAGTCGCCTTGGGCGATTACTCCTACATCGTCAACGACAGCGAGGCTGCTTACACCACGTTCGGCAAGTTCTGCTCGATTGCGGCCATGGCGCGGATCAATCCCGGCAACCATCCGATGGGCCGGGCGACGCAGTCGCACATGACCTATCGCGCAAGCGCCTATTTTCCGGGCGAGCGGGATGAAGAGGAGTTTTTCGCATGGCGCCGCGCGTCTCTGGTCGTCGTCGGCCACGACGTCTGGATCGGGCACGGCGCGATCATCCTTCCGGGCCGCACCGTCGGCACGGGCGCGGTGATCGGGGCCGGCGCCGTCGTGACCAAGGACGTCGATCCCTACGCGATCGTCGCCGGCAACCCGGCGCGCGTCATTCGGCAGCGCTTTTCGGCTGCCGTCGCGCACCGGCTGCACCGGCTCGCGTGGTGGGACTGGGATCACGACCGACTGCGGGCGGCGTTGCCCGATTTCCGGCAGCTGTCGATCGACGCCTTCCTTGAAAAATACGAGCTGACGTCGGTCCAGCGCGGCTCGAAGGCGCATCAACCGCGGCGGGATGCATCGCAGATGTCGCGGTCGAAGACGCGTCAGGCAAGGGATCGGACCGAGCAGACCGCTCGTTCGTAAGACGGATCAGTCATGCGCATGCGCATCGAAGGAGGTCGCGCGCTCGTCGGGGGCTCTCTCGAGGAGACCAGCGTCGATCTCGATTGCGAGGCCGGGGTCATCACCGACGTCGGCGCGCAAGCGAGCGCCGAGCGGGCGATCGACGCCCGCGGCCTTCTGGTCCTTCCCGGGATCGTCGACGTCCACGGCGATGCCTTCGAGCGACAGATGATGCCGCGGCCCGGAGTGGGATTTCCGATCGACGTTGCGCTACTCGAAAGCGATCGGCAAGCCGTCGCCAACGGCATCACGACCGTCTTTCATGGCGTGACCTGGTCGTGGGAAGGCGGCCTGCGCGGGGCCGAGAATGCGCGCGCGATTCTCGACGGCATCGCGCGCTTGCGGCCGCGGCTCGGGGCCGACACCCGCTACCATCTTCGTCACGAGACCTACAATCTCGATGCCGAGGCCGAGATCATGACGTGGCTCGCCGGTCGCCGGATCGACGCGATCGCCTTCAATGATCACATGTCGGGCACAGTGGACGCATCGAGCCGTGCGCGACAGCTCCTCGCGCAAATGGTCGAGCGCTCCGGCGCCACGCGCGAGCGTTTCCTGGCGGTGGTGGAGCGCACCAAACGCAGGGCCGATGAAGTCCCCGCTTCGATCGAGCGGCTCGCCGCAGCCGCCAACGCAAGCGGGGTTCCGTTGCTGTCGCACGACGACGCCAGTCCCGAACAGCGGCGATGGTTTCGCGCGCTCGGGTGCCGCCTGGCGGAATTCCCGACCACGGTCGAGACCGCCGAGGACGCCGCATCCCATGGCGACGATATCGTGCTCGGCGCCCCCAACGTCGTTCGCGGTGGAAGCCACACCGGATGGATCGACGCGACCGAGATGATCGGGCGGGGACTCTGCTCGGTGCTGGCTTCGGATTACTACTACCCGGCGCCGCTGCTCGCGGCCTTTGCGCTCGCCAGGCACGGCGTCCTGCCGTTCGGGCAAGCCTGGGCGTTGGTGTCGCAAACGCCCGCCAACGCCGTGAAGCTCAACGACCGTGGACAGATCGCACCCGGCCAGCGCGCAGACTTGATCATCGTCGATCCGTCGGCCGTCGGGCAGCAGCCGCGCGTCGTCGCCGCCATCGTGGCCGGCCGGGTTGTGCATCTCGCGCGGGCGGACATCATCGTCACCGCGCGGTGAGCGCGTGGCCGGTCCCGCCAACGACGTAAAGCGTCCATGGACGAGCCAAGATACGCGATCTATTTCGTGCCGCCCGCCGCTTCCGGTCTCTATCGCTTCGGCGCGGGCTTCCTCGGCTATGACTGCTACACCGGCGAAAGTCTCCGCCATCCACAAGGCATCGCGCTTACTGCGTCCGAATGGGCGCAGCTCACGCGCGAGCCGCGCAAATACGGGTTTCACGCGACGCTGAAGGCGCCGTTTCATCTGTTGCCGCCGTTCACCGAAGCGGATTTGACGGCGGAGCTCGAGCGATTTGCCGCCATCCCCCGAACGCTGCCGGCGATCGAGCCGGCGATCCGATCGCTCGCGCAATTCATTGCCGTCGTCGCGGCGGAGCCGAGCATGGCGCTCGATCGGCTGGCCGCCGACGGCGTGATGGCATTCGACCGATTTCGCCGTCCGCTGACCTCGCTTGAAAGGGAGCAACGACTGGGCGCCGGTTTGAGCGAACGTCAGATCGAGAATCTCGATCGATGGGGCTACCCTTACGTGTTCGAAGACTTTCGGTTCCACTTGACCTTGACGGGCCCGATCGACGCCGAGCGTCGTGCCTCCATCCTGGCGTTGTTGCAGGCTCGCTTCAACGACATCAACGGCGAACATTCGCTGCCGATCACGCAACTCGCTCTGGTGCGCCAGGACGACCGGTCGATGCCGTTCCGGGTCGTCGGTCAGGCCGCGCTGACCGCGGTGCGCTCGGGTTAGTAGATTTTTGCCTCATCGGTGAACCGCCTCGTCATCGCCCGGTGCAAAACCCGCGATCACCCCTTTGTTCCCGTTGTCACTTCATCCCGCTGTCACATGCGGCTGATAGGCCCAAACTGCCGGAAAAAGGCCAACAATGCAGGAGCTTGGCGTGCCAAACGAAGCCGTCATCGATGTGCGGCGGGTCTCGAAATCTTTCGAGCGCGGAACCCGCGTGCTCGACGACGTGAGCTTCTCGGTTGATTGCCGCGAGATGGTGGCGCTCATCGGAGCATCCGGCTCCGGCAAATCGACGCTGATTCGAGCGCTGGCGGGCTTGGTCGCCGTCGACAAGACCCCCGCCGCGCAAGCTCGCGCCGGCACGATCGCCATATTCGGCCGGCCGATACAGCGCGACGGCCGCATCGCGCGGGGCGCCAAGGAATTGCGGGTTCGGGTCGGCGTCATCTTCCAGCAATTCAATCTGGTGCCAAGACTGTCGGTCCTCACCAATGTCTGCCTCGGGCTGCTCGGTCGCATGCCATTCCTGCGGGGAACGCTCAGCAATTTCACCCTGGGCGAAAAGCGCGCAGCGATGCACGCGCTCGCTCGCGTCGGCATGACCGAGCATGCCCTCAAGCGCGGCGCGGACCTCTCCGGCGGCCAGCAGCAACGCGCCGCCATCGCCCGCACGCTGGTGCAGGGCGCCGAGCTCGTGATCGCGGATGAGCCGATCGCTTCGCTCGATCCCGCCTCCGCGCGGCGGGTCATGGACATTCTTGCCGACATGAACCGGAAAGACGGGATTACCATCCTCGTCTCTCTGCATCAGGTCGAGTACGCGCTGACGTACTGCCCGCGCGCGATCGCGCTGAAAGCGGGCAAGATCGTTTATGACGGACCCTGCGACGAACTCACGCCGGCGCTGCTGAGCCACATCTACGGCGCGGAATGCGGCGAGTTTTTTCCACCAAGCTTCGATCGGCCGGGCCTTCCTTGGCACCGGCGCGAGAGCGAACCGGCCAAGCTGCGCGCAGCCGCAAAGGAAAGGTCGGTTGCGGGGCATGTCGCTCAAACCGGATCGGCGGATCGCCTGAGCGCGTGACAGCATTGGGGAACCATTCCCCGCTCCGGCCGGACATCACCATAGGAGAACATCTCATGATGCGAGCTTTTCTGACATGCGCGGCGGCCGCCCTGACGATCGGCGCGTCGGCGCTTGCCGCCGGCGCGCAGGCGCCGACGGAAATCAATTTCGGGGTGATTTCGACCGAGGCCTCGATGAACCAGAAGAAGAACTGGGAGCCGTTCCTGGGGGCGATGTCGAAAGCCACCGGCTTCAAGGTGAACGGATTCTACGCCACCGATTACGCCGGCGTCATCGAAGCGATGCGCTTCAACAAGATCCAGGTCGCCTGGTATGGAAACAAGTCGGGGATGGAGGCGGTCGACCGCGCGAGCGGCGAGGTGTTCGCGCGCATCGTCGCCCGCGACGGAAGCGTCGGTTACTACTCCCATATCATCGTGCACAAGGACAGTCCGTTCGCGAAGGTCGAGGACATTCTCAAGTGCGACAAGTCGCTCGACTTCGGCATCGGCGACCCGAACTCGACGTCCGGTTTCTTGGTGCCGACGGCCTATATCTTTGCCGCGCGAAACATCGACCCGAAGACGTGCTTCAAGACCGTGCGCAACGCCAATCACCAGGCGAATGCCATGGCGGTCGCCAACAAGCAGGTCGCCGCCGCGACCAACAACAGCGAAGACCTGCAGCGCGTGGCGGCCTCGGTGCCGGACGCGCGCAACCAGATCAAGATCATCTGGACCTCACCGCTCATCCCGCTCGATCCGATCGTGTGGCGCAAGGACCTCGACCCGGCCGTCAAGACGAAACTTTACACCTTCCTGATGAGCTACGGCCGCATCGGCCCGGACGACGAGATCGCAGCGGCCAAGGCCATTCTGGGCAACCTGGTCTGGTCCACGTTCCAACCTTCGTCCGACAATCAGCTGGTCCGATCCGGGTGCTCGAAGCCAACAAGACGCTGATGCGCGTTCAGGGCGACGACAAGCTCTCGGCGGAGGAGAAGAGCAGCCAGATTGCGGCCATCCGCACCGAGATCGCGAAGCTCGAGGAGATGCAGAAGAAAGCCGAGACCGATGAGTTCCACCGGCGCGCGGCGGCATTCCTGGAGGCTGACAAGGCCGGGCGGCAAGACGAATTGAAGAAGATGATCGCCGAGTTTGCCGCCGGCACCGCGACCACCCACTGACATGATTGCGGCCATGGAAGCGCCGGGCTCACGCCCGACGCCTCCCGCGGCCCAGGCCTAAGCCGCCGTCGGGCAGATGCGATGTTGCAAGTTCCCGATCAAGCGGGCTTGGAGCGTGCAGGATCGACTGTGACCGCGACGCCCGCTCACGCCGCTCACGACCTTGCCGCGATCGCCGTTCCTTCGCATCCGCTCGGGCGCCGCATCCGCGGCTGGCTCGCCTGGGCGGCGGTCTTCGCGTTGCTGGCGTGGGCGTGGGCGCCGGCGGAGATGTTCCGCGTCGTCGCGCTGTTCACGGACTGGCGCAACATGGCGCAGTTCGGCGCTGCGTTTCTCAAGCCGAATTTTCACGACTGGGATCACTACCTCGCCGACATGGTGGTGACGGTGCAGATCGCGATCTGGGGCACCGCGCTCGCGGTCGTGTTCGGAATCCCATTCTCGATTCTGAGCGCGGCCAACGTTTGCCCGCAATGGATCGTGCAGCCGGTGCGCCGCCTGATGGACGCGTGCCGGGCCATCAATGAGATCGTCTTCGCGCTGATGTTCGTGGTGGCCGTCGGCCTCGGCCCGTTCGCCGGCGTCATGGCCATCTTTGTTCACAATCTCGGGGTGTTCTCGAAGCTGTTTTCCGAAGCGGTCGAGGCCATCGACCCACGACCGGTCGAAGGCATCCGAGCGACCGGCGCGCGCCGCGTGCAGGAAGTGGTGTTCGGCGTCGTGCCGCAGGTGCTGCCGCTCTGGAGCTCGCTGACGCTTTACCGGCTCGAAACCAATGTTCGCTCGGCAACCACGCTCGGCATCGTCGGCGCGGGCGGGATCGGTCAGACGCTCTACGAAAGCATCCGCGCCTTCCAGTACGCCGAGACCGCGGCTCAAATCATCATCGTCGTCGTCACCGTGGTCGCGATCGACCTTCTCAGCGCCCGCATCCGCAGGACCCTGGTTTGACTTTCGGCGGTGGAACAGGACGTGCTCGGCGCCTTGCCGGGTCAATCTTCCGACGGTATCGCCTTGGAGAAGACGCCCTCACCGCGGTCGCCGTGATACGCGAACTCGCAGGCGCAACTTTTGGCGTAGCTGAGCGCGCGCGCGAGCGATCTTCCTTCCATGACGCCGTTGGCGGGCCCCGGCGGGAACCAGAGCGAGAGGATATGGTCCGGGACGTGGAGCGTCACCTGCGGCGGAAGGCGATCGAGAATCTCCTCGATCTCGTGCGGCACTGCAAATTTTTCGTGCTCGCTCATCGCTTTCGAGGGAAAGTTCCGACGCTGCCGAGGGAAAGCTCCAACCAAAAGCATACTTCGTTAACGATTGTTAGATAGCGCAGGCGATATGAAGGTTGGATGACAAGGCAGCGCGCACCGACGCCCCTTTGTCAAATGGGTCATAACGCCCCACCGCCCGCCGCGGCAATGTCAAATTTCCGCAACGGACGGGGTGTAGCGCAGACGCCATCCAACGCAGGATCGCGCACATGTTTCAAATCGTCCGACTCGCGCTCGACGACAACGGCGAGATCGACGCACGCCGCCCGCTGCAGCCGTTGTTCGAGTTGCGCGAAGACGCAATGGCGATGGCGGAGTTCGATGCATCGCGGCTGTGGGGTGACTACGGCTGCGACGACGAGCGCGACGGTTGGTGGGCGACCGACGCGCGGGGACGCAAATACCGCTTTGTCGTCGAGCCGGTCGCCGCCGCCGACGCCGCGGCGTGAATTGGATTCCCGCCTCGAATCTGGATCACCGCTTTCGCGGGGATGAGCTGAGAGCGCGTCATTCCGCGCCGCTCCCGCCTTGCATCCGACCGATCCGGGTGAGAACAATCGCCCGTTGATAGCGTTGCGCCCGCGCAGAACCGGCACCGCGCCGTTCGCGGCGCCGCTTGCTCTGCCGCCGGCGCGCGCCTCATCGAAGGAGAATGCGGTGGAGAAGGCTTACCTCGAGGATCTCGCTCCCGGGCAGGTGTTCACGTCGGAGGCGCGCGCGGTCGTCGACGCGCGATCGATCAAGAGTTTTGCCGGCGAATTCGATCCGCAACCGTTCCACCTCGACGAGGCCACCGCGCGGCCGACGTTCTTCAAGAAGCTCGTCGCCAGCGGATGGCACACCACCGCGGTCACGATGCAACTCCTCGTGCAGACCCTGCCGCTGTCGGAAGGCGTCATCGGTAGCGGCGTCGACGAATTGCGCTGGCCGCGTCCGGTCAAGCCAGGGGACACGCTTCGCGTCCAGTGCGAGGTCATCGACGTGACGCCGTCCAAATTGCATCCCTCGCGCGGCACGGTGCGCATGCGCATGACCACGCTCAATCAGAACGACCAGCCGGTGCAAACCATGATCGCCAATCTGCTGGCGTTCCGCCGGCCCGAGC